>Ga0160429_1000117_pt1 | contig 104292 bp, 91 predicted proteins | sample SolpanmetagenomR_FD_108199 | JGI IMG/M metagenome (GOLD analysis project Ga0160429, IMG submission 108199) | Solar panel surface microbial communities from Lawrence Berkeley National Laboratory, California, USA - R | ecosystem: Engineered > Built environment > Solar panel > Unclassified ...
AACATACAGCAACTGAAATTCGCATGTGGTCACCCACCATACTACTACGCAGTCGATCTGTGGCTTAAATAGGGCAGAGCGAACGGGATGCCTTGTTCTCCACAGTCTATGGCCGTATGTGCTCAAAATTGTTTTTTGATGTATTATATTCCATGCTAAGAGTCTGAAACAAAAATGGTGACCGTTACGTGCCAAGCTTTTTGGGAGGCGCGGAACACTTCATACACATCAGGAAGGCACATTCTGAAGCCATGGACAGAAGCAGCAAATCAATAGTCTCTCACTGTATATTCAGGCGGATATGAGTGACTGAGGGACTCAATCTCTAAGATTGTTCTGGATGTCATTCCATAATCGTGACATTGTACAGTGTTTCTAGATCAATACGTACCATCGTCCATAGACTCGTCAACCTTCTACTTTGACCCTTTGATATAAGCCCTTACCCACTGCCTGTCAATCTAGCAAAACTGAACATCGACCTCTCATCAGCATCTCCATCACCACCGCCACCCTTCCTTCTCTGGCCTTGCAGTTCAGTCTGCACCTGTCTATGCACATGCACCAGCCAATCCACATAGCTCTGCGCTTCATTATTGCGGTCCTCGACAAGCAATCTCGCAAACTCATACTCGGCACCATCAAGTCCCTGTCGCGCCAATTGCACCACCAGCCCCTTACTGCCACGATTATCTTCCAGCCATTGCAAGATATTACGTACTTGGGCATTTAGATGTGTTTCCAGTACAGGTAGCTTTGAAGAGAAGGGGTCGAGGGCTTGTAGACTATTCATTCCTTCGCCAAAGAGGTCCTCGAGGAGGTTGGGCGAGACTTGGGCATGGAACCAGAGAAGGCAGAGTTGGCCGCAGTCGACAATGTAAGCGCCACCTTCTTGTATGCGCGAATACGACGCTCGAACCATTCGCGGCATTTGGAGATGGCCATTCTCATTCGGAAAGCCGTCGCGCTCGTCGAGAGTGTGGATGGCGATGATGCGTGGATATATGTAAAGTGAGAGGTCAAGGAGGGACATGCCCTTAACCAAACGCATGTCATGGACGCGGCGGTCAGTGGGCTCGATGCCTGCTTTGAGTGCGCGAGATTTCAACAGGCCGAGCATATACATTGAGAATTCCTTGAGGTTTTCTGGAAGTATGAGTTGACCTGGCGGATGCGAGCCAGAAAAGTTCTTGCGATAGGCGGAGAGAATGTCGATGGTCTTTTCCGAAAGAGCACCGCGAGCTTCTTTGAGGTTGGACTGTGCAGGAATGCGTGAGCAGGCTTGTTTGGCAAGGAGGCCGAAGACGGCGTCTTGGTCCACAAGTTTCATACTATCCATGGCTGATTCACTGACGCTGGCAACCATGTTGATGCATCGAATACGGCGATGTCCGGTTGCCGTAGTATAGAGCAGAGCGGCTTGAAAGTGGGCGTCGAGTTTCGGGTCGAGTTTGCCGTCGTAGCTGAAGGTGACAGCAAAGGCTTTGTCGGAGTCGATAACACCAAATTCGAGATCGGCGCCAAAAGTATGTTGAGTAAAGTTACCAAAGTAGCCAGATACTTGAAGCCCATTCGAGCAACGTACTTTCATTAATGCTTGGAAGCCTGTCTCGCGTACTAAAGTGTGCTTGATCTCTTTCGCTACTCGTAATTGGTCTCGTTGGTGGTGAAAGTTGGGATAATAGTAAACTTCACCGCCAGTCTTCTCGGATACATAACCAATTGTTGCAATGTCGAGATATCCTCCTTGAGGTGCCGCCAAGAAGAAGTCTACACCGACGCCATTGTCAGTCATCAATTTCGTGACTTTCAGAAATCCTGGGTGTTCTGTCGTAAGAAGTTTCTTCTCTGCATCTGTATCTCTCATTTCTGGCTTTTCTCGTAGGAACAGTCTACCAGGTCCCCACGTTGGTAGGGAAGCCATCGAGCAGATAATCTTACCACCTGTCGTCTTCAATGCCTCAACTGCAGATGTGAGTACTGGTAGGAGAGCAGGTTCAGGGTTTTTGATCTTCGAGAACATCTTAGGTATCTTCTTCAACAGCGCTTGTATTACATGCTTCGACTCTTTCGGCTCAACGAACAAGCCATCGCTAAAAGGAGGGAAAGGATCTTCCAGATCTGGCATGACCACCATCTGAGCAGTGGTGAGCTTTGGATGTAGGCTATAATAATGAGCTTCCTTATCATAGGTCGCGATTCCGACACGGGCTCCTACTGGTAATCGACCTAGCGATAGAGTTTCGGCTTCGCCTTCTGCTGCCCCATTTGATTCGTCATGGCCAAATAGAGCTTCGTTAATCCCTCCACAAATGGCATCCGTGAAGCCTTTGGTAATAGCTTCTATGCTGACATCGATTAGGAAAAGCCATCGTATCGGTACAGGCTCTTTCGTCCAATACTCTTTCGGCGCAGCAAAGTCCATTGTTCCTGCCAATAATTCGGGTCGCTCCAGTCTATCCACCCTTACACCAGAAGGATCCGTGGGTGCAAAGTATTCCGAAGGTGTGTCGTTCGGAAATGTGCACATATTGCAGACAAACTTACTCCCACCGGAGCGAAAAGTCATAAAAGGATTTACGTATGCCCTACATCTACGACATCTGGGTGGGCCAACCTCTCCGAAATCTACCACTGGCACGCCTTGCTCTCCTTCTTGTAATGCTGCGAGTGGTTGTAGAATAAGACCCAGAGGTAGGCCTGTTGTTGTCATTGCATCTGATGTGGAGGGAATGTTGTTCATTGTGAGTCGTGCGAATTTTGGATTGGAATTGCCCTGGTCGACAGCAACGAAGGGTACTGAAGCAGGAGGTGGTAGGTGTTGCTCCATTGTTGGGTAAACATGTTCAGTGTAATACTGAGTTGGCGCATCTCTTGCTCTCGGCACGCTAGGTATCTGTTCAGGGTCAACTTTCCCTTGTGACGAGGATGCTGGAGTTCCAGTCAATGGTGTCGACGATCGCGCTCCTGCTTGTTGACCTTGTGGCTGTAATGGAGTCTGAAAACCACCACCGTATGCGTTCGAAGGTACTCCTGCAGCCACTTGACCCCAAGATGCTCCTTGTGCTGTAGCTGGTACTTCGGGGGAGAATTGCTGTTCTCCACCCTTCCCAGCTGTTTCTAGGTTGTGATATGCGTGTCTGGACTTCTTTTTCCCGGCCCTTGGGGCGGCATACTGTTCTTGACCCAGTCCTAGGGAACCCATTTGCCCCGCCAGGCCTGTTGGATCCGCTTGCATTGGTGGTTGTTGTTGTTGTGATTGTTGGGCTGGTGGATAGCTATATTGTTGTACAGGCGCACCATACGCTCCGTTTCCGTTTGTTGGGGCACCACCATATGGCTGAGGAGGCCGTTGGCCAGCATACGTGCCTCCTCCTGCTTGTTGGTAGCCTGTGGGTGCAGGGGCAACTGGTGGTCGAAAGGTGGATACAGGCTGTCTGGGATCCTGGCTAGGCAGACTGTCGCTCTGGTAGGGTCTGAAGCCTGCCATTGTGATCTCCAGGATATAAGGGCAGTGTTACGAGCAGTGAGATATCGAAGGCATTCTCAGGTGGGTATGAGTATTGCAATCCAGTTTGAGTACTTTCTACAAGCCAGCTTGTTGTTTAGAATGTCTACGGACTTAAGCGTGAAATTAACCCCGTAATTAGGGGTAATTGGCAGGGTAGTCAGAAACAAAAAGTCGAAGAAAATCGTCAAAATTGTTTCATGTTTGTTTCCTACACATCATCACTTCGGGAACGGCTAGGCGATGCTCGGCGATCCGACCGACCGACCTCGATTGAACAGCTGTGAGGAAAAGAGCGTTCAGATCTTGTTCATTCGTCTACCGAGCTGTTCTTCCTGCCTAGAGCTCTTGGTACTTTATTCATCCTCCGAGCTTTCACTGCAGCCTCCAAGTACCTTTCATCATCATAATCGTCGTCTGCTGTTGAGGAGCTCTGTCAGAAACGTCATATGCAGTCAACTCATATTCTCCGTCTTCGAGGCCATTCGTTCGTCATATTTGGGTTCTAAACCGTGCCGAAACAAGCCTGATATCTGGGCATCACAATATCAAGGGAGAGGACATATGGAGATGCTCCAAAATTTAACATCGCTTTCATTCATTTATCGGCTTGAGTCATCCATCATCGTGTGTCTTCCATCCCTTGATCTACAGAAAAGCTTTTTCTCCTCTCGGCAGGGAAGGAGCGCAAGAAGGAAGAGCAAGAAGGCGAGCAAGAAGGAGAGTAAGAAGAAGAAGGAGCTGGAGCAGGAGAAGGAGAAGGAGAATGAGGGGAAGGTACGGTATGTGTAATTCAATTTTCATTATCATGTTTTATGCTGTCGTAACATGCTATTGTCGCGTCATGCTGTCGTGTGCAGTCGTGTCCTTTGCTGCAACCAAACCGTGTTAAAACGCCCTCACTTTCGCACCTTGGATGTGTTTGAGGAGTCTGGAAGAACACAAGCCACAGAGTTTCTATCCATCGTACCAGAGTAACCTTCCTTTCCTTGCGTCCATATTGTCCCCGCTCCTGCTCGCTTCACTTCTAGGTGTTTGCTGAGAACGATGTCAGGGAAAGCAACCCAGCGTGGCCCGTTTCATCACATCTCCAGATCACCTTCTCGGCGTTCATTGCAGCCTCCAAGTATCTCTCGCATCAACTTCATCTCTCAGTTCTGCTTGCCTGACGAGGTAGTGAGGCCTCGGGTAATGCTCATCATTATCCGAGCATGATCCTCCTGCCGTTTGAGCCTTTTCTCCTTCTTGATTTCCTTCTTCCTCATCATCTTCCTCATCTTCTCTTGCGACGAAACGACATCGTCAACAGTGTCCTCGGTCCCGTTTTCCGTTGGTGGTGTCGTCGCACTCGCTTCCGTACTGTCCGAGCCCATCATATCCTGCGCTGATCCCTCCTGTGAGACCGATAGAGTCTCTAACCATTCCAGCATTTCAGCATCCGCTTCTTGATATGAGCGTGCTGAATCATTCTTTTCCTCACCCGACGCATATCTAACCACGAGCTCGCAGTCCTGGCTCTCCAGTCTTTTCCTGAACACAACTCTGTACCTGTCATCGACCGCCAGGAGGTTGTCTCGAGCTTCCTTGATTGAAGGTATCGACATCTTGAAGTCGTCGAAGTTGAAGCCAAGGTTGATAGAGAGGACTTTTGTCCAGGTGAGACATTCACTCAGTGTCTTGATTCCGTGCCTCAGCACCACTTCTCCAAGCACCGCCTCTCCACCGGTAGATCCCTCCAGAGCCCCAAGGAGGCCCTTTAAGTCCACATCGCGGACTTCGGGTGCCGGAAGATTGCCTTCTTGTTTACTAATTTTCTTGCAAGCACATCTTCTACCATTACACTTTGCCCCTGCCGTGCAGACGAATCTGTGCCACCCTGGGGCCGTCCACAACCAAGTAGGCTGGACGCGAAGTTCTTCAACCGCCAGCTTGACACCTCGCATCTGGCAGCGATCGGCAAGTAGTCTGAAGTCACTGAGCAGGTGCATACTCCCGTCGACATAACGGATGCTCTGTAGAGCATCACTGTGGAGAGATTCAACCAGAGGCACGATTGTATCCTTGACATCCTTCTGCCCGTTGATTGAGATACTTGTATTGGCGATAGTGTGATCGAGAAGCTCACGGTTGAGCTTTATGTTCTCAGGAAGGTCAAGCTCCTTGATATGACTTCCGAGATTGGGTTTAGCTGCACGCTCCTGCTTGGTTGTGCGGCGGCAGACCATCTTGGCTTGTTGAAGGGGGAAGCCATTTGTATTGTATGAGAATTCCAGATCACCCAAGCAAGGTGTGATGCGCTCGTTGGGGGCCGGTGCCCATAGCGTAGCGGCCTCAGTACCATGCCTGAGTGGCGAGTCTTGTTGGGAAGCATCTCCGAATTCATTTGAGTCGTCTTCAGAGAGGTCGATAATCAAGGGTGACGATTTGGGAAGAGCTGGACTCTTTTGTGTGTAGCTTGTTAATGCTACTGGCTCGTCATCGGTGAGATCGATGACTAGCGAGCTTGGGTTGACCTTTGGTACAGCCGTGGTCTTCGAGCTGTTTGGCCAGGACTGTTTTCGTGCCTTGATCACTTCTTTCCATTGTTTAGCGAAGTAAGCCTTTTCATCTGCCTTAATAGCCTCTGCCATTTTCTCCTTTTCAGCATTTTCAGCAGCTTCTTTAGCAGCTGCTTTTCTAGCTACTTTGCGAGCTTGTTTGGCTACAGCTTTGGTAACGGCAGCTTGCTGTTTGGCAACCTCCGCGGCTTGTTTGATGGCGGCGGCCTCGGCTTGTGCCTTTTCCTCAGCGGCTTTGACAGCTTCCTGTGCTGCTAGTTCCTTCCTTAGCTCTTCTTGTCTCGCGTCTCTCAATTGCCGTTCCGCCATTTCCTTGGCTTGTGCTTCGGCGGCTGCTGCATTTGCTTGCTCGGCGATAGCAGCTTCGAGGTCTTCAGAGGAGCAGAAGTCATCTTCTTCTTGCTCGAAGAGGCAGTTGAGGTCGTCGTCCTTGTCATTGAACAGGGAGTCGTTGTCGTCGTCCTCCTTGTCGTTGAAGAGGGAGTCGTTGTCTTCGTCCTCGTCATTATAGACGTCAATACTAGGTGTGTTGACTGTCACTGGGGCAAGAGGTATCCTTGCCTTCTTTGGTGCGGGTCCCATCTCAGCCTCATCGAAGAGGGAATCAAAGGACTCTGCACGGGCTCGCTTTGTAGCGGAGGGCTGTGTGAAGAGTGCTGCGCCAATTTGAGGCGTGGACACCTTCTTCTGTGCAGGCTGGTTCTCATCGTTGTCAGTGGTGAGACCGAAAGCATCTGCATGGCCTCGCTTTTGATTTGAGGCCTGTGCGAGGTTTGTCCAGTAAAGATCGCCGCGAGGATCCATGGCGTCCATACTTGGGTATTCGGAAGAACGATTTCTGAGATCTGCGAATGAGTAGATGTACGGATTGCAAGGAGGCGGGTGTGTGTGGCTTACCGAGCGTAGAAAAGAGCTTGTGGATTTGATCTTTTGATTGAGGTCTCAAGAGAACGATTTCTAAGATCTATGAATGAGTATATGTACGTGTTGAGAGGAGGAGGGGGTGTGTAGCTTACCGAGCGTAAAAGAGAGCTCGACAGTTTGAAGTTTTTATTTGAGTTCCCATAGGATTGGGATTTGGGATTGAAAGTCTGGTTTGAGATTGAAACAGGAGAGAGATAGGGTGAGGGGGTTGCTGAGCGACTATTGAAGTGCTGAAAGAGTTTTATTTTTCAAGATATCTCAAAGTGACTTTGGTGATAAAGAAGGGAAAAGAAGAGGATTGGAGAGGGAGAATGGGCACATATTTAAAGGAAATTTCATTAGAGTTCACCATTCTTAGCACTACTACACAGTTTGGCCTCTACCAGCTACATTGTGGAAGGTTTGGTGAAAATTCTTGCTGTAGTGCCTACTACCAGGCGCAGGGAGAAGTTACAGCTTGAGAACACGTCCTGCGAGTTGTATTGAACCAATCGCAGTCGCTGGCATCGAAACCTAACCTGCAAACCCAAGATCAGACTTGCAAAAACCTGTCTTCGCCAGCTGTTGGGGCCAGTTGGCAGAAGTTTCGCCAGCTCTTGGGGTCAGCTGGCAGAAGAAGGTGAGTCACTTGGCCTCGTAGCTATGGCGACGGTGTTTTGGGCAAGAACTATTGTTGTAAGCTTTGAAGCTTGTTGAGCGTCCCTGGTACAGAAGACATGTGATCTCGTCCTGGACATATGAAAGCCTGAGCACATGTAAGATCCTTGATGAGGAGCTAAAGACATCTCCATGATGTTACAGTATGGCATCAGCATGCAGCGCTTGGCTCGGATGAGGAGAAGTCGTAGGGTTGAGGAAATCGAACATGGATGGCAAAACATCACTCCTCAGTATCAAGGGGAAGTTACCGAGTCTTTATACTTCAGCAGCCCAGGGTCTTTTGAGCGCTGGGCTCACAACACACTTCACGATGATAAAGTTACTGTTGCAAGAATGGAATAAGAAAAGAGAAAAGCCTTACTACGCTTTTGACTTTTTTGACATCTACTAAACCTTGATGTTTACACCTACATCTCAATATCGCTCAGAGGTTACATACCAACCCTCCACGGTGAAGCAACATCGTTAGCAAGATCTAAACAAGCAATTAGCTGCTGTCTTATCGCGGCTTTTGTTCTGTACTCACTGGATTGGAAGCACTAATCAATCATATGTCGTCTGGAAAATCGGCGGAGGCTGTATCGCGCCTGGAAAAGCTACCAAGCTCATGCGTGGAATCCAGCACCATCACCATAGCAATACAGGCCTCGCCATGACTACTTCAATCTTTCCATTTGATGCCTTTCAACATCTCCTTGCTGCTATAGATGCTTGCCTTGATTTTGTAATCATTGCCAGATCCAAGGTTAAGATAGGTGTAAGCGTCACATTTATAGTAAATACCATGACCCATATCGTCTTCGGGTAGCTTGACCAGTTTCATTTCCAGCAATGCATCCAGTACGCGGCGCACATCTCTCTCGTCGCTAAAGTCTTTCGTGTATACGCAGATCAGCCTGAGATTTGCCTCGCCCTCGTTGCGCACCTCACCACCATTAGTGGCTATCTTTGCAGTAGTTCCAAGTTTCCCAGAATCAACGCCTTTGCAGACAGCACGCCAGACACGGTCAAGATCATCCATTAGCGGAAACAGCATCCACTTCCCAGAGACACACCCGGTCTCCTTAGCAAGGTTGAGAAGATTTTGCTCAAGCTCCTTTCGCTTTGGTGTGAGTTTCCTTGTGATAGTACCACTGGCCTTACCAGGCATTGATTCTCGTGTCTTGTTTTCGAGAGTTTTGAAGTCGTAGAGCAACATTTCAGCCTTTTCCATAAAGTCTCCTTCATCAGAAGCTTTTGTAGACCGGGACTTTCGATCTGGATTGTGAATCCAAAGCCATGGCCCATGAGTCTCAATGTCACTACGAGAAGGTGGAAGACGTGCGAGAAACGCTTCGACTGTTTCAGAACGTTGTTTCTCTGGCACGTCTTTGTCGAAACCACCATTGACTTCGGCTGCAGAGGTCGCGTCATAATTTTGGATGACAGGTGGGAGCGATGTCGTGGCAGTAGCATACGTTATAGGTTCGGAATCTGGCTCAAGACCAGCACGCTTCTTCGTCGACACATCGATTGCTTGTTGTTGCTCATGATCTACCTTACGGTTTCGTCGATCTGCTGTGTCAAGCACGGTATTGCTGATAGGGTGTACTGGTGCTGGCTTAGGCTCTGTCGTCACTCGTGGTCGAATGACCAGATCCTTAGGTCGATTGGCCCGAGCAATAACATCCGGCAGGCGAGAATGTATTCCCCAATAAGTAGACCTCGGGAGTTTGCTGGTCTTCTCGTACTTCACAGGCGCATCCTCATCCCCTAGACCTGTCAGCAGTTTGAAGTCAAGGCAGGTTGCAGTTTCCAACCAGAATCATCAGAAATCCAACCAGCCCCATTCACATATTCTACCCCCTCGTCCCCTGCCACAACGATGGTCATTTTGAATATATGGCTTCAAGGCATCACTCAAAGAAGGACTTTGCGAGCGAGAGCTCGCGAGATGTAGAAAGAAAGAATGTATGCGAAAGTAAGACTGGTTTCAAGACTGCATCGGAAAACGCACGGGCCACCAATCTACGCGAACCTGGCGCGCTGCACGTCAACTCCGCGACTTCGTCAACAAGAACTTGCCTCTTCTCCAAACTTACATCCATCACTCACTCTATACTCCACGAGACATTAACCAATCAAACATGCCGCACGCAGTATCTCCAGAATCTTCTCCTGGACCTGACGAGACCATGATTTCGCGGGTCGACGTGAATGCCATGGAAGACGAGGAGATGCTAGATGCCAATGATGACGCTGAGGAAGACACGCCACCTTCAAGCAATCCAGTACCTGAAGCAGATGCTGCATCACAAGAGAAGACACAGCTGGAAGCTATGTTTGACGACGATGATGACGACTTTCCTTCTTCGAATGAAGCACCGGCTTTGTATGTAGGAAGGGAGGATACAGCTGTTCACCACAACAACTAATATCAGTACAAGCAAACCTTCTGCAACAGCTTCTCACGCAGACCCGGAAGTCATGAAAGTCTTCTATCAACGACTATTCCCATTTCGATACCTTTTCCAATGGCTCAACCACTCTCCCACCCCTTCCAATGACTTTGCACATAGAGAGTTTGCCTTTACACTGCAAAATGACATATACCTGAGATACCAATCATTCACGACCGCCGATCTGTGAGTCAAGATAAGCTAACATGGTACTATACACCACTAACTCGAAGATCAGGCTCAAGAAGCAATGTATTGCACAAAATCCTACACGTTTCGAAATCGGCCCTGTATACTCGACGAATCCTCGGGATCGGAAGACTCTACGCAGGGCAGCCGCCTTCAAGCCTCTGACCAAAGAGTTGGTTTTCGATATTGATATGGACGCCTACGATGAAATCCGAACATGTTGCACAGGAGCCAACATCTGCCACCGATGCTGGAGCTTCATCAAGATGGCGGTAAAAGTGGTAAACACAGCACTAGAGGAAGATTTTGGTTTCAAGCATGTTCTGTGGGTGTATTCTGGACGAAGAGGCATTCACGGCTGGGTTTGCGATAAGAAAGCAAGGGAATTGGATGATTCAAAGCGAAGGTCAATTGCGAATTACATGGATCTGATCAAAGGTGGTGATTCTAGCGGCAAGAAGGTCAACATCAGGCGTCCACTACATCCTCATCTCGATAGGAGCTTGCGCATATTACGAGACAACTTCATTTCGGATATTCTCAAGGAGCAAGATCCGTGGCAGGCGGAGGACAAGGCGCAACATCTGTTGTCCCTGTTACCAGATAAACAATTGGCAGCATCGTTGGCGAAGAAATGGGAGTCGGCACCTTCGAGATCGAGTTCCAACAAATGGGCAGATATTGATACTTTGGCAAGTTCAGGAGGAGGATCAAATACACTGGACACTCGTAAACTACTTGAAGCCAAGCAAGACATTGTTCTGGAGTACACTTATCCACGACTGGATGCCGAAGTCAGCAAGCATCTCAACCATTTGCTTAAATCACCATTCTGCGTACATCCAAAGACAGGTAGGATTTGTGTACCAGTAGATCCAAGCAAGATCGATGACTTTGATCCATTCGAGGTTCCTACTGTTACGGAACTGCTGAAACAGATTGACGAATGGCAAGAGGCGCACAAGGATGAAGACAAAGATTCGTCCAGGGTTCAGGACTGGGAGAAGACGAGGCTGAAGCCGTATGTAGATTATTTTAGACTCTTTGTAGGTGCTTTGATCAAGGACGAGCAAGGCGGAAAGAGGAGGAGGGAGGAGGGTGCTGAAACCATGGCATTTTGAGTTGCAGGTGCTGGGGATTGGAGCTGCAAATATAATGATTTACTGAGTTTGTCTTGAGACTGTCTTTCCTTATAATAATCGTCTCTTGATATGTATTGCCAAGCCTGGTCGTCGCTGAAATTGAAACGAACCTGAAACACCGAAACTTGTGTTTTGCAATAATGGCATGGACACCTTCGCCGCAGCTGCTGGCAGCGTTGCGCTTTGCGAACCGTGCACATACTCGAACATGCCGTCCTGCTTGTATAGCTCGTCCTCCACGCCTCCATATTCGCACCCTCCAGACCGAAAGTACCACCCAAAATGAGCCTCCAATCCCATTGCGCAAGCAGCTGAAAGATGAAGCCAAAGCACGCAAGCTAGCTGGCCAGTCCAAGCAGTCACTCAGGAAGGGCAAAAACGATTCTCGTCTGGACAAGTGGGAACTGACAGTCGGCATCGAAATTCATGCTGAACTCAACACAACACGAAAGCTATTCTCGCCAGCGCAGACATCATTGAGTGATGCACCGAATACACATGTAGCCCTTTTTGATGCCGCACTGCCTGGAGCCCAGCCGCAATTTCAGAAAGAGACACTGCTGCCTGCTGTGAGAGCAGCACTAGCACTAGGATGTGAGGTGCAGAGGACGAGTAGCTGGGATAGAAAGCATTACTTTTGGTGGGATCAGCCGAATGGTTATCAGATCACACAGTATTACCGTATGGTATATTGGCCTGGCATAACATAGAAACGTACTAACGATTGTATAGATCCCTTCGCACTGAATGGCCACCTCACACTAAATAGCAACGACGACATCGACCCTATGGATGAGCCTGAGATCACGATCGGTATAAAACAGGTCCAGATGGAACAAGATACAGCCAAGACTGTCCTACAACCACCAGACACGCATCTCCTCGACTTTAACCGCGTCAGCCATCCTCTCATCGAGATCATATCATTACCTCAAATACACAGTCCGAGGACAGCGGCAGCATATGTGCGGAAAGTGCAGAGCATCCTCAAGGCGATTGGGGCCAATACCACAGGCATGGAGATGGGAGGACTGAGAGCGGATGTCAACGTGTCTGTGAGGAAGAGAGACGTAGAGGACGATGGTGCAGGTCTGGAGTATGGTGGTGTCAAGGGACTTGGGCAGAGGACGGAAATCAAAAACTTGAGCAGTTTCAAGGCTGTAGAAGATGCTATCGTCGCTGAAAGAGATAGACAGATTGGTGTGCTCGAGGCTGGTGGAGTCATTGCTGGTGAGACAAGAGGGTGGACATTAGGCAGTAACGAGACTAGAAGGTTGAGAGGGAAGGAGGGAGAGGTGGACTATAGGTACATGCCTGATCCTGACCTAGGTGCTGTTGTTATTGGAGAGGTGAGATGCGATTACAGTATACATCAATGTCACTGCTAACATGTTTAGGATCTTCTCAAGCATCTAGAATCAACTATGCCAGCTCTACCAGATGAGACTCTGGACTTTCTCACGCAACCATCACCATACGGACTGACCAAGAAAGATGCAAGAACGCTACAATTATTGGACGATGGTGAAAGACTAGAATACTACTTTGATGTCGTCGACCATATGCAGGCGATGCTGAAAGACGATCCGGCTGCCTTAACCAAGATCGGCAAGATGGCAGCAAATTGGATCCTGCACGAACTTGGAGCTTTAGTATCTTCTTCAGAAACCTCATTCTCGGAACTCAATGCACATTCTACCGCTCCAGCACTCGCAGAGATTCTACTACACCTGCAACGAGCTGAGATCACGTTGCCGACAGCAAAAAGCTTGTTTACTAGACTATTTACAACGCCATTTTCTCTCCTCAACCAAGATAACACTTCAACTACCGACAGTTCCACTAAAATCTCTGCACAACATATTCGCTCTGTCATTGAGAAGGAAGGCTTACTCCTTTTGCCACTATCTGACCAAGAATACATCGACCTCGCACAACAGGCGGTTGCTGCAAATGAAAAGATGGCAGATCAGGTGAAGAAAGAAGAAGCGAAGGTGAAGGAGAAGGAGGACAATGGTAGACAGAAGAAGAGTGGGAAGGTCATGTGGTTTGTGGGATGGATGGTTAGGCAGGGGGAGGAGGGCAGAGTACAGCCTGAGAGGGCTGAAAAGGCTGTTAGGGCGGCTTTAGGTGTTGAGTGATATAGAAATGTCACACACCCCTCCCCCGTGCCTGTACCTGTGATGCGATAGGCGACAGTTGCTCGGTCCTAAGGCATGCCTGACTAGATGAAACATTGCCGTCAAGTATCAAAGTAGCGTGCTGGCAACTGGTGATCTTTCTAGCGCTTTCTGAGAAGGCTTACGGGAAAAAGTCATCGTTTCATCGGGCATGGTATTCAACAACGACTGTGAGGGCTGCTGGGGGTTAACTAGAGGCCTGAAGGGACTGGCAGCCTGATTGTGATCCCTGAACTAAAAGCATCTGAGATGCGTCAGGAAGCTGATGCCTAGACGAGGCCTCGGAAGGACTGTGCAGATTGCCGAGGGTACTTTAGGGCCTGGTTGGAATCCCTAAGGTCGTCGTAATCTCCGTATTGAGGGCGCCTGAGATACGCAAGCCGGGCTACTGGTAGACAAGGCTATTGGAAGGGCTATGAGGATTACTGCTGTACATTAAGTTGTGAATTCGTAACCGTGATTCAGGTATGTCAAGTCCATCTACACCAAGTTGTTACTTGACGGCATGTCAATCAAAATCTAATGCTTATCTTTGTTACCATTCTGCCGCACCTTCTTGGCCTTTTCCCTCTCCTCCTCAGACTTGCCTCAATTCTTACTCTCCTGCATGAATGGCTGTGGTGACAACGAGCTGTCATTGCGACATGAACACGAACACGAACAGTGGAATGGAATTCTTTTTCTTTGTCGCTATCCTCGTCAGTGTACAATACAGCACCACTACTAGCCAATCAATATGTCACTATACCGGCAATTCTCTCATAACTGCAATCCTCCTTCATTATTTGGAGACTGCTTATGAGCACGTTCTGGTCGCTTCTCCTTGATTTCGACCGCATCTTGCTGGACTTGGAGGGATCGCTTTAAGCTGGTCTTAGGTTTAATTTTTAAGCTACTAGCATGGTATAGAGGATGCCCATCTTTGTCGTGGAGGGGGAGATGTGTTGGGATATAAGTAGCTGATGGTAGTTTCGTTGACCGTTACTTCTTTTACAGAAGCCGCTTACTTCGTAGATGTTCGACGTCTAACCTCGTTGTTAATGTCTCTTTCAGATGGTGGTGCAGTTGTCAAAGTAGGAGGGACGAATGGCATATCCTTTGTAGTAGATATAGTACTTATTTGGTGGCGCGCTTAAACCGATATTTTCGGTTGTCGTGCGGTCTCATTTTAATATATAGATCCTACCACTATCTTACCGATTTGAATTCTTCTGGCGTAGCGCTAAGGGTCTGAATATTCCGTTAGACTTTATATTGTGCATTAAGTTTCTTAAGTACGAGTCTCTACTCTTGTTCGTCGAGCTTCCTAAGTTTCGGCTATTTCTTTAAGCTGGTTTGTTGCAGATGCCCGCTTCGTAGATGTCTGGTTTCGATTCTTGTCTTGAGTATCATCTTCGGCTGGCGGAGTCTTGTACCAAGACGAGGGTGGGGCGAATGCTTCTTGTACGTGTATATCCGTAGGCGTTACAAGATTAATCGCGTGCTGAAATCTATATTTCCTGTCTTTCTGAGGCTCGATTTTGATCCAAGCGTCCCATCTCTTTCTCAGAGCTTCTGCTTCATCATGTGTTGGATTGGGGTTCTGGATGCTGCGCCAGAGCTTGTACTGAGCTTCTATTCGTATTAGGACAAGCATCTGCTTGTTTCTGGCAGCTTTACAAGCTTCGGCCATAGGCTGAGACATGTTTCGAGTCTCTCACCTAGACGATAAGTGGTTAGTAGGTAGATCTAGAAATAGACGAGTAGAAGCTGAGTAACTACCTCTCTTCCTCTGACTACTTCTAACGCTTCTTCCTTTCACCACTTCCACGCTTCCTCCTTTCACCACTTCCACGCTTCTTCTTCTCGTTCTTGAAGCTTCTGTCATTAGTCATATCTGCCATTGAGGTCGAGGGGGATTGCATACTTGAATCTAAAAGCGGATACGAGGAAAGGCGGCGTCAAAGGCCACAAAGGGAGAAAGAGATGAAGGAATAGCAGAAGAACATGTCGACGTCAAGGGTCATAAATCATGTACGGCCGTTTAAAGTACACTAGGAAAGCAGAAATTCTACGATATATAATAAGAGAAAGACGTGGCATGGAAAAGTAGTCTACTCTGGAAATGGGTTCGTGAAGAGGCCCTTCTTGAAGAAGTGATGAAGTGCTTTGAGTAACTAGATAGAACTCCTGCGATATGTGATGAGCGAAAGACCTAGCTGTCAGACAGTGGTCCACTACAAAGACAGGTTCGCGAGGAGTGTCCTTGCTAATTAGAAGTGATGAAGTGCTGTGGAAGAACAGAAATACTATGATATGCGATGAGAAAGACGAAGAAAGTGGCCCACTGTCGAAATAGGTACGTGAAGAGTGCCCTTACTAATTAGAAGTGGAGGTGGACTGCTCGACTTGCATATTTGCTACCCCTGTGTCTGGAGGGATGCAACTTTGTTAGGACGTAATGAGGTCTTAAGACTGAGGTATGAGGAGTACCCTCTCTTCAGACTACCTTGAAACTGTCACGCCGGCATGCAGGACATTGATGCGTTGAGGTGTTGACGGCCGACTTCCCGCTTTCCAGCCGTAGAATGGGTCGAACCAGATTTTTGTACATGCAGCATACTTCTCCTCGTTCGACTTAGACATGAATTGCCCTTTCAAAAAGTCCCATACTGGATCTTTGTCTGACAAATAACTGGTTTGATCCATAGTCAAGAGGTCAGCATGAGTCTGCTCTTGCTCATTATGGCCGGTCATCTTACTGTTATCTAAACCGCTCGCGCCGAGGTGAAGTCTGAGGGCTCGTTGAGTCTTTGATACATACTGAGTGGTAACCATTGCGGCAGCCTTTGATAAAGAGGGCGGCATGCTCGCAATATTCCGAATAAGCTCCTTGACTTCAGATATAGTTTCATCGCTTCCAGCCAAAATAGCTTATACAGTCTGAGTAGAAGGTGTTGATGAGTCACGCTGATGCTGTCCCTCCTTCTCCTCCTCGCTTTAAACGATGGCGTAGTCTTCGTACTAGCAGAAAGTTCTGCTCAACGATAATCAGCCTCAAATATACTTGCGTATGTTCCCTGCCACACGTGTGTCTTATGCTCTGTTCGTTTTAGCTCCGCCTGTCAGGAGGACCATTGTTGCCATCTGAACCACCTTCATCGGGAGGGGCATCGATATTTTACCCGTCAGTGGGAAGAGGAGCTTCTGACCCATGCCGTTGCTATTCTCTTGTTTCCTTATCAACGTCGTTGCTGCTATGCGTCTGAATGGCTAGAGATCATCAGGCATTTGCCTTTGAATCATCAAGTCGCGCTGTCGGTTCGAGAGGAGAAGTATCATCGTTCGATTAACTATTACTGAACCCGAGAGTGCATCCGTGACCCTACGAGAAAAGCAAAGGAGAGTCTGTCTACTACTCTGAGACGTCTTTGGCATGTCTTCACGAGATCAATTAGTAGGGCAGAATCGATACTGTCGTCATGGCTTTGGGCCTCTCCTCTCCCACTCTTCCTTGTTCCTTCTGTTTGTCTCCCTGTGACTCTTCCTCGCTTGAATGGCACCCCTACTCGAGACAATGGCCGATAAGGCATCTTCTCTCGAAGAATACCGATCTTATGTTCGTGACGAACAATCGCGTGTGCGCAGCAATGTGGCTTTGTCTGGCGTACTTGCGATTTACCGCAGCATGCTGTCCGAGAAGACGAGTGAACCCGAAGTCCACGTGCCGTTGAGTTTCCCAAGCCCCATATAATTAGACAATATTTACCAACCTAAACTTTCAATTTTCATCAATCAGATACTCCGGTATGGTGTATCGGCTAGCATCACGATCGCCAAATGCCTTGCTGGTCTCGCCAGCAGAGATGAAGAGCTGGAGATTGGGAAAGTAAGTCTTAATTTCATCCACCCATTGCTCGGCGACTTGCTTGGGCACATTGATTAGTGTCGGACAGTGAGTCTGGGCACCGTTTTCGTCAACCTGGATGGAGTACCTTACCATCCAGGAAAGTGCATAAAGCTCCGAGATGGTCTTTCCAAGGCCAGTTTGATCAGCGTTCAAATGGCCGTAGACGGCCAGCCCTGACAGCTCTGTCAAGGCACTGGCTACCTCTGCTTTGTCTAGGTGTTCCTGAGGAACCCCGTCAATAGGTATCTTGCCGACACTTTTAACGAGGATATCCGCCATTGCAGTAATCTGCCACTCAAAAGCAAAGCGCTTGATGTCAGGTAGCAGCTGACAGTGGTAGCATTTTCTGTGGAGACGATCAGCATCGGTGGCCTCTTGGTCGAGTACAAAACCTAATGCGTTAATAGCATCCCGGACGACTGGTCCAGCCTGACGTCTTGAGCCACTGAATCCAGATGTGACAGCTTTGTACTCCTCTGGAGTGACTGTTTGATCATTTACGACATCTTGCGAGAGTAGGGTACGTATGCCTTCTTCTGAAGCTTCTTTCACCATGTCAAATTCCTCTTGTTTGAACTTGCCTGCGTTCCGCTCTGCTGGTGCAGTCTGCAAGCCTGGTGTGAGTCTTTGGATGACTCTCTTCTGCCATTTACGCAAGCCATCAGAATCATCCACGTTGAAGTTTGAGTACTGTTTAAGCATCTCAGCTTTATCATGATACAGTTCAGCCGGCTTTTTAGGTGTAGTATAACCAATCGTCTTATCGTGCAGTCTTTCGGTCATGAATTCAACATCATCATCCTCCTCCTGACTAGACTTAGCAGTGGCAAGATGCGTTGGCTTAGCCAGTCGTTCATCTGCAACTTTCTCAAAGAGCTCATCGAGTTGTAGGGGTGGGCAGTCTGTCTCAAAGTCACCGGCAGGATCGTCTGACTTGCCCATTTGTAAGAGAAATATGAAAGGACCAGGTTCGTTTTTGAAGATGTCGCAAACGTCGCCCCACGCCTTGTCGCTGATACCAAAGCCTCATACTCTCACCTCATTCGTGCCATATTGGAGGAGTACCTTGTTGAGTCTCATAGAGAACTTCTTGCAATTGAGTGTAGTGCGTAGCGCATCTCGATAACGGTCACCGTCTTCATAGTCGCGGGGATCCGGAATTTGAGAGAGCTTGTTTTCTGGGACGACAATGTCGTCATCTTCCAGCGTTTCCAAATGCTCTTTGAGGGCTTGGGAGTCTTTTCCTTTTGCTACCCACTCACCTTCGAAGGAGCGCGAAGGTAGGGCAATAGGCTTTGGTTTTGCAGCCTCAGCTGCAAGTTGCGTCATCCAGTATGGGGTGTTGTTGGTACAGTCCTTTGCCTTAAAAGGATCGCCACTTCTTGCGACCTCGTAAGTGGGCTTCCAGCGTCTGGCATATTGACCGTCGTGGAAGTTGCGGATCAACATTAAGGCTCGATTAGTGCCTTCCAGAGCGCACTCCCCAAGTGCTTCGTCGTGTCCAAAAGTAGGTTGCTGAACGAGTTTGATATCATATGTGAAGCGTGGAAACTTGTTGTTGGTTAGGGACTCAAATTGCTTGATCGCAGCTTCTTGGCGGGTCTCCTTGTCTTCATCCGATATTTCATCCCAGATGAGAAATGTCTGAATGACATGGGCGACAGCGAATGCGTGCACGTTGTCTCGATTAATATCATTGATTTCGCTCTCTTCATCAGGCAGGGTCTGGCCGTTTACGACCGAGAACTTCGTTTGTACATCCGTGTCGAGAGGCCACTCCACACTCAGATCAGCGTCGTTCATTAAGCTCAATATAGTGTTTCGTGCGCAGGACCCGCTGCTTCCATGTGTGCCCAAGCCTCTATTACTGGGAAGGATAACTTGACTCGTCGGAAGGCACCGATGTCAGAGAAATGAAGATAGGCTGCTGTTTTAGCCTCCTGAGTGTCGCATTTGATGAAGGTATTGAGGTCTTCTGGATTGCCCTTCATCTCCAAGACATTTGTAATTGCCTGGCGTGTCTGCTGGAGTATAAGTATAAGCACAGCTTCGCGCCACTGTCAAAGTATCTCCTTACCTTGGTTTTGTTCTGTCTTTCAGCATTTGCACCCACAGCTCTGGCGCGGCACTTCTTCTGGCTAGCAATTCTGGCGGTGTTGCCCTCGACGCCTGCTGTTGGTCCAGACATGCTGAAGTCTTGCAGATCTAGCGTAGTGCGATGTGTGATTAGCGATTGTTGTGTGATAGTCTGAGTATGGTCACTACCTTCACGCTACTGTCAAGGCTCTGGTCTTCGAGTTTTTCGAAAAGCGTTGATCGTCTTCTAATGTTTTGGTCACTGTGAATATTGAAGTATTCGAAAATTAAAATTTTGAGATTTTGGAGGAGGAGGAGGAGGATGTAAGGAAGATGGAGGATAAGAAGCAGATGAGAAAGAAGAAGTCTATAAAAAGGCCAGCCACGTGGCAAGCAAGGTAAGCCAAAGTGAAGTGAAAGAGCTGCTCCTCAAGTGAAACAATCTGGAAGAATGAGAGCTAGTTCTAAGAAGAGGGTAACTTGTGACAAGAGATCTGTGCTTGCGACGATGAATGCTTGGAAGAGCAGGGCCGATCTCGAAATGAGAGATGTTTGTAGGCAAATACGCTTGTGATGGTAGGAGCTGGGATGAGATGTGTGCTGGTAGAAATGCAGGAAAGAAGAGTGAAATGAGGAGGAACTCGAAAGCAACCGAGAGTGATAAGCAGACAAGCAAACACATGGCTCTAGCTCTCCACTACTCCGCATGTATGGAGAGGTTTGGAGTCGTTTGCAGGGACATGATATGCCAAGCAAGATCGGGTCTACGATATCACCTACATAAGTGAGCTTCTTCATTTTTTGTCCTGTTCAATCAAGGGAGGCAAATAATCCACATCTCAGCTCCAGTTAGAGTGATAGCTGAGATTAGATTTGTGCAGGTTTTAAGTGCACCCGCAGGCACTCTTATCGCTGACGACTGGAGGATCAGCATGAGGCGTTTTGTTTAGCAAACGAAAGAAGCCTATGATTGTAGATGTCGCGTGGAGTTAGCTAGGCGTTTAGAATCCTCACAGGGCTGATTAAGCTTTCCTGTAACGAGTAACGACGGAGTTATAGCCGGTTCACTTAGAAAATCAGTACTTTCTTCGATAGCCGTCCAGCTTCGCAAGCCAACTTAGACTAATAGGATGATGGACTGACGTAACACTCGCAAAGACTCGAATTTACCAAAACGAGGGGAATTCCAAGCCCCTGGGGAATTTGACCCAAAAACGAAACTCATGAGGCACAAAAGGGCCCAAAACTTGACAAAAAGAAACGAACGAAAAATTATTAGCGATATTCCGGTACCGGGAGTCGAACCCGGCTCTACCCGGGAACTTTGTAACAGCAGAGCTGAATGAAAGCGGGTGACTGATCGTTGTTAGCCGAACTCAATTTGAGGCATGAGTAGAAATGCACATACTGCTAGCCGATACACCATACCGGAGTATTGAATTGATGAGATTCAAACGTTTAGGTTAGTCAATAACCTCTCAAAGTGGAGGATGGAGGAAATCTTTTTGAGGTCTTATGTTCGTTTCGAACAGTCGCGTGCGGCCAGCAATGTTACTTTGTCTAGTGCACCTCAGCTATAGTGCAATGTACTTGCGACTTACCGCAGCATGCTAGTCTGAGATGATATACAACATCAGTCAAAAATTTCGGAAGCCACAAATCGTTTTCTTTTGCTTTTGTTTCGGTTGTTTTCGAGGGTAGAATACTACATTCCATATGGCACACTAGTGCTCTTTTTGAAGCAGAAAATGTCACAGGGTCAGCAGATGAAATATAGAAGCAAGAACAGTTTTTGGCAAGCTATAGACATATCAAGACCATGATTAAAAGATGGATGAAGATCGAGCCAGGAAATGAGGAGGATCCTAAGACTTTAGGAAATAAAGTACGACGTGATTAAGGGAGATGCCGAGATGCTCAAAAATAAAGGTCTAACGAACAAGGAGCTCGACGAACAGCTCGAGGAGATAAATCAAAAACTATTAGAGGCGAACGTAGCATCGTCATCAAGCTATAAGAGATGATACCACTACTAAGGTATTTGGGAGCACCAAGGAAAATTGGATCTCGAGCTACCTGCTCTACTCGTAGTCATAGACAGGTCACAAGGACTTTCTTACTATTACCAATTCGTCAAGCGCAATCGAAGGGCAAAAGGCACAACCACAGCGAAAACTTTCACACATTACAACATCTCGCAATCATGGCATCACAGGACGAGAACACACCTCCAGCACTTGTCAATAAGAACGAACGCAGAATCCAGTCGGAGGACAGCCTCATCCTTGAACGTGAAAAGTATAAGAAAAGAGCTGTCGATGCTAGGGCAGCTCCAGCTTTTAGTGCTGATTACATGAGAAATTACTACGATGACCTAAAGAGTTAATCTAGCCTAGCGTTAGCAGAGACTAAGCATATCGAAGACTTCGACGGCGAGAACTCGACCTTCGTAGCATTTCGTGAATAGTACGACTTGCATAATTAACAAGCGGCCGCTTTCAATTCAGACTTGAAGTGTCCGGGTAGAGCCGGGTTCGACTCCGTAAGCTTCATCAGAATAGCTGTCTTGTCAATTAAATCCTAACAATTCACAGCGGTACCGGAAAACCATCCATTCTTTTTGCGTTTTTTATGTGTTTTCTCCATATATTTTTTGACCTCCTTCTGATCCCTTCTTTTTCTTTCCTTTTGCCTCTCTCAGGGCGTGCTCTTGCATCGACTCGGGCTTTGCATGCTTATGATGTACTTACCTACTCCGTGTCAAAGTAGTGGAAGTCTCGTAAGGTGTTCAATCACATAAGTCTTTTCTTGGAAAACTTGTAAGAAAACCAAAGTGTAGTATCGTCAAAGTCCTTCACGGTGCACAGAATCTAAACACGAGTGAATGGCAGTAGGCGCTTGGAAGTCGTCTTCAAGCCTAGACCATTGGGATGGACAGAAGTACCGTCATGTCAAATGTTCACGACATGTTTCAGACGTATAGTAAGAATGCTTATATGAAAGGATTCCGTTAGTATTATCCATTACGCTATGATGTGGTATGCACCCTCTGCTTCACCACTCTGACAAAGAACCGACCATGAACCCACTCCCTCAATCCTGCTTCTCCTCATCCGCCTCCCTCTGCTTCTTCTCCATCTCCTCAACCTCTTCCGTACTCGAACTAGCAATCAACGTACCCTTGAACAAATGAACAATCGTAAACGCCCAGTTCATAAAATAAGAAATAACTATGATGATAACTAAGGCGGTAGCCAAAACCTTGAATGTCGGGCTGTTCATCTCCGTAGCCAGCACTTCCCACGCCGTCACCAACGTCGCAAGCGGGAAGATAGTGGACCACCACATCATGCTGTAAGTGAGCTGTTTCTTGAATGCACCCTCCACAACAGCAAAAAGCGCAACAAGTGCCCAGAAGTAATCGAAGCCCATAATCAGCAGCGCGATGAGGATGCTCGCGCTATCCAACCCTGACGCAGCGGACGCGGTCAGGAACGTGCCTTTGTTGTAGTGCGCGAAATCCTGCTTGGTGTTCGCTGCCGTACCCAGAAGTTGCAACGCAGCAGCCGCTTGACCCATCGGTCCTACGAGAATGAAGAGACCCGGCAGTTTAGCTGGAGCAGGCCAACCCGCGGCCATCAAACGGTGCGTGAAGATGCTGTAGAGCATCAGGCCGAAGAAGACGCCGTAGCCGACGAGGAAGTAGGAGAAGATGATGACGGGCATGGCGAGACGGGCTGAGACGTCGTAGCCGTAGTTTACAATGATGCCGCCTGTTGAGGCTGCGGTGAGTAGACCGATGACGGGAAGGAAGACGGATGGGGGCATGGTGCGATCATGCGCGAGACCGAGGCGGATTGTGGCGATGAAGATTCCTAGAGCACAAATGAATGAAGCGGCGGCGCCTGCGAGTTTGTCAGAATTTGGAGATTGTTATCAGATCATCAAGACAAAACTCACCTATCCACCACAACACATACGCGACCATCGAAAACGCATGCCCACCCCAATACGCGCCCGAAACCTGCGTCGCCGTCAACGCCGCCATAGTCAACCACGCAATAATCGGATTCGCCCAAAACGTAATCTCCTCCAAATTATGCGCAGTCGTCCGCCACACCGCCCTAGGGTACATGGCCACACGGACTAATTGCAGCACACCAAACACAACCATCAGGAGAATGAGAAAGACATAGCAGATTGTGGCTAGTGTTTGTATGCCAGGGAATTGGTAAGGTAGTCGGTCGAGGATGAGACCTAGGATACCGGTGTCCATTGCAACGACGAACCATACTGCGCTGAAATTCTGGATTGCGGTGGTAGTGGGAGTGCGGGCGTGTTTGACATCGATGAGGTAGGGTGGTTGATCGGGGGATTCTTGGAAGCCTTGATTGGCATGAAGAGTGCCTTCTTCACTCATGGTGGCGATATTTTAGTGTAGTGTAGTGATCAGGAAAGAGGATGTAAGTGAAGTAAATACAGTTGAGGTGGAGATGCAGATTATATGTTTGCCATATCCCCGCACCGCCATCTAGGTAAGTTTTGCATCAAAGCATCATGCTAGTCACAGGAAGCATCGGGAGGACCCACAGTGACGTCTTGCCAGCCATCTGCAAATGTGTAATTACCACTGACAACATCACTTCAGCACACCATGCCCTACAGCATGAGTAGTCCGCGGCAATGTGCATTAGATACAATGACTGTGCATGTTCACGAGGCCATCTACAAGCTGCAGCCACGTCTTGTCACGATCTGATCTTGATTGGCCTTGATCTTGACTCCTGCTTACCCCAGAATTGGCATACTTGGCATTGGAAGATCTTGACGGTCCGTGCTGAGATAGATCGTGATACCAGACGATCACTGCTACAGAAGATGAGATGGTACTATCTTGTTCTAGGTCTACATGCCATGTTATGCTCCAGACCCAATGCTTTGTTATGCTATGTACTCAAATGCCAACCCCAGCACGACCTTCCGTCTGAGCCTTCTGAAACTGGTAAATCATGCCCAGAACACCTGCATTTCCCTCACCTTGTAATCCTTCCACATCAGACATGGTCGTTTCTTCCTCTTCTTGCGCTGGTCCTGCTCGAGTAGTCTTCCACGATTCACCCAGATGGCTCTCTTCCATGCTTGTTGTCGTAGATGGTAATTCTGGTGCTCTCTCTGCAGTATGGACAGAATCTCCAGATTCCACATCTACTTCCCTCACATGACGCAGTCGAGACACCCCATTGTGACGTGCTGGTCGACGAGGTGAGGTGTTTGATAGCGGCTGATGACGCGGGTCGAGAAGCAAAGAGGGCGATGGTGATGCTGTGGAGATAGGAGCTACTGCCTGGTCTCGGAAACTCGGAGCAACCATGATCTGCGACGGAGCATGTGCTGCAGCGTGAATCGGTGCTCCTGCTTCTGTCACTGTCATTTGCGACGTAGTGAGACCGGGAAAGGTAGGCGGCAGTTGAAAGTCACGTCTTCGTGCTTGTGGAGCAGCGACACCTCGAGGGTTGCTGCCATATGCGTCCAAGAAGTTGAAGTAGGATGCCAGCATTTTGTTATCTTTCGTTGCATAGTACGCTTCCCGAGGGTCTGAAGGCTCAGGTTTAGACTGGGGACGATCGTCTCGTGGAGCGACAGGTATGTTGGGTCCTCCTTTTTGAAACTCGAAAAGTGCAAAGGAACAGACGTAGCCCAGTCCGTCAACGTGTACCGTGAACTCGCGGAAAAAGTCTACCAGACGAGCACTACATCTAGGCAAGCTGAACCACAGAATGAAAGGTGTGAATATGATACTCAAGATCTCTTCCAGAAAATTGAGCACCTTTGGTCGATACAGCTGCGCGAACTCTTGTCGAATATCATCGCTGTGCAGTCGACCTTTCCAGTGGGCAGGTTGATAGTGAGTATAGTCTATGACATTCTGGATAGCGAACTCCGGATCAAATACCAGGTTTTCCTCGGGAACAACACCACGCGTCACTGCCCAAATTGTTCCTAGAATACCAAGGTAGAAGAGCACGGTCCGATCGTGAGTAATCTCAAAACCGAAGAAGACATCAGGATCTAGAAGTGAGGCGATAGCCAGGACAGCCCCAAGAGCACCCGCGATGAAAGCGATGAATCTTGCAAACTGTACAGTCTTGTCTTTAGGGAACTGATCGATATAGCGGGAAGCAAATGGGTACGACATGTCGATACGTCGTTGAAACATATGCCATAACTCGTTGAATTCCCTAAACTTCCATTCAGCTAATGGCGTGTAGGCTCGTGCTCCTAATGCTGCTGGATTACGTTGGAATTCCTAGAAGTCCAGTTAGCACTCTTAGCGCCTGACATGATCTGGGCATGACTTACTATGAAGAATCGCAAGATGTAAAACGCAGTTAGGTAGAAAGCAAGAAAAGGTGCGCATACAGCATTCATATACCCTGCAAAAACAAAACGTCTCTGTAGCATATCGATGAGCTCTTTACGATGACTGTCCTTCAAGAATAACTGTCTGACTTGTCCTTCATTGTTGAACACAATGTCCATGACGCAGAAATTAATGTTCCACTCCAAAGTCTTTGAAAACAGCTGCTTGTTCCCGAGAAAAGGTATGGGTAGACTGATGTCAAGCACGTCTTTATTGAATAGTGCAATCAAATAGTTCTCCTTCCGCATAATCCTGTTCGCAATATCATGAGCATCCATTCGCTGTGTCGAGTTCTCGCCAATAGTGTGTCGAGCTTGTGCAGTGAGGTTCATAGCGGTTCGCGGATTAGCCTGCCGAAGATTCATCAGCCTGCTAACGACGGTTTGCCATGAAATAGTCTGCATCTCGACGTCTGGTATTGCAAGAAGGTGCAAATAAAAGTCGTGTAATTGGTATAACCGCCGAATGTCCAGTAGATATTGCAAAGCTTTCCATATCCATATAAATGAGACTACCCAGATCAGAACATTGTTGATTCCAGATATCTTTTGTGTACATTGTGGTACGACCACCTCAGGCAAGGTCTTGCTCCCGCGCAATTTTCCGTAGTCGATGCAGAAAGTCAAGAACGATAACAAAACGCCAACGAAGGCGAATGTCAGCATGCTGAGTAGTCTTGAGAGCAGGATAGACCAGATACCCTTCCCAAGGTAATAATCATAGACCTCAACCAAGAATGAATCCAGGTTGACCACGTTAGCCCACCTCCACATCGCCTTCTCCCTCGGGTCAGTCATTAGAAGACCAGCCTGTCTAGGTATACGAGGCAGATGTGCTCGGTGTGCTGCTCCGTCTCTGCGTGTTCTACCTCTTTCATCGTGCAGCATAGAATCTACTACTGGCGGTCCAGGAACAGGAGGTGGCAAGCCTTGCGAAGCTCGAAAGCTCTGACGTCGTTCAGGATTTGTATTGTCTCCTTCAAAGAGCATGGACTCTGGAACATCGTCCTCGTCTCCAAACCTGACGTCGTGGCTTGCAGTCCAGGCTGGACGATCGGACAAATGGATTGTAGAATCTTGTGCATTCCTTGCTCGTTGCTGGTGACCTTGTGCAATAAAAGGAGTGCTTTCTGTTGTAATACCGCTCTGGGCTGCCTCTGCAAGCAATTCGTCCAAATCCTGATCATGAAAACGCTCATCTAGATTCTGTTCGTCGATTCCCGCCTCGCTAACGCGGTCGTGCTCATGGAGGGTGTCGTAGATGGATCGTGCACCAACATTCGGCAGCATGCGGGAGAGGATATTGGAGGACATTTTCGCAGGAGTACGACGGTTTTGCGCGATGAACTATGCTGTTTGATGTGCTCGATGTAGAACTACTATTCTGTGCTATCACCTATAGTTGTCTGATGACGAGGTCAGAGCCATTCGCACAGACTCTAACGCCATTGCATAAAAGCTGTTGGACTTGTTAGCTAGGGCAAAGTACTATATATCAAGCAAGCAACAGCAGCATCGTCACGTCGTTGATGGTGACTCGTCGTCGTGTTTCAGGTTGATGAAACGCTCCGCCGATAACGATAAGAGCTACATGTAGGTCACGTGAGGTGGGGGCCACTTTGTTTCATCCTAGCTATATTCTTGTGTTTTCTGGCCGACGATGATCTTTGAATCCTTCTGACATGTTGCGACTGATGATCCCGCGACAAGTTTCTCTCAAACATCCCCCATCCTCCGCACTGCTCACATAAGTAGCCAGCATCTCTGATCTGACTGTTCTGGTCTCAAGCTCATATAAGGTACTCCAGTGTTCCTTTCCACACTCTAGGCCATTCGTCCGTTGCCGACTTGGCTTCCCGAGTAGAGGTAGACAGAAACAACAGACGTTTTTGTACTCCAGCTGAAAGCGGTAACTACAGCCTTGACATCGTGACTCTACGCGTCAGCCTCGTTTGGAGAACCAAGCTTTATGATTCTGCTGCCTTCGCTTTGGCCCCAATCCAAACAATCATTTTCGTGATCTGGTCGCCGTTACTCGGGATCAAGGCCACCAAGACTCAGTGTATTTGGTAGCGATATAGGGAGGATGTGTCAAAAACCAGCCGACTGACGAATTGGACACTAGCGGACAAGTATCCTTCAAAGTAAGTACCCGCGTGCCTCTGGAAAATCATCGCGTGGCTTCTGCGGGTAGCCTCGTTTTGCATTGATTTATTTTGTACACTTGTCTATTCCGCCCCATTTAGATGAACTACGGGTGGTCTGTATGAATTCGCACCACCCCGATCAGATCGTGCCGCGCTGTGCAGGACACATGGTGCTTAATTTACCCTGGTTCAACGACCATGTGACATACTTTGCCCGAACTGCTGGCATTGTCCTATCAATGACATAGTGGCAGCAAAGCTTCCAGACCGGGTGCAGCAATTCAAATTGCAGCCTCAAAACAACATCATAAATCAATACAGTCTTGTCTCTCTGTACCGGGGCCGAGCCTTCTAGTGCTGATCAAAGATTCGAGATGGAAAGGCTCTGTTTCGAAACACAAGTCGTCATTACAAGGCAGAAACATAACAGGTAAACTGTGGTCCAACCAATAATGAAGGCTGGTACGATGTGCCAACAAATATAAAGATAGCCTGCTCGCCTGTCTTTCCCAGTTCTCCTCTTAATTCCTTCATCACATCACATCAACTTTAAAATTTTTAGCAGAGAATATCTGCTATTCATAGCTCACTTCCTGTCACAATGCTTTCAGTAAAGCTCATTGGTCTTGCCTTGGCCGGTATAACTATTGCTGTAGACGTGTAAGTAGGCAGACAAGGTTGTCTGCCCGAGCTACACTAATGACATCAAAGCACCAAGAATCCTGCTTTAGTGGCATCACTTACCACATCAGCCCAGCAGCTCGACCGCCTTGCTCAGCTACCTCACGACTCTGACTGGCTTTTCGACTTTGAGGCGCAGACGAACTACAACTTTGCGCCCGGTTCGGTCGTCAACGCTAACGCCGCCACTTGGCCAGCGACTGTAGACAATGAACTCACTGTAAGGCAGCTCAATTCTGTTCCCACATGACGTTGAGTACTGATCATTTTAGATGGCCATCATCAACCTTGGACCATGCTCCATGCTGCCTCCTCACTTCCATCCTCGTGCTTCCAACTATGTCGTATCTATCTCTGGCAATACTACTACCTGTGAGCTACTACTCATAATATTCCCTCCGTTTAGCACGCGTTGATGAGATGTAGATATGATTGAAGAAAACGGAGCTAGAATTGTCACCCAGAATTTGACTCCCATGAAGATGACCATTTTTCCTCGTGGTTCAATTCACACCATGGTTAACAACGATTGCACGAACTCCCAGCTCGTCTCCGCTCTCAGCAGCACCGATACGGGAACCAGCAACCTTGTTAATGGCCTCTCAGCTCTTCCACAGAATGTCCTGGAGGCTGCCTTCGGGGGTCCCGGTCAAGTCCCAAGCTTTAACAAGATCCCTGATGTTGGTACTGGAGCTATTCATGGTACCAAGGAATGCATGAAAGCGTGTGGCTTGAACTGATATGAGGAGGATGACCTACCTGTTTGCTATTAAGGCGGCGAGCTAGTCTTGATTCTGCAGGGTGGGGACACTTTGTGCAGTAAGTGAGTTGCCTTAGTTCGGTAATATGCGGCGGCAATGTTGATTTATGTAATTGCAGTTTCTTCTTCCTCGTACTGGCTAGGTAATCATGAAGCTTATATAGCAAGAGTGAAGCTCGTGTACTTTCGTTGCATTCCTGCCCTCAAGCTCCGTGGTTGAAGCATGGTTTGAAGATCGCCAATATAAGGTTAAGCTTATCTTATGTCACCCCACGATCAGCAGCCAAAACGTGGTGGCGTTCAAATTAGAGACGGATAGATGCGACTCCCGAGAAGCGTTCTGGTTGGCGATGACCTAATATTTCTCTCGGCGGCGACATTAGGATACGCGGCAACAGAGAGACGTAATGTAGTTGGCAACATGTGCCTTTGAATCATATTCTATTCACTTTGTGTTGATATTCTAGATTTGTTTCAGCTTCTAGTCCTTTTGTTTCATGTGCATATCATTTACAGAACATATTTACTTTGCTCTAGCAGAGTGCAGGTCATTCTGAAGCACACGACATATAGTCTCGTCTGCAAGAATACTCGGCATCACCTATACCTACAGGCCATCATCACTACTGGGACATCTCTTCCTCCTCCTCTCGCCTTATAGGCGCAATTCGAATCACAAATTACAAAGATGCCTCTCCTCGTCCGGCAAATATGGACACTCACAAAGAAGAACCTCCTCATCGTGCTGTGGCGACACTTCACCTCCACAGTCCTCCGAGCCTTTGTCCTCCCAGTCATATTCATGTTCTTTATCAGCTATGCGAAGAATTTCTTCGTCCCTCCAGCTGAATTTGGTGTCGGTTCCGCCACTCCAGTAAGAAGTCTTATGAATGCTCTACAGAATGCAGGAGGTGGACATAATACTGTTGCATTTGTTGACAACGGATTCACTGGTGGCGATATTGGTAATATAATACAACAGCTCAGCTCGGTGGTGACTAGCGCTGGCATGCGACCTGTTGTCGTGGCAGATGAGACGGCTTTACTGTCAGTATGCAGAAGTACACTACGAGGCTCAACAGCTTGTTATGGTGCAGCCAACTTCCATAGTTCGCCTACGCAGGGTACTGGAGGCATTTGGAACTATACATTGCATGCAGATGGCTCATTGGGATCGAAGACATTCGTCAACCAGAAGAACAATGATCAAGAGCTGTATATTCTCCCATTCCAGCATGCAATTGATAGTTATATCGGTCAATCAGAGGGATTAACACTACCGAACAACGTGGAAGAGTTTCTCTATACTACAGAGACAAACGCACAGAGAGCTGCGAACATCGTACGACTCTATCAAGGAACTTTGATATCGATTCTAGCAGTTGCGTTCTTCTTGGGTATGGTAGGCGTTACCTATCAGCTTGTAGGACATATGGCTTCCGAAAGAGAGCTTGGAATGTCGCAGCTCATCGAAGCCATGATGCCCAATAAACGACGATGGGAGCCGCAGGTCGCACGTCTAATCTCCTATCATTTAGCTTTCGATATCATCTATCTGCCTGGCTGGGTTCTCTCCGGAGCCTTGATCTCCGGTCTAGTGTTTCCAAATGCATCGTACGCAATAACCGTCATCTTCCATATTCTTGCTGGTCTAGCACTTTCTAGTTACTCGATATTCTTCGCAACATTCTTTCGTCGCGCCCAGCTCTCTGGTATTACCACCACCATCGTCAGCATAGTGCTAGCAATTATCGCGCAGGTGGCTATTGGCGGTAATGGTAGCACAGGCGCTGTAGTCGTACTCAGCCTTCTATTTCCATCAATGCTGTACACATTCTTTCTGATCATGATGGCCAAGTTTCAACAACACAGTAACCCGATGAATCTTACCGCACACGTCCCAAACAGTGATTGGGCAATTTCAGGTATAGTACTATGGATCTTTCTCATTATACAGATCATCGTCTTTCCAATTCTAGCAGCTCTTGTGGAGCGTTCGCTTTACGGAACAGCTAGCACTGATCGCAAGCTGTACGATAGCGAAACTTCTTCTGGTGCCCACATTGCCGTGAAGCTTACCAACTTCAACAAGGTGTATGGACCTGGAAGATTCAAGCGGTTGTTCTCACGAAAGAAAACCCAGCAAGTCCATGCGGCTAAAGATTTGAACATGGAGATCGTGCAAGGACAAATAGCCATCCTCTTAGGCGCCAATGGCTCTGGCAAATCTACCACTTTAGACGCAATTGCTGGAATTCACAATGCGACCAGTGGCACAATCGAGGTCGATGGACGTGGAGGAATCGGATTATGCCCACAAAAGAATGTGCTTTGGGATGATGTCACCGTGTATGAGCACGTACAGATCTTCAACAAATTAAAGTCTACTGGCGCTATTTCCAGCAAAGCAGAGAATCAACAGCTCATAGCGGCATGCGACCTTATCGTTAAGGAGAATGCTCGTTCCAAGACGCTCAGTGGAGGTCAGAAGAGGAAGCTGCAGCTTGCTAATTCGTTCACTGGTGGTTCTGCCGTGATTTGTGTAGATGAAGTGAGCTCAGGAATCGATCCATTGGCAAGGAGGAAAGTTTGGGACATCCTCCTCGCTGAACGAGGACGAAGGACAATCTTACTTTGTACACATTTTCTGGACGAGGCTGATGTCCTTTCCGACAGCATCTACATCATGAGTAAAGGTGTTCTAAAGGCTGAGGGCTCTGCGGTCGAGCTGAAGCATAAGCTTGGTGGTGGCTACCGTGTGTTTGTCAATAGCACTACCTGGAAACCAGAGCCGCGATTTGCAGATACGCCAAAGTACATTGACTACGATCAAACAGTCTACCAGCTCAACGATTCCAGCGAGATATCTCAGTTCATCGCTGGACTTGATTATGACGGGACAGTTCCATACCGAGTGCAAGGTCCGACAGTAGAAGACGTTTTCTTAAGACTAGCAGATGAGCTCAAGGATGATTTTGGCGGAGCTGTATTCGCCAAAGGAGCTCGCCATGAACGCGATCTATCAGAAGACCAGACCTCAGAGGACAAAAGTAGTGACAGCCTTGAGACAAAGGAGATACCATTAAATTTATTACCTGGTCTAGGCACCTCTCTTTTCCAGCAAGTCTGGATTCTGTTCAGCAAACGCTTCATAGTTCTGCGGCACAACTATCTCCCATATGTGGCTTTACTGCTAATTCCTATCATAGCTGCCGGCTTGACAACACGATTTTTGCGAAACTTTGCCGGACTTGGCTGTTCGCCTACTGCTAGTATTTCGGTTCAGGCGAGTTACGCCTTGTCTCAGGCGGCCAATGTCCAGATCGTCTATGGTCCGCCGAATCGTGTCTCAGTCGAAGCGTTGACAGCATTATTCCCCAATCTTAACAGTAATTCTTTACATCCAGTCAATACACTTCAAGAATTCACCAATTACATCAGCACCAACTACGCTACTGTTACACCCGGAGGTTTCTTTCTAGGAGAGAACGGTTCTCCAACCACTTTTGCCTACGTAGGCAATTATCGTGTCAATTTCGCAGCTCTGGTTCAAAATCTGGTCGATAACGTATTATTAGCAGGCGGCTCACAAATCTCGACGCAATATCAAAGTTTTGCTCTTCCATGGGCGCCAGGCGCAGGCGACACCTTGCAGCTTATCCTCTACTTCGGTCTTGCTATGGCGGCGTATCCCGGCTTCTTCGCACTTTACCCGACGTCCGAGAGACTTCGTAAGGTTCGTGCCCTTCACTACAGCAATGGTGTGAGGAGTCTGCCGCTGTGGACTGCCTACGTTCTGTTCGACTTCATTTTCGTGCTTGTAATTAGCATCGTTGGCACTGTGCTATTTGCAGGTCTATGGTCTCACTGGTACGCGATTGGCTACCTCTTCGTGGTGTTCTTCCTTTACGGGCTCACGTCAGTCGCCTTTTCTTATGTGGTCTCCCTCTTCGTACCTTCACAACTAGCCGCCTTCGCTTTTGCTGCTGGTACGCAGGCTGTGGTGTTTCTCATCTACTTCATCTCCTATATGTCTATATTAACATTCGGAGTCACAAACGAAATCGACAACGACCTCCTAATAGCCAATTTTACAATCAGCCTCCTGATGCCCTCAGCAAGCTTACTCCGCGCCTTGCTCCTAGCCCTCAACGAGTTCTCAGTCACCTGTCACCGTTTCGAACTCGCTCCCTATCCCGGCGGCATCACTGTCTACGGCGGACCGATACTCTACCTGATCATTCAATTCTTCATCCTGATGACATTCCTCGTCTGGTACGATTCGGGCGGTCGTTTCACATTTGCTCTCTTCAAACGAAAGAGCACTCGTGCCGAAAAAGACGTCGAATACACAGCGCGAGAAGAAGATTCCGAGGTCCGCGCTGAAGTCAAACGAGTTGAGACATCCCCCGACTATGCTCTTCGCGTCATGCATGTTAGCAAAACCTTTGGCACCAACACAGCCGTCGACGACGTCTCGTTTGGTATCAAGAGAGGTGAGTGCTTCGCCCTCCTCGGTCCCAATGGAGCTGGAAAAACGACAACGATCTCGCTTGTTCGTGGCGAGATTCGGGCCTCAGGCAACGACGGCGAGATCTTCGTCGACGATGTCTCACTCTCCCAACACCGCAACGCAGCACGGAACCATCTAGGCGTATGTCCTCAATTCGACGCCATGGACACCATGACGGTGCTGGGTCATCTACGCTTCTACGCGAAAGCCCGCGGTGTCAAGGACGTCGAGCACAACGTCGCCGAAGTCATGAAAGCGGTTGGAATAACGCAATACGCCAACCGCATGGCCTTGACACTCAGTGGGGGAAACAAACGCAAGCTCTCCCTCGGCATCGCATTGATGGGCAACCCCTCTGTCGTCTTACTCGACGAAGTCAGCAGTGGAATGGACGCTGCAGCAAAGCGTGTCATGTGGCGCGTCCTCGCTGGTATCACCGCCGGCCGTGCCCTTTTGATCACAACACATAGTATGGAGGAAGCCGACGCCCTTGCCAACCGCGCTGGTATCCTTGCCCGCCGCATGCTGGCGATTGGTACGGCGGATGAACTACGACGGAGGCATGGTGATGCACATTATGTCCATCTTGTGCATCGCGATGCCCCCAGGACAGCGGATGTGGATATGGAGCGGATTAAGAGTTGGGTGCGCCAGAATATTGCAGGAGCGCAGATTGAAGAGCGCACGTACCATGGCCAACTTCGCTTTGCTGTCGCCAATCACCATGGTGGCCTGGTTACGAAGGCACCACTATCTTCATCGTCGTCTTCATCGGCAACGTTAGAGGAAGAGACATTTTCTACTAGCGTTGTCCCGAGAAAAGGACTCCAGCAGGGCCATAGCATACACGCGCTCTTCGAGGTACTGGAATTGCACAAAGAAGAGCTGGGAATAGCGTATTATTCCGTGAGTCCGACGACGTTAGATCAGATCTTTTTGAATGTGGTCAGGAAGCATAATGTCGAGGAGGAGAACAATCATGCTGGAGAAGGAAAGAAGAGGGGATTCTGGAAGAGGATTTTTGGTGGGAAGAAGGGTGAGGATCGTAGGAGTAATGATGATAATGATGTGCATAGACAGGAAGAGAATGAGAGGCCGAGTGAGGAGGAGGTTGTTGAAGGACAGACTGAGAGAGCTGGTAAAGTGTATTGAATATAGGATGTTTGTATAGTTGAATAAAGGTGTATATACCGCGTATATAGCGTAAATATATTGTAAAAGAAGCCGCGTACTGCGATTTTCTCTAAACTTGAGTTCTCTTCACGCTCGTCCGTCGTTCACGTCAATCTCACATACAGACGAGAGACCGCGCCAGATCGAAAACGTCTAACAAGTGTTTGTGAAGCTGTTCCGGTGGACGGCCTCAATTCCTCACTAGCCTTTCTACACGTTGACTCGAAAACATTGGTATAAAGTGCACGAACTCAAAATCTTGCTGCAGTCTTAAATACTAAACCTGCCTTCTATTACCTATCATACATCACGCATCCAGCGCACCATCCTTTCTAAAGACCTGATCAATACTTGGGGGCTCTCCCGTCAAAGCAGTCAATCCAGTCCTCGGCTCACACGTCTTCCTTCCACTCATCGGCCCTGGACTCGGTATCTTGACACCTCCAGCTTGGTATCCTCTTCCCTGGTCATCAGCAGGGTTCTTGCCCTCTCCCTGGCCTCTATCCTGTCCTCGTAGTCCCTCAGCACCAGATGCCAAACCAGGTGCTTGGCCACTAGCACCCGTGACTTCGTTTGCCTTTTGTAGCGCTTTGAGCAATTGAGTCATGGATTCTGGTGTCAGGTCTTCGTAGTAGTCATCGTTGATTTGAACCATGGGAGCGTTGACACATGCGCCGAGACATTCGACTTCGGTGAAAGTGAAGAGCTTATCAGCTGTGGTTTGGCCGTGGTGAATGCCGAGGTGGTCTGAGATTGCTTTCATGATGACGTCGGAGCCTGCGCCGCCGAGTTGGCAGGGCGTCTAGGTCGGTGTTAGTACAACGTACAAGGTCGTGTACTGATAGTGAAGCTAATTGAACATACAGTAGTACAGCATTGGACGTGGTATTTTCCAACAGGTTCACGATTATACATTGTGTAAAACGTAGCGACCTCGTAAACACGCATCGGCGGCATTTCCAGAATGCGCGCAACCTCGTTCATGACGCTGATACTAGCCCAGCCGTCGTTTTGGCGCTGGCCGAGATCGAGTAGAGGCATGACTGCGGCTTTTTTATATTGGCTGGGGTAGCGGGAGAGGACTTCTTTGATTAGACGTTCGTTTTGTTCGTTGAACTTGAAGGGAATGGACGGGTTGTTGTAAGGAGTGTTGCGGTGCTGCCAGGAATTAGCATTGGGAAGGCATTCCGATAGTAACATGCTCTGCTCTGCACGTACCACCATGAGGTTGGAGCTGGAAGTCCGTGGCGTGGTGGTGAAGCTGCGACATTGCGAGCTGTGCTTGACTGGCTTGGCCGCTCGAGCGTAGGTTCTGAGCAAGGGGACGAGCTTGGAGGCCATTCTGAGGTGTAGTGAGGTGGTGATGTTGTCAAAGAGACAAAGTGACCTTGTCGTCGCTGTCGAATGAGGTCGGATTCAATGCTCTTGACTCGACACGGGGTTAGGGCCTATATACCGGAGTTCAACTCCATTGGCCACGTCTTTGAAACATTTGGACCAAGATATGCATTGTCCCTTTGTATGCATTTGCTGTGCTTATATTACTTCATCTAACTTGTGATCGAGTAGTCGAGTCTGTAAGAGGAGGAAACCAGGCAAGAAGCCAAGAAGGGGTGACACTGCAATAGGACTGGACCCCCTCTCTTGCAAATATGTTGTTCTCTGTACATTTCCTCCTATTATGCTTCGCATTGCCATTATTGGTCCTATGCGCTGAGGACTATTATAAAGTACGCCTCCATCCATCCATGCCATTGTCCAAACAACTAACTCACAACCCTCAGCTCCTTGGTGTCTCCCGTACAGCAGGCGAACGTGAAATCAAGAAAGCCTACCGTACTCTAAGCAAGAAATACCACCCCGACAAGAACCCCGGTGACGAAACAGCCAAGCAAAAATTCGTCGAAACAGCAGAAGCCTACGAGGCGCTCTCCAACCCCGAGACCCGCAAGATCTACGACCAATACGGCCACGAAGGCCTACAACAACACAAGCAACAAGGTGGACGACAACAAGGCGGCCACGATCCGTTCGACCTATTTAGTCGTTTCTTTGGAGGTGGAGGACATTTTGGAGGTGGACAGAGGCGAGGGCCGAACCTGGAGGTGCAGCTGCATGTGCCGTTGAAAGACTTCTACAACGGTGCGGACAAGACGTTTGAGATTGAGAAACAAATGATATGTGATGCGTGTGAAGGCAGTGGTAGCGCTGATGGACATGTTGAGACGTGCTCGCAGTGTAGTGGGCACGGCATGGTTATTCAAAGACATCAAATTGCGCCTGGCATGTACCAGCAGGTGCAGATGCAGTGTAGCAAGTGTAACGGAAAGGGGAAACAAGTCAAGCGCCCTTGCAAGACATGCGGTGGGTCGAGAGTCGTCCGCGGCAAAGAAACATATACTGTCACCATTGAAAAGGGCGCGCCAAAAGGTGGCCGCATCGCTATTGATAGCGAGGGAGAGCAGAGTCCTGATTATGAAGCTGGCGACTTGGTGGTAACGTTATTGGAGAAAGAGGCAGCATTATGGGATGATGAGAAAGAGCGAAATGACGGCAACTTTATGAAGCGAAAAGGCAAGGATCTTTTCTGGCGGGAAGTCTTGAGTTTACGGGAAGCATGGATGGGTGACTGGTCACGGAATCTTACTCACATGGATGGCCATGTAATACAACTGAGTAGGAAGCGAGGCGAAGTTGTACAGCCTGGCTTAGTCGAGATCGTCAAAGGTGAGGGTATGCCCATCTACCACGAACACCTAGACGCAGCTGCTGGCGAAGAGTTTGGCAGTCTGCATGTCGAGTATCTGGTTGTGCTGCCAGATAAGATGGACAAAAGCATGGAGAAGGAGTTCTGGGATGTCTGGGACAAGCATAGGAGAAAGGCGGCGATAGACTTGGAAAAAGAGCAAGGTCGGCCTAAACGACGAGACGAATTGTAGAACCTCTTGATAGACATAGAATATAGCCAAACAGGTCTTAAAGTGCTTTCTTGACTTCCTCGTCCACGCCTGCCAGCCTTGATGTGTCTGCTGAGATTCCGCTCATATCATATCTTAGCAGCTTCCTTGACATCCCCAATCCTGAGTTTCTGGTACTTTTTCAATATGCCTAGTCAATCATAATCAGCATCTTGCCTGGTGCTATTCACAACCGTAATACAGTAGCATACCCTCGTTGTGATACTTCCAAAACTGCTTCGATGCGTCCTTCCCTCCAACTCTCTTCAATATCTTCGAGCCACCAGGATGCTCTTCTACAAAGCCTGTCCAACATTAGTGGATGGGCATTACGGAGGGCCAAATGCGCCGACTTACCAGCCATTTCATAGACGCCATTGTCGATGATAATGTATAAACCATCCTTGACATCTTTGTGCTCGCCAACTTCCTTGACTGTGAATTGCTTCGACATTGCGTTGCGCTGTTTGTTGTGCTTCGGAGATCATCGGGCCAATGACTGGCGAGGTGATTGTCATGTCTGGACCCTGTTGTTTCACCTAAACCTCGGTTGTTTCAGAATTGTCGATTGACTTCCACTACTTACTCGAGAGCACATTACATTCGCAGAACAATCTTCATTATTCCATTATCCTCCTCACCTTCATACGCCAAAAATGCCACCAACCTACCCAACCACCCCCAGCATCCCCCTCACAACCCAACCACCTCCCACACCAACCTACCTCCTCACCTACCCCTCCCCACACACCCTCCTAATAACCATCAACCGTCCCAAAGCCCAAAACTCCCTCCCCTACGCCTCCCACTGGGAAGCCCACCACCTCCTAACCTGGTTCGACAGCGAGCCCACCCTACGCACCTGCATCGTCACGGGCTCCGGCTCGCGCTCTTTCTGCGCCGGCCAAGACCTCATCGAACAAGGCCGCATTGCACAAGCCTCTGCTCGCGGCGAACAATATGCGCCCTCCCAAATGCTCACACATCCACCTAGCGGCTTCATGGGGATTTCGAGACGAACGGGCAAGAAACCTATTATCGCTGCTGTGAACGGATTCGCGCTCGGTGGTGGCTTCGAAACAGTGCTCGGGTGCGACATGGTCGTTGCCTCGCCCTCTGCAAGCTTTGGCCTGCCAGAGGCCAGTCGTGGGTTGTATGCTGCGGCAGGCGGGTTGGCGCGGCTAGTGCGCAATGTGGGAATCCCTGTCGCGACTGAGATTGCGATGGCGGGGAGGGTGCTGAGTGCAGCAGAGGCGAAGGCGTGCGGCTTGCTCAATGTGGTTAGTAAAGAGGATGGGAGCGTGGTTGAGGAGGCGGTGACGTTGGCGAAGCGGATCAGCGAGTTGAGTCCTGATGCTGTGATTGTGACGAGGGCGGGCTTGAGGATGGCGTGGGAGGAGGCGAGTGTGGAGCGGGCTGCGCAGAAGACAGAGGAGGTGTGGGGGAAGGGGTTGAAGGAGGGGGAGAATATTAGGATTGGGTTGGATGCGTTTGCGAAGAAGACGAGGCCCGTGTGGGTCGCGAGTAAGTTGTGAGAGGATGTACAGTGATATATTCACAATATGTTGATGATTTGGCTGAGACTACATGCTTACTTCAAACTCATCACATCTTTCCTGGGCTTCGACCATCCCGTGCACCATCTTCAGAAAACGCTCTCTGTACTCGTCGCTGGTAGTCGTGATGCTCATCGGTCCCTGCCTGTCAATCAAATTCCATGCCGCTATCAACGCCGTCATGAACCTTGCATGAATCTTGTGCTTAGCCCAGAAGAAATCCAATACAGTCAATCGATAGACATATTCTCCATCAGCTGACTTTATCCCCGTCCGCCACGAAGGTGGTGATGGCGGCGCGAATGGCGGGTCTGTAGGTGGTGCCGGCGGCTGTGCTCTCCTCTCTTCATTCACATCCACATCATCCCGATACGCTTCCTCCTCACTGACCTTCTTAAGCGGTATTCTTACCAAAAAGAGCGAATAATCCACCGCATTCGCGTCCTCCAAAACCTTCGTATCCTTTTCCAATTGCTCCATCAGCTGTTCCGCATCCTCCTTGCTCAACACAATTTTATCCTCAAACTTATCCGCTAACCTCTCTTTCGTCGCTTCAGAAGTTAGTCGTCCGCTAGCAATATCCCGTTCTGGAAAGAAGTAGCTTGTTGGTTTCAGATCATACGTCTCCCACTTTGCGCTACCTTCCTCCGCTTCGTCCTTCCCAACTAACAAATTCGCCATCACGATGTGATGTGTAGGCGCCAGCCCCAATAAGCCACCTAGACTCGTCCGTCCTTCTGCTAAAAAGTCCGTGATTCGGATGAGTAGACTCTCTGGATATCTCTTCATGTGCGCAACGTATGGGTCCAGAAAGTCGTCTCTGAAGAACGAGTGCTCGAATCTTCTAGGTACGCTCTTGACTAGATACTTGTCGTCTGTTGTGATGAAGAATGTTGACCCTGAAAAGCCCATTGTGCTGGCGGATTTCAAAGCTGGTGTTTCTGGAGACGCAGCGAAGGAGGAGTTGTAGTCTTCTTCGGTGAGGTTCCATGTTTCTGTGCGGAGAGATGAGAAGAGGTCGTTGCGATGGCGGAGGAGGAGGAGTTGGTAGAATGTAAAGAGGGCACGGGTTAAGGCTAGGAAGCGGGCGAGGAGGGAGCGTGGTGTGGATGGGAAGGAGAGGTCGAGGATGATGGCACGAGTTATGGAGGTTGCTATGCGCTCCTGGCGGGCCATACCGCAAGCGCTATAGTGTGACTATGTTGAGGTAGTTACAGGATATCATCTTGAATGGCGCCATACACTAAGAAAGTTGGCACATGGTGGAAAGTGTAAACAAGGATGTACGTCAGTTTCGGTGCAAAGCTTGACCGACAGCGACTGAGAGGTCGAGACGGTAGAACTAAGTTCTGTGAAACAAATGTTTGCGATAATTACTGTGCACACTCTATTTGCTTTCGTCCAACTATCCTCGTTCCCACGCTTCATCCTCAACTTGTTTAGTTCGCTTTCGACCCTCCAAAACTCTGCAGGAGCACGCCAGATTACAGTCGTGCAATCCATATAGGCTGCGTCACATTGTTCCCAGATAGGTCGATAATCCAGTTCTTTGTTCGCTAGCAATTTGTTGCTGGCATCTAGGTCAGCCCGGAGGTCATCATAGTGCCATTTAACTATATTTCGAAGGAGCTTGACCCACTCCGGGTCGCTTGATACCTTGCCCAGGTGGAGGAGAGTCCTAGTATCCGGGATCGAGCGGTAGGTGAGTTCCTCTCTGCGTTCACTGAGCGGCCCATCCTCCTTGCGATTGTACGCTTTGGGTGCATGCCAGGCTTTCATTGCTCTGTTGGAAGCGGGAGTTGAGGTTGAGGGTGAGGGGAGGGTGTGGTAGAGAATCTGTTCTATGATCTCTATGGGGAGGCGCCCGAATGGTGAGGGTGTGTCGACCATGTTGTTGATTAGTGTAAGGGTAGTGTAATCATCCTGAAGGTGAGGTGGGAGGTATGATGGACATTATAAAGTAAGTATAGCATGGGCTCAGACACATGGTGTATAACATCGTTCCAAGTATCTTCATCAAGGTTTGTATCTCCTTGACTACACACAACTATCGTTGTTAGGTTTTGTTAGTGACCTCAGATGGATTCGTGCACCGCGATGAAGTTGTGGCAAATGTGGCGTGGATATGTAGAAGCACACTGTCATGCTATCGTCAGCTCAAGGGCGAAGTCGTTGAGGTGAGTCTGAATGATAGTTCTCTCTGCGGATGCCAAAGTCCTGAGGCTTTAATTGGTCACTTATTTCTCTGCCTTGTATTCGGAAGTCCTGATCCGCATCTAGGACATCTGGGATACTTTTAGTGCCTACCATGCAACATCACACCACTCGCATGTCACTCCCACCTACGACAAGAAACCTAGAATGGCCCATCTAAGGTGGAAACACGTTGTACAGTCTTACAAACTCCATGTTACACGGATCTGCTAGATGTACTAGATCAGCTGCATCGTAGATCAAGGACTTTCGAGAGGGTTGCCGTCGTCACACAAATTGAAGCCAGAGAAAATTTTACTCCGGCGTCACACCCGCAGTGTCTACAAAGTACGGTTGCCGTCTTCTTGCAGCTCTCATACTCTTCGCCTTGCGGAATGAAACTAGCCTCTGTATACGTTCCAATCCACTGCGCATAGAATTACTTGTTTGTTCTTGGACATCCTTGAGGTGAATACAAGCTCGGGATCACGTAATCCCAATCTGAGCAACATCCCCACTATTTTTATGCAGGTCGTTATCAGAAGACTACATAACCTCCTTCAAGGTATCTTTATCTTTCTCTGTCCTCTGTGTGTATATATACTCCTCGATCACCTCTTCTCTTCCTCCTCGGTCTTCTCTCCTGCGTCTCAAGAAATCTCGTTATCCTCCTCGTGCTTCGTGCTACTTCGCCACCTTTAGGAAAGATTGTGAAATATTCCTAATCACCATAATCATTTTTACCACATCTCTATCATAATGGCACCTTCATTCGACAACGAGGTTCCCACCTCACCCATCAAGATGTCGAAACATGCTACACCGCATCCTTTTGCTCCACTGTCTGGCGCAGAAATCACCAACACCGCTTCAATCATCCGGAAATACTGGCCCGAGGGCACTGATCTACAGTTTCGGGTCATTACACTGCGCGAGCCTGACAAGTCAACGGTGATTCCCTTCCTCGACGCCGAAAATAGAGGTGAAAGCTATCCTACCTCACTAGCTAGAAAAGCATTCGTCGTCTACTACTTGCGCAATACCAACAAGTTGCATGAGGCAGTAGTGGACTTGTCAGAGCAGAAGGTCGAGTATAATGTCAGACTAGGACCTAATGTCCATGCCAACTTAGACGGCGAGACTATTCTGGGCTCAGAGAAAATTGCGTTGAACGATGAAAGGGTCAAGGCTGCTCTTAAGAAGCTTCAATTGCCAGAGGGAGCTGTTGTTGTTTGTGATGTAAGTCATGTATAGGAGGACACTAAAGCATCGAGAGACTAATACATCGCCAGCCCTGGATCTACGGATCTGATGGTATCAATGATGATGACCTGCTCATCCAGTGTTTTCTCTACATGAGAAATGTCGATCATTCTACCAACGAGGATTCTAATCATTACGCACATCCTTTGCCAATTTCGCCCGTAGTGGATGTGGAGACTGGCAAAGTCATCCGTATCGACTACCTGCCCACTGGCGCTGACAATACGATCAAGGAACCAGGTCCTTGGCCGGTCCACCCCGGAAACGAGTATGTGGCGTCAGCTCAAACCCTGAGAACTGACCTCAAGCCCCTTCGCGTCGTCCAGCCGGAAGGTGCCAGCTTCACAGTGACGGAGCAAGGCACATCGCGAGTGCTAGAATGGCAGAAGTGGTCCTTCAGAGTCGGCTTCAATCAACGAGAGGGAATGGTTCTGCACAACGTTCGCTATGATAATCGTAGCCTCTTCTACCGCCTCTCTCTCTCGGACATGAACATTCCGTACGCAGACTCTCGTCAACCGTTCTCCCGGAAGAGTGCTTTCGATTTAGGTGATGCTGGGGCTGGGATCATGGCAAATAACCTTGCACTAGGCTGTGATTGTCTTGGATCAATCCACTACTTATCCTTTGATCTTTCTTCGGACAAGGGCGAGCCTATGAACATGCCGAATGTAGTCTGCATTCATGAGCAGGATGGCGGGATTGGTTGGAAGCACACCAATTATCGTACTGGACGTGCCTCGGTTGTGAGAAACCGGGAACTAGTGCTTCAGTCTATCATCACTGTGGCTAACTATGAGTACATTCTCATGTTTGTGTTCAATCAAGCCGGCGAGCTTCACTACGAAGTTCGAGCCACGGGTATCTTGAGCACACAGCCCATCGATGAGGGAGTTGACGTACCTTTTGGTACAGTCGTTCATCCAGGGTATGTCTTTCTTCTAGCTTTTGGACAAGACAAGTTGACTAAAACATATCTATAGTGTTCTCGCGCCCCACCACCAACACATCTTCTCCCTCCGCATCGACCCAATGCTCGACGGCCACTCCAACCGCCTCGTCTACTCCGAAGCCCATGCCATGCCTCGCTCCGCCGACTGGAACCCCAGCGGCACAGGCTACACCGTCTCCGAAACCCTGCTCACCCACTCTGGCGGCTACGACCTCAATACCGACACCAACCGCACCTTCAAGATTCAAAACGCCTCCATCCACAACCCAATCAATTCCAAGCCCATCGCCTACAAGATCATGGCTCCTCCCTTTCAAAAAATCCTCTCCGACAAAGACAGCTTCAACTACAAACGCGCCGAATTCTCCGACAAAAACATCTACGCCGTCAGATACCACGACCACGAACTCTTTGCTGGTGGCTTGTACACCAATCAGTCGCGCGGTGGGACGGGAGTTAGGTCGTGGGCAGATAGGAAGGAGGGGATTGTGGATGAGGATTTGGTTGTGTTTGTGCAGTTTGGTATTAATCATGTGCCGAGAGTGGAGGACTTTCCGGTCATGCCGTGTGAGGTGATTCGTGTTGGATTGAAGCCAGTCAACTTTTTTGACAGGAATCCGGCGATTGATGTGCCGCCGAGTGAGCAGAGGGTTAATCAGAGTGTGGAGTTGAGTGAGAGGCATAGGCAGGGGGGTGCGGAGGGTGTTGTGGAGGGTGGAGAGGGAGAGGTTTGTTGTAAGAACTAACAATTGTGTAGATTGAACGATATACCCTCGCCGTATAGGCTACTTTTTTACGGCGCGAGTAATGATGGGTCTTGGGTATAGCAGGTACACGATTGGAGTAGTCACTAGGTATGATGGTAATGATAACGAATCTTTTCACTGATGCTTGCACAGACTGCTGTGCCGTACCTGTTCGCGATTCCACAGGTGTTTTGATGATATCGGAACTTGGATGTCCTGGTCAATAGCCAACTCCCCTCGAAGTCGCTGTTACAGAACGCCCTTCTTCCTCTTTGACAATCCTTGCTCGAGCCAGCAACCATTTCCTCAGCCCCTTCCCCTCAGCTATAACCTCCAGCACCCTCTCCCTCACCCTAATTGCCCTTCCCACCCTCTTGACAGATGACTTTATCCAACGCAGCCTCTTGTTCTCCTGGCACGCCGACGTCCGAATCTGTCCAACACTAGCTGTAATTCTACCTATCAAACTTTGACCCCGAGGGCGTCCTTCCCGTGCGTTTCTCGATCAATCACCGACTCAAACACCGGCAAGCACAGCCTGAAACTGTGGTGGAGGCTCGCAGCGGTTCCGACGTGCAGATTGATCCTCAAATTTGGGTCTAGGGGCGAAAGACTAACCGAACCATCTGGTAGTTGTGCTTTGTTCACCGGGTCTAACAGGCCCTCTGACAGCGGCAGGAAGTCACAGCACGTTCGGATATGATAGGACCGGAGCTCGTCATCGAAGAAGAGGCGACCACGAATCCCCCTCTCACTGCCGCCAAAAAGGCCGCTATCTCTCACGGCCAATGGCCTAACAAAGTAAGTTTATACACTGTTGGTTGACAGAGTAAACGAATTGACGTTTTTTGATAGTAACAGAGTTATCGACTTTTTCTGCTTCGTTAGCGTTTTCACTTGCTAACGCAATAAATGAATTTAGATTAAAACTTTTGAGCAAGTGAGTTTGGATATAATTTATTTAATATTACATCCATTTTGTCTTTTTTCGAAGGTACTAAGTACCTGATGCATAGAATCACCTGTGCCTCGACCCACCCCCGGCCGCTAGTAAGGGGTATGGAGGTCTCCCAGGTCCTCTATCTCGGGTGGAAAACTAGCAGGTAAGTGTAGCTAGTAGGAAACTAGAGCTAGTGTTTTAACTAACCGGTTTTTTACTAGAAACATCACCCTCGACACCTTACTGCAGAGACGAGTGTGCTTAATCAGAGTAGGAAGTTCTGTGCGCTATGGTTTGAGCAGCATCTGCTGAGCTGGGATGTAGGCTTGCTAGGGGCTCCTGGGTGGTCGAACGAGGACCTGAGAACGTTCCTGGTAGACAGTGCCAATTTAACATGATTGGTGGAAATTCGAAAACCAGAACAACGTCACATTGGAGTTATGAAAAACCCGCTCATACGCCAAAATGATTTGCACGATGCCATTGCTCACATACCCCTCCACCCTCTTCAACTGTCCAACAAGACATTCAATCTCAAGAGGTAAGTCTCTGGGATGCCTTCTCCTCCACCATTTTCAAGCTAACCTGATATAGCTCCGGAGCACTACACAGCCCACCTCATCAGTTTTTCGCCCACGACTGTCATCCCGACGTGTATGCAAGAAATCCGATCGTATGTTCCAATTATACCCGAAGAGCGTCGCGCTGAAGAAGCATCATCCCCCTTCCTTCACCCGCCATTTCGTCTTACTGGCAAAGGACTCGACGAGTCTAGTTCATTCTATGTTCGTGCTATGTTCTATGCATGGTTCAGCAAGCCTATACCCAGTAGACTTACAGACAACGTCACTACAGAGTCCCAGTGTGAATACTCCCTCACATAGTCGCTCGCCCGGTCTTGCCGTCGTCTGACGATGACGAGCAGATAGATGTAAGATTACGTCCATGATTCAGCCTGCTAGCGAACCATCAGCACGCTTCACAATTGTAGTTCCCTTTTTTGTAAAAAAAGAGGAAGCTGATCCGTAGTCTTCGCCCTCGCTCGCCGTCGGGGTCACCTCCCGCTAAGGAGGGCATAAAAGAATCGACGGGACATTTTACCATATATATTTCTCACAGAAACTTGTTTCAGACTCGACTTCAGCTTCGACTTTTCTCGACATCAAAACACCTTCGACATACCTCACACCACTCTTAACTCTAGACTTAACTCGAAAGTCTAGCTGATATCCTACATCCTCGTCCTCTGAGCTTCGCAAATACTTTCTCAACTTCAAGACTGTAATACACCTTCGGAGCACTTCACACCTCCCTAAACTCCGGAATTCAAAAGTCTGACCAGAATCTCAACCCTTGGATAACTCAGATATATCGTCTAGAGGCCCCTGGCGAGGACTGGTTTGCTTAGGATAGGGGAAGTAAAAGGAAAGGGGAGGACGATGCTAGTGCTGATATTATAGTAAGTACGTCAATACGTCCAGGCTTGTTATTTCGAAAATTCGTACAGTATTCGTCACACATCGTCATGGATGACTTCGTAGTACAACAAATAGTCTCCTCTGAAATATCAAGTTGAGAAGAGGTTTGATAGATTTGAACATGACGTGGCAAAAATCGGCACGGAAGATTCACACGCCATCTTGAAGAACTAGTACGTCTAGGTGTCCTCAACCCTTGACTGACAGCTCATTAGAATACAGAACTCACAAAGATATTTGATGTTGAAATTATTGCCAGGGAACGCTTCACGCAACTGTTTCAGCCAGCATCTGTTGGATTCTGCTGAACGTTTCGGTCACGTTGGGAAGGTTTATGACCCTTGAGGCTGCTATCGACACATGGATCGAGACAAGTGACGAAAGAGAGGCCATCCTTGTCTTGGCAGAAGCAGACGATATCATGAGTGGAGACTTTCCATCGATGGAGCAGTGCAAAGTTTTGGACGGCTTCGCCAACGTTCTTTCCACCCTGGTCGGCGGATTGTTCGTCGTCGTCTGTAACAGGTTGTGGGACAACTACTGAGTTCAGCGGGCGAGGCGTAACCTTCCTCCACCACCACAAGCTCCTCTCACGTGGCCGACCGCGCCAGCTAACGACACACATGCTGGCATCCCTCCTCCACCACCTCCTCGCCGCACCGGGCCCTCGAACCCACGTCCGCCAACTCTCATGCTTACATTCGGTCTTGTTGTGGGCGTTGTGTGCGATGGGTTCTTTGTCCGCTACGCAGATTCTCACCAGAACAATGCACAAGAGATGGGCACGTTGACGGAGTACAAGGAACGGTGTCAAAAGCGGAACCTTGCCTGCCCGGCCTTTGATAGCCTTGACTTCGGTGTGCTCAGCAAGGAGAGTGAAGAAGCCGTGGTCACTACCTACCCCAGGTCAGATGTAGACGTCTGCTTAGCCTGGCAAAAATTGCATGTAATAAATACTTACTTTTGACCAGGGGTAGGTAGTGGAAAGGCAGTCCCTGCTGGTACTATTGTTATTGAAAGTGGAAGCCTCTGGGAAGTGACTCATGCTAATACACTTAGGTTTGGTGACGGTTCGATTGGCAAGCTTGCGCTCAAAGAATTCAGGTATGCTTGCAGTACAACAAGATAGCAAATGATACTCTTCTCCATGTTCTACTTACCTCTTCTTACCTCTTCCGCCGCGTCCACCTTTGCCTTGCTTCCAGCACTGCCACCACCAGCACAAGTATAAAAGTTACTGGGCAAGAACGTTTTCTTCTTCGTGATGATACGACCACGGGTCTGGATCTTGCTATCTTGGCAAATTCATCCTTGCAGCGGTAGATAAGGTCACGACGACAACGTGTCATTCCGTCCTACGTTCACACGCATCATCAAGCCAAACCAGTAACCTTCCACGTTTTAACAGCAGCATCAGCACCCACACTCATCACCTTCACGCCCTTTGCCCCCTCATCACCAATCCACACAACACCATTAACACCATCTTTATGCGCACCAGCCGCCTTGATCCTCTTCCCCGGACTCTTCAAACTCCACACAAAAACATTCGTGTCCAGACTGCCACTAACAGCAAACAGCCCGTCTTTGCTCCACGAAATACCCGTCACACGGCTCGTGTGCGCGCTCCAGCGACTCGTGACAAGTGCTAGATCAGAGTGGCTGTACACAGAGATACCGCCTGATGCATTACCAACTGCTAGCAGATCGCCGGAAGGTGAGAAGGCGAGAGCGGATGGTACGGCTGTGAGGTTGGGGATTGTGGCCACTTCTGTCAAGGACTTGCCGCCAGAGGAAATGCTATACAAGCGGACGGATTTGTCGTCGCAACCCACGGCGACTGTGCTGCTATCTGTGGTTTGGACTGCGATTGAGGTTGCGCTGAATTTCGTGGTGAGTTCGCCTGTCTTTTCGCCGGAAGAAGACGAGACTATGTCGATACCTTTTTGAGTGGCGATTAGGACGTGACCTGAGCTTGATTGGGCGATGCCAGTTGGTTGACCGGAAGTTTCCAAAGCTGCAACGTTATTACTCGTGAATGTGTTCGAGGCTACGTCGATGGTCCTCATTGTATCGTCCCAGCCGACTGAGTGAACACGGCCGTCTCCAGCTGAAAATGCAGAGACCTGACCGGAATGTGCCTTGCCCTCAACAGCTGAAGCAGTACCACTAGCGAGATCCCAAGAACTAACGCGACCTTCATAATCGCCTGTGAAAATGGTGGGTTTCGAGTCGTCTACGAGACCTAAAGCAGTGATGTTCTTTGGATGGCCGTATACTGTTTTCACGGGCTTGGGGTTGCCTTGCGCGAAATAGTTCAGGCGGCCTTCCAGGTCGACGCTGATTACGAGACCATCTGTACGTCCGTGCGGCCAGACGATACCAACTTGGTGGTGGTCCTTGTTCATGACACCTTCTTCGCCTAGGCGCCATGTTTGTGTTGCTTTACCGGCTTCGACATCCCATAATTTGACCTGATTTATGTCTTAGTGTTTTGCTGTACATCCGATACAACTGGTGCTTGCTTACCGTCTGGTCAGCACTGGCAGTTGCAAAGTGCTTCGAGTCTTTCGCCCATGATACTCCGAATATACTACCTGAGCATGCGTTAAACCCGGGGTCTCCAATATTGGCCTTCAATCCTGAACTCACCAGTATGCTCGCCGTCTCCAATCCGCTTCTGCGCCTCTCCAGTCTTGCCATCGTACACCCAAACCTTCCTATCAGACCCAACACTCACCAAAGCATTGCCATCCGGACTGAATTGTGTGCCATAGATATAATTACTGTGCTCTTCCTGAAGCTTCGTGTTGAACTTGAATGGTGCACCATGATAAAACACCATGCTCGTATCATCACTCCCAGTGACTGCTCGGAGAGGTCGTTGCTGTCTTATGGAGACCGAATTGATCTGAGAGCTGTGTCCGGATACCTCGCCGCAGGTGTTTCCACTATCTGCTGTTATGCAGTGACCGAATCGTTCTTTGCCTTCGCCAACTGCGATGATACGTTGCGAGTCGCCGTCCCATGCGATGTCGTTGATGCGGCCGGCGATAATGGAGTATTCACCTGTTGTAGCATCGGTCTCAGTGAGGCATGCCCAAGTGGACGGCTTGTGTCTTCTTGCTAATGTCTACTGACCTTTTGTAGCTCCCTCTCCTACCGCGTCCCACACTTTTACTGTCCCAGTCACATCGCCACTGGCAACATAGAAGCCACTAGGCGAGAATCTGGCAACTGTGGTTGGTTGGGTATGTTGCGTATACTGTTTGGAGATCTCAGGTTGATCGATTGAACGAAGGAAGATGGATTTGTTGGACTACTAGTGAGAGCAGAGATCAGCATGAAGGTCATGTGTTGTATGCACTGCGAAGGGTCGAGGGTAACGCACGGCGTAGGCAAGGCGCTCGCCTTTGGCATCTGCAGAGAGTATCGTAGGTCGGCCTCTATTGGTTGTGGGCAGTGCTGCCCAGATTGCTTCTGCGAGGGAGTCAATTACGCACGGTGTACTCGGTATCCAGGAGCCCACGTACCAGAGGTTATAGACATGGTCGATGAGGTGCAGGATGATAGAGTTCAGACGAAACATGAAGATGAAACAAGGACAACACAACAACGTTTCAATGGCAGTGGGGGAAGATGCGGGGAGGGGACTCAAGCGTCACCAGTGTTGCGGCAGCAACATAGCAGAAAGTATACAAGGATGTACACAAGGATTCCACATTATACGTTACGTATAAAATTACTGTGCTTGCTATCTGAGACGAGTGATGCCTACTGCCTCGACTGACGACTCCCAGAATCATATACGTGCGTCTACACATCTTCATATCCTCATGCCCCAACTTCTGGCCACATTCACGGCACTAATAGCAGTGAATCCCATCCACTCCGTCACAGCCCCAGCAGCGCCGCCAACCCTCATCACATCCTGCAACCGCCTATCCACAAACTTCTCCGTCTCCTTAAATCCCACACTCTTGTCCTGGCTCATAAACACTTCCGCCGAGGCGTATACACCAGCAAGCAGGCCTCTCTTCGTGTACCAACTCGTGTCAACACTAACATCACCCGCTAAATACCATATCTCATCCACTAATCGACCTAGTTCAGCCGTGGATGCAGGTATATTTCCAGCTAGTGACATTAAACCAAGCGCTTCTGGCAGCTGCCGTATTATCGGCGCATTCGCCTGTAGTCTTGCAATAGTAAGGGCGCGTACCTTTGCACCCGTGCCCAATAGCCGCGTTGTTTCACCAGGGTTGTGAGGACCATTTTGAGGCGTAGGATTTGAGACTGGGGTGGGGAATTGGACGGAATGTTTTAGATTGAGTCGTTGTATGACGAGATGATATCGGACGAGGTCGAAAGCGCCGGATGGGAAGAGATTGACGCTTGAAGGTAGATAGCCAGCATCTACTGCTCCAAGAGTAAGGGACTTTGTTGTAAATCCATGTTCAGGTATATGCGCTGAGGCGGCTGATAGTATGGCCTCTTCTGTGGCGGTGAATGGAGTAGGATCCGGTGTTGAAGGGGTGTAATATGTGCGACGATGCTGTATGGGTGCTGTGCTACGAGTACTTGCTCTTCTACGTTGTGGCCGTGTTTGGCTATGATGTTGACGTCGACATAAAGGTGATATTGAGGGTTGTGAACAGGTAGTTTTCGCTAGGGTTGCATAACTTTGTTGTGGCAGGCCAACGACAGTCTTGCTGCGACACAGTCTGTTAATGGAGAGGAGTGGTCGCTGTGTTGACATGCTGTATGAAAGGGAATGACTGAATTGTAAAACACAGAGAGGCGAAATAAAGATTAGGTACTACAGTAGGCTTACGTAATCAGGTACAAAATCGACGCCAACGAGCATTTGGGAATAGTAGAATGAGTTGAGCAGATGAGTAAATCTCTGTCTATATCATACTGATCTTTACTCAACGCATAGCCTTCTCCACGAAGACCATTCCGTGGGCTCATTGGCCTCTGCTAACCTAAATTGCCACCACTAAATGCAAACCCATCTACAACTCAATGGCATCCTCAACACTCCCACCCTTTCCGTCCCAAGCAGAAGGTGGTGGCGGAGCATGCTCTTCTTCTTCTTCTTCTTCTTCGTCGTCCTCTTCGGACTCATCTTCGTCCAGTTCTTCATCATACTCGCCCTCTCCTTCTTCGCCATCTGCTTCGACGTCATCGTCCGCAGAATAGCGTCCATTGCCTGAGGCTGAATCATCATTGAAGCCGTGCTCCTCATCGTACTGTCCGTTATCCTCTTCGTAATATCCGTTATCTTGTTCGTTGCTGGGTTGTCCTTCTTTTCCGTCAACGAATTCATGTTCTTCCTCCCCGGCCTCACTTCCTGATTCTTCGTCTTCCTCGATTTCATCGTCAGCTCCCTCAGCCACAGATGCAGTGCCCTTACCTTCCTCATCATCTTCGTCATCATCATTCCCATCTTCCATACTAGCAAGAAGTGCAAAGGGGTTGACATGAGGCGCACTTGGCTGGCGGTGGTGTGGACACTTCGGCTGAAAGACTTGTCGCTGCTTAGGCATTTCCGTTCGTTCTGGTCGGACTTGGCGTATTGGTGAAGGTGAGCGACATGGTGGAGAAGGCACAGGTTGACGTTTTGGTGAGGATGGGTGTTTGACCACATTTAACACTTCTACCTCGGCGTCCACAGTAGATGGTGGAGGTGGTGGAGTCGGGTATCTCGCAGACACATTATTGCTGGGCTCGACAGAAGGAGTCTGATGACGCTGTGGCACAAATTGCGCCGCCTGATATGCTAAACTCGACACAATATCGTCGTGGAGGCTCGGAGATGGAGGCGAGAACGTTGTCATGAAAGGCGTTTGGTCGACATGATCCAGCGAGTCCAGATCAACATGTTCTTGAAGTGGCCCTTGCAGTGGTGGTTGAGCAGTATATGGCAGGATTGGCTGAGAACCATACTGAATAGGAGCGTACATAGCCGAAGACGCATAAGTAGCTAGCATTGGATCAAGTGTCTCGAAATGATTGACCTCTGCGGGACTAGGTTCATGCTCATTCTGATGCCATCCATTAGCTTGGACCTCTGGCGCCTCATCATCATCGAGGTCGATGACATTATCGATATTGGTGGCAGCCTTCTGTCCATCGAAAGTGGAGGCTTGTGCCACAGATCGACTCAGCGTTTCGGAGCGCCTGCTAGCGGAAGGTGTAGTTCGTGGGGTAACACTGGTTGCAGTGCGTCGATGAGCTTGTATATCTGCATATCGTTCTCTTGGCAGAAATTTGGATACACGACTGCGATATTTCGGAGGTGGTTCTGCGAACCTGCTTGCTCTTCCACCGAGTGACGTTGAGGCAGTGGTGTGAAAGGATGTGCCAAAATCCTGAGCTCCAAGACTTTTGCTAGCGTTCCTTGTTGTGGCTGCGTTGGATTGACTGCTCTCGGACTTCCTCTTTTCATCTTTGGCAATCTCGTCCTGGAATAGCCTCATGCTTTCAGCCATAGCCTGCCGAACTTGACGCGCAGCTAAGAGTATCTCATCATCGTCGTTCGGGCCCTGTACAACTGCATCAGGTTTTGACGAAGAAATATCCGATAAATTAGCTTCCGCTTGTGGCAGCAAATTCGAGGCCAAAAGACTGCTTGAAGCTGTGAACGGTCTTTTCCCCGGTCCTGCTGAACTGTCAAGTGAGTCCGTGCGAGGTCGCTTTCTCTCACTCGAAATTACAGTGGGAGCCGATGCAGTGGATGTATGTAATGTCGTACTGTTCGGATCAAGCCCCATCGCCTTGAGTTTGAAATAGGTCGATCTTGTGGTATCTTGCCGCAGTGAAGTGGAAGTGAGTCTGAACCCTTCATTCTCCAACGAAGAGTCCCGAAGGCGTCGGGATGTTCTAGGGGTCATAGTGGATGAGTAAGGCGTAATCTGACTTATACCGTTCATGCCGACAGAACGAGTAGTGCTCGCGAAGGAGATGTTAGAAGTTTGTGATGCCGAGGCCCATGATTCATTTTGCACTGGCATCGACGAGCTCAGTCGGCCCTCGCCTACCGTTAATGGGAGCTTCTCGATCCTCACGTTTGGTGATGTCAAGGACGATCGGCTGCTCTTGAAGGTATCCCTGAAAGCCTCAACTTGGGAAGCGATACTGGATTCCCTTGACCTTCGGGCCCGCGCCTCAACGTCTCGAGCTAGGCGTCGGCGTCGTTCTCGACCTTGTCTTGCGAGGCGTCGGTTGAGGCACATTTGCCGCCAACGTCGGCCATACCGCTGACTAAGTACAGCAAGGCGAAATTGATCTTATCTTTGTCAGCTTAGTATATATGTGCTTAGTTAACACACTGACCTGCTTGCATGATAGCTCGCTCATCTAGAACCTGTTGGCGTGCTTTCCGAATGAGAGATGTCGCTGTGTATTCAACAAACTGCTCAAGGAGTCCGTATTTCTCGACTACAAGGGCTTTCGCTACCTGACCAAGTAGTACAGATTTTCGTGCTTCTGCCGCTTCTCTGATCCGAGCTTTGCGTTGTAGTTCTTCTTTTGATGGTACAGAAGGAAGGAGAGCGGGAGGTCGTTGGTTTGAGTTAGGTAGATGGAATGCAAAATCCGTCGATGAGGATTGCTGGGGTGTCTGCGAAGGCGACTCTGAGGTTGAATGTTGACTGTCGGAAGGCGGTGGAGCTGAGATTGCTGGCGGGGTATAAGTGAACAAGGGCGTTGGTGTTTGTATGGAAGTCGGTTTGGTAAATGAGCTGGGTAGTGGAGGCTGTGTAGCTTGAGGGAGTGATGGAAACGTGAACGACGGCGCGGATGAATTAGCAGTAGCAGTAACCTTGGCGCTATCAGGTGACTTGAAATTAAAGGCAGGCGGTTGATTTGTGACAGTTGCAAAAGGCGATGATCCGAAAGGGTTACCTTCACTTGGTGGTTTGAAGGTTGCGAACGGAGAGTTCGCTGTGGGTACCTCCAACTTCTGGACGTTCGATGCTGTTCCAGTCTGTCCAAAATTGAATGACGGTAGAGGATTCGCGGCAAAAGGAGAAGGTGTTATATTCTGCTGAGTCGGAGGTGTAGATGGTTTTCGCTCTTCACTTATATGTTGAGCTGTTATTGGCTCTTGACTTGGGTTCTGAGGTTGCGCAAACGGTGAAGCCTTGACACCTGCCGGTGTTGCAAATCCACTAAAAGCCGGCAGACTCGGTTGAGTGGTACCGAATGTCGTCAAAGAACTGACAGGCTGAGCGTTGGAAGCTGTCGCGGGTTTGGGCTGTGCATTGGATGAGAACGGACTGGGGTTGAAACTGCTTACAGCACTTGGCTGTGATGTGTTCGATTCGAAGGTAGAAGTGAAGGTCGTTGGCTGTGATTGTTGTGTTGGCGCTGCAGCCGGACTTGGTGTGAAGCTAGAGGCGAAAGGATTGAAGGAAGATGGGTTGCCAAACGTATTCTTGGTTGCGGAAGTCGGAGGGGTTTTCTCGTCATCGGATTCGTCACTGACGAACAATGCATTGCCCTTGTGAGTTGAAGCTCGGCCGGTGTGCTGGCTTTGCGGGCTCGTCTTTTCCATGAGGCCTGCAGTTTGAGCTGCATGTATTGAAAGACCATTGATGACAGCAGAGAGAGCACGACCATACCTCTTCTGTTCCACAAATTCACTCTTTCGTTGGGCATTTGAACCTGCGGGTGGATCTGGCAGGCTCCTGCCAGAAACCGAGTTCAGATCTAGATATGCAACACCATCTTCCCTTTCCGCGATTGTAAATCCATAGCTTATGCAGAAATCCTGCACTTGTTCTGGCGTCTCAAAGCCGAACACTTCGATCAATTCGTCAAGTGTCCAGTCTTCCATTTTCCGCGTCGAACTAGCCCGATATGAATGCCATATCGCATTTAGTGCAGTCCATCTGACCAGAGGGAAGTAGATTTCTGCTACGCAGGCCATGAGATACGAGATCTCCTTGGATTTCACAAGAGACCAGAACCTTCGCCAATTTGCCTGTGCTATGGGATGAGCGATTCTTGGCTTTAATGGACCTTGAGCATCAGCTGTGTTGGTCGCCGCAGCATACAATCGAAGTGCTCGTTGCACTCTGGGGTGGTTTGCGACATTGTCAGGCCATGTCTGTACCCTATCTTCCAGATCCGGTATCGAGTTTTGGATTTGAAAGATAACACAATAAGCACGAAACTCGGGCTCGTTGGGTGATGCAACTCGAGCTCTGCTGTCGTCGTATAGTTGCATCAAGGAGAGCAAAGTCTTATCCAGCTGTTCTCGTTCTTGTTGAGCATCATATTTGTCATACGGCTTTTCGGCCAGCGCAAGCTGATGTAGTGACAAAATATGAAAGCGAGCTATCCTTTCATAGCATTGTATAGTTATCTGGAGGTCCACCACTTTGCTGACTTGCTGAATAGAGAAATCGTTACGCACTGCCCTCGTCCTATCCCAGACGAAGTGGTGAACCTGCGGAAGTGCAGATGATCCAAGAAGTTCGTTAAACAGGTAGTCCAATGTTTTCTAGCACGTCAGTCATAGCGCATCGTTCAAGCAATATCTAACGTACCTGGAGGACAGGCGGAGGTCGGAGATCTGACGGTAATTGCTCATCCAAGCCAGCTGCAGCTCTTCGAAACTTTTTCACCATTCGCGCTTCGTCCGGTACACGTTTCCCTTGCGCATCAGTTGCCTCAAGATCCTGCAAATCTTTCAGCGCGTGCCTTCCAGTATATGGCGTGAAACACTCTTACATATTCCGCACTCCAGACATCGTTTTGAACGATTCTTTCTAGTCTTTCCCATTCCGCGCACATATCTGGACATGTTCCTACAGGGGTGATGGCCTCGGCTAGTGTGCGTGGCCGATCAGGATCTGCGATGAAGCCATTCTTGATCGCGTCGCTACGCTCGATGTTGCGGTTTTCTTTGAACTAAGGATGCGCGAGGCAGAAGTCACTACGGTGAGTCTCATCGTCAGTTTCTGACACGAGATTAAGAACTTACGATTTCATATCTTGTCTGAAAGTCTGCGTTCGGGGCTGGCTTCTTGAGCTTTGACTGAACAATCGGCGCCCTTGCGATACCTCCTCGAGCGTTTCCAAGTTGTTGTGAATGTGTTGCATTCCCACGCAGTGCTGTTGACGTCCCTCGACCTCGAAGTCCTGCGGTAGCTGTTGAAGTTGCTCTTCTCAAACTTGATCCACCTCTAGCTGTTGCTGGTGAGGTTTGATTTCCTCCTCTTCCGCCACGAGTACTAGGCACCCCTGCCGCATTGCTCGCTGCTCGTGTGCTTCCTCTTGCTTTGCTCCTGCCTCTAACCACTCCACCTCGAGGGGCCAACATTGCCCTGGGAGTATTCCTTTATGCTTTACACATACTTGAACAATGCCTTGTTGCGTGGGAAGGGCGATGGCGTGTGAGTTGTCGAATTGGAGATGTTGAATGAAAGGTGACGGAGGAGACTAGTTCACGCGAACTGGCTGTGGTATGCAATGGCTTCATGTTGTACCAAACTTTGAATGCGCACGGGTCTTTCACATGTCGACGGGCCGACAACCTTTGTTGATGTAAACAAGACACTCGACGGCATCTATCTTTCGCGCATCACCAATGACCATGTCGAACTCTGAAGATCTTATTGACTTCGCAACTATCGAGACGCACAAGGAGAACATACAAGCTCTACCTAGTGGAAGATCAGCCAAAGCACTCGCCCGCATCCTCTCTCCCATTGGAGCCCCTGTACAAACACCAGACTCTCATGCTGCTGCACGAGCAGGATTTGAGCGCGAAATCAGCACTATAGATGAATCAGATGACCCTCTGGATGTCTTCGACCGCTACGTTAAATGGACACTAGAAACATACCCCTCAGCTCAGTCGACTCCCTCTTCACAACTGTTACCTCTTCTCGAGCGTGCAACAAAGGCTTTTATCAAGGACGATCAGTACAAAAACGACCCCAGATACCTAAAGTTATGGTTGCATTACGTTCGTTTCTTCTCGGATGCGCCGCGTGAAACTTTCGCTTATCTAGCACGACATGGTGTTGGTGAGAAACTGGCACTATACTACGAGGAATTTGCAGCTTGGCTCGAGACAAATGGAAGATATGCGCAAGCAGAAGAGATATACATGATGGGTGCAGAGTCAGGGGCGAGGCCAGCAGAACGGCTTATGCGGAAGTTTGGTGAATTCCACAAGCGAGCTTCGGCTAGAACGCAGGAGAGTAGCGGTCCAAGCTCTCCTGCGCTTCCAACTGTTCGCGCGGCGCTGGTAGCTAAAGTCGATCCATTCGCGGCAATAACGTCAACAACACCACCAGACCCGCAAGCGGCTTCGAGAAACGCAGCGTCAACTTCCAAGAAGCCTAAAATGCAGATCTTCTCAGACGATGGTGCCAGCACACAACCAGCAGTGTCAAAAGGAAGATCTGGCTGGGATAGTATAGGAGGTATCAAAGAGCGTAAGAAGGAGAATACTGTCGCAGCACAGCCTTGGTCTGGTCAAACCATGGGTATGGGCACGAGGCAGAATGTTGGAATGCCCAAGATGCCAATTTTCAAGGACAAGGTAAGTGCTTCATTCCATGACCTTTTGTCATCAACCTCATATTTACGATAATAGGACTAATGGGTATGGCGTTCGGCCTCGTGTATTTGTAGTCCCAAATGCAAAAGTATTCTCAATCTTTATGTTCGGGTCATCCATGTTTACAAAAGCGGACGCAGAATCCTCGTAATGGCAGGTGGGAGTGTGTATTTGTGCAGATTGAAATAATATATCCAAATCAAGATGATCCTTCTGAGGAGTACTCCTTTGAAGAATTAAGAGCTAAGAAGCGATACTGGCTCGACTCGGATTGGGACGCGAGAATGAAGGCAGAAAAGAGGCAATGGGCAGGTCAGAAGGTAAATGAAAAGCCTAACCAAATACGACATGCCTTGGTAGCAAGAAATGTCCAAGCACAAGTGCTGCCGACAGAGACAGAACTTGCAAGTGATGAGATCAACCTAGCAGATCACATGGAGCAGGCTCTCATGATCAATGACGAAAACGCTCCTCCTCCTCAGACTACCAAGACACAAAAGATACAAATCTTCAATGACGAGAACGTGGAGAATGTTCGTTCCAAAACAGGGACCACGGTATCCAAGAAGCAAAAAATGCAAATATTTGCTGACGAGAATATGGACATGCGACCACCACCGGTCCCATCTCAAACCAAGGTCAAGACAGTGCCACTAAGGGTTGAGAACGGTATATCTACAGCTCAGACAGACCGTGATGCAGAGCTTGCACGACGACTGCGGAAGGAGGAACGTGCCAACAGAACTAGGAAGGTCAAGGTGAGGGAGGTGAAACGAGATGACCAAACCAGTAAGCTTTCAGGTTTTGACAGCTTTTACAACATCTAACAATCCTGCCAGTCCAGACCAAGCTTGATTCGCCACAAGGCCCTCGGCTACGCAAAAGAAGAATCGCAGAACCTACTATGACTATACATACGAAAGCTGCTACTGATGAAATCTACGAAATATTTAATGCACCTCTGGCCTCAGCAGAACAACAGACAGATGAACAGAGTAGTGAGGAGAGTGAGGACGACGACGACGACGACGATGATGATGACTATACCAGTGGTGGCGAAAGTACTTGTACTGGACGAATATCTGGAGCAACCAGTGAATATGGTGATGAAACTCAAGGCGATCTCGCAGCAGCTAAAGGTAAGCAGGATGAACAACCACAAGATACGAGTAACAACACTGGTTGGTCGGAATTTACAATCACAAGACGAGAAGCAGATGGAGTAGAAGAAGACGAAACTGCAGATGAATCAGAGCACTCAGAAAGGGAGGAGCGGGAAGATACAGAAGCCCAAGATGAGGATCTGGCTGAAGAAGGACTTACCACGCCTGAGGTCAACACGAACGAGAATCAGAGGCAAGCACCACATCACATACCAATGCCGCCAAGTGGCTATAACGTACCAACGAGGCCATATCGGGACGCACAGCAAGCAGCGTATAACAGATTACCTTTTATGACACCAATTGTTGAGAAGACGGAATCATCAATTGGCACTATTGCATCCAGGCATGAGAAGGATTACTTCAGTGCAAAAACACCTTGTCCAAAGACATCACAAAAGACACCGACCATACCAGAGGGTGATGATGAACTATGGAGTAGTCCTTTCCAAGAAGCTATCGAGCAGGCCAAGGAAATGCCAAAGATTCCTCCACCACCAACATTTACAAATCCCAAGCCTAGACTGCCAGCCACCGTAGCCAAGCCAGCGGATAACGTCAAGAAAGGTCCGATCATCCTCGACGCGCAATGCAATCCGATGGAAGAAAGCATACACGCCACTATTCTCAAAGAAATCCATCCACCACTAACCACATACGACGGCTATTTCGACCACGGCGACGAATCATTTGGTCGGAAACCCGAGATCAAGAAATATTGCAAAGCCAACGCGAAAGGCCGCTCGAATAGTGACAAAACCATGTCCACCGTCGTCATGCCACCAATCCTCAAGTTTCCAGGTTCCGATCGCACTTACGCAATCAAGCGAGAGCTAGGAGCAGGGGCCTACGCACCAGTCTATCTCATCGAGCACCTCGACTCTTCCACTGCAAGCTCAACTAACGACTCGGACCAAGCTATCGCCGTTTCCCAAATGGGCAAAGGCTCCTTCGGCATCGCTCGCCGTCCAGTCGAAGCGCTGAAAACAGAAGAACCGCCTTCAGCATGGGAATTCTACATCCTCTCCACCGTCCACCGTCGTCTCGGCGTCTCCCGCGCCGCAGCCTCCATCATCCGTGCCTACGAAATGCACATATACACCGACGAAGGCTACCTCGTCGAAGAATACCTCGAACACGGCACCCTCCTCGACCTAGTCAACACAGTCGTAGCGCAAAACGCTGCGTCGGGCGGTGGAGCATTAGACGAAACATTAGCCATGTTCTTCGTCGTCGAGCTATTACGCACTGTCGAGGCCCTTCACGCTAAAGGCATCATCCACGGCGACTTGAAAGCGGATAACGTCATGCTCCGTCTCAACAATAACAGCACCGACGAAGCAGAGCTCACAGCGCCCTACACCCCCACCGGCGCCAACAACTGGTGCACCACTGGCATCTCCCTGATCGACTTTGGCCGCGGCATCGACATGCGCGCTTTCACCCCTGCTGTCCAGTTTATAGCCGATTGGGCGACAACATCGACCGATTGTGCCGAAATGCGCGAACTCCGCCCGTGGACGTACCAGGCGGATTACCACGGCATCGCTGCAATCGCACATACATTGCTCTTCGGCAAGTACATCGACACGGTGGTGGAAAAGGGGACGGGGAATGCCCTGGGTGGCGGTAGTGGGGGGAAGAGGTATAAACTGAAAGAAGGGCTGAAGAGGTGGTGGCAGGGTGAGATTTGGACGGAATTCTTTGAGGTTATGCTTAATTCGGGACAGAATACGGTAGGAGAGGAGGGAGGGAGGTTGCCGGTATTGAAGGGCATGAGGAGGTGTAGGGAGGGGATGGAGGCGTGGTTGGTTGAGAATGGGGAGAGGGGCGTGGGGCTGAGGGGGATGTTGAGGAGGGTTGAGGGGTCGGTTGGCGAGAGGGGGAGGAGGAAGTGAGTGAAGTGAGTTGAAGCAAGGGTGTATGTTTTCTCTTGGGTGGTGACTTTTGGGTTGTTTTTGGAGGGTTTGTCTTGTATAGTGTTCTGGAGTGGACTGGGTTTGGGTTCTGGGGGGTTTATATAGTCTCTGCCTTCTTTCTGAGCGATTACTTTGAATCCATTTATTACTCCTTCTTCCTTCGTCTTCTTATATCATTGAATTGCTTCAGTCGTGCGCGTGGGGCCAAGCGAGAGCCGATGAGTATGTATTTGTACCGTCGTACATCACAATCAGATACTGTAGTAATGTAGCAATCACTACCTTGGTAGATGCTGCTAGTAACGCCTCCCTTTTCCCAAGCTCTGGCAGATTGGTGGAGTGTCATTGTGTGGTGCTCTCCCTCTATTGCGTAAATATTGTCTTTGTGTCGATCACCCTGCTTGACAATATAACTCAATCTCTCTGCGGGCACGCGCCCACTTGTAAAAACATGAATCGATACCGACTCAAGCGAATCTATCAACCTAATTAAAACACCAAGTGGATTGTATATCGTCTGCGAAAGATGGAAAATAACATCATGGGTCGGTAAGCTGACGATAAGTGATGATGTGGTTGAGTTTGGCGCTGTTGTGATGCCATTGCCATATTTGTTTCGAAGGAGATCGGGTCTGGTGAGTTGCGGTTGGAAATGCTGGTTGTGGTGTTGGTGGCCGGATAACGACATCCGTTTCGATCATGCAAGTGCTAACGAGGCTGACATCAGGTGCTTGAATGGTTGGGTGTAATTCAGAGAGACGCCTATGGGTAGATTTTTCTCTGTGGTGGTGCTTTGTTTGATGAAGTAATAGAACGTCTAGTTACAGGTCGTACTGGTCGTTTTTCCAGACTTCCTGGGGGGTATAGTTTCCATCATCAATCCAGCTTGACCGAAGACGGATGGACTGGTAACATTTCTGCCAGTACTCGAAGCTGCTATTCATCCTTCCTTCCACGGATCTTCAATAAAACTCGGTAGAAAATAAGTGAGCGTCCCTCCTGGCAACCTCACACCTTCCCTCAGCGCATGCAATTCAGACTGCGAAAAGTTGCGCGGGCCTGAAGTCTGGACATGCCAGTCTTGCGACATGCTTGATGTTTCAGGATTAGTTGCAGGTAGAACAGTTGCGCCATCTGCTGCCTCTAAAGCGTTCTCTCTCTTTTCCCCTGCTTCTTTGCTGGGAGGAGAAGGGTCTTGGGTAGCATTGTTGACATTGACATTTGATTTTGGAGGCCTTTGACCTAGTGGGAGAGAGTTTGCTGCACTGCCGTGGGGAACGTCAATGTCAACTACAGCGTCATAGGTGTTGTACTTTCGTCGTTTGGTGCTTGGTTGGGCACCAAAGGAAGAGAAGCCCAATGCTGCTGCAAGTTCTGGGTCGGGAGAGAAGTCGTCGTCGTCCATGTCTTGTCTTGTCTTGTATTGTTGTGATAATAATTATTGGTTGGATGTTGTTGTGATAAGCTCAGAGGCGCCATCTCCGACTAAGCTTTTTGGGTGGATGTCGTACCAGAGCTCAAGTGGTCGTAATAGTACCCCTCGATCGTTCTTAATCGAGGCTAGATGGAACACACGGCAGTGCAGAGACGACAAAGGACGACTGGCGGCTTCATCCGAAGCATCAACCTGTGTTCTTCCCCTTCTCCGAGGTGAGGTATGTGAGGCATTTGAGACGAGCATGAGCGACATCAACCACAACATCTATTGAGACTCTCACCCCCGTCCCTATCAGTTCCGGTGTTACATAAGCTTTGCCACAAGTCTCACATCGCTACCTACACTACCGTGCACTACACATAACAACTAGACTTGGCTCTGGACGATCCTTTGCAGTACCTGCACATCACTACTCTCGACCCCATTCTTCCTCGGCTTTTGTTAGCAATCCATACACACATCCGCATGATACCAAGGAGGCATCTCATCACTAGCACCGCCATCAGTATCCCAACCACATCCTTCATCATCACAATCTAGCAAACTCAATCCCATCTTCGCATCTCCACACCATGTCAGAATTCCAGCACCCTCCGCTGCTGGACAGCAAGCTCGATCGATCTATTCGGAAGCGCCGCATCTTCTTCGCCTGCTTCGCAAGTCTGCTCCCTCTATTCCCTCTAACCCTACCCTCGCCATCCAACATCCATATCAGCACGAACCCTTGCACACTACCATCAAGAAGCAACATCCACACCTACATCACCGGCCGAAACTGGATAGACAGACAAGCCTGCGCATGGTTTGGTTTCGCCTGTGGTCCAACAGTAAACCTACACCTCCCATTCTCTCCAATAGACGATCTAGCTCCGATAAGTGACGGTTCCGACGGTCAATCATGCGCCATACCAGCTACACCCAAGAACTATAGCGCATTCTGGATGAGCGGCGATGCGCAGCCGGACTTATGGGACGACGAAGAAAGGCGTATTCGGACGATACCGCAGTATGTTCTAGATTATGCGCCGTTGATACACTTGTACTCGAAAGAAGAGTTCTGGCCGTGTGATGTTGCTAGTCACCTTGAGCATACCATGCCTTATGTCAATTATACCCCGATTGAGACACCGAATAGACATTGGAATATGTCGGAATTGGGATTGCTTGGTAAATATGGATGGGATGCATATTTGAATAGTGACGATGATGTGGAAACTAGACCAGATTGGTTGGGAGGGAAGAGTAATATTCCTGGTGACAGCAATGGTGATGGTGGTGATGGTGGTGAGGATGACGACGACGACGACGACGATGATCGATTCCACTGGGACGACGACGATGAGACTCCTGACACAAAAGGATATACAGAGCAAGAAGCACGCAGGGAAGCGGAAAGGCTCGACGAAGAAGCATACCTCCAAGCAGAACTAGACGAAGAAGCCAAACAGATTTCCTCAGAGCTCAAGAAGCGCTCATTAGCCGGCAGTCCGATACCTCTGGAGCAAGGAGGACGTAGCGACGCGCCAGTCATTCTGATATCCGTCGACAAAGGCAACGGCGTAGTTGATGCATTTTGGTTTTTCTTCTACAGCTACAACCTGGGCAACAAGGTGGTTAATGTACGATTCGGCAACCACGTCGGCGATTGGGAACACACTTGTGTGCGATTTGTAGATGGTGAGCCTACATTGATCTTCTTCAGCGAGCATTTCTTCGGAGAAGCGTATACCTACGCAGCTGTCGAGAAGCGGGGCAAACGCGTAAGTTTTATATTTCCACACTCTCGTCACTCATTCGCACCAGCTAATGCCTGCTTGCTTGCTTTCCTCCAGCCCATCGGCTTCTCCGCCACAGGAACGCACGCCATGTACGGCAGCGCCGGCGTCCACCGCTACATCCTCCCCTGGGGTCTCCTACACGACGTCACCGACCGCGGCCCCCTCTGGGACCCCGCGCTAAACAGCCACTCCTACACCTTCGACCCCAACACGCGCATCATCCGGTCTTCAACACTAGATCCGTATGCGCCCACATCCTGGCTCAACTTCCCCGGCCACTGGGGCGACAAAGCATATCCGCTTTCTGACCACCGCCAGTACAAGTTCGCGGGCCAGTACCATTATGTTAGTGGGCCGATGGGACCGAAATTTCATCGGTTGAATAGGGAGAAGATTTGTCAGGATCAGGGCGAGTGTAAGATTAGACATTGGGTGGGCGGGACGGTGCATAGGTGGAGTAGACATGGGTTGGGGATGGGGGAGAGGGAGGATGAGTTTGGGAATAGGCAGGGTTTGTTGGATGAGATTCAGATATTGATGGCGAATAGGTGGTAGATTGGTGTTATGGGTTTTGGGATGAGGGTTTGATGGGTTGGGCTTGATGGGTTGGGCTTGATGGTTTGGGCATTTGGCGTAGTTAGAGGTGTGTGTTTTAACGAATTTTATGACCTTTTTTGAAAAAGGAATTGCTTGCTGGCTGGTTTCTTGCCGTGATGAGATTGTGGATTACCCAGCTGGAAGTTGAGATGACTTGACTTTCAGTGATGTCGATGCCGCTTTAGAAGTGGTGTAATCACAAAACACCGAGCGACATGCACGCCAAGAATCCGAGCGTCGACCTCGACCTCCAAGAGCATCCTCTAGAAGATCAATGTCCACAGTAGTCTCGTACATCTACACCCCCATCACCTCGCCACATCCTCCATGAACAATGAATCATTATCCTCGTCCTCGTCCTCGATGACCGCCCCTCTTCTCTCAAATATCGACGTCAACAACGACCCCAAACACGCACATATACCCGACTCCAACACCACCGAGCTCACCCCGATTCCTTCTCACGCATCCCCAATACCCCAGCGCCCATACACCTCGAAAACTCGCTTTCTAGCTCTCTCCCAACTCGCCCTCCTCAACATCCTCGTCTCCTGGTCCTGGCTCACCTTCGCCCCCATCTCCAGCACCGCCTCCACCTACTTCAGCGTCGGCGTCTCCGCTGTAAACTGGTTGAGTACAGCCTTCCTCTTCGCTTTTGTTGTTGCTGCGCCTGTCTGTCTTTGGGTGCTTAATCGGTATGGGCCGGGCGGTGCGATAAGAGTTGCGAGTGTGTTGATGGTGGTGGGGAGTTGGGTTAGGTATGTGGGTGCGAGGGTTGGTGGGACAGAGGGATTCAAAATTGTGATGGTCGGACAGGTTGTTATTGGCTTAAGTCAGGTGTTTGTGTTGGCTGCGCCCGTGAGGTTTTCGGAGGTGTGGTTTGATGAGGGAAGTAGGATTGGGGCGACTGCTGTTGCGAGTTTGGCGAATCCGTTGGGCGGTGCTGTAAGTTCTTCTTTTTTTCGTATTTTTTGGTGAAATGTGAGTGTGAGTGGGAGTGTGAGTGGGAGTGTGAGTGTGATTATGAGTGTGCGTGAGTGTGATTATGAGTGTGAGTGTGATTATGAGTGTGAGTGTGATGATTTATGATGGGCGAGGGTGATGGTGCGGGATTTGGGTGATGTGAGTGGGTGATGAGTTTCAGCAGTTCTTATCGAGAAAGCTGCTGCTGCAGAAGAACGTTGGTATGCGAGCAAGCAATTCCTCTATCTCTACAAAGTACTCGCAGCTTGGGATCCTGGGATTCCTTTCGAATGATACAAGTCGTGTCAAACTTGAAGCTCTACATAAGATCTATCATTGGGTGAACTAGCTAGCAGTGCTACCCCATGACTATATATCCAGCACTAACAACCATCTTCTCTCCAGCTAGGTCAACTAATCACCCCCTTCTGGACACCCACACCCTCCTCAATCCCCTCAATGGTCCTCTACATCTCACTAATCTCCACAATCTGCACCCTACCCACCCTATTCCTCCCTTCCTCCCCACCAACACCACCAAGAACTGTTACAACAACAACAACCAACGCTCCACCAACCAACCACCCACCACTAACCCGCGATACATTCCGCCTCTTACTAACCAACCCCTCCTTCCCCCTCCTCGCCCTCCCCTTCGCAATCTACACCTCCGCCTTCAACGCCACCTCCTCCCTCCTCGTCCCCATCCTAACACCTTTTCGGCCCTTCACCGAAACAACCGCCGGAATCGCCGGCGGCCTGCTTATCCTCCTCGGCCTCCTCAGCGCAGCAATCACGAGCCCGCTCCTCGACAAACACGCTTCGTGGCGGCTGGCGACAATCAAACTTCTCGTCCCCGTCATAGCCTTAGCCTACATACTCTTGTGTTTCCTGCCCCAAACAGGCAGCGTGGTGGGTGTCTACATCCTACTTTCTGTGCTTGGAGCTGCGTCCTTCAGCCTCGTCCCGCTGGCGTTGGAGATGTTGGTGGACGTGTGTGGTGAAGGTGTGGGTGCGGAGGTTAGTTCGACGGTTTGTTGGACTCTGGGACAGTTTGGGGGTGCGGTGTTTATCTTGGTCATGGATGCGTTGAAAACGAAGGGAAAGGGAGGGGATGGGGATGAGGATGAGAAAGGGCAGGGGGATATGAGGTGGGCGTGTGTGTTTCAGGCGGTGGTGTGTGTGGTTGTTGTGCCGCTGCCGTTGTGTTTGGGGTTTTGGGGGACGGGTGGGATGGTGGGGAGGAGGAATAAAGCTGTGGCGGATGGGAGTACTAACGACTTGGAATGATGATACTGTATCGAAAGAGCAAGGAAGGGCCCTTCTTCACTTTGCGAAAGTGGGTCCTGTATGCTATCTCTGCGCAATTGTACCACGAGTTTTGATCCTGGTTATCTCGCAGATTTGGGATCCCAGTACTTACGGCACGAGACACTCGAGATCAGGAAGTGAATGGAGTTGAGAAACACCACTGGCACTCTCCACACCTTTTTTTTTTCTTTGAGTTGGGTAATGTTGCCGACAAGAAATTCGATTACCTAGACCTCCCAAGGTCTAGGATATAACCTTTTGAAACATTACAACACTCACGACATGCAACAGCAGTGTCTTGCACAGACCTTTGCAGAACGATGCGTTCCGATCTCTTTCTATTAATATTGCGAGATTGTTGTCGCCAGTGTGTACAATAGCGAGATGTCTGGCTCTGATCTGAGACCACGCTGAAAAAAGATCTTTCTTCTCTTCTGACGGATTACTACTATCTATCATCTGGTCTCGTCTGGTCCGCGCTGTTCTCTTCCGCACCACTATATGGCGGTATCTAAAATCTATCTCATAACATTGTTTCACCTCTCGGGACATGCTCTGCTCAATGTGCTTTGGCAGGCTTAGCTCTACCCGTTTGCTTTGCTAGCTTTCTGTCAACAATTCGTGCGAGGCAGTGCTTGTCAGTCCTTTAGAGCTATAGGCTGGAACACAAACATGAACCGCAAGCACGGTGTAGTGTTTAACCGAAGCCCTCTTACTCAGCCCTAACGATCTATGTCATCCTACAATCATTGAAAAGGACACAATATTGCTTGAACATCTACTCCGCTAATATGCTTTTGGACTACCTTCCAATCAGTCGTGTAAGCTAAAAAATGAGACTCGTGGGCGGACTTGGATCTCGGACTCGAGGCGCGACCAATCATAACATTCCTGTCGAGTACAAGAGGCTCCAATAATGAGTGGGTTACACTGTTGGTGAAGAAGAGGATGCCGTAGATGTAGACTGCTGAATCAAATTTTAAACGAATTTGGAGGAGGAGGTGAGTTAGAGTAGCCATACCACGATGCTCCAAACACAAGCATAACCAAATGGTAAAATAGCGGTTTTGGTTCAATCAGTATTAGTATTACAGCAAACTGGTCAGCACTAAATAGTGTCTTAGTTCCATTTGTCTTGACGATTTCCATTTCCATGTAGTAGTACCTGGTAGTGGTAGTATGACGATATGACAACAAGCGACCAGCGCCTATTTCGTTCTCGTCTCCCAACAGACAGGGTGTCCTGTTGGTCAATGGCTCGCGAAAATGCAGCTTTTGCCTTCTTCTCTTGAACTCAAGATGACCCATTTTGGTACACTTCATCACAACCGTCCTCACCCAGCATCAGCAATCGACTACCAGCTCGTCATCAACCTCGGGTACTCGTCATGACTGATCTTCAGATCACTGAAAACAGCATCATCGCCCTTCAAACCCTCCACTCTCTCCTCATCCTCCTCCTCCAATTTCTCCAACTCTTCCTCAGCAGTCTCTTTACCCTCTTCCTTCTTCGCTTCCTCACTCGTCTCAACTGCACCTTTCAGCTCGCCATGTCCTTCTCCTACGAGCAACACCTGCGCATTCGCATATTCCAAGTGCTTCACCCCCTCCTGCAAGGACATCCACCTCAAACTGCCAAAGCTCTCTTGCACCTCCTTCGGCCAATCGGGCTTGCGGCTCAAACTTGCGTTTGCTGGACCACCAGCCTCAGGATTCTTGACGCTGAGGACATAGGAGCCTTGCTTGGCCAGTCCCATCTCCTGCTGCACCTCTCCCAATTCCTCAGGTAGTGTCAGCATGTAAGCCAAGTGAGAAGTGGTGCGTCCACCACCCGTATTGCCAGTCGACGTGATCGCGTAGACACCCTCGCCGATTGGTGTAACAGGTGGAGTGTGTCTGACGCCAGTGGTTTTGGTGGTGTAGTCACTGCCTTGCATGAAGTCTTCCTTGAGTGATTCGATGCTTGTGCTCGCTTTTTCGACAAAAGCCATGAAGCGATCGCGGCCAGATTTTGGTAGGACTTTCTTTGGGAGAGCGAGAAGACGGGCGTTGGTTGTGGGTGGGAGAGCGCCTGAGCCGAGAGATGTGGAAGGGGGAAGTGGACGAAGGACGAGATAGGAGCGGGCAATTTCGTTGAGAGCGTGGGGTGTGTCTGAGTTTGTGGTTACGGAGGCACGGGTGAAGAACTGGTGAGAGAGGAAGGATGTTAGTGATGAGGGCGAAGGAGTTGGAGGACAGAGGTGTCGGGACTTACGTAGATGATGCCCTTTTCGAGAATGGTGCTTGGGATTGATTCACCACGAGCTTTGTCTTCGTGAATAGGGTTTGACTCTACGGCCGCACCGGTGTCCTTGTTCTCAGTGGTATCTTGCTTCGACTCAGTGTTGTCACCATTGATGTGCTCTTCTACCATCTTTGTAGCTGCCTCAGATGGCTTCTCCTTCTCGTTCTCCTTGGTTGTATCCTTCTTGCTTTGTTCCTCAGCCGAGACCTCAGCTTGCGCACCAGTAGACTCGCCGACTGCAGCAGCCTCTTCACCAGCTTCATCCTTGGCAGGATCTTCGACACCATTCTCTTGCTTTTCGGCGATTGTGGGACCTATAATAGTGCCATAGTCAGTCCCTGAGCAGGCCATTCAGCAGAATCTTAACATCTCCTAAACTCACTCTGGCCGTTTGTCTCCTTCGTTGCACCATCTTTCTCCTCCTCACCAGCTTCCTTCATCTCCACATCCTTGGCCTCGCCCTTCTCACCACTCTCTGCTTCCTTCACACCCTTTTCACCACTCTCTACTTCCTTCCCGTCCTTAACCTCCTCTCCCGCATTCTCCAGCTCCATGGTCTGCTCAATGGTCTTTTGCTTTTTGGGTGTAGCAGCCTTCTTACTTTTCTTAGCAGAACCTTTTGCGGGCGAAGCGTCGTCAGCTTTGCGCTTGTTGTCATTGGTTGGAGAAGACGAAGCATCGGCAGCGAGGTTGTCGGAGGACTTGGAGGCGATGCGAGCGGAGGAGCGTGTGGAAGGCATGATGTGTGGTTGTGTGTTCTTGGTCTGGTGGATGCTAGGTTGGACTTTCGTGTCAAGAAGAAGAGGGTGGAAGATGGATGAAACAGCTGGGAGAAGGCGGATGAGAGAATAGTATTTATGTGCGCAGGACAATAGACAATCTCAAAATGAAAAGAGAAGAAGAGCTTGGAAAGAAGATGATATCTGGAGTTGTTTCAAAGTCGTTTCAAAGTACAGAGGTACCAGTCGCGTCGTGTCCAAGAGCGCGTTCTAATGACGTAATAGACATTTTTCTCTCCCTTCCCAAAAGAAAGTGTCGCCGCAGCAGTGTTATCGAATGGTCTAGACATGACGAAGATCCCTGCAGAGAAGAACTGTGAGATATAGCGACGGGGATAATCGAACCTATAGTCTTGATTGTTATCGAGGGGATTCGCATGGTCTTTTCTCCTAAGACGTGCACCCTGATATATGAGATGGGGTAGGTAATAGCTCAATATCCATCTCCAGCAGCATGCTCTCCCGCCGCAGCGCCTTCAAGCAAGCGAATGGCTTCTCTGCATCCTTCCTTTACCACTGCCTTCTCCTTCTGATCCTTGGTGAGATCGGTTTTCACGACAACCTTTTTGAAAAAATACTGCAGTCCAGCAATGACATTGTCAAAGGCGAAAGCAGGTTCCAAGATCTTTCTCAAAGGCAGAGTGGTAGTCACAGAAGAGCGCTTCTTTCCAGATACTGAGCTCGAGGACGCGATCAGCACAGTAACAAGTAAGATCTCCAGAAACGTTCGGGTCTTTGGTTGCAGATAGACGAGATCGAGGTTCTGTGAACAATATGGTCAGAAGCGCTTGCTCAATAGGATTACATCTCATTCACCTTCAATACGTTCAACGCCAGACCACCCGTAGCGACCAAGTTTCCGAACATCTTGGCATAATTCACGAGAACCGCCATGTTCACACCACGCTCTCCCTCCTCATCTTCCTCGCTCTCTGCTTCGTCCTCATCATTAGCTCTCTCACCTAGCCGCTTGAAAAAGTCCCATAGCGCAAACTGAAACGCCATTCTTTGCTTGTGCTCGCTGCACAGCTTGCGCGCTATCAATGTGTAATAGGGGTTGTACTGCTTCTCGGCTCCGACACAATGTAACAATACTCGGGGAATCTCTACTTCTTGCGCGCGTTTAAGATTGAGTTTGACTAGCTTGATGTGCGCATCCTTGTAGTCATTTGCTGACATGATTGTGACAAAGATGGCACGGCGAATATCTGTGTTCATACGAGCATTTCGCGCGAGAACGAGGAGGTCGGTTTCACCGCCATCTTCGTCGTTGATGTCGTCGGGTAATACTTCTGTCGTCGTTGCCGATACGCTCATCTTGCTTGTTTGATTGTCGTTATCTCGTCCTCGCCAACTCGCGCCAACTAACCACCATTTGCCTCGTTTGTCAGTATCACGGAGATCATCCAAGCCAATCCGCATGGGTTCACTGGTCTTGAGGTTTCGGTTATTGAGCGTGCCGAGTGTCTTGCGAATTCTTGTGAGATGTTCGGAGTTGATAGCTGAGGCTGTGGCACCAGCTTTAGCCTTGTTGTTTTTGAGGTCGTTAATTGTTTCGATCATAAACTTGGTGCGGACGGAGAGGTTGTCTGCGCCTGTTTGACTGGCTGTGCGCTGGACTAAAAGGACGATGTCTTTGAGTGAGGACGGATCATCTTGTCGGAGTTGATAGCCAGATGCTGCAGAATGTCAGTATTGAATAATGTGCCCGCACACGTTTACAAGACTTACACCGGACGAGTCGTAGCAGGAGCTCGGTATGCAGTTCAGTAAGCCCGTTCAAGAAGTTCCTGATGTAATCAAACACTAGTTCAGGCCCAATAACCTGAAGATTGTACAGCTGTGCCAACAAAGACATCAGATTCGTGCTTTCTTTACCACTTGTCTCGTCACTTTCAGCCTGCTTATAATGTCTGTCAAATCCCTCCACAAGGCGCTCAATCAGTTGAGCACCAAAGTCTGCGCCAATGACCTTGTAGATTGCGGATATGAACCCAGCATGGAGGATTATGAAAGTCTCATTGAGTGTCGTTGGATCTGTTAATAGTCCTAGAAGCAGATCTATCAATGATGATGTAACATACTGCCTTGGATTATTCTGATATAGCTTCTCAACGTCACCAAGTATCGAAATTATATTAGCCTCTGACAAGCGATTGAGCAGACCTTGCACTTGTCGTTTCAGACGCCCTGTGAGTTCAGCATCACTTGAAGGAGGCGCTCGTAAAGACGGTGGGATGTATTTGCCGGCTGGCTTTTCTGTCGTTGTGCCTGGTGCAATGTAAGGATTTTCTCGAGCTGGTTTCGCTGATTCTTCTGTTATATCTTGTGGTTCTTCTGCAGTGTCTGACTCGAAGCCTGTGAAATCTCCATTTTCTACTCCGTCATCTTCTGAGCCTTCTCCGTTAACTGAACCATTCAGGTCTTCCTCGTCCTCGTCCTCGTCCTCGTCCTCGTCCTCGTCATCGTCGTCTTCCTCCAAATCGCTGCTTTCTTCAGGCGGTTCTCCTTCCATGTTCACCTCCGCAATGTCTCCATCGTCGAATAGCATCAGGTCGCCCTCCTCACTATCAGACTCAATCTCATTCATAGGAATACCACTGATCTTGTCTTCTGAAGAGGCGCCGTTCTCTTCATCTGCGTCTGTCTCATCTTCCTCCTCTTGCTCTTCCTCCTCAACCCCTGGCGCCACCCTCCGCCTCTTCCTCTCCAACCACTCCTTATCTTCCGATCTCTTCCGCTTACCAACAGCTATATCTTCATCCTCGTCCAGATCGCCAAGTAAATCAGCCAGGCCTTCCTCTTCAAATGATTTGCCTAATTTCTTGCCTTTCTTCAGCCCAAGCTTCTTCTCCAAAGCAGATATCTCAGCATCATCTTGTGCCAATTTCTCTTGCATACGTTTGTTGACCATTGGTACGACTTTTGCTTCATTCTTGACCTCTTTCGCTGGCGCGAAAGCAGGTGTAGATTTCGAAACGACCACGGTCTTCGCAGCTGCTCGAGATTTCGGTAGTGGTGGGGTCACCTTTTCCTCTGGATCGTCATCATCAAAATCGTCAGATTCTAGCTCATCATCTTCATCTGCAGGGTTGACCACTCTCAATCCTTGCGCTGGTCTACCACTCGAGCCTCTAGTCTGAGGCCGCCCTCGTGTTGCCAAGTTCCTAGGCTGTTTTTTCTGTTGTCTTTCCTCTTTTCGCTGGTCTTTTCGCGTTGCAACAAAACTATTGCTACGACCTCCACGACCACCTCGACCACCTCTTGCGCCGCCTCTGCTACTACTACGTGAATTTGCTGCTTTTATGGCGCGTTAGTAACCTATACCATGACTTGTAGCGCGAGAGCAGTTTTAGACTTACCGCCTCCTCCTACTTGACCTAGCAAGACCGATGGAAGCTTTGGACCGCTATATGGTGGCATTGTTTACTATGCTGGAAGTGGTCGGTCAGAAATGTTTAACTTCCTTATGGCGATAGGACATAGCTCCGGCGCCGATAAGCATGGTAATGACGTGGTTGTTTGAGCTGTGTTTCAGAATAATTATTCCGTCTAAAGCTGTAATTTTCAGTGCTATGGATGATTCTAGGTGACCGGAACTTGTAGACTGACACCATGAGCACCTGCTGCGAGACTACGGGAGTTATGCATTAGACAATATCAAGTTCCTGAAAAGCGTGATTCCCATTCATAGCCTTATTCTTCCGTTCCCACCACCACCAGAATCTCCGGGCTCACCTCTCTCCTCGTACTCCTCTGCTTCCTCCTCTTCTTGACGATCTTCGTCCTCGTGAACCATATTCCCAATAGGCTCCGTCTCACCACCCAGCCAGCCCGCTCTATCCTCCGCCTTCCTCGTGAATGATAGCCCAATACTGACGAAGGCCACGCTAAATCCGTGGACAAGTGTGCTTCCCACGACAATGAATGTCACGACGGGCCAGATCAGATCGATCGACCGTTTACCCTGTACCGGATTCTTGTCCAGAGCTTTTGACGAGAGCTCCTGACGGGCTTCTGCTGCGAGGAAAAGTGCGCCGACGCCCATAGGCCCGAAGTGGCCACAAAAGAGAGCTTCGGAGTAGGTTTTGATGTCGGGGATGAATGGTTTGAGCGCCAGTAGGATTGGGATGCGGCGGAAGAGGAGGACCATTAGGAGTAGTAGGAGCATGCGCCAGGGAGATAGGGAAAGAGCTGAGTCATTGAAAGAAGACCAAGGTATGACGGTACCGAGGAAGACGAAGAAGGTGCTGTTGAGCATCAGATCGAGGATGTTGTTGAGGTTGCTGTCGCGGGTGCGGCTGGCGAAGTAGCCGTCGTGAGAGAAGACAGCACCTGCAGTGAATGCCACGAGAAAGTCGTCGACGCCAAGTGTGGATGCAATACCGACGCTGAGGATGGCAAGTAGGAGGTAGAAGACGACGAAGCTGGTTTCGCCAATGAGTTTGCGTTTGTCGGCGAAGCGTAGGCAGCGGTTTGCTGTATAGCCAATAACCATACCCATCAAAATACCCAATGCGCATTGGTATAGAATAGTGATTAAGAACCAATCACGGATTGTGACGCCAACAGATTTGGTCGTCAAGATGGCGATGCCGATGTAAAGGAAGGGGAAAGAACTGCCATCGTTGCAACCGGATTCGCAGGAAAGTAGGTGCTTGATACGTGCGGGAATTCGAGCAGAGAATTGTGAGTTTGACAGGACCGAGGCAGCTAGAACTGGATCTGTTGGTGTGAGACACGCAGAGATGAGAAGTGCTATAGGCCAGGTAATCTTAGGAAGCAAAAGCTTCATGAAGCAGGCACATATAGCCCAGCCAAAGGTCATGACAGGTCCCAGCATCATCAATATGGATGGAAAGTGCTTTGGTAAGTAGCGTCCAGGTAGCTCGATGCCAACAACAAAGACCTGGATCCCCAAAATAATTCTGGAAAACTCGTAGGTCACCTCGTCCTTGAGTTCCCAGTCTCCAGGTTTCAGGACATTGAAGCATATCGGACCAAATAGAATGCCAATGAGGAGAGCAAGTGGCGGCTCGGACAGATGAAGTCTATTTCTGATGAATATAGAGAACAGGGCATAGCTGAGGAGGAAGCCAGCTAGGACAGTATATGTTAAGTGAGCCTCTGTCGGCTCCAGCTTATCCCACATTGTGGACGATTTGAACGAAGGCTGGTTCAGAGATGTGAGGGATAATGCAAACTATCTACCTTAGTCAAGAGGATGGGCCAAATTGAGAATCAAATGTATGTCTAATGACAAACAGAACAACACGGCCTGTATCAACGGGAAATGAGAGCGATCAGTATAAGCACAATGAACAAGTCACTATTACTGCAATAAAGTTGGTTCTAGAGGAAGTGATGCCGAAACTTGGGCAAAACTTCTCAACTCGCTAACTGAAAGAAAGAGGGGTCTAGGTCACGTGCCGATCACCTAGGCATTCATTACGAAAGTGTTTCAAGCTCAACAACATAAGAACGTGAAACATTGGACTGTTCATTCCGTGTGGCTACCGAGGGACTGCCCCTGGGGATCGTCGAGCTCCTGGAACTGTCAACAATCTAGCGCGATCTTTCCGCCAATAATCCCGTAGCAGGATGATTGTCTAAATTTGTCACCCGCCTTGCTTGAGCGAGCTTTATCAAGCGCAAGCTTGCCAGCGGAGACACGATGGAGTCAACCGTGCAAAAGGCGTTGCATGACAAGCTTTACGACAGACGAAAAGGCGGTGCTTTGGAGTAAGTCTTTTCTTTTTCGTGACTTTGCGAGGAAGGAAGGAACGGAGGGAGGATGAAGCCAAACAACAATGAACGCTTTGTCGTCTAATCTGTACTCACGATGTACTCTTTCTGGTTGACAGATTGCCTTGTTTTCACCATGTCACCTTTGGACTCGGCCGCTGTCAATCATCCAGAGTCAACAGATTTCGAAACTGATACTCATTGTAGGATTGAGAAGCTCATTCGTGAGGATCTCGCCAGCAATAATCATGACCGAATAGCAAAGGTGGTCAAACAGTTGTGCAAAGACTACGCTTACGACGTTCATCATCCATATGCCAGGACTGGTGGTCTTATCGGTCTTGCAGCAGCCTCGATTGCATTAGGCTCAGTATGTTAAACTTTTCTATTTCTGTGTTGTATTTCTGACCCAGTCTTGCCATAGGAAGTACCGAGATATCTGAAGGAAATCGTGCCGCCGGTTCTGGCTTGTTTCGCGGACCAAGATGCTCGTGTTCGATACTATGCTTGTGAAAGCATGTATAATATTGCAAAGACATCGAAAGGTGAAATATTGCCATATTTCAATCAGATATTCGAAGCGTTAGCGAAGGTATGGAATTCTCAATATCATAAACTCAGAACAAATCGTACTAACACTCTGAAGCTAGCTGCAGACTCTGAAATGTCTGTCAAGAATGGAGCTGAATTGCTTGACCGCTTGATCAAGGACATCATATCAGAGTCAGCCACCTCATACGTGTCTATTGTGCATGATTTTGATGCCCAAAAAGAGGAAGGTGAATCTGCAGAACTGAATGGTTCTTCTCAAGGACCGACAGCATTCTCTCTGCCAAGATTCATACCACTTCTTAAAGAGCGTATTCTTGTGTTGAACCCCTTTACTCGGATGTTCTTGGTATCTTGGATCACTTTGCTAGATTCGATACCAGATCTTGAGCTTGTGTCATATCTGCCTGACTTTCTTGGTGGACTATTTAGGTTTCTGAATGACAGCAATCAAGACGTGGTCATAGCAACACAGCATGTTCTGGAAAGATTCCTTGAAGAGATTAAGCTTGTGTCCAAAGTTCAGAGAGGTATAGCAGAGAGTAAGAAACTGCAGAAAGAGCAAACGGCACCTCTGAACGTTGAAGGTAAAGGTGAAAAGAACGTCGCCGAGGAACACGAGTTTGAAGATCAAGCCGAGAAGGATGTTGAGCCGAAAGAAGCTGACAACGAGAGCAAAATTGTTGTGAGCAGCTCCGATAGTAGTGATGATGACGACGATGCTTCGAGCAGTTCGGAGGATGACTGGGTACCTGGCCAAGACGTCCACGTTGACCATCCGAAGATCTTGGATATTCTTGTTACCTTTCTTAAGGATGCATCAGGTAAGGATTGTGCTCGCCTCTGTACAAAGCAATATTAACAAGTCACTAGAAGAGCACATACAATTGACAGCTCTCCGCTGGATCGACAGCTTCTTCGACATCTGTCCTGAAGACATGCTTGCATTCGTACCACGGTTGCTTAATCAAGTACTGCCTGCATTGTCTAGCGATATTGAGCAGGTTCGATTAGCAGCAAGTAGGGTTAACAGTTCCTTGATGAATTACATCGTGTCTTTGGCGGAGGAGCCACCTCAGAAACAATTAGAGGATGCACCAAAGACAAGCACACGACCTCAATCTATGCCGCCACCCGCAAACTCAATTAACACATACAACGTGCCGAACATAATAGACCCCGAAAGACGTGATTCTACCCCACCACATATGACAAGTAGGGGGAACGACAGAGCTTCTCTGCCTGGCAGGTCTAGAGGTGCATCACCAATCCGTTTCTCCAACACTAGGCCTGGTACACCCACTCAAGAACCAATGGTCCTGGACTATGAAGCTGCAGTAGCTGCATTGACTCTTCAATTCTTGAATGAAAACGAAGCTACACGAGTTGCCGCTTTATCTTGGTTGCTTATGCTACAACGCCGAGCACCTCGAAAAGTAAGTAGTTGAAATGTCTGCATGGTAGACGTGCTGACATTCCCCAGGCACTTGCTGCACACGATGGCACATTCCCGGCTCTTCTGAAAACGCTATCTGACACATCAGATACTGTAGTTACAAGAGACTTGCAGCTCCTCTCCCAGATATCCAAAAATAGCGACGACTCATACTTTACATTCTTCATGGTCAATCTACTGAAGCTTTTCTGCACAGACCGCCGACTACTTGAAACAAGAGGCAACCTGATTATCCGCCAATTGTGTGTCAATCTCAGCCCCGAGCGAATATACCGAACGATGGCAGACTGCCTTGAGAAGGATGAAGACGTTGAATTTGCGAGCATCATGGTACAAAACCTGAACAATAACCTGATCACTGCCCCTGAGCTAGCTGATCTCAGAAAGAAATTGAGGACCTGGGATAGCAGGGACAGTCAAGTTCTCTTCGTTACTCTCTTCCGTTCTTGGTGCCACAATGCTGTTGCAACAATATCGCTGTGCTTACTGGCACAAGCATATGAGCAAGCCTACAACTTGCTACAAACATTCGCGGATATTGAGATGACAGTAAACATGCTTATACAAATCGACAAGCTCGTTCAGTTGTTAGAGTCACCAGTGTTTACATACCTTCGGTTGCAACTGCTCGAGCCAGAACGCCATCCCTACTTGTATCGCTGTCTCTACGGTATCCTCATGCTCTTACCTCAATCAGCCGCTTTCGCTGCGCTTAAGAACCGCTTAAATTCTGTCTCGGCCATCGGATACCTTCATATGCCAACTCAATCGCCAGTACCATCATCTACCAGAACATCATCGACGGTACCAAGTGGTGCTTCGAATGCATCAGGTGGACAAGCATCTAATACCTCCTCGAACATACTTCCCGCCGCGTTCGAGCGTGCCAACAGATTGAAACCACGTGACGAGGCTAGCAAACCTGCCATACCTTGGACTGAGCTACTCGAGAAGTTTCGCAACGTCCAAGACAAAGCGCGTCGGCGACAACAAGGCCCATCACCAGAAGACAACACAGTGTCGTCTTTCGACACGACGATTGGCTCGCTTGATGGTAATGCCATTCCTCGTCCAAGTGGACCAGCAGGTGAGCGTCGCATGCTAGGTGGATCAAATCACGACGGTCGTCCTGGTACTCGTGACAGCATCCTCAGTCATTCGCGAGGACAATCCAACGCCTCCTTCACCAGCATAGCCAAAAATGGTAGAATGACGCCAACAGGTGGAGGTGGACTGAGAGGCGTAAGTCCAGAGAAGAGATTATCAACGGGCCAGCCAGGAGCCTTCGGACCTGAAAAGTCGCAACTTGAGGTTGGAAAAGAACATGGACATCGAAGCAAATTGAGCGGTTTGGGGAGATTGGCTATCGCACGAGGAAAGAGCTTCAGTGGTGGTGTTGGTGGGGTGTTGGGTGGTGGTGGTGCGAACTCGGCGAAGAAATAGACAGATAATGGTTGTTTTAGCTCTGACATGATTAGAGTCTTGGATGATTTTCCATTGTACTGTTTTCTTAATGCGTATATGCTATGGTGCAAAGTCATACCTACATCTTACACATTTCGCGCCAAGTCCTACAGCTCCAAAATTATATCAGCCTCTACACTACTTTCGCTGTTAATTTGTTTTGTTATTGTCCTTTTTTGTGTCTCCACCGTCAACAAACGACATCTCTTGCGCTGGGTATGATATTAGCATATTTCTCTGTAAATCTGCCGCCTCAAAAACTTACCACTCCACAATTGAGAATACAATCCACCCGTATCAATCAGTTCACGATGTGTTCCCCTACGAGTAAGCAAGTTAGTTTTGTGGACGCCGAGCATGAAATATGCAACAACACACCTTTCCACAACACTTCCCTCTTTCAACACCAAGATAACATCACTGTCCCAAATCGTCCTCAACCGATGCGCAACCCACAAGCTCGTCCTCGCATCTCCTCCTCCTCCACCAGCCCCCTTCGCCCTAACAACACCCCCAATAATTCCCAACAACCCCGCTTCCGTCGGCGTATCAAGCGCACTCGTCGCCTCATCAAATGCAAAGATCCTCGGCTCTTTAAGCAACACCCTTGCAATCGCCAACCGTTGCTTCTCACCACCACTGATCATCATGCCCCTCTCTCCAACCATCGTCTCATAACCCTGCGGCCAGCTCTTGATCGTATCATGAATATGCGCGCGCCTCGCAGCAGCGTAGACGTCTTCGTCCGGCGCATCGAGATTACCATAGCGGATATTATGCAATATGGTGGCGTTGAACAGTGGTGTATCCTGCGGTACGACGCCAATGGCACGCCGAAGCGAGTCCAGCGACACATCCCGAATGTTCTGGCCGTCAATGTAGATTTCGCCGGATTGGGGCTCATAGAAGCGGAAGAGGAGGCGGAGAATGGTGGATTTGCCTGAGCCGCTGGGGCCGACGATGGCGATTTTGGCACCGGCAGGCAGCGAGAAGCTGCAGTTCTTCAAAATTGGACGGTCCGGGTGATACCCGAATGTGACGTTTTCGAAGCGAATACTGCCGCCTCCTGCGCCGCCTTGTGGTGCCGCGATTTGCAGGGCTGGTGCGCCCGGTTTGTCGAGGATGGAGACGTTGACTTTTTGTAGGTTGAAGAGGGTTTCCATGTCGAGCAGGGATTGCCGGAGTTCGCGGTAGACGGTGCCGAGGAAGTTGAGGGGAATGGAGAGTTGGAAGACGAGTTGGTTGACCATGACGAGGTCGCCGACGGTTAGGTTGCCGGCTGCGACGCCGTTGGCGGCCAGGTACATCATTGTGGTGAGCGCTGAGGAGAAGATCAGGTTTTGGCCTGTGTTGAGGGCGGCGAGTGAGGTGGCGACTTTGATGGAGGCGGTCTCGTAGTTTTTGAGGGCGAGGTCGTAGCGTGCGAGTTCATGGGCTTCGTTGTTGAAGTACTGTAAGGAATGAGTTAACCAGACGGACTCTAATAATGATAGATGGGGGAAGATGAGGGTGAGGCTTACCTTTACAGCTTCATAGTTTATAAGGGAGTCTACGGCTACTGTTGCGCCTTTGTTATCAGCTGCATTAGCTTGTTTACGAAACTTTGTTCTCCAGGCTGTCGTCAGGATTGTAAAGGCTGTATACGCCACCATTGTTGCTGCTGTAATGGCTGCAAACTTGGCTCCATATTGATATGTCTGTCACGAATGTCAATCAGCTTTGATCCATTCACATCAAGAATCGTGTATGTTGATGCATCTAAAACATACTAAAATACCACAAACAAGCGAGATTTCCAGGGCCGTAGGAATTACATGAAACACCATTGATGTCAACAAGAAGCTGATACCCTTTGTACCACGATCAATCGCCCGCGTAAGGCCACCAGTCTGCCGCCGAAGATGGAAATTCAGGTCCAGGCGGAGTAAGTGTTTGAATACATCAGCAGCAACACTTCGAATGGCCTTTTGTGCCACGCTGGCAAAAATGGCATTTCGTGCTTCTGCGAAGAGTGTTGCGCCTATACGTGTTGCTCCATCTATGAAGAACGTCTCGCGATCAGTCTTCTGGAAGCTAACAACAAAGCGTGAAACAGTGGGATAGTATGAGAATAACAAACAACATACAGGCAAGTATCATCGTCCCAGCCACAGTCGTGATCACACCGCCAGTCGAGGCGAAATCGATGTTCATACCATCAACAATGCTCTTAAAGTAAAACGGAACTTGTACATTGAGGACCTATATAGAGAATACTAAGCATACAAGAATTGACGATAGCAAGTAACATGGAGGAAATGTGCTACCTTTGCGCCAATAAGTAATGCAACCGATATGCCTACGCGGAACCTGGTGCCTAGATTGTCCTTGAAAGCTAGATGTCAATACTCGCATATAGCTATAGTGTTTGTACCCCTTCAGCTAAGTATTATCGGATATGAATGCTTTACCTTCGGCCATAAATATTTCGACATTTCTTTAATGATTGCCCAATCTGCCTTCCTCTGCTCTTTATTTGACAACGTCTGTTCTGCTAGTAATGGGTCCTGACCAGCAGGGAACACAGCCGGCTTGCTCTTCTCAACGCTCTCTAGTTTTACGGTACCCTCTTGGGACAGTGGCTTCTGCCCTGCTGTTTGTTGCAGAGTAGGCTGTATTCGATGTTCATCTTTGCGGCTATATCTTGTGGTCTTGAATGATCGTGCGGGATGTTGTATGAGTATTGACGAGGGTCTCGGGAAGCGGGTGAGCTGGGAACGTGGTGGCAGAAGGCGAATGATGGAAGAGGTGCTGCGGTTACAGCTGGGCAAGATCATAGTGGTGGTGGTGATGGACTCGAGACTGGATCACGAGGCCATTTTCTGCTTCTTCGGACCAATTCTGGGACAACCAAATACAGAGGCTCTTCTCATCAACTGTGTGGGACTGACAAGCAAACTGAACAAGCAATGAATATGTAATTTAGCAGCTGAGCTTCCTATCTGCGACATGACGTGACGTTCCAATGATCCAAGCAGGGTAGCAAACCGTAACAACCTCCTCCTCCTGGGCACATTACCTGCACTGAGGGCATGGTCGAGCCCAACCATCCGTTGCTCATCCTCCACTCGGCGATTATCGTGAACGGAGCGCAACAGGTGAATCAAAGAACAGACGGCGATCAAACCGACCACCAACCCGAAGCCTCTTTTTACATTTTTGTCTTCCTCATCCATTATGCGAAGATATTGCCCCAACCACCTTTAACACATCCGCTTGAGGCAAAGACCCTCCCATTGTGAATAGTACACTCCGGGTCGTACTTCTGCTTGACATCAATCAATCTCTCCACGTTATCGCCCCATACTCTGCTTCCCGAAGCACCAGGACTGATGTAATTGGGATAGTCTGCCAGAGTTGGACCAACCAGTGCTTCTTGAGCATAAGTGAGGAGATTCAAGACGTTATTGGCTTGCACCGCAAGACCATCGTCACCTGCCAAAGACCAAGCCGGCGAGAAGAGCGTTTGATGACCTGCCACTGCGTGCGGCCATGCTGTGTCAGCATTCGACTTGGGGAGATTACCATTGAGACCAGGTGACATGTACTGAATAAGCCAGAGAGCAGTAGCCGGAAACTCGCCTCTCTGCACAAGAGTGTTAACGTGAGCTGAGAGCGCGACCTCAGCACTCTTCAGGTATTGCGAGCTAACATTTACAGCTTGTGGACCCCAGAAACCTCTGTGTAATGTATTAGCTTATGTCGTGACGTCTGCTGGGTATTGATACCTTCTGAAGCCATATGGAAAGAGTGAATCTGCAAGTAGATAGAGTTGAACGTAGTCGAAGTTGTAAGAGGATGATATATCAAACGATAAGTTCGTGAGAAGATTGCCAAAGGTAGCATTGGCAGACTTTTGTTGTGGATCTAGCGGATTTCCGAACCAAAGCGTAATGAGAATAGTGCGCAATGCGAATGAAGAGGGCGCCGGATTTGGGTCGAGGAGGTTGTCGGGGTAAAACCCATAACCATAATAAACGACAGCGAAGGGGTCATTGTTTTTCTTGAAGAAATCGGCGACATTTTGCTGACTCTCGTCGACAGATTTGGAGTCGATGTAGTAGACGCTCACAGTCACCACAGTAGGTTCAGGTGCTGCTTTCTGATAAAAATTCGTCACGATACCAAATTGACCACCTCCTCCTCGCAGAGCCCAGAAGAGGTCAGAGTACTGGTTGAACGCAGTAGCTGTAACCATTTTCCCAGTAACTGGAAGAACCACATCAACAGCGACAAGACGATCAACTGCGAAGCCATATGGTCCTGCGAGAAAACCAATGCCACCTCCAGTACTGAAGCCACCCATTCCTACGTTGCCTATCCTTGGCGTTACGGCAATGTAACCAGATCCAGAGAGAGTAGAAGCGACTTGATAGGCAGTTGTGCCTCCTTGGTATGCAACAACAGTTAAGACGTCTTTAGAGCCATTGACAGTGTAGTTGTGAATGATCTGAGTTTGGTTGAGGTAAGAAAGATCAATGACATAGGAATACTGTGAGGGCCTGACATTAGCGACGTGCAGATGATGTGAAGACTGCTCGCACGGTCTCTGCAATGGAAGTGGTCAAGTGAGGAGCACGAGAGCTCAGAAGAAGAACGTAGATGTATAAAAAACCAGATCAATGGAGAGAAACACGAGACAACCTACCGAGCTCGACGCGTTCGTCTGTCCATGCGCTCCCCCAACAAAAGCGAAATCGAGACCGAGTGACGTCTTTTCAGTCGCTTGAACAGCGTAGCTGACGTCTTCAGGTCTTGAAGGATACACTACAACACTTGCGTTTTTCCCATACCTGGGAATATCATTGTCAGGAAGCCTGTAAGCGGACGAGGCGGATAAAGAAACTTACTGCTCACCCCAATACCTTCCAGCATTGTTCAGCTGAAGTGGAGTGCCACGACAAGCGATGACAGATCCATTGGAGAGCTGCTTGGAAAGCCAACTCAAACCTTTGTCGCCTGCTACGCAATCACCTTGGATGACAGGGTTGCTATCGTGTGAGGTTTGAGACCATGGTGGTGAGTGACTATCGTGCTCGTGAAGCCAGTTGAAGTCGGCTGCCGCTTGGGTCAGGCCGAATGCGAGCAGGAACAGGCGAGCTAGCATAGTGGCGGACGTGAGGAATCTCGACGGAAGGAAGGGCTCGAAGGTGGGAGAAGTGAGAGAAAGTGAGATGGAGAAGTGAGGGTGAGGTACAGAGCAGACGGGAAGAAGAGCTAGAAACAGTGACAGGCGCGTAGAGAATCTCAAGATGTAGAAGACGTTATATTAGTACAATTCCAAACGCAACCAGGTGCTACGCGACCTCTTCTTGGCGAGGGCAAGACGGGAAGAACATGATTTTGTGAGGTAGCACAGCAGCACTAGTACAGGACGAGCAATGTCTTCTTTGGGACCGGAGTGTCGAGTGTGTCTGGCGAGACCTGAAGCATTTGCGCCACAATCATGCACCGTCTTGCATGTGGCCGGACTTGACACTATTTGGGTAAATAGCCACGTTTTGTGAAGCACTGAGCGCCCTCGTGGGAAGCGCTGTACTATTGTTTGTACCTCCGATCTAGAAGCTTCAGCCTTGTGTATCCATCCAGCTGGGATATACATATACAATGTGGTAAGTTACCCTCGCTTCGAGCCGGCCTTAGTACAGTCTGTGCATTAAGCGTTTACAGATTAACAGATAGTGGCAAGAGCAAACTCCATTATCTTAATATATCCTATCTACTACCAAACTACATTTCAACAAGTTACCTTGCACACTTGCCCAAGTCTCTCTTCACTACCTCGCCCAGCGGCATAATATCAAAGTCAAAGATGTCGACTGGTAGACCAAGCGTTGTACAAGCATTTGGAATCTAGTTATATTCGTCAGTATTTGTCATATCACAACGACGACTTGCTTCACACTTACGTCTACGACGGCGGCAATATGACCTTGTATCGGTGCACATGACAGCAAAAGATAGATCTGGTAATCATCGTAACCATATCGTTTCAGGTATTCGATGGTGCGCAAACAGGTTTCCCTGTAGGCAACAGTCGCATCAAGGTAATGCTGCTTCCCGGTGTGGTCGACGGAGAAACCCTCGAAGTAGATGTAGCGACCAGGGCCGAATTGGGTTTCAACAGGTCCCCTATGAAGTAGATGTTAGTGGCGCCAACGACTGGATGAAGAGGTTTGTCCTACGGTACGAATATGGGCGATGTCCCGTCTTTGTGCATCCCGAGCTTCGCCATACCACCTTTGATCACCTCGAACTTGATTGTGATTACTCCAGCCATTTCAATGGCTCCACAGAAAGAGATCTCGCCGTCACCCTCTGGATAGCCTGTTAGTAAAATGTCGATATACCCTGATGTGGAAAGACTTACGAGAAAAGTGCAAATCGCCTACACTGAACTTTGCACCTTTGACGTGAACAGGCAAATACACCTTGCTACCTCTGGACAAGTTCTTGATATCACAGTTTCCGCCGTGCTCGGGCCTCCCTGGTACGGTGCGGGCTCCCTCTTTACCGACCTTCTCCTTGATCTCATCCGAAGCACTACCAGCATGCACATTCTTTGGCTGAGGAGGTAGCGCAATGTCTCGGTTCATGTGGGCCAAAGATGACGCAAGTTCACCCTCTCTCTTATTCCAAGTCTCAAGGATTTCTTGACTGGGAGCACAACCAAGAATACCAGGATGGATGAGACCAGCAAATCGCACACCCGGGATATGTCTGGATGAGCAGAAGATACCTTCAAAGTCCCAGATCGCCTTGGCTGCTTCTGGGTATATCTCGTCTAGAAATCCACCGCCATTCTCCTTGGGGAATACGCCGGTAAAGCCCCAGGGCTGGTCTTCAAAGGGTTGTACATCTTGAATCTCGAGGGCGAGGACGTCTCCTGGCTCGGCAGTCTCTATGTTGAATGGTCCAGTCAGGTAGTGGATCTAGACACTGTCAGACCTGCTGCTGAATTGACCCAAGAGCAGAGTGGGGTCTGGTTACCTTAGTGAGGTCGACGTTCTATTTTGATATTAGTGGACGTGCTAATTGCTTTGTGCATGGCAGATAACTCACCCTGATATCATCAGCATCATCTGTGTTCTTGATCTGTCCACCAGTCCAGTCCACACATTCGATCTTGACAACTTCTCCATTCTTGATCGTGCCCGCGAAGGGGACGTCCGGGTGCCATCTGTTCTGCCAGAGGTTAGTATACTCTTCTTTGACATCGTTCTTAGCGGAGGTGTCTTACATGAAGGCAATCTTGCTCGGCAGCAGGCTTCTCGAGGTCGACCTTGGCCACGGTACGAATAGCAGTCTTTCCCATAGTGAATGATTAAGTGGAGCTGGTTTGAAAAAGGTTCGGGTTTGAGGGTAGAGGATGAAGGATGACCTGCTCTATTTGTATATCAACAAGGGACGACCATGGAGGGGTCGTGGGGTAAGCTCCATAGCAATCATAGTTTGTTGTACCTAATGTAGACTGATAGGAGGAAACTCGGAGGACGAAGAGTATCGGGTAGCTATCTTAGGGCTGAATGATTGCAGGAACGTGCATGAGAGCTTCTGAAACGAGGCCATTGGAAGTGGGGCATGATGCGGGGTAAGTCCACCTGATAGGAGCAGTTAGATAATATTTAGTAGTACCAGGTATGTAGCAGAACCTGGATCCATTATTAGATACTAGGATTATCCGTGATAGGATAGACTCGAAGAAACTCCAAGTCATCAAGTAAACTTCTTGCCAGGAAGCTCTGTAGTCAAAGGCTTTTCTCCCTCCCGAGATGTCCTCACATTCACCCTATCCAGATGAGACAATGCCAAACCCAAGACATTCTTCTTTTGATGCCACGTCGTCTGATCTTCAACGAAGCCTGGGTTTGTGCCTGACTCCCCAATTGGTAGCGGAGGTGGGTCAGTAATCTTAGTGATGAGATAGGCAGTTGATGCTTCTGCTATTCCATAGGCAAGGACCCCAACAACAGGAATCTAGAGTGTGTCAGCATACCCAGGTAAAGCTTCTCTAGAACTTACTTTGATCAATAGGAAGAAGCCTAATCCAAATCCAAATAGCACACCTTCTCTTTCGAAGAACCACTTCTTCTTCTGCTTTGGACTGAAGTGCAGTCTACTGAAGTACGGTTCAAGCTGGACATGGTTAGCGAATATACTGACAGCTATGTATGTTATCTGTAGACTTACAAGCTCTCTCGTCATGCTGCGTGACCCAAAGTACGTTTGCAAAAAGCGAATCAAGTACTTCTTCGGCAATACCAGACCAGCTGCGAAAACAAGTACAGCAGGTTTATTACCCACCGCCTTGTCGAACGTATAGAAACTAACCAGAGGGAGGACAAATTTTCCTATGTAAGGTGTGTGAGAAATCATGTAAATGGAGACCGAGAGCACCGCCTTCTTCCCATAACGCGATAGAAATACGTCAACGCCTTCCCATGGTGACTTCTTTCGTGACTTTGACACAGGTTGTTGGTCTGAGTAGTATTTGCTCAGGTTTTCGTGGTAGCTTGCTCTCAGCGTCTTTGGATCGTCTGATTTGTGTTTGGCAGCGTATGTCTCATCTACCCATTGTAGTGATTCCATGAACCTATGGAGGTTTGAGTACAAATTTACCATCTCGTTAACTTGAAAAGCTCACATATTGTCCAATGCTGGTGACAAAAATTTGATAAAATTCATCAGGAAGAATGGCACCTGAAGCACAGAGTGTTGCAGGAAGTCGACCGTATCAATAATGTGGTATGCCCATTGAGCATTGTCTCCTTGAAGAGTGGTGAACTGGCTGGTTGTCCAAATAGATGCTCGGGCTAGGAGAATCTGGGACGTTTGTCAGAGCTTATCTTCTGACTCCAACCCAATACGTACAGGAATCATCAAGAGGAGGTGAATTGTTAGACCTGCTAATACTGCGAGCAGGGCCTGCCGAAAGTGGACATGGCGAAACAGCTTAGGATTTAATATTGCACGATTGGCTGTGTAAAAGTTCAGTATTGGCCTTGGACCAGCTCGTTTATAATGACTGACCGCCTACAGCAGTGAGCTGAATACCACGAAGGATGGCGTTTGGGTCGAAATTAGACATTATTGAGAGGACAAATGCGATATCATAGAAAATCCAAGTCACAAGAACATTCAGGATCAAACTTCAGCAGTTATACAAGTCCATGAAGACTAGCCGAGCACTCATAAGACCATTATCGAACCCAAAAACTGCCTGCAGATTTGTGGGAGAGTTTGATGTCGTCAGAAAGGTTCACGGCTTCACGGCTTCACGGGCCGGCCCAACTCCGCTGTCAATGCAGCTGTTTCATCTTTTGTTGATCACCTCTAATTGACCTCGTCCAAGCTTTCAAAACACCCGTACTGCAATGCGACAGCAGACTAAACAGCTAGCTACAAGCTTGCGATCATGTCGAACAGTCCCTTTCACATATAGCGCGCCAGGTCGACGAGCACTACAGGTACAAGCTGCGCCCTCGTCGAGCAATCCTTCCTCATTCGAAACTGAATCTATATCCGCCTCTCCCATCTCGAATACCTCGTCTCTTTCTACTTTGACCCCCACTGGTAACACCGCCGATGCTCGATTCGAAGTACTAGGCAGCACTTCTTCGCTACTCTCTATATCTCTTTCTGCTTCACAAAATCTCTACACTCGCCGTGGTACTCTGGTATCTGTAAGCGGTAACCCAGAAAATGCCATCTCATCACTATCACCACTATCGCCTCTGCAAAGACTGCCCTTAGGCATACCATTCCTGTATCAAAAGATATCAAGCACAACACCAGTGGATTTACTAGTTGCGACCAAAGGACCACATACAAGCTTTGCAGTAGTGCATCTGGACGGACGAGTTGACTGGCAGGTAGCACAAAGAAATGGCGTGGTTGCGTGGACAGGGCATACATTGGGAGTTACAGCGAGTCTCAATGCTAGGATGGTTCGTCAAAGAACTGTACAAACAGCGTATATGTGCTGACATTTGGGCAGAGCTTAGCGCATTGGGGCAATTCCAGAGTAACAGGAAGAGGACTCCTAGCTCTCGCGGGTGCCGGACAGATATATCAAGTATCTCTGAAGGCAGGAGAGCAATATGTTGCACATCCCAGGTGAGCAAGACTATCAAAATCAGCTCCGCATGATCTTTGTTGACCAATGGTTATAGCAATGTCCTCGCATACACAATCACATCACAACCGCCACAACCATTTCGCTTCCGCTCGACCACGCTACGCCTACAGCTACCTAATATGACATACCTCTCTTCGATCAAGTTCTTCCGCGAGATGCGAAAGACAGCAACATTCAGAACTATTGCAAACGTTCTCTTCACACTACGGACATGGACAAGGCGAACGATATGGGGCGATCGTGTTAGTATATTATGATATATGGCTGCCATCAATCTAAACTGACTTTTTCTCGAAGCTCTTCCTAAATTTCCAAGGACCAGGTACCATCCTGCTACAATCGCGCGGCTCACGCATTCGAGATGTCCTCAGTAATCGCGACGTAGCCGAGATTGCAGAAGCGCCTGCGGGAGTTTTATTGAACCCGGGGCCACAAGGGAAGTCCTTGACGAGCTCCGCAAGTCCACCAGCAGGTAGTGATGCTGCGAGACAAGACATTGCCATCAAGACGGGCGACGCCATACAAGAAGGTGCTATCGAGGGTGAGACGAGAAGGGATGCTGACACGAGACCATTGCTGAAGAAGCTGGGCATGCGATTCGCTACTGTGAAGTTCGGCAAGCTAAATTGGGAAGAGGGCGAAAGACAGAAGAGTAGTCCATGATTGGTCGTCACTCACAAGGATGAAGAGTACCAATCATAGAAGTGATTCCATTGGAACCTAGAAGTCTCGAGATCACTATGAATTATAAAATAAGCCCCTTTTTTGTGCTTAATGTTGGAGTGCTTGAACAACATTCTTGTCCAATGCATCACCGCCCTCCAGACGTGTCGACTTTCCACTTCTGAGCGCAGCGTAGCTCATGCTGCCATAATGTCATTGTCAACATCCCCTAACGTGATTGTGCTGCCTCCTCAGTCCAGCAACCTCATACACCATGACCACAGATCAAGCACAGCAACATGAATCGACAACAACAGCTCCAACTACCCCAGCACGACCTTCTAAGCGCTTAAAGCGAGCACCCAGCGACAGCGAGCTCAATGTAATATATGTGGTTCTCGGTGATCATACTATAACTCCATTGTATCCATCACTGTATCGCGAGGAGATAGTCGGTTCCGAAACAGCGTCAAGTTTATATGTCTGCGAAGGTTGCTTCAAGTACACAAGAAGTGGGGTCGCATACGTAGGACACAGAGTGAGCTGGACAGCCACAGGAGACTATCAATCTGTTCTAACATAGCTCTAGCGTTTCTGCGAGTACCGTAATGAAGCTCCAGGCGAGGTGATATACAAGGACGATGACTACTCCATCCTCGAAGTTGACGGCGACGACCATCATGTAAGCTGGCCCAAAAACGCGTGCCACCATTCTTGCGATACTAGTATTTGGTTATAGCTCTTCACACAAAACCTCTCCCTCTTCGCCAAACTTTTCATCGATACCAAATCCGTCTGCTTTGACGTCTCGGCCTTCCTCTTCTACCTCCTCATATCCCACAAACCATCTACGACTTCCTCGTCCTCGACAAGTTCTCCTGTACCACAGATCATTGGCTTCTTTAGCAAAGAGAAACTAAGCTGGGACAATAATAACCTCGCCTGCATCCTCATCTTTCCGCCTTGGCAGAAGCTAGGTCTTGGTCAGATGCTCATGGCTGCCAGCTATGAGCTCAGCAAGCGTGATGGAAGACTAGGTGGGCCAGAACGGCCGCTCTCTACTGCTGGTGCAGCTAGTTATGCTGTATACTGGGGCAGGGTTGTGGGGAAGATGTTGTTGGAGAGGCCAAACAACAAGGCTGTCGATGTCAAGGAGATTGCGAAAGCGACGTGCATGGTTACAGAAGATGTCATTGGGACCTTGCTGGAGATGGGGCTGGCAGAAGGAGGAAGTGGAAAACGGAAGGATGGTAGTGTTGTGGTTGACAAGGTTGTTATCAGGAAGTGGTTGGAAGGAAGACGGATTGATGTAGCGAAGGATGTGATTGATTCTGATGGGTTTGTCGAATGGAGTGAAGAAGCAGATAGTGATGATGAAGATGAGGAGGACGAGTAGGCAATACAGGCTCTTCGAAGCTTGCGGTCTACAAGACAATGGACCGTCTGTGATTGGCAAACTTCGTACCAAGGCTACCTGTTTGACGCACAGTATCTGGTGAGACATTGATACTCAACGTAGCCCAAAGGAGAGCAGTAAGTAATAGGCATACACCCTGTATGGTCTTAGTCTTGATGAATTGCTGTGAACACCAAGCAAACCGTGCTCGATGCTTCGATTGCTTTGCACAACGCTAAGTGCATTAGGCTTAGCTCAGAAAAGCCTCTGCCGAAAGTGTCCATTGGCTTTCCAGCATACTGCCGTCCCGTCGACATGGTGCTTTCCCCAGCAGGATGAGGGTGTATCTTCAAAGACATCTTAGCAAGAAGGAAGAAGGATGCAGTAATCCATAAGACCGCTTCTCGGTGATCTGCTTCGATCTACATACGCTCGCAGCAGATCGGTTGTTTTACCTTTCCTTCTGCCCAACCGTCGCTCGTATTTCCCAGCTTCTCCACTCTCAGAGAGCACCCCCCAAGACCCCTGCCTGCCTTGCATCTGTACTACACCGCCACATGCATCTCGCCAATAATTCTGTCTCTACTCTTCTCGAACGCTTCTGTGCTCCGCTGGCTGTGACGACATTGGTTGTTTGCGTTCATTTTTCATAAAACATCGTGTTACAATCCCCGACAGCAGTATCATCTGCCACATCTCAACCCGTTGAACCCCAGAATAAGGACACCCACCTTCAACCATTATCGCAATTGGAAAGAATAGCATAAGGGGAAACATTCAAGATTAGCAGCATCTGAAAGATTGAGCGCACATATTGGTCGCCTACGAAGCTGCCCATACGTGCGCAACAAGAGCGCAAAGACCTCGACAGTGCCAGTCGCCATTCACTACAACGTGTGGGATATTACTGGCAGAATAAAAGTTCCAAGACCTCAAGATGGCCGACGCCAGTGGCTCAAACAGCTCCAGCGACTTTGTAAGTTGCCGTCAATGTTAGAGGAACCATTTGCGCGCAGAAACACTAACCCAATGGTGATCCAGGTTCGCAAGCTATACAAGTGAGTCGCCAAGGCTACATATGATAAGAAGGACAAGATTAACACTGTTTAAAGGATGTTGGAGGATCCCTCATACGAATCTGTAGTACGTTGGGGTAATGAGGGTGACAGTTTTGTCGTACTGGAGGTTCGTCCACCCAATACACACACCATCTGGTTCTAGGCAAGATTGGACGGCTGACACGTTACACAGAACGAGAAGTTCACCAAATCTATTCTCCCGAAACACTTCAAGCACAGCAATTTCGCGAGTTTTGTAAGACAATTGAACAAGTACGACTTCCACAAAGTGCGGCATAATAATGAAGAGGGAGGACAATCGCAATACGGAGCAGGGGTAAGCTATGTTATGCAAGGTGTGGTTGATCCGCCAGAGACTGTATGCTGATATGTTTTCGTTATTGTCAAGGCATGGGAGTTCAAACATCCAGACTTCAAGGCCAATAACAAAGATGCACTGGATAATATCCGCCGAAAAGCGCCAGTACCTCGAAAACCGAATCAAGGATCAGACGAACTAGCGCCAACACCACAGATGGATATGGTCAACGGACAGCTGATAGCGACACAGCAACAATTGGAAGCATTACAACAACGATATAATGAGCTTAGCATGCACCACTCGATGATATTACAGGAATTAATTGGTCTGCAAAAGACTGTGGTAAACCACGACCACGTAATTCAGAACGTAATGAGCTATCTTCACACAATCGACAATCAGAGACGACGGGAAAGCAAGGTCGTGAACCCTTTTGCGCCGCAGCAGCAGCAGGCACAAATAGAGCAAAACAATGCGCAACAACACATGCAACAAGAAGATGAGCCAGCGTCTCCATTAGCGCATGCAGACAAGCTCTTGGGCGAGCTTAATGCCGACGCAATACTGAATGTCAAGAACCTGGAGCAGATGAACGAGGTCGCGCTAAGGATGAATCACACAATAACAACCCCACCACCAAACAGTCTTCGACCGGGAAGCAGAGGGCCTCACTCGGCGACACCTTCGTCAGCGACAATGAGGTATAACGACCTGGAGAACGTGGTGTATCCTGTAGGCCAGAACAATGGCATCGACCCCATGTACAGCGAGCACGTTCATAACATCCCGTACCCACTGCCAACGAAGCAGGAGGCAGCACCGGAGCCTATCATGGCACCAGGTCTGCAACCGCGGAAGAAGAATAATCTGGATCCTGGTTGGTTGAAGCAACCACATATTTTGCTAGTAGAAGACGACCCGACGTGCAGAAGGATAGGTGGGAAGTTTTTGTATGCTTTTAGCTGTACAGTCGATTACGCGGTAAGTGTGCTTGGAGCGAGGCTGTTATCATTCCAATGTCTGACAACAACTATCAGATGGACGGTCTGGAAGCAGTAAATAAAATGAATACTGGCTCGAAGTACGACCTCGTGCTGATGGATATTATCATGCCAAATCTTGATGGAGTCTCTGCAACACATCTCATCCGACAATTCGACTCGACGCCGATAATCGCAATGACCTCCAATATCCGAAGTGACGACATTTCAATGTACTTCCAGCATGGTAAGTGAATCCTCTCATGCTAATCCCGTGCTCCGATTTCTAACGTAAATTCAGGCATGAACGACGTTCTTCCCAAACCATTCACGAAAGAAGGTCTCCTCTCCATGCTCGAAAAGCATCTGTCTCATCTGAAGAAGTCCGGTCATCCCGGCTCTGGCCTCGAGCCGCCACCTCAGGTACCCACTGCATCTTCGATGGGCGGCGGTGCACCTCTCAATCATCAAACAACCCAAGGTTCATCACATCGCCCGTCACTCAAGGACGAGGCATCACCAGGCGCATCTCCAGCAACAGTCAGCACAACCTGGAACTCGCCCATGCAGCCTCAAGGCATGTCACCTCCGACGTCCAACACGATGCCATCAGACAGCTATGCGAACAACGTCCAGCAATATCCATATGCTGGAATGGATGGAGGTATGCCTGTGCATGGTCAGGGCGGCCAACAATTTGTGTCGCCTATGAATCCCATGAATGCAGCGCCGAGGGGTGTGCAGCAGCAGCAACAGCAACAGGGCCTACCGCAAAGGAGAGGAATTGATCAGATTAGCGGCGGATCGATGATGAATGGGGACGTGAAAAGGCAGCAGATGTATGCGCCAGTTCCGACAATGGGACAACAGCAGCAGCAGCAACAGAGGCAATAATGATATAGTGGGTATTTGGGTAGCAGATAGATCGTTCACGGCTTTCATGACTGACTACGAGTAATGAGCGCACCTATCTATTTCACTCTGGGTTTTCCATTTTTCTAGCAGATTATTGTATTTCTTTTCACTTCTAATGTCACTTCGACACATATCAATACCTTTATGCAAGACACTAAATAAGGCTCACATCGAGACCAGTCTGCTTGACATCCAAGCTTAAGCTTAAATAGCACTAGCCACAGCTTGTTCTCTTTGCCGTCTAGACCTTCGCTACGTATCATCCATCTTGCACTCTAGAATCTGAAGACGCCTCGTGAGGCTGACAGTGAAACATGCAAAGTAAAACGGGTATCACCAGATTTTGTGAGTTAACTCAGACTGGCTCTGCTTTCAGTTCTCATTCCCCGAAGCTTCGTCTGGTCCGAATTCCTAGCTATTGCGAAGTCACGCTTTCGCTAGCGAGCAAGATATAGTAAGAGCACGGAATCAGCGGGACATACCGAAAATGCCACCTAAATCCAAGAAGAGCGGAGGAGGTCGAGACATGAAAGATGTGAACGAGACAGAGGAGGCATTACAAGCAGTCGTACGTAAGACGAGCTGCGGCAGGGCCTGGAGAAGAAGTAGCAACTATGTTAACATGTACAGGTTCTGGCAGATTCATTTGAAACAAGATTCAGTCCATTCACATTAGAAAAACCAAGAGTAGGTCAATATAGAGTTCAGTGAAGAAGTCCTGTGCTGAATATAGCTAGTGCCTGTTACCACTAGCAAATGTACCACTCATCGAGTACACATTTGAGTTTCTGGCAATGTCCGGAGTGGAAGAAGTCTTCGTCTGCTGCGGCGCGCATACAGATCAGGTCGAGGAATATATCGAGTAAGACAACTAGGATACCTCCTGGCATAAGCTATCTTCCATATCTGACATGTCATCCTATCCGCCAGCAAATCGAAATGGACATCACAATCCTCACTCTTCACCGTCACACTTATTCGCAATACCTCCAAATCCATTGGCGACGCCATGCGCGACCTCGACAAACGCCAGATTCTTACAGGCGACTTCATCGTCGTGTATGGTGACATCGTCTCAAACTTCCCGATGGACGCTGCACTTGCTGCTCACCGCGCTCGCCGCGCAAAAGACAAGAACGCTATAATGACCATGGTCCTGCGCGCTGCTGGAACTTCCCACCGCACAAAAGCACAAGGGAACTCGCCTGTATTTGTGGTAGATCCAACGAAAGAGAGATGCATACATTACGAACAGATGAACCCGCTGCAAGCACATCACCACATCGAAATCGACCCTGAACTCCTTGTCGCGCACCAAGAGATAGACATACGGCACGACCTGATCGACTGCGGTATTGATATATGCACGCCGGATGTGCTGGCATTATGGAGCGATAACTTTGACTATGAAGTACCGCGGCGCGGCTTCTTGCACTCGGTGCTGAAGGATTACGAACTTAATGGCAAGACGATACATACGCATATACTGGAAGAAGCACATTATGCAGCAAGAGTACGAAATTTACATGCGTATGATTCGGTTTCCAAAGACATGCTCGCACGATGGACGTATCCGATAGTGCCGGATAGCAACATCGCGGATGACAGCAGATATTCATTTGAAAAAGGCAATGTGTATCTCGAGGATGGAGTGGATTTAGCTCGTTCGTGTCGTCTAGGCAGAGGAACACAGGTCGGGAGTGGAACAAAGATTGGAGAGAAGAGCGAGATAAGAGCAAGTATTATTGGGAGGGATTGTAGGATAGGAAGAGACTGTGTGATTGAGGATTCGTACATATGGCATGGTGCTAGTATTGGCAATGGATGTGTCATAAAGAAGGCTATTGTGGCGAACGAAGCTGTTGTTGGAAGCAAATGCACGATAGAGGAGGGTGCACTCCTGTCGTATGGTGTCAAGGTTGCCGATGGTAAGACCATTTCGCAACGGCAGCGGCTCATGCGTAGCGGTAATGGAGATCAACCGAAGGAGTATAAGCCGGAAGACGAAGAAGATTCAGACACTGTTGCTGGACTTAGTGGGCCTCGTAAGTTGATTTTGACTTCTCTAGTCCCATGCCTACTAACACTAATATCCACAGTCTACAACCTCCCCAACCTCTCGGATAACTCAATATCTACCATACACTCAGATCTGGAAGACGACGAACTCTCTGACGCCGAACTTCCCGCCAAACACATTGGCACAAGGTCCGACCGTGCCAGCAGCTTCATTTCCATCGGCTCGGTCGATTCAGACTCCACCTCAAAACCAACAGCATCCGAATCAGCATTCCACCACGACGCCGCCAGTAGTATCCACGACGCACTTAAAGAAGGAACAGAAGTATCCACGATACAGCTTGAACTACAAGCCTTGCGCATGAGCGCGAATGCTTCAGAACATCAAGTCAGACGAGCGATCGTAACGGCACTCATACGATGGTGCGTGGAGAGCAAGAGAAAGAGTACTGCATCTGTGCAGCAAGTCGTCAAACCAATCCTGGCAGCAAATAAGATGTTGGTCCAGCGATGTGTGTTTGATAAAGGCGACACAGTAGATGGAAAGAAGCCAGATCAGGTCGACCTGCTATTGTTGATGCAACGCGACTTGGCCAGTCGGGTCGAGAAGGGCGGAGAGGTGGCGCTAGGAACGGATAATATGTTGACGGCGGTGTGTTTGGAGTTGTATGAAGATGTGCTTGAGCAGGAAGGTCTGGAACAATGGTGGGAAGATGAGAGAAGTCAGGCTGGAGAGGGAATGAAGAGCGTTAGGGGCCAGATGACGAAGTTTTTGGAGACTATCACGGCAGAGACGGATAGTGAAGAAGAGAGTAGCGAGGAGGAGGATGATGATGAAGATGAAAGTGAGGACGATTGAACGGCCTAGAACCAAATGAGTTATGCCTTTCATGATTATGGCGTGAAAGCAAGCTCAAAATGTAATGCCTATGGCTAGACTTGTGAAGAGATTTTGAATAATGTTTGTGAACCTATTCATGCAATATCTGATGTTGCTGTTGCTGTTGCTGCCTACAAGCACTTTACCCCTTTCTTTTTGCTTGGCACTTTGGCTCGTTTTGCTCTCAACTCGTGAGAGCCGCTTGCCTTCTTCTTTTGCCCCTTCTTTCACACACACCAACCCAGCTGCCATCACCATATTCGAAGCAACACGACTACCCTGTTGTTTCAGACGAGTTTCAAGATCCTCTTATAATATTCGACCTCCTTCCTTCCCAGCACCGTCGCTCCTTCCTCCGCGCGAGGTCGTAAGATCGACTTCACCCACACTTCCCAACACGATCGACCGACCGAACCTGATGGAAGACCCGCGCGAAGCGCTACTACGAATGGGCAACACAACCTCTGCGGCCGATACTCCATTGGACATCGAGCCTGCTCGATCTCACAAAACCACCAAATCCTCTCGCATTGTAGAGTTACAGAACTCGACCGAGCTACCTGCTCAATCTCACGATGCATTAGTTGATGCGACACAACAAGACGAAGAGGAGGAAGCCGCAGAAGCGAAAAGAGCTAGGAAGGCTGCGAAGAAGGCCAAAAAGGCTGCTAAGAGAGCGGAGGCAGAGGCAGCTGCGGCTGCCATGGATATCATCCCGGAGACTGAACCGGCTGAAGAAGAAAATGGACAATTGCATGATGCGAACTTGGAAGGGTTGCAGAATATCGAGAGCTTGTTGCGTGAACACCAGCAAGCACAAGAACAACAGCAGCGACAGAAACAAGGCGATGTTGATGGTGAGGCGGCGCTAGCAGCGCAAGTGCTTGCGTCGAGTGCGCTGAGAGGCAGGCTTGGTACGGACGCTGAGCAACAGAATAGCTTTGCTCCTGGAGCGCGTGTTGCGATGATGGGCTTCGGGGATCATTCGAATATTGATCCTATGTTGCGTGGGGCAGTTCATACAGAGGAAGATCTGGAAAAACGATTGCAGGAATTGAATGCGTGGCAGACAGCTCAGCAACCGGATCAGCAACAACAACAGCAGATGGCAGAAGGAGCCTTCCCGCAAGGTGCACCGCAGGTACCTGTCATGGGTCTGCAAGGTGGATTCGGCATATTCGATCAAAGTCAACAGAATGGTAACATTGCCGACTTGGCCGCTGCTGCTGAACAGCAGATGACAGCGGATCTGATCCAAGCGGAACCGAAAACAAAAGCTAAGGGCGGAAGGAAGCGCAAGGCTGATGATGATACTGCCGAAGGTGGAGACAAGAGCAAGAAAAGAAAGCGTCGCGCCTCAGACGATGAAGACGAAGCCGTAGCTGGAAGCGGCACCGCCAAGAAAAAGGCCAGGAAAGCGAAGGCTTCCGAAGGTCAAGAAGAAGGAGAAGAAGACGAGGACCTCTCTGACAGTAACTTACCAACTACTGGACCGTTCGTTAAACCAGAGATCGCCCGCATAAAGAAGATTGTCAGTCTCTTCCGCGATAACAACAACATGACGGACGACGACATCGCCGAGCTTGTTCAGAACAAGTCTCGTGAGAAATCTGAACAGCGAGACATGTTCTGGAACGATCTCTACGCCGCCCTCCCCAATCGCCAGCACGTTGCTATTCAACGCACCACACGTCGCCGCTACCATAATTATAAGGAACGTGGTGTCTGGGACAAGGACGCGGATGACCGCCTGAATGCAGCATATAAAGAACACCCTCAGAAATGGGTGGCTATCGGTGCAAGGCTCAATCGCATGCCCGAAGACTGCCGTGACCGCTGGCGCAACTATCTCGCTTGCGGCGACGCCAAGCGCACCGAAGATTGGACACAGAAGGAAGAAGTATCGCTCCAGACGATCGTATACGACTTGGCAAGGGCCGTGCGCTCAGATGCAAAGAAGACCGCAAAGGAGAAAGGGCATGCCTTCAAATCACATGACGATGATGAAGCATACTGGGAGTCTCAAGTCAACTTCAACATTGTTTCGCAAAAGATGGAACGTAAGCGTTCGCGACTGCAATGCTACCAACACTGGCGCATCATGCAAGCACGTAACGCGCGCGAAGAAGAAGGGGTCGGTCGCAGAGCTGCCGCTAACGCTGCTGCTGCCAATGAAGGCGATGGCAAAACAGCATCTGGCGCTCCGAAGAACGAATGGCGACGTCGTCAGGCCTTGGAAAATTACAACAAGATGACTCTGGACGACAAGATCAAAATTGCGCATGCAGTAGCTGATAGCGAAACATTGAATGAAGCAATGATTCCGTGGCGCTTGTTGAAGAAGCAGGATCAAGCGAGTAAGTGGAGCACGATGGATCGGAAGGTGGCCTTTCAGAGCATCAAGAAGAAAGTGCATACAAAGGATACGTTAGCTGAGACGTGTACGGCACTTCTTGAAGTTCTGGATGAGTGGAAGCGGACTGGAGTGGAACCACCGGACGTTGTAGTTGAGGAGGAGCAAAGTCTTGGTTGTGACGGTATGGATGGCACTACAATGGGTGCAGACGGTGAGGATGATGGGAGTGGCAAAAACAGTGCGAAGAAACCAGGCCCCGGCCACGGTCCACGCGACTCGAGCGGAAAATGGAAGAGGAAGAATAAATTGAGTGCTGATATGGTTGTGGAGTCTGAGGAAGATGAGGACGATGATGATAAAGAGCAGGATGGTGAACAAGAGATGGTGGATACAGAGGAGAGCGTGTACAAGAGTGCGCTGAGTGGACAAAGCGGCGAACAGGATGTTGATGTTGATAGTATCACTGGAGAGGAGGTTGGAAGACAATTGCAGCAGGAGGAGGAGGCGATGATGGCTTCGTCGTATGGGCAGGAAGGTGCTGCTGTTGCGGCTGTGATGTAACGCAGGTGTATCTTGAATGTGGGTGTTTTGGCTGTGAGTGATGAACGATGAACGGACAACAAAGGAGAAGGAAAGGAGAACCTACGATGACGATGATGATAATGGACGACACAAAGAATGAGCATGATGACGGGTGTGAAACAAACGAACAAAACAAATAAGCATCAAGTACTGTACATATTCAGACCACGCAATGGTAGTAGTATCATTCTCTACGGAGACGCAAATGCTATACCCAACATATGAACCGGGGTTCTCAAACCTTCGTTAGTAGCTTCGTGCTCTGCTTAAGTGCTGCAGCCAATACGTCCTATCTATCAGGTAATACAAAAAGTCGACGACGACGCATTAGCGACAGCCACGGCCACAAGAGCGTACAAACCTCGAAAGCGCGAAGAGATGCCATAAATTCTCACCACAAAGCTCCAATCCAAGCACGAACCGATCGAAAAGCTTAGTAAGTAGGAGGTGGACGCAGTGATAGAGGCCCAGCTGGTACTTGCATGCGCGCCCAGCAGAAAGAAACAGATACTGTACACCACTGATACTCTTCAAATACCCATACACAATGACTGTATCGTGGAGATTGAACTTAGGGAGCCTAGTCTGATGTGACGACGAGGGAGAAAGCATATCTCTTTCGTGTATCGACTAGTCTCACCTCAATGCTGCTCCATGTCCATGCTCTCAGATGAGGAGAAATATCCTTTCGCGTGTTGACTATCTTTCGAACTCACGCTGCTTCATATCCATGAGGTAGCACAATTCCCTAAGTCATGCCGAGCAACAACTCCTTACTCTCTCTCACCCGTTCTCATCTCTCATCTCTCGTCCCCCATCTCTCACCCTCACAACTCACCCTTCCCACCCATCAACTTAGCCGCACTGACCGCATTCATCTTCTGCAAATACTGTGCGCTCGGCTGTGCTTTCCTAACCGTCCTCACCTCATCCGTCGCGTATCCCGGAATCCGGATATTATACTGTTTCTCCAGCACTAGCTGAATGTCTCTGAGCTCGAGACTGCCTTGGCCGCGAAGCTTGGCGAGTTTGCACGCCCCGGTGATGACGTTGTCGATGAATTCGTCAGCGAGTTGGAGGACGGACTGTGAGAGCGGTTAGTTAAGCAAATCGTCAATTGAGTGTTGCGGTGAGCAGAGAATACGCACTTCTTCGACTTCGGGCTGCAAGCCTTCGCCACTTCCACCGGTGACTTGTCGCACTAGTTCGTCTAACTTCTTCTTGTCCAGAACTCGATCGCCTTGGCCTTGAAGGAGGAATGGTGGTTGTTTCTGGATTGCGGGTTGGCCCATCACGCCCATCGGGCCACTGTTCAGTCCGGTAAGTGTTGGTCGCGCTGTAGCTTGCATATTGGCTGGTTGTGGGGTCTGCGGTGTCCAGTTTTTGTTGAAACTACTGGGATATTTGTTCGTCGTCTTATCGTTCATGTTTTGTGTGAAAGAGCCTTGGCTTGTCAGCTGAGGAATACCACCAGGTGTAGCTTGTGAATGACTGCGTGCTGCTGCAGCTACTGCAGCTTGATGGGTAAGAGGCACGGGTGATTGGTTTGTGAGGCTGCCTGGTGCTAAGCTTGTTGGTGGGGTGGGATATTTCATTTGAGTTGCTTGTGTGGGATTGGGTTGGGGTCGTTGGAGGTTGAATTGTTGTTGTGGATGAGCGAAGCCGTTGTTTTGATGTGCGTTTACTCCCATCTGTTGCTGCTGTTGTTGTTGTTGTTGACCTTGGACCGGAGGCGTCATGGAGGTTCGCATCTGTTGTTGCTGTGCAGCGGCGATAGCTGGATTCATGGCTGTCTGTCCTTGCGACGAAGGTCTATTCTGCATATTTTCACCATTCTGAGACTGCATCTGCGCGTTTGTTTGTTGAATCACCCTGGCTGCTGCTTGCGCTGCTGGAACTTTGTTTGCGCTTTGGCCTCTTGTAAGACTATCAATCAGCTGCTGACCTTCGCGGAACTTCTTCTCCTCCTCTCCTTTAATTTCCAAGACGTTGGCGGGAATTTCTTGTCCTTTGGATTTAGCAGTTCTAATGATCTGGTCGGCTCGGCCGATTTTCAATTGTGCTTGATATTGATCTTGTAATGCTCTAGAATATCTCTTTTGTGCTTCAGCTCGCCACTCTGCCGCGGCGTTTCCTTGTAAGTTGTTTGGCGCCTCGAAGTGCATGCTTTCTACACGCTGCTTAAGTTCAGCTGGTAGTTCTGATTGCTGATCCATTGTTTGTAGCTGTTGTGGTATAGATTGTGGTGCTGATGATTGACTAGGATCTTGTGTAGGTTGGGAAGCATTTTGGGATTGATTTTGAGAAGGCTGCTGGTTTGTTGCCTGCTGCTGCTGTTGTGGAGGTTGTGACGGAGCTTGCGCTTGAGTCGCTTGATTCACTTGACTGGAAGCTGTCGCCTGCTGAGAAGCTGCTGCCTGGCCATTAGACTGTTGCGCACCCTGGGTCTGTCGATGCGAGTTGAGTTGTTTGATAAGGTTCTGAGAGAATTGTTGACATTTTGCAAGTGCCTGCTGATGTTGTGGATCGTCCTCCGCCTTGGTCGCGATTGCCTGCCATAAATTGCTCATG
>Ga0160429_1000118_pt1 | contig 103938 bp, 93 predicted proteins | sample SolpanmetagenomR_FD_108199 | JGI IMG/M metagenome (GOLD analysis project Ga0160429, IMG submission 108199) | Solar panel surface microbial communities from Lawrence Berkeley National Laboratory, California, USA - R | ecosystem: Engineered > Built environment > Solar panel > Unclassified ...
AACTTCTCAATCTCCTCGGCCGAGCGGCCGGGCCACTGCGTGATGATGGTGATTTCGGTGTTCGTCACGTCCGGAAACGCCTCGATAGGCGTGTTCCGATAGCTCACTACCCCGGCGATAACCGCCACGAGCGTAAGCAGAAAAACAAAGCCCCGGTTTTTCAGGGAAAAGGCAATAATGCCTTGGATGAACTTATTCATTTATAAGTCGATAATGACTTTATGTAATCACTTGTCATGCAGAGCGTAGCGAAGCATCTCGCGTGTTTGCGTCTGCGAACAAAAGAATTCACTGCGCCACGCGAGATGCTTCGCTGCGCTCTGCATGACAAAAGCGAGTTAATCATTCAACTCGTCGTACACGAGCAGCTGATTCTTCGTGATGATGGCCTCGCCGGGCTTCAAATTGCCGGTCACGTAGCTGATGTTACCCACGGTTTTCGTCACCGTCACGGGGCGGGTATCGACCTCTTTTTGGCTCTTGTAAACAAGTACAAAATGTTGGTCCTTGTCAAACACCACCGCATTAGCAGGCACCGACAAGGCCTTCTGCATGCCCGTGTTCAAGATGCGAACCTGGGCGTACATCTCGGGCTTAAGCAGGTAGCCAGGGTTTTGCAGCTTGACGCGCACTTTCAGGGCCTTGCTTTCGGGGTCAAGCACGTTGAACACCTTATCGACTACACCCGTGAAGTGCTTATCGGGATATGATAAGGTAGTAATATCGGCCTGATAGCCAACCTTTACCTTGTCAATATCGGCCTCAAACACGTTGGCCAACACCCACACCTGGTCGAGGTCGGCGATGGTAAAGAACTTGTCCACGCTCGACGTCGTGTACTGCATGTTCTCCGTCACATCCTTGTCGGTAATGAAGCCCGAAATTGGGGCCGTCACGGTGTAGTGCCCGTTGCGGTCCACGCCGTAGATACCGAGCTGCTTGTTGGTTTTGCCTAGGTTGCTCTGGGCCTTGCGCAACTCTTCACGCGCCAGCACCACGTCGCGTTCGGCGGCCAGGCCAGCCTTAAACTGGTCTTCGGCTACGCTCAGGTTCTTCTTGGCAATAGCCAGGTCGGTGCCGGCATTACTGTTCTGGTTTTGCACGTCGGCTATTTCGCCCGAGCGCACCACGGCCAGCACTTGGCCCTTGGTTACGTGGTCGCCGAGCTCCACACGCAGGTCTTCGACTACGCCGCCCACCAGGGGCACCACATTGGCCGTTTTGTCGCCGTTGGTAGTTACCTGACCCGAGTACGACTGCTCGCTGCGCATTGGCTCGAGGCGCACGGTGTCGAAAGCCAGTTCTTTAAGCGTCTGGTTGGGCAGAAAAAACTGCTTGGCAGCAGCGGGTTCTTCCTTTGTTTCGGCCGGTTTGGAGCACGCGCCGAGACCTAGGGTAAGGAGGAAAAGAATGGTTGAACGATTCATTATCAGGTACTAGAAATAGCTAAGGGATGGTTGGCACTGCAAAGTGGAACAGTGCTCTGGGCACCTATTTATTCGGCCCGGAATACCGTGCGGCCCACGGCCAGGTTAATGCTTTCAAAAGCCCGCATTCGGTTGGCGCGCAGCGTATTGAGCTGCAACACATTGTTCTTGTAAGCCTCGTAAAAGTCGAGGTACTCCACGATGCTGATGAGGCGCTTGGTGTAACCCTGCTCGATGTTGTCGATGAGGCGCGAGAAGGGCGTGGTGTCGCGGCTAGTGTGCTGGTACAGTTCGTCTTGGCGCTGGGCCACTTGGTAGGCCTCGTGCACATCGCGGCGCACGGTCAGCTGCTGCTGTTCGGCCTCAGCCTGAGCACCACTAATCTGCGCCTTGGCCGCCTGAATATTACCCTGGTTGCGGTTGAAAATAGGCACCGCGATGCCGAGCGTCACCGAGTTGTAGTTGTCGAAATACGACCCTAGGCGGTCGTAGCTGTAGCCCACGGCTAGGTCGGGCGCGGCCACGGCTTTTTGCAGGCGCAGGTTCAATTCCTGGCGTTGCACCTCGGCGCGGCGGCTCAGCAGGTCAGCGCGCCGCACCAGCGCCGTGTCGATGAGTTGCTGCTCGGGGTAGGCGTTCAGCGACAGGGTGCGAATGCGGTCGGGGTTGGTCACGGGCCGGTACACCGCGTTGGTCGAGTCACGCATTAGGATGTGCAAGTCGGCCTGCGAATTAGCTTGGTCGGTCACCAGCCCTACGCGCTCACTTTCCAATGTAAACAAGAAGGCTTTCAGGCGAATAACCTCCTTTAGGGCAATGTTCCCCTTCTCAAACTGGCTCTGGTAGAGGTCTACCGTCTTGCGCAGCTGCGGAATTTCGGTGTCGTACACGCGCAGCGTTTGCTGGCGGTAGAAGATATCGTAGAACGTAGTGCGCAGCTGGAAGCGCAGGTTGCGCACCAAGTCTTCAAGGTTAAATTGCTCGACCACGGCGGCTTGCTGGCCCACCCGGCCCGCTGCCTTGCGGCGGCCCGCCAGCGAAAACAGCTGCTGGACCTGAACGGCCACCTGGTTGCGGCGCAGGTCAGGGTTATCACCCACCGCGCCCTGCCGGTGAATAGCCTGTTGCAAGGCATTTTGGTCGAGGGTCAGCGTCGGGTTGTCGATTAGGCGCGCCTGCACCGCCAGCGCCTGCTGCGCCGAAATATTGTAGCGCTGCGCCAGCAGTTGCAAGTTGTTCAGCACGAAGCGCTGCTCGGCCTCGGGCAAGGTCAGGCGTACGGTGTCAGCAGGCGCAGTGCTGGCCGTAGTAGGTGCCTGGGCGTGGGCGGTCAGGCGCAAGCTCAGCCCCAACGCCAAGGCGCAGTAGCGTAGCAATTGGCCCGCCCCATTGGCACGCTGGGTCTTAGTGGGTAGTAGGCAGCGGCGGGCAGTGCCTAGGAATCTTTCTAAAATCACTTGCTTGTAGTGGGCCCTACTTGGGCCTTGATGCTACAAATGTCTAGGGGAGACATTAGGGTGATATTAGAGGGACATTAGAAACAGATTAGAATGAAAAATTTATGTGCAGACCCACCTACTAAGCCTAACCTTGCCTCACCAAATACTCATTGATTAAAAGCTAGTTCGGCCACCGTTCCGCGGCCTAGCTCCGAGCGCAAGGCTAGCGTGCCGCCATGCAGCGCCACAATACGCTGCGCCAGGGGCAACCCCACCCCATGCCCCACCACGCCCCGCACGCTCGCCGCCCGAAAAAATGGTTGAAATACCTGGGCTAAATCCTCTTCAGCAATGCCTTGGCCGGCATCGGCTACCCGCACTACTAAGCCCCCATCGGCCGAGTGACGCAAGCTAAACGTCACGCGCTGCTCAGGGCCCGAATATTTCAAGGCGTTATCGACTAGGTTGCCGAGGGCACGGGTCAGCAACACCCGGTGGCCTTTGATTTCGAATACGGCCGGGTCATCGGGTAGCTCGCTTAGGTCGCCTAGGTCCACCTGCACGCGGCTGCGCTGAGCAGGTGCTACGGCCTCACGCACCTCCCACAGCAACTCATCGAGCCTTATTTCATCAGCCAGGGGTATGACCTCATCGGCTTGCGCTAGGTCGAGCAAGTTGTTTATCAACTGCTTGAGTTGCTGCAATTCACTAAGTACGGACATGGCGCCCTCTTTGTAGACCTCGGCCGAGCGCTCGCGGGCCAGCAACACCTGTAGCTCGCCAATACTAGCCGTGAGCGGTGTGCGCAACTCGTGCGAGGCATTGCGCACAAAGGTGCGCTGGCCCTCAAAGCTGGTTTCGAGCCGCCCGAGTAGGCGGTTAAAGGTGCGAGCCAGGCGGCGCAGGTCATCTTTCTCGCTGGTGCGCAAGGGTTCATCTACCCGCCGGTGCAGGTCCTGGGCCGTGATACGGTCCACTTGGTCGTTGAGGGCCGCGATGGGGGCCAGCGCTCGCCCCGCAAAAAACCGTCCTACGATATAAATTAAGAGTAGGCTGACCACGAAAATCGCGCCCATGATGGTAGCCAGGCTCTGCATACGGCGGTACCCATACACATTTTCGGCAGCGGCCACTATCACGTAGTCGCCTTGGTTGTCGTGATAAAAAATACCTACTGCCTGCCGCGTTCCTAGCTTAAAGTATGCCTCCCTATATAATACGATGCGAGATAGCTGCGCATCGGTCAGGCGCACGCGCTCGTCTTCGGCTACAAAACGCACCCGGCCTTGCGCATCGTAGACCTGTAAAATCTCATTGCTGAGCGATTGCAGGTATTTTTTTTCGAAGTCGCGGAAGGCGCCTGCCCGCATCTCATCTTTTTCGAGGTAGATGTAGCTCGTCACCTGCGCTCGCTCGCGCAGCCGCTGCCGAAACTCACGCTGCGAAGCGCTGCCCTGCAATACAAATATTACAGCCAGTACAGCCAGGAGCAGCACGGCCACTACGCCCACGAATAGCCAGGTAAGGCGGTTGCGAATAGTCATGAGCTAGGAAGAGCCCGCAAATTACTAAGTAGGTACGCTTTTATAGAGCATCAATTCTTATGCTGCCTCAACAAGGTTCAGTAGTGAAAAGCTGCTAGTCGAAAGGAGAGCAATAAGGGAAGAACTAGCTACTAAAACTGTGGTAAGATTCACCTTGCTAGTGGTCAGATAATCCAAAATACTGCCCCTAGGTAGCTACTTAAAGGTTTTTGCAAAGAAGGGGGCCCTTTGGAAGGGCATTTTTGCTCTTCTAAATAGATTTGGCATCTATTCGCATAGCATTTTAGGGCTTTTGTGAAGTTAAAGTGATTATTAATTGAAAGACGCGTTTATATTTGGCGCTCCGCTTTCTTCTCACAATTTAAATTTCTACTATGAGGAAACTCTTATTCCCTCTCTCTGCTGTTGTCTTGATGGTGGGGGCCCGGGACCTGCATGCTCAGAACCGCCCCATCACCGGTCGAGTAGTTGGTAGCGATGGCGCAGGCTTGCCTGGTGTTACAGTATTAGTGAAAGGCGGAACCCAAGGCACCGCTACTGATGTGGATGGCCGCTACACCTTGTCAGCGCCCGCTACAGCCACTACACTGGTTTTCTCTTTTGTGGGCTACACAAGCCAAGAAGCTCGGATTAGTGACGGTCCTATCAATGTTACGCTGGTGGCTAGCGCTACTAGCCTAGATGAGGCTGTGGTAGTGGGCTACGGCACACAGTCGCGCCGCGAGCTAACGGGCTCGGTTGCCACCATTACGGGCAAGGAAATCGCCAACACACCCGTACAAAGCTTTGACCAAGCACTACAGGGTCGGGCTTCGGGCGTGTCTATCACTACGCCCAACGGGGTACTCAACAACCCGCCCGTCATTCGCATCCGCGGAGCCAACTCTATCGCCCTTAGCTCGAGCCCGTTATTCGTTATCGACGGTATCCCGACGTACAGCGGCAATAACTCGGCAGTTGGCAGCGTGCCCAACAACCCGCTGGCCAACATTGCCCCCGAAGACATCGAGAACATCGAAGTGTTGAAGGATGCTTCGGCTACGGCCATTTATGGCTCGCGGGCCAACGGCGGCGTTATTCTGGTAACGACCAAGCGTGGCAAAAAAGGGCAGGCTAAGCTTAGCTATGACGCCTGGGTAGGCATTACAAAGCCGGTGCGCTTGTACGACGTACTGAACGCGGCTGACTATGTTACTCTGAAAACCGAGGCTGTCAAAAACCTCAATGATAATCGCCTTGCTGCTACCGGCACGCGAGGCACTAACGCTGAAGATGCTTTCGGCAATATTGCTTCCGCGGCTGCCGACACGCGCTGGTACGATTATATCTATCGCACGGGCTTCTCAAACAATCACAACCTGAACTTCTCGGGTGGCACCGACAAAACCACCTACCTGGCTTCGGTGGGCTACTCGAACCAGAAAGGGATGCTGGTGCGCAACGACTTCCGGCGCTACACGGCCCGCGTCAACGTCGAGCATAAGCTCTTCGACCGCGTCACGGTGGGTGCCCGCGTCAACTACTCCAACTCCTACAACTCGTCGCCCAACTCGGGCTCGGTAGGTGATGGCGCATTTGGTACGGCTGGCCTAGGTCGCTTGCCACTGGTATTGCCGCCTAACATCTCGCCCTACAATGCCGATGGTACTTACAACACCAGTGGCGCGGGCCTCGGAGCTGGCCCCAACATTAACCCCACTACGGGCGCGGCTCTGCTGCCGGGATACTACAACCCGGTTGTTGACTTGCAAAACAACTATTTCACGTCGGAAAGCAACCAGCTGCAGGGTGCCCTCTACGCCGACGTAGAAGTAATCAAAGGCTTGCACTTACGCACGCAGTATGGTATCGATAACCTCAGCTTTGAGGATAAGTCATATTATACTTCCCTGGCTGGCGATGGCTTTTCGACCGGCGGCTCGGCCAGCGACTATTTCCGCACCAATAAGCGTTGGAACTGGCAGAACACCGCACAATACGACCTAACCGCTGGCGAGCACAACTTCTCGCTGCTGGCAGGTAATGAGCAGCAGTACACCGATGTACAGCGCTGGGGCGCTACCCGTACCGGCGTAGCCGACCCGTTCTTCACTACCTTCCAGGGCAACTACCTTAACATTGCTGCTTCAGGCAACACGCAGGGCGCCAACTACCTAGCTTCATTCTTCGGCCGCTTCACCTACAACTACGGCCGCAAGTACCTATTCACGGCTACTGGCCGCCGCGATGGTTACTCAGCTTGGTACAATAAGTTTGGTAACTTCTATGGTCTCTCGGCCGGCTACGTAGTGTCGGAAGAAGGCTTCTGGAAAAACTCCAGCTTCGCGCAGTCCTTCGACTTCCTGAAGCTGTCGGGTAGCTTTGGCACCACCGGCAACAACCAAGGCATCTACGACTATGTGTCGCTGCCGCTGTACGATTCGTTTCTGTACGGCAACGCCAGCACCTTCTATTACACGCAGGCCGCTAACCCTAACATCGGTTGGGAGAAGAGCAAGAAAACGGATGCTAGCATTGCGTTTGGCTTCTTGCAGAGCCGCCTGACGGGTGACGCTACGTTCTATTACAACCTAGTAGATGGTTTGATTTTGAACGTGCCTCAGGCGCCTTCGCGCGGTATTCCGGGCAACTCGATTCCGGCCAACGTAGGTTCGATGCGCAACCGAGGCTTTGAATTCAACTTGCGCTATAACATACTGCAAGACAAAGCATTTACTTGGACGGTAAGCGGTAACCTGACGACGCTCGACAACCGGGTGCTGTCGTTGCTAAACGACGACCAGCGCATTTCGGGCGCCACTTCGGGCCTAGAAGTAGCTAACTACACCACTGTAGGCCGCTCCATCGGCTCTATTCTAGCCGTGCCCAGCGAGGGCGTGAACCCCCGCAACGGCCAACGCATACTAGTGAAGGCTGATGGCACGCGGGTGCAGTACAACCACCTAGGCACTAGCGGTGCTGGCTCTACGGGCTGGACGGTCGTGAACGCCGACGGTACCACGGGCGCCAATACCTCGTCGCCCACGCAGCTAGCTGATGGTCAGTACTTCGGTCCCGTGTTGCCTACCTTCTACGGGGGCCTCGACAACACGTTCCGCTTCAAGGGAATTGACCTAGGTATCTTCTTTCAGTACTCGGGTGGCAACTACATCTATAACGGTACTAAAGCCGGTCTGCACGACCAGCGCTTCTGGAACAACGCTACCGATATCAAAAACCGCTGGACCGCGGATAATACGAATGCCGAGTGGCCCCGCCTAGTGTACGGTGATAACGTGTCGAACGGCTCCAGTATCGTAATGTCGCAGAACGTAGAGAGAGGTGATTTTATCCGTTTGCGCAACGTATCACTGGGCTACACCTTCCCATCTAAGCTCGTCAACGGTCTCAAGCTGAGCAATGTCCGCGTGTACGCTCAGGTCCAGAACGCAGCACTCTTCACTAAGTACAGCGGCATCGACCCCGAAATCTCGGTGAACGGTGGTAGCAACCTAGCGCCTGGCGTCGACCGCAACTCGATAGGTCAAGCCCGCTCTTATACGGCCGGCATCAACGTTTCCTTCTAATCGCCCGCTCGCTATCCTATATGAAATCAGTTTTTCGTAACCGCATTCTAGTGGCTGTGTGCACGGCAGCCCTGGGCCTCAGCACTTTTTCTTGCCAAAACGACCTGCTCAACGTAACGCCTAAAGCTCTTCTTGACGGGGGCTTGGCCTTTGATACGCCTTCGCGCGTGCTAGCGCAGGTAAACGGTCTATATTCCTACGTGAAGGTGGGTAGCTTCCTAGGCGGACGCTACCAGGTTTACGGTGACATTCGGGCCAACGATTTTATCAATCGTACCACTAATGGCGTGACTGGCCTACAGGTGTGGAACCACACGCTGGCAGAAACCTCGCAGAATGACGTAATAAGTGTATGGGGCGCCGCCTACCAAGCCATCAACCAAATCAACGTTTTTCTGGCGGGGCTTGATGCCAACACCACTAAGTTTACAGTTAGTCCTTTTCCGAGCGGTTACGCTAGCACCGTGACCGGCTACCAAGCCGAAGCCAAAGTATTGCGCGCCCTGTGCTACTACTCGCTGCTGCAGCTCTATGCTCGCCCCTATGTCGATGGCGGGGGCACAAAGCCCGGCCTGCCGCTACGCATAAAGCCCGAAAGCGGCCTAGGCAACAACGACCTAGCTCGCAGCACGGTAGCGCAGGTATACGACCAGATTCTACTAGACCTCAACGAGGCCGAAACAGCTCTACCGACTAGCTATACCGCTGGCCAGGGCAGTGTATCAACCTCAACCCTCAACGTGACGCGGGCCCACCGCAACACGGCCATCGCACTTAAAACGCGCGTGTACCTAACGATGGGCCGCTACGCCGATGTTATCCGCGAGGCTAACAAGCTAGTACCTACCACTGCCCCGTACGTAGCACCCACTGGTGGCGTAGCCAATGCTCTAAATTCTTCGATTGTCAGCGTATTCGCTGCCCCCCAAGAAACTACGGAGAGCATTCTATCCTTCCCCTTCACGGCCCAAGACACGCCTGGTACTCAAAACCAGTTGGCTTACTACTTCCTACCCACTTCACTGGGTGGCAACGGTGAGTACAGCCTCAATACGGGTACCGGAGGCATCTTGTCTAATGCCGGCTTCGGAGCCACTGATGTTCGCCGCACTAGCTTCGTAGCCGCCGTAGGAAACGAGCGTTTTCTGACTAAATACCCCACGGGCACGCCCTATACCGATAAGGCACCGGTGATTCGGTACTCAGAAGTAATGCTAAGCCTAGCCGAAGCGTTGGTGCGCACCAATGGTGCTGCTGATACACGGGCTTTGGCCCTGCTTAATGCCGTACGCACGCGCTCGGCTGGCACTGCTTATACAGGGTTTACCTCCGCTTCCAGCTTCACTGACGCTATTTTGCTAGAGCGTCGTATCGAGTTCCTAGGCGAGGGTATCCGCAACATTGATATCATGCGGCTAAATGCTACCATTCCTGGCAAAGGCTCGATAAGCTCGGTAGAGCCAAACAATCCGCTCTATGTGTGGCCTATCCCTTCTAGTGAATTGGCTACTAACACCTTAGTAACACGTAACTAGGTTAATACACAGCAATAAAAAAGCCTCCCCAGTACGTGGGGAGGCTTTTTTATTGCTGTGTATTAACCTAGTAATACTACTCCTCGCGCAACACGTAGCCCATGCCTACTACCGTGTGAATAAGTTTTTTATCGTACCCCTTATCCACCTTGTTACGCAGGTAGTTCACATACACATCTATTACGTTGGAACCCGCGTCGAAGGCCTCCTCCCAGGTGTGCTCGGCTATTTCGCCGCGGCTCAGCACCCGGCCCTGATGGCGCAGCAAGAGCTCAAGCAGGTTGAACTCGCGAGCGGTAAGCTTGATGGGTTGACCGGCGCGCACTACGGTTTTGGCAGCTGTGTCCACTACTAGGTCGGCTAGGCGTAGTTGGCTGCCCTTGGCTTCAGCGTGGCCACGGCGGCGCGTGAGGGCCCGCACGCGGGCTAGCAGCTCGGCAAAGTCGAAGGGCTTTACGAGGTAATCATCGGCTCCCCCGTCGAAGCCCAGCAACTTGTCCTGGGTGGTACCTAGGGCTGTTAGCATCAGAATGGGTAGGTCCTGGTTTTGGGTGCGCACTGCTTTCAGCACCTCTAGCCCACTTTGGCCGGGCAAAATGACGTCTAATATCAACAAATCAATATCTTCGCTCAGCGCCAAGCGCTGGCCGAAGGTGCCGTCGTAAGCTACTGTTACTTCGTAGCCTTCTTCTTCGAGCCCACGCCGAATGAAGGCCGATACCTTAGGCTCGTCTTCGACCAGCAGAATTTTAATGGGCATGATTGGTGTGCTCGTAATATGCTGTTTGCCTTAGCGGCACAATGCCCACCATGTGGTAATTGGCCTGAGGCTTTTTGTTCTCAATGAATAAGGCAGGCACTTAGTCATCTTCGTAATCCATACCTAGGCAGCTATTCAAGGCCTGCTGAAGCTCACTAGCGGCGTGCAGCTGTCCCGCCTTTCGACTCACCACCAGACCTTTGCGATACACTTGCTCGGCTTCATCTTTTTTACCAAAGCCTTCGAGTAGCTTCCCAGCATGGTAGTAAGTGCCCACGTAGTCGGGGTGCTCGGTCAATAGCTTCTGGTAATATTCCCAGGCTAGCTTGGGGTTATCGGCGCGGTACTCGGTGGCCAGGGCGTAAATGGTGAAGGCGTCGGTAGGGTCTTCTTGGTAAAAGGCAAGCAATTGCTGCAGACGGCTGGGGGCAGATGGGTTCATAAACGGGACCTAGGGGCGGAGTTCAGACTATATTTGAGGCGAAATTGCGACCGCCGCGCCGCATTCTGGTTTACTATAGCTGTCGCCGACCTTTTTGAGGCTGGCGAATGTTATGCAAGCCGACTACTTTTGCAATAATCTTCTCACTTCTACTCTTGTTTAGATGAAGTTTCTGGTTTGTATTTCCAACGTGCCCGACACGACCACCAAAATTGCCTTTACGCCTGACAACAAAGAGTTTAATAAGGCCGGGGTGCAATTTGTAATCAATCCCTGGGACGAATACGCTCTTACCCGCGCTATTGAATTGAAAGAAGCCAACGCTGGTAGCACCGTGACGGTGCTCAACGTGGGCGAAGCCGATACGGAGCCTAACATTCGCAAGGCGCTAGCCATTGGTGCCGACGACGCTATCCGCGTCAACGCTGCTCCTACCGACGCCTTTTTCGTGGCCCAGCAGATTGCGACCATCGCGAAGGAAGGTGGCTACGACGTGATTTTGATGGGTAAAGAAAGCATTGATTATAATGGCTTTCAGGTGCACGGCATGGTCGGCGAACTGCTCAGCATCCCGACCGTAGCGCCCGCTATGAAGCTTGACCTGAGCGGCAACACCGCTACTCTGGAGCGTGAAATCGAAGGCGGCAAAGAAATCGTGCAAGTAAATACGCCTTTCGTAGCCTCGTGCCAGCAGCCTATGTGCGAGCCCCGCATCCCCAACATGCGTGGCATCATGACGGCTCGCACCAAGCCCTTGAAGGTAGTCGCCGCTAGCGGCGACGCCCCTCGCACGCAGGTAGCCGAGTTTGCCCTGCCGCCTAAAAAGCAGGGCGTCAAGCTCATCGATGCAGCCAATGCTGGCGAGTTGATTAAGCTGCTCCGCAACGAGGCTAAAGTAATTTAACACTGTCTGTCATGCTGGCGAAGGAGGCATCTTATCACGGCTTGCCTTCGTCAACTTCTCCTAATTCTAGCGTGGCGGACGTGATAAGGTCCTTCGCTACGTTCAGGATGACAAAAATTTAATAGTATGTCTGTTCTAGTAGTAGTTGAATGTGATAAGGGCGAGGTAAAAAAATCCTCCCTTGAGGTAGCTACCTATGGCGCGCAGGTAGCCGCTCAACTGGGCACCACCGTCACGGCCATTGCCGTAGGTGAAGCCACCGAAGCCAACCTAGGTAAGCTTGGCGAGCAGGGCATCACGAAGGTGCTGTATGACAATGAGCCCCGCTTGAAAGACTTCGTGAACAATGCGTACACCAAGCTCATCGCCACGGCAGCTCAGCAAGAAGATGCCAAAGTAATCGTGCTGGCCAACAGTAACATTGGAGCGGCCGTAGGTTCGCGTCTGTCGGTACGGCTGCAAGCCGCGCTGGCGACCAACGCAGTGGAGCTGCCTAAGACTGAGGGTGGCCAGTTTACCGTAAAGCGCGGTGCTTTCTCGGGCAAGGCGTTTTCCGACGTAGTACTGAGTGGCGACCGTAAGATTATTGCCCTCAAAAAAAATTCGATTGAGGCACAGTACGAAGCGGGCAAAACGGCTGAGGTGGTAGCTTTCTCGGCCCAGCTTGGCGATGCCGACTTTGCTGATGCGCCCAAGCAAGTGGTGATGCAAGACCAGGCCGGTGGCATTCTGCTGCCCGAGGCGTCGCTCGTGGTGAGCGGCGGCCGCGGCATGAAAGGTCCCGAAAACTGGAACCTCATCGAAGACCTAGCTAAAGCCCTAGGGGCGGCGACAGCCTGCTCCAAGCCCGTATCGGACGTAGACTGGCGCCCTCACCACGAGCACGTGGGCCAGACCGGTATCACTGTTTCGCCCAACTTGTACATTGCTTGCGGCATTTCGGGTGCTATTCAGCACCTAGCGGGCGTCAACTCGTCGAAGGTGATTGTGGTTATCAATAAAGACCCTGAGGCACCCTTCTTTAAAGCAGCCGACTACGGCATTGTAGGCGATGTATTCGACGTGCTGCCCAAGCTAACGGCGGCCGTGAAAGAGCTGAGCTAAAGAAGTTTGCTTAACTACGAGCGTCATGCTGTGCCTGTCGCTGCCTCTTGGTTGGTCGCGTTAACCTAATCCCTTAGCGCTGCCCGCCCAGGTGCTGCAACAAGTGCAGCATGGCGTTTGCGTATTTTTGCTTTTCCGACATTGACAGCGAATTTCTGCGTCCTATTCCGGCCTTCATCGCTTTCTTTGTCGTACAGAACCTTAGTACCCGTTTCCCGGACTTCATACGTCCCCGCGACCCTTGAAAAAAATCCCGCTCGAAATCCTGGGCTTATCCTCCTCGCAGTCGCAGTCCGGCTCTTTCGCCCTCATTTTGGGCGAAAAGCATGGCAACCGACGCCTGCCGATTATTATCGGCATGTTTGAGGCCCAGAGCATTGCCATTCAAATTGAGAAGATTAGCCCCAATCGGCCCCTCACCCACGACCTATTCAAGGCTTTTGCCGAGCATGTGCACGTGGTTATTATCGAGGTAGTCATTTCGGACCTCAAAGAAGGCGTTTTCTATTCCCGCATCGTGTGTTCCGATGGGGCCACCACGTTTGAGATTGATGCCCGCCCTTCTGACGCTATCGCCATTGGCCTACGCTTCGGCGTGCCGATTTTCACGGTAGAAAGCGTACTAAGCGAGGCCGGCATTATTCTTTCTGACCTCGACGAGGCCGGCGAAGAAGATGAGGACGACCAAGACCGCGACGATGAGGACGACGAGGATGATAGCCCCAGCCCTACCCCCCGCCCCACCGAGCCCCGCGAGCCGAGCGGCCAGGTACCGGTAGAGGAACTCAGCAAAATGCTATCGCAGGCGCTGGAGAAAGAAGACTACGAAAAAGCGGCGAAAATCCGTGATGAGTTGAATAAGCGTAACGGCTAGCCCTAGGGGGTAAAAACGCATAGACTGCAAAGGAATGTGAAGCTGCCGGTTTGCCTGAATAGGCCCGGCGGCTTCACATTTTTGTATTTTTGTGTTTCCTTACTGTTGGCCGCTACTTAGTACTGAATACCTTATGTCATTGACTATCTCACAGCGCGGGCAGGCCATGCCTGCTTCGCCTTTCCGCAAGCTGGCACCTTTTGCCGAAGCTGCCAAACAGCAGGGAAAGAAAGTGTACCACCTCAATATCGGGCAGCCCGACATCGCGACCCCACCCAGCTTGTTTGAAGCTGTGCGCCAGGCCGACATTCGAGTGCTGGCCTATAGCCATGGTGCGGGCACCGACAGCTACCGCCAGAAGCTGGCAGCCTACTACCACCGCGCGGGTATTGAAGTGAGCACTGAGGAGATACTAGTGACCACGGCGGGCAGCGAGGCCATTCTATTCGCCTTGCTTACCTGCCTCAACCCCGGCGACGAGGTTGTGATACCTGAGCCATTCTATGGCACCTACACCGCATTTGCCATTGCGGCGGGTGTAAACATCGTGACGGTGACGGCCACTATCGACGACGGGTTTGCCCTGCCGCCGCTGGCTGCCTTCGAGCAAGTTATCACCTCGCGCACCAAGGCTATTTTGCTGTGCAACCCCAGCAACCCCACCGGCCACGTGTACACACGCCGCGAGCTAGAAGACCTCCTAGGTCTCTGCCAGCGCCACGGGCTGTATCTGCTGTCCGATGAGGCTTATCGGGAGTATTGCTACGATGGGGCCCGCTCGATTAGCGCCCTCAACTTACCTGGTGGCGAAGAGTATGTGGTTGTGATGGACACCATCTCGAAGCGCTACAGCGCCTGTGGGGCCCGCGTGGGCTCGCTCGTCACGCGCAATAAGGCGGTGTATCTGGCGGCGTTCCACTTTGCACAGATGCGCATCAGCCCGCCCGGCCTAGGTATGCTGCTAGGCGAGGCTGCCGTAGACCTACCCGAAAGCTACTTCGACGAAAACCGCGCCGAATACCAAGCCCGGCGCGACCTCACAGTGGCGCGCTTGCAAGCTATGCCCGGTGTGCAGTGCCCGGTGCCAGGCGGCGCCTTCTATGTAATGGCCCACCTGCCCGTAGATGATGCCGAGCGCTTTGGCGAATGGCTGCTCACCGATTTTGCCTATGAAAACCAGACCCTCATGCTGTCGCCGGCTAATGGGTTTTATCAAACCCCGGACCTAGGTCGCCAACAAGTGCGTATTGCTTACGTACTGAACCTTACCGACCTAGCAGCTGCGCTTACTTGCCTCGCTCACGCTTTGCTGGCCTACCCCGGCCGCACGGTGGCGGCCGGGGCGCCAGAGCCCGCCGCGCTGGCAGTTTGATTTTTTCGTTTTGTATGCCCCACGCTGCTACCCCCGCCCACCCGCTTCCAACGCACGATTACTCGGCACCGCTGCGGGTGTGGCACTGGGGCAATGCGCTACTAGTAGCCGGGCAGCTGGTCACAATTCTTTTTATTAAGGTTATCGTCAAGCCCAAGGCGTTGGTGCCCGAGTTTCAGGCGGCGACGCAGCGGGCGGGGGGCACGCTTACCAAAGAGCAGGGCATGAGTATTGCCCGCCTGATGAGCGAGCGCCTGTGGGACTGGCACATTGCCCTAGGGCTGGCGTTGGCTTCTTTCTGGGCTTATTGGCTGGTGCTGCAACTAACGGCCCCCGTCGAGCGCCGCTTCACGGCACGGCTGGCGGCAACTATCCGCCACTACCGGCAGGCCTCCCCTGCCGAGCACGCCGACGCTCGCCACGCGCTATTTGCCAAGCTAACGTATGTGGCTTTCTATGCCTTCATTAGCAGTATGGTAGTCACTGGGCTGGCCCTTACCTGGGCTAACGACATCGCGTGGCTGCACCGCGTCGAGCATTCCGTAAAAGCGGTGCACAATGTGACCATGTACCTACTTATTGCCTTTGTGGTGGTGCATGTAGGCGGTGTATTATGGGCCGAACTCACGAAAGACCATGGCTTGATTTCGCGTATGGTGAGCGGCAAAAAATAGGAAAAGTTCCGAAAACGATTTTATTTATTCTTGTTAATATCTAAATCCGGCACCCCTCAGGTAAGCGTACGTTTTGCCTTACCACTTGGTGCTGCTGATGAAGTTATTGGAGCAAGGAGCTGAAAAAGAGCTTATTCAGCGCTTATACGCCCGGGATGAGGCGGCGATGGGACTCTTCTACAAACACTATGGGAAAGCCCTCTATTATACTATCTGGCGTATTGTACGCCACGATGAGCTAGCCGAAGACATCCTGCAAGAATGCATGGTCAAGTTTTGGCTAGCCTTTCCTAAATACGACGCTAGCCGGGGCCGGCTTTTTACCTGGGCCTTGAACATTGCGCGTAACCTAGCCATTGACCATCTGCGCGACCAGCGCCACCGCGACGCGCAGCGTACCTATTCACTCTCGGAGGAAGTGGCACCCAACCAACTGGCCCCAGCTACCTTCCGGCCCGAGCACATTGGCGTGCGCGACTGGCTACTGTTGCTTGGGCCCAGCGACCGCCAGCTGCTTGATTTGCTGTATCTCCAAGGCTATACTCAGGTAGAGGCCGCTGAGGCATTGAGCCTGCCCCTAGGTACCGTAAAGTCGCGGGCAGGCCGCATTATCCGCACCTTGGCCCGGGTTATGAACTAAGCAAGACCTAGCGGGCAGCTCAACATTGCGCGTACGCGGACCGTAGGTGCAGCACCTTTTGCCCGTTATCATGCGTATTTCTTTATTAATTGGCCTGCTGCTGGTAGCCGCCAGCGCCCAGGCCCAGCCAGACTCGCCCCTCACACGCCTACTATCCGAACGCCGGGTACTTACTCAGCGCTACGCCGAAGCTAATGCGCAGCGCCACAGCCTATTTGGCCTCAGTAACAAGGCCAGCAAGAAGGATTTACAAGAGGTAGTAGATGCTTTGCAAGGCATTGTGAACAAAGATGAGGAGATAGTGGCCGTGCTCAACCAGACGGCCCAACAAGCCCAAACAACGGCTACTACCCTGCAAAACACCGGCCGCGACGACCGCAACCTTACCACGCAGCGCATCAGCGAGTTCCAGAACGATTTGCTCAATGCGCAGCAGCGCGAGAAACAAGCGGCCGAGCGGCAGCGTGCCCTAGCGGCCGACCTAGCCGAAGTGCAGCGAGGTCAACAAGGGCGCGACGCCCTCATTCTGGGGCTGGCCGTGGCGTGCGTAGGCTTATTCTTTTGGCGCCGGCGGCGCTAGGCCTGCTACAGCGTGTTGGTTAGGCTTGGCTAGTAGCCGTTTGCTGGCTTGCTAGCCACGCATTGGCCGCCCCTTCATCCAGAAAGCGGGCAAACTGCACTTGGCTACCTGGCACTAGTTGTTGGGCGCTGGTGGGCAGGCTGTGCAAATAGTCGGGTAGCACTAAAAAACACACGCACAATGGGGTGCCCAATTCCTGCTGCACCCTAGGTAAAAACTCTGTGGTTACCCACTCAGGGCCATTGATGCTACGATTGGTGCGGCGGCGCGAGTCGATGAGCCAATAGCCGCACCGATGATGCTGAGCCGCCCTGCGCAAGGCGTTGTAGCCTGTATGTAGTTCGGGCTCCGTAACCGAGCGCAGCCAGCGACCCGTGAGTTGGCCGAGGTCGGGGCGGTAGGCGACTTGCAGAAAGTCGGTTGAAAACTGGTCGGGAAGCATGGGTGGCAAGAACAGGGCGTGGTGCTAAAGCTACGCAAAGGTTAGGTTCCCTGAAATAGGTGCCTAGGCTAGTAGCTAAGTAGCCGGCCACGCAGCGCTAGCCACTCTTACTAACACCTAGGTAACCAGCATTTTCCTGGGGTAGGACTACTGCCCTACCTAGGGCCGACTTTTTGCGCCACAATTTTTAAGTAGTATATTATTGGCACATAGAGGGGCTAGCGGGGCGCGCGGAGGCAGCTGCTTGTACTTTCCGCAAAACCAATGGCTTACTCGCCGCGTCTGGTTGGCCAAATGCTTCCTTTGGTTTTACTTACGTATTACTTTCGCCTTGGCAGTTACGGACGTGCTTATTTTTTTGATTAGTTGCCCGAGGTTATTTTTTTTCCTTTTCTCAGGCTGCCTAGGTTGACTAGCGCTGGGCGTTGCGCCTATTGCTCGGGCTCCTTGGGGTAGCTGCTATTCTATCACCTTTATTTATGGCTTCTACATTTCCTTTCAAAGTTGCTGCTGCTAAGGCCGGCGGCGACCCAGCCCATCAGTTTGTCATCTTCGCTGAGATGGAGGCCCTCGACGACTACCTCAACGTGTTTGAGGACTACGGCTACGGCGGCGATGGCTCTTCTTGGCGCGAGCACATCGAAACTATTATCGAAGAATATCAGCCCGGCTTACTCGACCAGCTAGAGTTTGATGAGCAAGAAGATGCCTTCTTGGTTTATGCCGACAGCCTCTACGCCGTGCGGCAGTTTATGCACTGGGTACTCCCCTACTTTGGCGATTTGGGCAAGCTTAAAAAGTACCTTAGCCAAGCCGACCCCAGCGACTTTTTTGAGTAGCCACCTGGCAGCGACCTCGCCGATTAGCTGCACTCAGCGGGCCAGCAAGCCCAGCACAAAGTCGAGCGGGTGGCGCCGGCCAGCCTGATGCAGCAAATCGGCGAGGTCGCGGGCAGCCGACCACTGGCGGTGGCGCAGGGCTTGCAGCAGCTCCCAGCGCAGGCGCACCCCTAGGGCCGCGCGCTCGGCGGGCGTGCGCACGAGCGCCACGGCCTTGCGGCACACCGCAATGTTGGAGAGCAGGTAGGGGTCGTTGGGCTGGTAGGCACGCGTGGACATGGAGCGCGGGTGCAGGCGGCGCTGAGTGGTTACCTCATTCTGGTAGTGAAACTGCCAGTGGGGGCTGGCCCGTATCCACAGGTCGAAGTCCTCAAACGTGAGCGCTTCGTCGTAGCCGTTGAGGCGAACCAGCACCTCGCGGCGCACGAGCATGGTGGGCGAGCAGATGAAGTAGCGGCCTAGCACATCGGCCAGCACCCAGCCGCTCGCCGGCCGGGGCAGCAACCCGCCGCGCCCATCGGGGCAGTGGTGCAGCCCCACCAAAGTACCTTGCTCATCAATGAGCTCAGCATTAGAATAGACTATCCCGCAGCTAGGACCTAGGCGCTCGAACAGGGCTACTTGCTGGCTGATGCGGTGCGGCAGCAGCACATCATCGGTAGCAAAATCGAGGACGTAGTCACCCTTACTTTGGAAGAAGGCCTGGTTGAAGGCGCGGCAGTTGCGCAAGTTGTGAGGTAGCAGCAGCAGGTGCCAGCTAGGGTGAGCCTGGGCATACTCGCGCAAAATGTCGGGGCTGCCGTCTTGGCTGGCATCATCGACCAGCCACACTTCCAGGTGCGGGTAGTCTTGGGCCAGAATAGAGTCCAGCGCCTGCCGCAGAAACAGCGCGTGGTTGTAGCACAGGGCGATAATGGTAACGAGCGGCACTTTACTTAAGGAGCAATTAACGAATACTAATGGGGCAAGAAAACACTAGCCCTTCTTACTACTTACTTTTCAGCAAGTGGACAACGCCACAGGCTAGCAGCAAAATACCGTAGCGCCCCGCATGTGCCCACACTACTCCACCTAGCCCTAGGTAGGGTAGCAGGCCCACCAGCAACCCGGTGTAGAGCAAGGCCGAGGCCGCCTGCACCGCTAGGTAAGGTAGCGGCCGAGCGCGCGATAAGAGCTGGTACAGAAACACCCACACCAGAAACTTAGCCCAGTCGCCGAGCAACTGCGGGGCCAGCAACTCACGCGCAGCTAACAAACGTGGGGCAAAAAGCAATGGCAGCAGCCAATCGCGCAACGTGAAAAGCAACCCTAGCCCCACCCCTACCCCCCCGGCCAGCAGGGCCAGCACCACCCGCAAGTAGTGCCGGGCCTGCGCTGGCACCGCCGCCAAGGCAGCTAGCCGAGGGTAAAAAACGGTGCTCAGCACGGCCCCCACCACCAAGGAATAGTGGTCAGAGAGTCTAGCTACGGTCTGCCACAAGTCGGTGCTAGCCGGTGTGAAGTGCCCGATAAGGTAGGCCCGCACCACATAGTCGACTGCTCGCCCAAACAGCAACGGGCCACTGGCCATCAGCACAAAGCGCAGTAAGTCGCGCACGGCCGAGCGGCTCGGCCACGCTAGTTGCATCCCCCGCAGCAAGCCCACCCGCCGCGCCTGTAGTAGCGTAGGACCTACTACTATAGCTTGGCCCCCTAGGTACCAGCCCAGCACGAGTGGCAGCGGTTGCCGCAGTAGCAAGCCCCCCGCCGCCGCTACTGTGCCACCCACACTCAGAGCGATGGCTTGGCCCACGTAGGCGCGCCGCTGGCCAGCAGCAAGCAGGGCCGTGCTTAGCAGTGCTTGGCTAGCCACGGCAGCCATGCCCAGCGTGAAGGCAGCCACCGAACCTAGCCCCCAGCCAGCGCCGCCGGTCAGCCCTAGCACCACCCCACCTAGGCCCACCATTCCTAGGGTAAGCGCCCCGGCGGCCCCTAGCCAGGCCCGGTAGCGCCCCGTGCCGGGGGCCAGCGGGGCTAGGCGGGTAGTCGCACCTACCTGGATGCCATCGGCGGGTAGTGCGCCGAATAGCCCCATCAGGTTTTGAAATTGCGCCAGCTGCGTGAGACCGCCCGCGCCCCCGTACAAAGCCATTGCCTTGCTGAGTACCAGTGCCCCTATAGCCCGCGCTGCTATGGCGGCCCCAGTACCGAGCGAGCCCCGCACAAAGCCCAGCCAGATACCTTGCGCGGGCGCGACGGAGGAGACAGGCAATGGCGGGGCAGGCCTAGTGAAAAGCGAACGCATGCGCAGCAACTGGGCGGCTTAAAGCAACTTTTGCCAGGTTAAACGCTGGTCGGCTACCGCGCCCAGGTTGCGCTTGAAGCGCAGCAATGACTCATTGGGCCCGTTTGCGAGCATCGAGGTGCCTAGGTCTACCGCTACTGCCCCAGAGGCCTGAGCAAAAGCATGCAACCCTTCATTTAGTAGCACTACGGGGCTCAAATCGTTCTCGCTGATGGGGCTGGCATGGTATAGGTTGTACACCACTCGCTTGCTTACCTGAATGGCGATGCACATGGCCGCCCACTTACCTGTGCCGGGCTTGCGCACAGAAAACAGAAAATGCTGCCGAGGGAATGCCCGAAACAACTCCTCTACGCGAGCCAGCGGTAGCGACAAGGACTGCCCACGCTCCTGGCGACAAGCGGCAATAAATTCGTGCGCGGCCGGCACAAAAAAAGGCGGCTCCTGCTCTACTACCAGCCCCGCCCTACGGCACCGCTGCAAGCGCCGACGCTCGGACCGGTGCAGGTGAGCCTCGTAGGCGCGGTCAGTGGCTAGGTGATAGTTTTCTTCGCGCAGCGCCACTAAGTAGTCCCGCTCGCCGAGAGCCTCGGCAAAGGTGGCTGCCCCAGCGGGGTCGTAGCAGCTCGCGTAGCCTCGTATTTCTAGCTGCGCTTGCTGGTGCTGGCGTAGGGCTTCCTCCACGGCATCGAGCAGCACGTGCACCGCGCTTACTGGCAAGCCTGGCGCTAGCTGCGCCCCCCCAAAGCTGGCCTGCCCCGGCGAGCGCGCCAGGCTTGGGCCCTGGAAGTCGAGCACCACGTAGAGTTGCGCTACAGTATGCCCTAGGTCTTCGTCTTCCAAGAAAAAAGCTAGCACGGAGCAGCCGTGCTTTTGCAAAGCTTGGTGGGCGGGCGTCAGAAATAAGAAGGGCTCAAAGGCGAACGGCAGGCGCGGCGCAGCGGGCGGTTGGCTAGGTAGCGTAAGCGTCACCTGCACGCGCAACGCGGGCGGCGAAGAGATAGGAGCGAAAATTGCCACGGGCAAAAAAGGAATAGGCAGCGTAGACAAAGTACGGCATCGAACCGCCGCCTTCCCGGCCTTTTCATCTTTGTGCTGCATCTTTCGACTAGTTCAGCTTTTTACTGCATGGATTTTCCTGACCCGCTGCCGCTAGCTACGCCACCTACCCTGGCCGACGAGCACGCTTCTGCCTCTTCACTCACTATTAACGACCGCATTTCTGACCGGGCGGCTACCCGCCTGGCTCGCGAGCAAGAGGTAGGCCAGCGCCCCGGCACGCTGCGCGTGAAGGCGAACGCCCTCAAGCCACGCTTGTTTTTGTTTTCCTACAATGAACAGGGATACACCGAAGCTGAATACACCGACCGCTACGATGAGATGCTGGCCGCCATTCATGGCAAGCCCGAGCTCAAGCACTGGGTAGATGTACGCGGCTACGGCGACCTGCCCTTGATGGAGCGCCTGATGGACGACTTCGGCCTACACCCGCTTCAGCTCGAAGACGTGCTGGGTGACTACCAGCGGGCTAAGGTGGAGGTATTCGATGAGAACCGGCTCTTTCTGGTGTCGCGCATGACCGACTTCACCTCTAACCTGGAGATTAATGACGACCAGCTCTCCATCTTCACCGGGCCCAATTATGTGCTTTGCTTTCAAGACGACTATGACGACTGCCTAGAGGTGCTGCGCAATCGCTTACGGGCCAACCTGAGCCAGCTGCGACGCAAGTCGAGCGGCTACTTGGCCTATGCCCTCACCGACGTGGTGCTCGACCACTACTACCCCACAATGGCTTCCATTGGCGACTATATTGAGGAGCTGGAAGACCGTATTTTCACCGAGCGCAGCGAGCGGCGGCTGCTCAACCGGATTTTGCGCATTAAAAAAGACGTGGTGCGCTTTCGGCGGCTGGTGTACCCCGAGCGCGATAAAATTGCGGAAATACTGCGCCTGCCCGATGAGGTAGTGCCCGAGGAGCTGAAGACGTACTATCGCGATGCCTACGACCACGCCATTCAGGCCCTGGACCTAGCCGAGAGCTACCGCGATAACATCTCCTCGCTGGCCGACCTGTTCCTCTCCGACCAAAGCAACCGCATGAATGAGGTAATGAAAGTGTTGACTATCATTAGCTCCATCTTCATTCCGCTCAGCTTTGTGGTGGGCCTCTATGGCATGAACTTTCAGCCTGAAGACCAGCACGGCCACAAGCTGCCGCTCAACATGCCCGAGCTGTATTCGCCCCTAGGGTACCCCATTTTGCTGGCAATACTAGCAGTCATCGTGGCCGGGCAGCTTTTCTATTTCTGGCGCAAGGGCTGGCTCACCAGCAACTAAGCTGCCTAGGTGCTGCCGCGCCCTACGGTGGCCTAGGCGGTGCTCTCAATTACTAGGCGCTCACCTACTGGGTGAGCGCCTTTCTACTAGTAGCCTCCGCTCTTGGCGTAGGCTTGGCAGCGTGGGCACTACCCCAGCCAAACCACTTTGCCAGCGAGCGCCTGCCAAGTATGCCCGTTACCTTTAGCGCTGACAAAGTCAGCCAGCCGGGCTATTTACGGCACATCTTGTACTACATCGTAATGAAAGCAAGCCCGTTACTAGCATTCGCGCTACTGTTCGGCCTATCGGCCCAGGCCCAATCCTTCTCGACTATGCACTGGCAAAACGCCCCGAAGAAAAGCCTGGTAACGGGCAAGAAATTGCAGGTGCAGGTAGATGGCGGCACTGATTTTTGGCGCGTGACGCACTACGGCTTTATCCGCGACAACGGGCATTTTTACTACCAGGAGCAGGAGGGCGACTTCTTGGCCAAGGTGAAAGTGATAGGCCACTACAAAGAGCTGTATGACCAGGCAGGCTTGATGGTGCGCCTCGACGAGAAAAACTGGATTAAGACGGGCATCGAATACGTGAAGGGCGTGCAAAACGTCAGCGCCGTCGTCACGCGCGAGGTGTCGGACTGGTCGGTGGTACCCCGCCAAGACAGCCCCGCCGCCGTGTGGCTCACGCTGCTGCGCAAGGGCGACTTCGTAGAAATTCAGTACTCTTTTGATAACAAAGAGTTTAAGATGCTGCGCCTGGCTTACTTTCCGCCCACACCGGGCCGAAAAGTTCAGATTGGCCTGATGTGCGCCGCGCCCGATGGCAAGGGCTTTCCGGTAGAGTTCGAAGACTTTGTGGTAACGCCGGTACCCGCCGCTAGCGGCGCTAAGTAGCGGCCGCTAGCAGCCGGCAGGCAACTTCTACTGCGGGAGGCTGGCCTACCACTGGCATTGCCGTTGAGGTGTGCCCTAGGTGATGCAGGCGTGTCTGAGCTAGCCTAGGCTAGGGTCGGAGCCGCTCTCAAGTACGAGCGGTACCGTTTTTAACATTGGTAAAAAGAAACGCGAGGCTTGGCCAAGACCTTTGCCGCCTCACGTTTCTTTTTGGCTATGCATTGGATATTTTTGGTAATGGCCGGGTTGGCGGAGGTCGCCTTCGCGTTCTGCCTGGGCAAGGCTAAGCTCGCCACTGGCGCTGCGTCGGCGAGCTGGTACGTGGCGTTTGCTGGCTGCGCGGCCCTGAGCTTTTATTTGCTTAACCTCAGCCTGGCGCACCTACCGCTGGGCACCGCGTATGCGGTGTGGACCGGCATTGGCGCCGTCGGCACGGCGGCCGTAGGCGTTCTCGTATTTGGAGACCCCCTGACCGGGCCGCGCCTCTTCTTTCTTACAACCGTTATCGGGTCGGTGCTGGGCCTGAAAGTGGTGTCGCCCTAGGGCAGCTATTTTAGTTTGGCGCGCACACGGCTCAGGGTTACCTGCGTGATGCCGAGATACGAGGCAATGTGCCCTAGGGCCACGCGCTGGAGCAAGTGGGGGCGCTGGTGCAGCAGGTCGGCATAGCGCTCCTCGGCCGTGCGAAACTGCCGGGCAATGAGCTGCTGCTCGGTTTGCAGCCACACGCGCTCCACCATCACCCGGCCCCAATTGGCTAGGTGCACATCCGTCTGGTACAGCTGCTGAAGCGCCAGCATCGGAATGCGATACAAGCCGCTGTCTTCCAGGAGCTCGATGGTTTCGTAGCTCACCGCCTGCTCTGTATAGCCGCGAATGGAAACAAGCACAGCCCCCTCAAAGGAGAACCAGAAGGTCACTTCCCGGTCGGCGCGCTGGGCGTAGGCCCGCGCCAAGCCATGCTGCAGTATGTAGATGTGGCTAGCGAGAGTGTCATCCCGAAACAGGACGGTGCCCTGGGGCAACTCCACATACGCGGCCAGGTCCAGCAGCTTGCCCAACGAGGCGCTTGGCAACGGATAGGTGGCTTGCAGAATATCGGAGAGGGTCATGGCACAGCAGAAGCAAGGCCTCACTAAATACGGCAACTATACGCCTAAATACATGCTCTACGGCACCCCGCAAAACAGACACCCTAAGCTCTTATGGAAAACATCAGCATTAGAAAAGCAAGCCTAGCCGACGTTGGCTCTTTACAACAGATTGGGCGGCAAACGTTTTATGAGACCTTCGCTGCCAGCAACTCCGAGCAGAATATGAGGGTGTATCTGGAAGAAGGCTTCTCTGTCGATAAACTAACGGCAGAGCTTCAGAACCCTGATTCAGAGTTCTATCTTGCCGAGCTTGACCATGCGGTTATCGGCTACCTGAAGGTCAACGCTGGGGCGTCGCAAACGGAATTGCGGGAGGAGCATGCCCTCGAAATTGAGCGCATCTACGTGTCACAAGCCTACCACGGCAAGCAGGTAGGGCAGCTGCTGTACGAAAAGGCATTGCAACTAGCCAAGGAGGCCCAGGTCGACTACGTGTGGCTGGGCGTGTGGGAAGAAAACCCGCGTGCCATCCGCTTTTACCAAAAAAACGGCTTTGTCGAATTTGACAAGCACGTTTTCATCTTGGGCGATGACGAGCAAACTGACATCATGATGAAACTAGCCTTGGCCAGCAACCGCTCGGCTTAATCATGGAGTTGCATTTCACTTAGTAACACGCGGTTGGCTCACCTCTCTCCTCCCGCGTAAGAAAGACATTTTTCTTTACCTATTTGCGCCGCCTAACCACCTCACACCCTAGGCGCTACCCTCATTACTTGTTCATGGGTAGGGTGGTAATTTGAGACGTTAACTGAACGTCTTATGAAACTGCTTGGCCTCCTTGGATTGGTGCTGCTGCTGGCGGCGCTATTAGCTCCCGTAGGGCACGGGGCGCGGCAGTCGGTTGGGCCCGGCATACGGCGCCAAGCGCGGGCTCCGGTACAGATTATTCGCTCACCTAGGGCGGCGCTCGCCCCCAAAACGGTCCGCACGATGCACGCCAAAGTGCAATAGGCAAAGCGTCTGCCTTGCCTATTGCACCTTATTGCTGCTACAGGGTTTCTTCGGCTGCTGGGCCATAGTCTTCGCTGGCCAGGGGCTGGGGCGGCGCAGTGGCCGTTCCGGCCTCGGGCAGCGGTAGCTGCCAGGCAGTAGCCAGCGCCTGCAGCCCTTCATAATTAGTGAGGTCAAACTTGCAGGGTACCACCGATACGTAGCCCGCAGCCAGGGCTGCTTCGTCGGTGTCGAGGCCACGGTCGTGGTTGGCAAACTTGCCCTGCAGCCAGTAGTAGGGGCGCTGGTAAGGGTCGAGGCGGCGGTCAAAATCTTCTTCCCACTTGGCATCGGCCTGGCGCGCCAGCCGAATGCCCTGGACGGGGCCGGCCGCATTTTTGGGAATGTTCACATTGAGTGCCGTATGGCTTGGTATCCCCTGGGCCAGTGCCAGTTCGCACACCTGGCGCACCCACGGGCCCACGTGCGAGAAGTCGGCATGGTCGCCGTATTCGCAGAGCGAGAAGCCGATGGCAGGCAGCCCTTCGATGGCCGCCTCAATAGCGGCCGACATGGTGCCCGAGTACAGCACATTCACCGACGAGTTGGACCCGTGGTTGATGCCCGACACTACGAGGTCGGGGCGGCGGTCTTTGAGCACGTAGTACTTCGCTATTTTTACGCAGTCGGCCGGTGTGCCCGAGCAGGAGTATGCCTCCACCTCGGGCCCAAAAATGTCGGACTTATCGAGCCGCAGCGGGTGGCCAATGGTGATGGCGTGGCCCATGCCCGACTGTGGAGCACTGGGCGCAACTACTACGATTTCGGCATTCAGCTCGTGCAGCACGCGCACGAGGTGCGCAATGCCGGGTGCCGTAAGGCTGTCGTCGTTGGAAACGAGAATAAGGGGACGGGAAGAATCAGACATGCAAAAGACAAAAAAAGCGGGGTACACCACCGAAACAACCTGTACGGTAAAGCGGCGCCCTAGGGCGATTCGGCTCGCCGCCCGACCTTCGCGGCTATGCTTTTCGCCACTTTGCTTGCCGCCTCGCTCCTAGGTATGCCCGCTGCGGGCACGCCTCCTACGCTACCCACCCCGCTCCTTACGCCCTTCGAGCGCGACCCGGCCCACAACACTACCGCTACTTACGCCGAGTGCCTGGCTCACTACAAAGCCTTGGCTGCTGCCTACCCCACTACCATGCAGCTACGCGAGGCTGGGCCCACCGACAGCGGCCAGCCGCTGCACGAGGTGGTGCTTTCGGCCGATGGCACCTTTGAGCCCGCAGCCAGCCGGGCTAAGGGGCGGCCCGTTTTATTTGTTCAAAACGGCATCCATCCCGGCGAGCCCGAGGGCATCGACGCCAGTATGATGCTGGCCCGCGACCTGCTGCGCGACAAGAAGCTGCGCCTGCTGCTTGAAAAGGTCACGCTCGTGATTGTGCCCGCGTACAACGTGGATGGCATGCTGAACCGCAACTCGACGACCCGCGTCAACCAAAACGGGCCGCAGGCCTACGGCTTCCGGGGCAATGCGCGGCACCTTGACCTCAACCGCGACTTTGTGAAGCAGGACTCGCGCAATGCCCGCTCGTTTGCGGCGCTGTTTCAGAAGTGGCGGCCCGAAATTTTCGTTGACACGCACACCTCCAACGGGGCCGACTATCAGTACACCATCACGCTCATTCCGACGCAGCACAACAAGCTAGCGCCGGCCCTAGGTGCCTATTTGCAAGGCCAGCTGCTGCCGGCCCTCTATGCCGGCATGGCCAAGAAAAAGTGGCCCATGACGCCCTACGTTGACTTTGAGGGCGAAACCCCCGAGAGCGGCCTGCGCGCTTTCATGGAAAGCCCGCGCTACTCGACCGGCTACGCGGCTTTGTTCAACAGCATCGGCTTCATGCCCGAGACGCATATGCTTAAGGCCTTCGGCCCTAGGGTGCGCGCCACCTACGACCTGCTCACCACCTACCTCCAAACCGTGGCCGCCCAGGCACCCGCCGTACTGGCGGCCCGCGCTGCTGCCGACCAGGCCCTAGGTGCCCAAACTATCTTTCCGCTGGCTTGGGCACTCAGCGATACGGCCACGACTACCGTGCTCTTTCGGGGCTACGAGGCGGGGCACAAGCCAAGCGCCGTGAGCGGCCAGCCACGCCTTTACTACGACCGCACCCGGCCCTATACCCGGCCCGTGCCCTACTACAACACCGCCCGGCCCACCGTGGTGGTAGAAGCGCCGCAAGCCTACGCTATTCCAGCAGCCTGGCCGGAGGTTATTGACAACCTGCGCCGCAACGGGGTGGTGCTCCGGCAGCTCGCCGAGCCTCTCGTAGGCCGCGGCGAACCCTATATCATCGAAGAGTATAAGACTGCTCCACGGCCCTACGAGGGGCATTACCTGCATTCGCAGACAAGCCTTCGCACCGGGCCACAGGCTGCCAGCACCCTAGGAGCCGGCAGCTTTTACCTGGCTGTGCTGGCCGAGCAGGGCCCAGCTCGCCGCTACCTGGTCGAGGCCCTAGAGCCGCGAGCTACTGACTCGTTCTTTGCCTGGGGATTTTTCGATAGTGTGTTGCAGCAGAAAGAGCATTACTCTGACTATGTATTTGAGGACCTGGCCGCGGAGCTTTTAACCCAAAACCCAGCTATGCGCGAGCAGCTGGAAGCTGCTAAAAAGGCTGACCCTGCCCTAGCCACCAGCGGGCCCCGCCAGCTCGAGTGGGTGTACCAGCACTCGCCCTATGCCGAGCCCGGCTACCGCCGCTACCCCGTAGTGCGGTGGTACGGCCCGATGCCTCGCTAAGGAAAAAATGACTTTCGAAAATAAAGAGAAAAATATTTATTCTCAAGTATTGTATTTTCCCTTAAATGAGTTGATTTTTGCTGTGTCTACGCTAGGGCAAAATTTTAGCTAGCAGCTCATAAGCAACTGCTTAGCTAAATTGCCATTCTCTCCTGTTGCTATGAAAACGTGTCCCACCTCTTTCCAACGGCCGGCCTACATCAGCTTATGTGCGCATGCGCATCGCCTTGCGGCGGGGCCAGTGTCTGCGTGCAGCCCATGCTGCTATACCGGGCCGTTGGCCTACGCGGCTACCTGGCTCACGCTAGATGTAGCCCAGCGCTAGAAGAGGGTAATCTCCTTCGAAAGCTGGCTGCCACGAGTAGCGGCAGCCGGCTTTTGGAGGAACACCTGGGATAGGCTACTCATCGGTGGCCTTCGAGGTGGCAAAATCGGCCAGAAAGCGCCGCAATTGCTCGGGCGCGTGTACGGCTAGGCCTGGCGGGCGCTGGTAATTGGGCTCGCTCGCCAGCGGAAAGTAGCCAGTGGTACGCAAGTCATTCAGGTCGGTGGCCACAAAGCCCATGCGCCAATCGGGAAACATGCGGCCATTGGCCACGGCTTCGTGCAGCACAAAGGCATGCTTGTGACGCTCGTCCTGGGCTATTTTCTCATAAATGCGCGCGACTTCATCGCGGGGGCCTTCCAGCACTTGCACAAATTCTTTGGTGTCCGCCGCGTACAGCAGCAGGCCCGTGAGGCGGTGAGCTTGGTTGTAGGCACGCGCCTGGCGCAATAAGTCGAATAGCCCCTCCGGGCTTATGCCATCGCCCGAAGCAAGGCTATGGTAAATAATATGATAAAGTGGCTGGGGGGCAAGCATACTACACACAACTATTATTGGCTCGCTGTACGCGGCCGGTGGCCCTAGGTTGAGGAACACCGGCCGCGAGGCAGCTAAACCTACTTTTGGCACGGTGCGCCCACCAGCAAGCTAGCTGCCTGGGCCCCGAGGCGCCACAAGGTTTTCTTCATGCCCCAATGATACGGGACCCCCACAAAAAAGCGGCGTGGAGCAGTGCTCCACGCCGCTTTCGCAGGCCAATGGCAATCCCTAGGCGGCTGCTTCGGGCTTCATGTTTTGCAAGATGTCGTGGCCCATTTTGTCACGCTTGGTCGTGAGGTAAGTTTGGTTATGCTGGTTGGGCGTAATCTCGATAGGCACAGTCTCGACTACCTCCAGGCCGTAGCCGAGCAGGCCGGTACGCTTGCGGGGGTTATTGGTGAGTAGGCGCATCTGCCGAATGCCTAGGTCGCGGATGATGGCCGCGCCCACCCCATAGTCGCGCTCATCGCCCCGGAAACCCAGGTCCTCGTTGGCCTGCACCGTGTCGCGGCCGGCCTCTTGCAGCTTGTAGGCTTTCAGCTTGTTGAGCAAGCCGATGCCCCGGCCCTCCTGGTTCATGTACACGACCACGCCGCGGCCTTCACGGTCAATCTGCTCCATGGCCTGGTGCAGTTGCGGGCCGCAGTCGCAGCGGCACGAGCCAAAGATGTCGCCGGTGATGCACGACGAGTGCACACGTATCAGCACCGGCTCGGGCCCCGAGATGTCGCCTTTGACCAGCGCTAGGTGCTGGGCACCATTCGAGCGCTGGGTGTAGGCATAGAGGTCAAAGTCGCCGTGCGCGGTGGGCATCTTCACCGTGATTTCGCGCTGAATAAGGCTCTCCTGGGCCAGGCGATACTTGATGAGGTCTTGCACCGAAATCAGCTTCAGACCCCACTGCTTGGCTACTTTCTCTAGGTCGGGCAGGCGGGCCATTTCGCCATCTTCGCGCAAGATTTCTACTAGCACGCCCGCTGGCTCGAAGCCCGCCAGGCGGGCCAGGTCTACGCCTGCCTCGGTATGGCCGGCGCGGCGCAGCACGCCCTCTTTGCGCGCCTTGAGCGGAAATATGTGGCCGGGCTTCCCTAGGTCCTCGGGCTTGGTGGCCGGGTCGATAAGGGCCAGAATGGTCTTGGAGCGGTCGGAAGCCGAAATGCCGGTGGTCACGCCGTTGGTCAACAAATCGACCGATACCGTGAAGGGCGTAGCGTGCAGGGCCGTGTTGCGGCCCACCATCAGGTCGAGGCCTAGCTCGTCGCAACGGTCGGCAGTGAGGGGCGCGCACACTAGGCCGCGCCCGTGGGTAGCCATGAAGTTGATGACTTCGGGGGTGGCGCAACGGGCGGCGCAAATAAAATCGCCTTCGTTTTCGCGGTCTTCGTCATCCACCACAATCACGACCTTACCGGCCCGGATATCTTCGATGGCGCTTTCGATAGTGTCTAACATACAGGAAGCGATAAGCGGCTGCTTACCGAAAAATTAATACCTAAGAATAACCAGTTAACTGCAACTTCGTTTCGACCGGAAGGTTCACAAGAACCGCTGGTTTATTGTTCAAATAGACGTTCAAGTTGGCCCGTGGTAGCCGCCCAGTCATAGGTTGCCTGCACAAAGGTGTGGCCGCGCTCGGCAAGCTGGGCAGCGGCGACCTCATCGGCGAGCAGCTGGCTAATGGCGGCGGCCAGCGCTACGGCGCCCTCGGCCACCAGCAAGTGCTGGCCGGGCGTGCCACGCAGGGCATTATTGGCGAGCGGCGTAGTCACGCAGGGCAGCTGCATGGCCATAGCTTCCAACAATTTATTTTGCAAGCCAGTGCCCACCCGCATGGGTGCCACAAACACCCGCGCCTCAGCGTAGGCCTGGCGAATGTCCGGTAGCCAGCCGCTCACCGCCACGCCGGGGCGGCGAGCCAGCGCCTGCACCCTAGGGGCGGGCGTGGTGCCCGCCACCAGCAACTGGGCCTGGGGGTGCTGCTGCTGCACCAGGGGCAGTATTTCTTCGGCCAGCCAGCAGGCGGCATCTACATTGGGGTGGTAGCCCATGTTGCCGCAAAACACCAGCTCGTAGCGCCTGGCAGTGTGGGGCTGGGCTTGAAAAATGTCGAGCGCAATACCATTGGGCACTACCACAATCTGGTCGCGCTGCGGGTGCTGCACCAGTTGGCGGTCTTGGTCGCTAATGATGGTACGGTGGTCGAACCAGCTAAATACCTCGGCCTCGTAGGCGGCCAGGCGGCGCGCTTCAAGGGCCAGCACCGGCCGCTGCCAGGCCGGCGCCGTGGCCGCTCGCCGCGCCATTCCGGCCGAAAAAACGTCCATGTAGTCTAGTGTCTTAGGCCCCGCGTAGCCGCGCAGGTACTCAGCCATGCGGATGAGCTGGCAATACACATGGTCGGGGCGAAAGCTAGCCAGCAGGCGATGTAGCAAGCGCTGCGCGGCAGGCTCGTAGAAGTAGCCCACTTGCAGGGGCCGCCCGGCTGTGGCCAGTGCCCGCACCAGCCCGCTCGCCTGCGCCACGCGCCCTAGGGGGTGCACGTGCAGCCCACCGCCACACAGCGGGCGCACGGCGGCCAGCGCCTCTGGGCTCACCACTTCATCGCTGAGCGCTAGCACGCACACCTCGTGGCCTTGCGCGGCCAGGTAGCGCAGCTGATAGTAGGCCCGCAGCTTGTCGCCCTTGTCGAGCGGGTAGGGAAAGCGCGAAAGCAACACAAGCAGGCGCATAGGCTAAGACTGGGGCACGGGCGCTTGCTGGCCCACCAGCGTTTCGTAAAGACCTAGGAGCCGCTGGGTTACCTGCCGGGTGCCGTACTCGGCATGGGCCGTGCGGGCCGCCGCCTGGCCAATGGCCGCCAGCGGCAAGCGGCCGTGGTAGTAGTCGCGCAGGGCCTGGAGCCAAGCGGCAACTCCGTCGCGCAGCAGGATATTTTCGCCGTCGCGGGCCGCGATGCCTTCGGCCCCTAGGGCAGTGCTGAGCACGGCCTTACCCAAGGCCAGGCCTTCGACCACCTTCACGCGCATGCCACCGCCGCTGAGCAGCGGCACCAGCATCAGTTCGTATTGCTGCATAAAGGCCGGGGCCGATTCTACAAAGCCGTGCACAAAAACATTATCCTGGCCGGGCGGGCGGCTGGTGAGGTCGGCGGGCGGGTGCGAACCGGCGATGTGCAGCGCTAGCTCGGGTAGCTCGGCGTGGGCCTGGGGCCAGACTTCTCGCAGAAACCAAGCGAGCCCTTCCAGATTGGGCAGCCAATTGAGCGAGCCTATCACGAATAGCGTGCGCGGCTGGGGAGGCGCGGCGGCGCGGGGCAGCTGCCCTAGGTCGTAGCTGGCAGGAATGATGGCAAAAGCAGGCGGGCCGACCGTTCGGGTCGCATACCTGGCTTTCACTTCCTCCTCCCCCACCGATGCTGGCAACCAGGCAAATAAGCGTTGCAAGCGTAAGACATCCTCTTCCGTAATGGCCGCGACAGCATCTACCCGATGCAGCATCCATTTTTCAAATTCTTTTAGCCGCTGCGCCAGCTTTTGGAGGTACCAGCTTTTGAGCGGGTTGCCGGCGCGGCTAGCCAGCATTTCCCAAATAGTGTATTCTACATTGTGCGCCCGCAGCACGATGGGCGGCAGGTACTGCCAGGCTGGTAGGCCCCCCGAAATAACTTCTCTTGTTATAAACCCCGCGTACCAAGCCACAAATGTGCCCTCCAACTGCGCTACATCGAAGGCTTCGGTAAGCAGCAACTGCTTTAACTTATCAGCGAGTCGTTCACTTATAAAGCGTTCGACATTATAGGGCAGGTAGTAGCCGGAGCTGCTCCTAGCCACTAAGTTCACTAGTGCCTTTAGTGGTTTTAGGCGTGTGTCCACGTCCACTGTTACTAGGCGCACATTGGGGCCTAGGTGAGCTAGCGCATCGGCGGGCTGGTGGTGCTTGGGCGTGTTGATGGCTAGCACCGTCACGCGGTGGCCGGCTTCGGCGAGGCCCCGCGCCGTTTCGTACATGGCAATAGCCCCGCCGTCGTGCGGCGGATAGGGGACGCGCGGACAGAGTTGCAGAATGTGCATCGGGGGCGAAGATAAGCCGCGCCTTAGGCTTGCACCGGGGCCGTTTGGCTGGCCTGCTGCACCGCCTCCCACACCACGGCGGCGCTGCGCGCCCACGAAAACCGCGCTACGTTGACCAGTCCGGCGGCTTGCAAGCGTGCGCGCAAGCCCGCATCTTGGCTTAGTTGAAGCAGGCCTTCGGCAATGGCAACCGGCTGGTAAGGGTCACAGAGCAAGGCCCCGGCAGGGCCGCCCGCTACCTCGGGCAAGGACGACAGATTGGACGTGAGCACGGGGCAGCCGCTGGCCTGGGCCTCGACAATGGGTAAACCAAAACCCTCGAAGAAAGGCACGTATACCGTAGCCAACGCCGCTGCATAAAGGTCCGCCAAGTCTTCTTCGCTCACGCGGCCCGTAAAGCGCACTGCCGCCTGCACAGTGGGCGACAAGCGCTGGTAGGCTTCAAAAATAGGTCCCGCCTGCCACGCCTGCCGCCCCACAATGAGCAGCTGCAACGCTGCGGCAGCTTCCCCGCCCTGCGCCTTAAACAAGCCAAATGCCTGTAGTAGGTTGCTCAAGTTCTTGCGCGGCTGCAACGCGCCCACAAATAAAAAATAGGGCTGCCCCTGGCTAAACCGCGCGCGCGCAGCTAGCTGTGCCGCCGCAACCTGGGGCCGAAAATGCGCAGCTGGCGCATTATACGCCACTTTGATGGGCTCGACCGCGAGGCCAAACTGAGCGCCTAGGTCCTGCCGCGTGGCCTCCGACACTGCAACGAGTTGCTCGGCTGCTCGGGCAAAGCGCGGCGTGAAGTAGCGGTAGTACTGCCGTATCAGGCGGTGCATGTCTTGTGGGCGGTGCCGGTACACTAGGTCGTGCACCACCATCACGCGGGGCACCGCAGTGCCCAGCACCGTAAAGCCCTCGGGCGAGAGCAGCGCGGCCGGGCGGTGCTGCCGCAGCCACCAGGCCACCGCGCCCTCGTACCAGGCCAGCATCAGGAAGGGGTGGCGGGCCGGGGGGTACAGCACGTGCGGCACCACATTGGGGCCAAAAAGATAGCGGGCATCGTAGGCCCGGTCGAAGAGGAAATGGAACGTGCACGCAGGATGCTGCTGCACTAGCTCGCGCAAAATTTCGGCGGTGTAGCGACCTAGGCCTTCCAAGTGGCCACCAGGCAATAAGAAGCGGGTAGTAACGGCGAGGTGCACTTCGTTGCGTTAGGAGTTAAAAATTAGAAGTTGGGAGTTGAAAAGCTAGCTACTTCATACCTTTTAACTCCTCACCCATACCTCACTTAAACTGTTGGTGCAAAGCCTGAATCTGGCTTTCATTACCGAGCACGAGTAGCACGTCGCCGGCGGCAGTGCGGTAGTCAGCAGCGGGGCTTACTTCGAGCTCGCCGTTTTCGCCCCGGCGCAGGGCAATTATGGTGGCCCCGGTGCGCGAGCGCACGTCAAGCTCCCGAATGCTGCGGCCGCGCAACGCGGGCTTGAGCTCATTATACGGCAGCTCTTCGAGGCGTAGCTTATTGGGGTCGAGGCCCGAAATCATGTCCAGAAACTTGATAACCTCGGGGCGAATGATGAGGTTGGCCATGTGCGAGCCCCCAATTTCGTCGGGCATCACCACCGAGTTGGCCCCGGCCGAAATCAGCTTACTAACGCTGCTGCGGGCACTGGCCCTGGCAATAATGGTGATGGTGGGGTTGAGCTCGCGGGCGGTGAGGGCCACAAACACATTATCAGCATCTTTGGGCAGGGCCGTGATGAGGGCACGGGCATGCTCGATGCCCGCTTGGCGCAACGCGATTTCGGTGGTAGCATCGCCAAACACGGCCGGAATCTGCTGGCGACTGGCTTCGCTGGCGGCGGCCAGCAACTGCTGGTTTTGCTCTACCACCACTGCCTTGGCTCCGCTGTGGCGCAGCTCGTCGTAGGCCTTGTAGCCATTGCGCCCAAAGCCGCAGACAATGACGTGGTTGCGAAATCCTTTGATTTCCTGGTCGGCGCGAATCATGCGAAAAAGGTGGCGCAGCTCACCATCAAAAATGTACGTGGTGAGCACCGACACAAGGTAGGCTACTACCAGCAGGTTAAAAAGAATATAGAACGACGTAAACAGCCGCCCTAGGTCTGAGAGCGGGTGCACCTCGCCAAAGCCCACCGTGGAGGCCGTGATGACGGTCATGTAAAAGGCATCGACCAGCGGGTAGTGCTCGATGCTCATAAAGCCCGCCACGCCCACGCCAAAGCTGAATACCAGCAGCCCTAGGGCCAGCCAAAGCCGGGAAAGATTGAGTTGCTTGAGCATTGTTTCCGTAGTAAACCGGCTGTCATGCAGCGCGCAGCGAAGCATCTCGCGTGGTGCGGTATTATCAACGTTAGCAGTTACTGCGCCACGCGAGATGCTTCGGTGCGCGCTGCATGACAGCTGATTTTCTTACGCGTTTCGCGCCACCACAGTACCTAGCATTTGGGCCAGTTGGCCGTCGAGCTTGGTCAATTCATTGTAGCGCAGCAGGGCATTCAGCTGCTCGTTTTCGTCGAGGCGGCTGTCATTGATTTGAGCTAGGCACTGCTGGCGCTCGCGCTGCACGTGGCACTTGTTGAGGCGCAGAATGGCGTTGTCGCAGGCTAGCTGCAGGAGGTTCAGCTCGGTGGGCACGTAGATATCCTTGATGCGCCAGTTGGGGCTGAGGTCGTAGCGCTCGGTAGCAAAGTCGGCCAGCAGGCTCCGAATGGCCGCATCGGGATGGTGGGCCAGCCGGCGCATATCGGGCAGCTCGCCGCGCAGAAATGCCTCGCGGCACTCGCCCCACAGCTGGGCGTAGAGCGGCGTGCGCAGCGGCGTGCCTTCGAGCTGGCTTAGCAGGTAGTGCGCCACCGACACGCCTTCCTGCAACTCGTGCGCGCCGTAGAGCACGAGCAGGCGCAGCACGGCCTGCTCGCACTGCTGCAGCACATCGAGCGGCTCGGCCAGTGCGTGCGGGTCCACGGTGGGGCCGGCCAGCTGGGCTTTTTCCTCCTCCGAGCCATGAATGGAGCCATACATAGCCATCTCAATCTCCTCCTCGGGCGTGAGCTCGTGGTGGGGCTGGCTGCTAGGCGCGGGTCGGCTAGGTGCGGCGTTACTAGGCGCGGCAGTGCTGGACGGGGCAGGCGAGCCAGCGGCCGGCGACGAGCCACTCCTACTGGCAGGCGGAGCTTTGAGCAGCTTGTTGTATTCGGTGATAATCACCTGCTCATCAAAGCCGAACACGCTGGCCGTTTGCTGCAAAAACACCTGGCGCTTGAGGCCATCGGGCACTTTGGCGATGCTTTGCAGCACCTCCCGAATGGCTTCGGCTTTCTTTATGGGGTCATTGCTGGCTTCGCGGGCCACGAGCGTGGTTTTGAAGGCAATGAAGTCCTGGCTCTGGTTCTCGATGTAGGTGGCGAAGCGCTGGTCGCCCACCTTGCGGATGTAGCTGTCGGGGTCGTCGCCGTCGGGGAAGAGTACCACACGCACATTGAGGCCCCCTTCGAGCAGCAGGTCGATGCCGCGCAAACTGGCTTTAATACCTGCCGCGTCGCCGTCGTAGAGCACCGTCACGTTGTCGGTGTAGCGCTTGATGAGCCGAATCTGTCCCTCGGTGAGCGAGGTGCCCGACGAAGCCACCACGTTTTTGATGCCACCCTGGTGCAGGCTTAGCACGTCGAGGTAGCCCTCTACCAAGTAGCACAGCTCCTCTTGCCGGATGGGCTGCCGGGCCTGAAACAGACCGTAGAGCACATCTGACTTATGGTAAATCTCCGACTCGGGCGAGTTGAGGTACTTCGCCATCTTGTCGTCGCGCTTCAGGGTGCGCGCCCCAAAGCCCACCACGCGCCCGCTCACGTTATGAATCGGGAACATCACGCGGCCCCGGAAGCGGTCGTAGCGCCGGCCGGTGTCGTGGCCTTGGTCGTCTTCGCGCTTGATGACGAGGCCAGTCTTCTCGAGGTACTTGAGCTGGTAGCCCGCTTTTTCGGCCGACTTCAGCAGGTCGTCCCACTGGTCGAGCGAGTAGCCCAACTCGAAGGTTTGGATGGTCCCTAGGGTCAGGCCACGCTCCTTGAGATACGCGTAGCCCACGCCCATGCCTTCATCCGTGTTCTGGAGTAGGCGATGATAGTGGTCTTTGGCCCAGTTAGATACAATGTACTGCGAGTCACGCTCGTTCTGAATGAGCTGCTCTTCGGGGGTGCGCTCCTCTTCTTCGGGCACAGCTACGCCGTACTTCTTGGCCAAGCCGCGCAGCGCCTCGGGGTAACTGCTGCCCTCCACGTCCATCACGAACTGCACCACGCCGCCAGCCTTGCCACAGCCGAAGCATTTGTAGAGGCCCTTACTCGGATTTACTGAGAAGGAAGGCGATTTTTCGTTGTGAAAGGGGCAGCAGGCCCAGTAGTTCTGGCCTTGGCGCTTGAGCTGCACATAGTCGCCCACCACCTCCAGGATGTCAGCGGTGTGGATAATCTGGTCAACGGTTTCTTTAGGGATGCGGGCCACGGGTTCAGCTTAGAACTTCAAATTTACACCCGCCGCGGCGCGGGGTGGTGCCCAACCCATCTCGCGCCGGGTACTATGCTCGGTTGCTTGGCGCAAGCGGCTAGTGAGTCGGCCTGCAGCATGGCTGCCAGAAGCTACGCCCGCCCCTGCCTGCGGTCCAATTAGCTTAGCGAGCCTTGGCCTGTCGTGCCTTCACAGCGTATTCTCATCTATAGAACTGTTCACTCTATAGTTATTCAGCGAATTGCAAAGCAGATTCTTTGTGCGTTTTGGCCAACCTGTTCAGCTTATCGGTCGTATGCGGCTCACCTTGCAAGGCAATAAATTCTTCTTTTTCTCCAACTGGCTAGCTGGCCTTTATCCACTGGCTAGCCCTCTTTGCTAACGTGTATGGCTACTTCTGCCGACTCTTCTTTCCTTTCAACTACCCCAGTGGTAGCTACTAAGCGCATCTCGTGGGGCGCCATATTGGCGGGCGCCGTACTGGCGCTAGTCATTCAACTAGCGCTCAGCTTGCTAGGTATCGGCATTGGCCTAGGTACCATCGACCCGCTCACCGAGCAAAACCCCATGGCGGGCATCGGCATTGGGGCAGCCATTTGGTGGGTGGTTAGTATGCTGGTGTCGCTTTACCTAGGTGCTACCGTGGCCAGCCGCTTGGCCGGCATGCCTCGCCCCACCGATGGCATGCTGCACGGCTTGCTTACATGGTCGGTGGTGACGCTGCTCACTTTTTATCTTCTTACCACGGCCGTGGGCCGCATCATTGGCGGCGTTACGGGTGTAGCTGGCCGGGCCCTTTCGGGAGTAGGCAGCGGCATTGCCGCCGTGGCTCCCGAGGCCGGCGAGGCCATCAAGGGCGAGCTTAAAGCCCAGGGCATTGACCTGAGCGATGTGAAAAAACAGGCTCGCTTACTACTGCGCCAAACCGGCAAGGCTGAGCTAACCCCCGAAAACCTAGAGCGCCAGGCCAAAACTGCTGGCAGCGAGGCCAAGGCTGAGGCCGGCCAAAGCGCCGCTAACCCGCAGGCCGCCGACGATAACTTCGACGAACTAATCGACCGCCTCAGCAGCAAAGCCGAAAACATTGGCAATGCTGCCGACCGCGATGCAGCCGTAAACGTGGTGATGAAGCGCACCGGCAAGAGCCGCACCGAATCGGAGCAGATTGTTGACAATTGGATTGCTACCGCCAAGCAGGCGCAGGCCAAGCTAGCCGAAGCCAAGGTGAAGGCTGAAGCTACCGCCCGCGAGGCTGGTGATGCTGCCGCCGCTGGCCTCTCCAAGGCTGCCCTGATGATGGCTCTGGGCCTAGGCCTAGGTGCCGCCGCCGCCGCCTTTGGAGGCCGCCGTGCCGCGCCACACTCAGTAGTGGCCTAATGTGTACGGAGCCGGCTGCGGCTGGCTCCCTCCTACTGTTTGCTTTTATACAAAGAAGCCCGGTCATTAGATTGACCGGGCTTCTTTGTGTTCACAGTATTTTGTGTCGCGAGACGTGCGCGATAGCTCGTGCTACGGCCTCAACTCGCCACTTATGGGCGGCGCACCGAGTCGGGCCGGCTCGCGGCGTCGAGCGCCTGCGCGGCAGTAAAGCTCTTCTCAACTGTGGAGTAGCCGGGGGGTGAGATGCGTTTGCCGCTGCTCGTGATAAACGTAGGCTTTATTTTGAGGGTGAAGCGTAAGGGCTGGCGGTCGCGGTCGGTGAGGCCCAGCGCAAAATCGGCCAGGCTTTCACCCGTTCGTTCACCTAGGGCCTCACGCAAGTTGCTTTCTACCAGTATCGGGGAGGTAATGAGGCCACCATTGGCGGGCACTTCGATACGCTGGTTGGTGTGGCCCTTGGCTATTTCTTTGCCATCGACGAGGGCGATGTAATCAAACTCATTGAGGGCCGCCGTCTCGGCATTGGGGTTGCGAAACTCCAGATTCACGCGCATCCGCAGGGGCACATTGCCAGCAGTAGCGGCCGCCAACAACAAGGCCCGCTCGGCGGTACCTAGGTCGGGGGCCTGGCGCGTGTTTAACACATTGACCCCAGCCACGGTAGCTTGGTCGATGGAAGCTAGGCGCACATCAACGTTTTTGAACGCCTTGGCCTGTTGCACTTGCTCCTGAATGCCGCACTGGCTAAAGCTAGCTACGGCCACCAAGCCGGCTACTGCCTGCACGGCTGCGCGGCGGGTCGATAAGAAAGAAAAGAACATGAGGAGAATCGGAAAGAGAAAGGTGGGAAATGAAAACCTTTTACTTTCAATCCTTCAAATAGTTCTGTTTATTTTACCCTACACAGCCAGCTCTTCGCCGCAGCCAGATAAGCTCCAGCCTAAGGCTCGTAACCAGACTACTTGTGGGGCCAACGCGTCGAGCTAGCTGCTTAGCAGCCCTATTTCTTCACTTCGGGAGAATGCTTGCGGCATTTACCCTAGGCGGCAAAGCAGCAGCTTCTGGCTCTTGCATCTTATCAGCAGCTCCACCGTAGAATAGCTTAGTTCATCTTTTATTCATATTAGAATTTGACTATGTTTTCTTCTGCTTCTTGTTGGGCCTGCGCCGGTTTGTGCGCGGTTCTACTCACGGCTTGCGGCCAAAAACCCGACGGCACGCCCTATGGCGTCAATCCCGGCAAGCACCCCAATGGCCAGCCGCTAACCCGGGCCGACAGCATCGCCGAGGCGCACCGCTTTAGAGGCAATAAAATTCCGAAGGCGGGCGAGCTCAATGCGATTACGAACGGTGCTCGGGCGGGCCAGCCTATCACAACGACCATGCTACAGCAATAGGTGCCGCCGTACTGACGCGATGCCAGTGGTATAGCCGCGCCGGGCACGCGGTAAATCGGGCTAGGGGTTTTCGTACCTTTGCTCGATTCATCAGCCAAGAAAATGCCCGCGTACCGTCCTCAAGAGATTGAAAAGAAGTGGCAAGCCCACTGGCAGCAGCACCACACGTTCCGCGCCGAAAACCAGTCCGACAAGCCCAAGTACTACGTGCTTGACATGTTCCCCTACCCCTCGGGGGCGGGCCTGCACGTGGGGCACCCCCTAGGGTACATTGCCTCCGATATTGTGTCGCGCTACCAGCGCTTGCAAGGCCGCAATGTGTTGCACCCCATGGGCTTCGACTCGTTTGGCCTGCCCGCCGAGCAATACGCCATCCAGACCGGCCAGCACCCGGCCGTGACCACCGAGAAGAACATTGAAACCTACATTCGGCAGCTCCAGCAGCTAGGCTTTAGCTACGACTGGGAGCGCGAGGTGCGCACCTCCGACCCCAGCTACTACAAGTGGACGCAGTGGATTTTCCTGAAGCTGTTCAATAGCTGGTACAACCTCGATACCAACCAGGCCGAGCACATCCGCACCTTGCAGGAGAAGTTCGTAGAGAATGGCAGCGCTGGCATCCGCGCCGCGGGCGAGGCCGATGACCGCCACGACTTCTCGGCCGGCCAGTGGCAGATGATGAGCGAAAAGCAGAAGCTCGCCGCCATCCTCCCCTATCGCCTCGCCTACCAGCAAGACACCTATGTGAACTGGTGCGCTGCCCTAGGTACCGTACTCTCGAACGACGAGGTAAAAGATGGCCTTTCGGAGCGCGGCGGCTACCCCGTCGAGCGCCGCCTCATGCCGCAGTGGAACCTGCGCATCACGGCCTACGCCGACCGCCTGCTCAAAGGGCTTGATACCCTCGACTGGCCCGACGCCGTGAAGGAGATGCAGCGCAACTGGATTGGCAAGAGCATCGGAGCCGAGGTCACTTTCCCGGTGCAGAGCCACGACGGCCTAGGTGTCAAAGTATATACCACCCGCGTCGATACCATCTACGGCGCTACCTTCTTGGTGCTGGCGCCTGAACACGAGCTGGTTGATACCATCACTACGCCCGAGCAGCGCGCAGCTGTCGATGAGTATATCGCCGCTACCAAGCGCCGCTCGGAGCGCGACCGCATGGCCGACGTGAAAACTGTGTCGGGCGTGTTCACCGGCGCCTACGCCGCCAACCCCGTCGATGGCACGCCCGTGCCCATCTGGCTGGCCGACTACGTGCTGGCTGGCTACGGTACCGGCGCGGTAATGGCTGTACCCAGCGGCGACCAGCGCGACTACCTCTTTGCCAAGCATTTCGACCTGCCCATCCCGGCCATTTCGGACGCCCAGCAAGACCTCGACCAGCAAGCCGACCCCACCAAGGAAGGTCGTTATATCAACTCGGGCATCGTCAACGGACTCGGGTACAAGGAAGCCACCGCCACGCTAATCGCCTTCCTCGAAGAGAAGGGCCTCGGCAAGGGCAAGGTAAATTTCCGCCTGCGCGACGCCATTTTTGGCCGCCAGCGCTACTGGGGCGAGCCCATCCCGATTTACTACAAGGATGGCACCGCCTACGGCGTGGCCGAAGCCGACCTGCCGCTGGTGCTCCCCGAAATCGACGAGTACAAGCCCACCGAAACCGGCGAGCCGCCCCTGGGCCGCGCCAAAGACTGGAAGTACAAGGGCCAATACGAGTTTGAGCTGAGCACCATGCCAGGCTGGGCCGGCTCTAGCTGGTATTACCTCCGCTATATGGACCCGCACAACGCCGACCGCTTCGTGGGCGAAGACGTGGAAAAATACTGGGGCCAGGTAGACCTATACATGGGCGGCGCCGAGCACGCCACCGGCCACTTGCTGTATTCGCGCTTTTGGTATCTGTTCTTGAAGGACCTAGGCCTGGTAACGGCCAATGAGCCCTTCCAAAAGCTGATTAACCAAGGGATGATTTTGGGTCGGTCGAACTTCGTGTATCGCATTAACGGCACGAATACGTTCGTGACACTTTCTAAAAAAGACCAGCACGACACTACGGCTTTGCACGCTGACGTAAGCATCATAAATAATGATGTACTCGACACGGAAGCCTTCAAGAAATGGCGGCCTGAGTTTGCTGACGCAGAATTTATCTTGGAAGACAACGGCACCTACACCTGCGGCTGGGAAGTAGAGAAGATGTCGAAGAATAAATTCAACGTCGTGAACCCAGACGTTTTGGTGGCCCAATACGGCGCGGATGCCCTGCGCCTTTATGAAATGTTCCTAGGTCCGCTGGAGCAGTACAAGCCCTGGAATACTAACGGTATCAGCGGCGTAGCTACGTTCCTTAAGAAGTTCTGGCGTCTCTTCCACCCCGAAGACGGAGCCCTTGCCGTGACCGACGAGGCTGCTGCTCCTGCCGAGCTGAAGACCCTGCACCGCGTCATTCAGAAGGTGGCACAGGACATTGACAAGTTCAGCTTCAACACCAGCGTCAGCACCTTCATGATTGCTGTGAACGAGTTGACGTCCCTAGGTACCCACAAGCGCGCCGTGCTGGAGCCGCTCGTGCTGCTGCTCTCGCCCTTCGCGCCCCACCTTGCCGAAGAGCTGTGGGAGGAGCTCGGCCACGCGCCCGGCAGCATCAGCTACGCCGCCTACCCCGAGTTCCGCGAGGAGTACCTGGTAGAAGCCAACGTTACCTACCCCGTGGCCATCAACGGCAAGGTGCGTGAGCAGCGCCAGTTTGCCGCCACCGCCACCGCGGCTGAGATTGAAACGGCGATTCTGGAATCGGATTTCCTCACCCGCTTTGCCGAAGGCAAAACCCCGAAGAAAGTAGTGGTAGTGCCCGGCCGCATGGTAAACGTGGTGGTGTAGTGCTAGCGCTTTACTACCGCGTCTGTTAGGCTAATCTTACCGAAGCTTGACAGATAAAGTGTTATAAAAGAAAAAGGCCCGCTGTATGCACAGCGGGCCTTTTTCTTTTATAGTAGCTACTAGCCTTTCTGCCAGCGCTTTTCACGCCATTCGGCCTGCTGCTCGGGCGTTAGAAACGTCCAGGCTACGAGGCGACTTTTCTTTTGGCCCTGGGCCATGTCAATGGTTTTAACTTCCACCGCTTCGGCCCACTGCAACTCTTTATAGATGCCGGGCAGCGTGTGGCTTTGCGAAACCAGCGTAGTAAACCAGAAGCCAGAAGCTTGCTGCTGCTGGCTCTCCTTTACGAGCTTACGCACGAAGGCTTCTTCGCCGCCGGGGTACCACAGCTCGCTGGCTTGCCCGCCAAAGTTGCGGACGGGCGGGGCAGGGCGGCCCTTACCTAGGCTAGTAGTCTTGCGCCGAGTACCGGCCTCCGCCTCAGCCAGCGAAGTAAAGAAGGGCGGGTTACAAATGGTGGCGTCGAATACCTCACCGCGGCGGGCAATGTCGGTAATAAGGTGGCTAGCATCGGGCTGGTGGCGAATGTCGATACTGCCTTGCAGCGCGTTGTTGGCCGCCACGATGTTGCGGGCAGCACGCAGGGCTACCGGGTCGGTTTCGGAACCCACGAAGCGCCAGCCGTAGGCTTGGTGGCCAATAATGGGGTAAATACAGTTGGCCCCTACCCCAATATCCAACACCGAAATTTTCTTGCTGTGCGGCAACGTGCCACCGTTGCTAGCGGCCAGCAAATCGGCTACGTAGTGCAGGTAATCGGCCCGGCCGGGGATGGGCGGGCACAGATAGCCGGCCGGAATATCCCAGTGCACGATGCCATAAAACTGCTTCAGCAGCGCCTGATTAAGTGCTTTTACGGCCTCAGGATTAGCAAAGTCCACCGAAGCGTCGCCAAACTTATTGACTTGCACGAAGGGAGCAAGCGGCGGGCTGGCTTTGATTAATTGCGGAAAATCGTAGCGCTCGCGGTGCGGGTTGCGGGGGTGCAGCACGCTCTTGCTGGCGAGCAGGTCTTTGGGCGGGGTAGGCATGGGTACTAGAAGGGGGAGCTAGTGTAACGCAACAGCCCAGCCCATGTTTGAAAAGTAATGGGGCGACTGCCTTTACACACTCGAAAAGCAATAGTCCGCCCCCCTCGGGAGCGTAGTCTGAGACTACGCTCCCGAGGGGGGCGGACTATTACACATTAGAATTATATTTTCTGCACCCGAGCACGACGCAGCACTTTGCTAGCACTCTCCACCGTCAGTACATAGCTACCCGCCGGATAGGCCTGCAAGTCAAGGGTCAGCGTGGTAGCAGCCTCGCTGCTCAACTGCTCGGCATGCACCACTTGGCCGATGCTATTGGTCAGGTACCAGCGGCCAGCGCTTTCGATGGGAGTTTCCCAGGTTACGGTGGCGCGGTCGGCGGTCGGGTTGGGGTAGATGCTGAGGGCGGCGGTGCTGGCAGCGATGCTAGCGCTAGCGGCGGCCTGCACGGCCACTACAGGGCTGTAGGCAAATGTGCCATCTAGGTCGAGCTGCTTGAGGCGATAGTAGCTCGTGGTACGCAGCGGGGCGGCATCGAAGTGGCGGTAAGTGTGTTCGCTCTGTGTGGTGCCCATGCCCGTTACCGTGGCAAGCGTGGCAAAGCTGACCCCATCGGCCGAGCGCTGCACCTCGAAGCCAGCATTGTGCTGCTCGCTGGCCGTGGCCCAGCTCACGGCCACACCCGTACCCTGCGCTACTGCGCCAAAGCTAGTGAGCGTTACGGGGAGCGGTTGAAGAGTACCGTTTACCTGAAATTCGTAGAGTGAGTAGCCGTTGTCTGAGATGGTGGTGCCGCGCTTGGTGCCGTTCATCCGCACATAGCGGCCAGTTACGGGCGTCGTAAAGCTGTATTCGTTGAAGTGAAAAGAATTGCCGACGGTCGTAGCTACGGTAGTCCAGGTTACAGCATCTTCCGAAACGTCGATGGTGAAGTTTCCACCGTAGGCTTTTTCCCACACCAAGTATACCCGTGAAATAGTAGCCTCTCCACGCAGGTCTACATAGATAGAGGCATCATCGCGGCCAGCCGTGCTAGCCCAGCGAGTAAGTCTATCATTATCAAAAGCATAGCTCGGCAATAAAGCGCCTTGAGTGCTAGAGGCCACGCTTGGCTTGGCGTCAGCAATGTTAGACGAGTTATTGGACGCGGCAAATACCTCGAACTCATACAGTGAGTAGCCATACACCGTGCCGCGGGCGATGCCGTTCATGCGCACGTAGCGGCCAGTTTTGCCGAGGTTAGGATATTCATTAGAGGTGGAGATGTTACCCGTAACAGTTACGGCCGTTTGCCAGGTAGTACCATCGCTCGATACATCCAGCGTAAAATCCTTACCTAGGGCTGATTCCCACGTCAGGCGGATGCGGTCTATCGTTTGCACCGAGCCTAGGTCTACCATGATGTACTGCTGGTCGGTATAAGCGCTTTCCCAACGGGTAGTTCCGCTTCCGTCGAAGGCGTTGGCGGCCGCTTGCATTGGGCTGGCCGAAGCGGTAGCTGCTTTACCGAACGCTAGGTTGGGGTTGGGGTCGTAGGCGTATATCGCAAACTCGAACAGCGAGTAGCCGTAGCCAGTGGCGCGTGCGGTACCATTCATACGCACATAGCGGCCAGTTTTGCCGAGATTGGGGTAGTCGTTTGTGGTCGAGGTGTTATTTGTTACTGTCACAGCCGCCGTCCAGGTGCCGTTTACCACGTTAGTCCAGTTGGCATCGCTTGGTGCGGCGGTAACAGCAGAAATGTCTAGGGTGAAGTTTTTGCCAAATGCGGCTTCCCAAGACAACCGGATGCGGTCGATGGACTGCACCGAGCCTAGGTCAACGATGAGGTACTGCGAGTCAGTAGAGTTACTTTCCCAGCGGGTGCCGCTGTTGCCGTCGAAGGCATTGCTGGCGGGCTGGGCTGCCGATGAGGCAAAGGCAGCTTTGCCAAGAGCTAGATTTTGAGCTAGGGCCGGGCTAGTGGCCGACAGTGAGAAGATGAACAACCATTGCAGAAAGAGGCGGAGATTATTTTTCATAATAGCAGAAGGGCGAATAGCTTTTGTGCTTCAAAACTACTTTTTGGCCCTTGCCAGCTACAGCCAAAAACGCCCAACCCGCTTATTTCCTTGCCCAACATTAGATTAGGCTTTGCGAGTGATATTCTGTATTTTACGTATAAAAAATTGTCTTACCACATCTACAAACTACCCTTGCCGCCACCTGCTAGCTCATAAAAAAGGCTACCCCCATTACTAGGGATAGCCTTTTTTTATTACTGAATAACAATATATCAATAAACTGCTTAAAATACGAGCGCCCAGCTTACTGTTCCTAGCCCTTCGTACGCACCGATACCTCCTCAGTATTCAATCAGCAAGCCACTGCTATTCTTGAATCAGAAGTAAACAGAGCAACTCCAGAACTAGGCAACTACAGTTCCTCAGCAGCTTCCGCTAGTTCGGCCCGTACAGCCTTGGGTAGCGAGGCCACTACGAGCTCGTACGAGTGCATAATCCACTGGCGTAATTGGGCCACGGTGGCACCGGCGCCGATGACCACTGTGTTCCAGTGTTTCTTATTCTGGTGAAAACCCGGCAGTACGTAGTCGTAGCGCTCTCGCAACTCAACGGCCTGTTCCGGGTCACACTTCAGGTTGATACTCGCAAACGTCTGCAAGCTAGTGAGGGCAAATATCTTACCACCCACCTTAAACACGAGCGTGTCGGGGCCAAAGGGTAATTCCTCGGTGGCACCCGGCAGGCTCATGCAGAAGTCGCGATACTCTTCGATGTTCATGCGTGCCCAGGCTTAGCGAATAAACCAGCGGTACAACAGCACCCCTAGGCCGACTAAAAACATCGCCATGCTCAGCTTATTGATGAAGTGCATGGTGCGCAGGTTGAAGTTGGATTTACGATTCGGGTCGGCCTTGCGGAAGAAATAACCAAAGGCCGGGCCGAAGTTGAAAAGGTCTTTACCGTTCATAAGGATAGAGGCTAGTGCCAGCAAATTAACACCTAGGGCGGCGGAATGATTGCGCCGAGGCCCACTATATTACGCTATTTCTACGGCTCGGCGCTCGCGCCAAATGAGCCCAGCGGGTAGCTCAACCGCCGAAAACTCTAGGTGCACAACGCGACGCGACCGGTCGCTAATGCTGCGGCTGGAGGCGTGCAGTAGGAGTGGTTTCATCAGCATAGCTCCACCAGCGGGCACCGGGCACACGGCAGCCGTAGCCGTATGGGCAGCAATAGTTTCGGCGGGCACCACACCGCCTAGGTGCGAACCCGGCACTACCTTAAGGGCACCATTGGAGGCGTCACAATCATCGAGGTGCAGCCGGATGGTAACGGTATTTTCGAGCACGGCCACGGGCGGCTGCACTGCCACCCAGCCAGCTTTGGTGGTCCAGGGGCCGAAGCCGGGCAGGTCGCTGGCGCGGTGGTCCACGTTTATCATCAGGTCTTGGTGCCAGGCTACCAGCCAGTTCGATTGCGCGGGCTTATCAAAATAGATGGCCTTGGTAAGATGGCAGCCAGCCGGAAAAAGCTCGCCTAGTAGTTTACGCAAGGGGGCCGTGTCGAGCAGCGGCCACAGCGCTGGTACTTCGCCCAACAGGTTACGAATGGCAAATACATCTTGGCTACGGCGAAAATTAGGGCCAGCGGCGGGGGCGGCTTCAATGCAGCTCAGTAGCGCCGCTACTTCGGCAGCGGTATAGAGTTGTGGCAAGGTTACGTGGCCCACTTTGGCCAATTGACCAGCCAGCGGAGAAGTGGCAGCAGTAGCATTCATCAGTAGCAAAGCTACAGCACACGTCCAGTCAGGTTTTAGACGCAACTTGCAAGCAGGTTACTGTCCTCACTCACTTTTACTAATGAGCCCACGCCTTACCCTATGCCTGCTCACGCTGGCTGCCAGCACGGGTCCCGCCTTCGCCCAAAAAGCTGCCCCTGAAGCCGAAGCCGTGAAGCAGGTCGTCACCTCGTTTTTTGACGGCATGCGCCGCGGTGATAGCACACTGGTGCGCCGCACCCTGGCGCCAGGCGCCGTGTTTCACGGCCTAGGTGGCAAGCCCGGCCAGCCTACCACCCTAGAAACGGAGAGCATCACTGGCTTCCTGAGAGCAGTGGCTACGCCCCACCCCACAGTGTGGGACGAGCGCGTGCAATTTGAGCGCGTGCTCATCGACGCCAACCTGGCCAGCGTGTGGGCATCCTATGAGTTCTACCTAGGCAGCAAATTCAGCCACTGCGGCTACGACTCCTTTCAACTAGTGAAGCTAGCTGAGGGCTGGAAAATCGCGCACATCATCGACACGCGGCGCAAGGAGAAGTGTAAGTAGCTGATTGACTTCAGTCACCAAAAGCTACAAGGCCACACTCGCCTGCAAATGCCTGCTTTATGATAGATGATAAGTTAGGAATAGCTGCCTCACTACTTGGCGTTAGCATAGCCCGTTTCTGTTGGATATTCTGGCTTATCCATCGAAACTTACCGTAATAATCAAGGTAACTTTCAATAAGCTTTAGTTCTTGAGCCCGCTCAAATTCCTCCTCTTCAATCCCGCCAGCATAGCCTAGGTTGCGAGTGTGCATGGGCTGTTTATCGAGAATAAAGCTGAAACTGAGCACCCCTAGTTGCTATTATGCTGGTTATGTCTCGCTGCACCACCTCGCCACGCAAAGTCAACTCTCTATCCTGAGGAATAGGCAGTACGAAGTCGGCAACTTTACCAGGATACTGCTCGATTGCTTGTTTTGCTTGCTCTGCAGACTCTATAACCACTGTTTTTTGCTTTACCTCGAAAGGACCTCCACAGCTTTGCATCACAGCGAAAGAGCAGCTGATTGCAAACCAGAGATGGACTCGCGAATCGGACATTTGTTTATAGCAAAATAATGCTTTTACACCCCCACCGGCTCCACTAGCTCTTTCTCAATCCACTTCCCGTCCTCGCGCATGAGCTCGATTAGCTCATCCACGGCGCGCTCTTCGGGTACGGCTTTCTTGATGACATCCTGGCCGCGGTAGAGGGCAATTTTGCCTTTGCCCACGCCCACGTAGCCGTAGTCGGCGTCAGCCATTTCGCCGGGGCCGTTTACGATGCAGCCCATGATACCGATTTTGATGCCCTTGAGGTGGTCGGTGCGCTTGCGAATCATGGCGGTAGTTTCCTGCAAGTCGAAGAGCGTGCGGCCGCAGCTGGGGCAGCTGATGTACTCGGTCTTGCTCATGCGGGTGCGGGCCGCCTGCAAGATGCCAAAGCTCAGTTGATTGAGACCATCGATAGCGGCGAGCCACTGTTCATGGGTCTGCTCGGCGGGCAGGCGGCTGGTGCCAAGCAACACCCCATCGCCGAGACCGTCGATGAGCAGGCCGCCTAGGTCGGTAGCAGCGTCGAGCTGGGTTTGGGCGGCTGCCTGGGCAGGATAGCCACGTATTACCACCACGGGACAATTTACGTGGTTGTTTATCAGCTCGAAGAAGGCGCGGCGCAGCTCGGGCATGGCGTGCGCATTGCGGGTATAAAGCGCAACGACCACGGTGGGGTCGAGGCGCAGGCGGTCGAGCAAGGCGGCATCTATGGCATCCAGCGTCAGCAACAGGAAGTTAAGCTGCGGGTGGTGGTTGGGCACCTCGTCAGGATGGCGGTCGGCCATGTAGCGGTCGGCCGTCAGGAGGGGATAGTGCTCGGGGCGGCGGCCGCCATCAACCCAAGCGGGGTAGTTCACTATTTCCTTTAGGCCATTGGGCAGCATGAAAGGCGCGGGCTGCTCGCCGGTATAGATGTAGTCGGCCCCTAGGTCCGACATTTGAAACTTGTCGAGGAAAGGCGAATACAAGTGTCCGGCGGCGCGCAGGTCGGCGTATTCCAGCTTGGGCAGGCGCGAGAGGTCCACAATGACCCGGGGCACGTTTAGCCCGCCGAAGTTGGCTACCTCGTGCGTGATGCGGCGGAAATACTGAAACGGGTTGATGGGCTCCTCCCCCACCGGTACCGGCTTGATGGGCTGAGCTTCGGCCGCGCGGTTGGTGTAGCGGTCGATGAGCATGCGGGCTACCGGCGCTTCGGCTTCGGGCGCTTCGGTGAGCGAGACGCGCACGGTGTCACCTAGGCCGTCTTCGAGCAGCGTGCCAATGCCCACGGCACTCTTAATGCGGCCGTCTTCGGCTTCGCCCGCTTCGGTCACGCCTAGGTGCAGCGGGTACGGTTGCAGGCCTTCTTCATCGAGCTTTTGCACCAGCAAGCGGTAAGCCTGCACCATTACCTGGGTGTTGCTGGCTTTCATGCTCAGCACCACATCGTAGTAGTTTTCTTCTTCGCAAAGGCGCAGAAACTCCAGTGCCGACTCTACCATGCCGAGCGGCGTGTCGCCGTAGCGGCTCAGAATGCGGTCGGACAGCGAGCCGTGGTTGGTGCCGATGCGCATGGCCGTGCCGTACTGCTTGCAAATCTTGACCAGCGGCCGGAAGCGCTCGCGGATGCGCTCGACCTCAGCGGCGTAGCTGGCATCGGTATAGCTGATTTCCTCGAACTTCTTTTTGTCGGCGTAATTGCCGGGGTTCACGCGCACTTTCTCCACGATGCGGGCGGCCAGCTCGGCGGCATTAGGCGTAAAGTGGATGTCGGCGATAAGCGGTACTTCGCAGCCCCGGCGGCGCAGCTCCTTCTTGATTTCCAGTAGATTCTGGGCTTCTTTGGTGCTAGGTGCGGTAATGCGCACATACTCGCAGCCGGCCTCTACCATGCGCAGCGTCTGCTCTACCGAGCCAAGCGTGTCCATGGTATCCACGGTGGTCATGCTCTGCACCCGAATGGGATAGTCGCCCCCTAGGGGTACCCCCCCAATGTTAACTACCCGCGCCACCCGGCGTTTGTACTCAGTGAGGCTGGGGCAATATTGCTTATTCATAACCTAGGAAACTGCGACCGAAAAACGAAAGTTGCAACTCGCCGCAAAGGTACGGCTGCGTGCTTAGCGCAACTTACACGCCAAGTTGCTTGTCTGTCTGGCTACGATTATCTTTTTGCTGCTTCTTCATGTCCCGTTTGCCCTTGCTACTAGTTAGCGCCGCGCTCTTGCTAGCCACGCCAAGCTTCGCCCAGCGCGTGGCCGTGCTCAAGTTTCCTGCCTTGCAGCAGCGCCTAGCTCGTACTAGCGACACGACGTACGTAGTCAATTTTTGGGCTACCTGGTGCGGCCCTTGCGTGCAGGAAATGGCGGCACTTGAAAAGGTGCGCGCCGCGCATGCAGGCAAGAAAGTGAAATTCGTGCTCGTAAGCCTCGACTACTTATCGCAACTCGATAAGAAGGTAAAACCATTCGTGCAAAAACGCGGCTTAAAATCGGAGGTGCTATTGCTCGACGAAACTGACCCCAATACCTGGCTGCAAAAAGTGGATAGGCAATGGTCTGGGTCCATTCCCTTCACTTTGATTTATAATAACCAAGTTAAAAAGAGGGCCACTTTTGAGCAGCCACTTACGGCTACTGAATTGACGGCAGAGCTACGGAAGTTTTTATAGTAGAAAGGGGGTTGCCAGACTTAGCCTGACAACCCCTTTCTACTTGATTAATTGTCCTTAATCAGCTACTTCTAGCACGATTTTACCAACGTGCGCACTGCTTTCCATGCGTTGGTGCGCGGCGGCGGCTTCGGCCAGCGGGAAAGTGCGGTCGATAACCGGGTGAAATTGGCCGGCGGCAATAAGTGGCCACACGTGCTGCTCGACTGCCGCGGCCAGTGCGGCTTTGAAGTCGGCTGAGCGCGGGCGCAGCGTGCTGCCCGTAATGGTAAGGCGGCGGCTCATCACTTGCATAGCATTAAACTCGGCGGTGGCGCCCTGCATAGCATTGATGAAAACCAGGCGGCCATCATCGTGCAGCAAGCGTAGGTTTTTGGGAATGTAGTCGCCGCCTATCATATCCAGAATTACGTCGACACCGACCTCTTTGAGCACCGCCTCAAAGTCGTCGGCCTTGTAATTGATGGCCCACTCGGCTCCTAGGTCGCGGCAGGCCTGGCACTTGGCCTCATCACCGGCTGTTACGGCCACGCGGCTGCCCAAGGCCCGCGCCAGCTGGATGGCCGTAGTGCCAATACCGCTGCCGCCGCCGTGTACCAGCAGCGTTTCGCCGGGCTGCAAGCTCCCGCGCTCAAATACATTGTGCCACACCGTAAACATGGTTTCGGGCAGCGCCGCCGCCTCAATCATACTCAGGCCAGCGGGCACAGGCAGGCAATGGCGCGCATCAACTACTGCATACTCGGCGTAGCCGCCCGCGGTAATGAGCGCGCACACGGCATCGCCGGGCTGCCAGCGTGGGGCATCGGGGCCACATTCTTCGATAATACCGGCTATTTCGAGGCCGGGTACCATGCCGGTTACGTCGCCGCTGCCAGCATATTTGCCCTGGCGCATAAGTACGTCGGGGCGGTTGACGCCGGCGGCGTGCACGCGCACCAGCACTTGGCCAGCGGCTGGCTTGGGGCGAGAAGTGTTTCCTAGGTGCAGCACGTCGGGGCCGCCGGGCTGCTGAATGATAATTGCGTTCATGGGGGCTTAAACGCTAAACAAGCGGGGCCGGCCGCTTGCGCAGCCGGCCCCACCGGTTACTGTCACTCTATACGTGGAGCTTAGCGCTGGGCGAGTTGCTTGCGCAGGTTCTGCACCTCGTGCTCTAGCTCTAGGTTGCGGAACGTGACTTTGGCTTCTAGGTCGGCATAGGAGTTTTGCAGCTGCTCTTGCAGCTCGCGCATCTTGGTCACGTCGGTATTGGTGCCTAGCCAGCGCAGTAGCTGGCCCTGCTCATCGCGGATGGGCACGGCGCGGGTCAAAAACCAGCGGTATTCGCCATCGTGGCCGCGCAGCGGAAACGTCAGTTCCCAGGGCTCGCCTTTGCCCCAGGCTTGGCTCACAAACTCTACTACGGGCTTTATATGGTCGGGGTGGTGGACTTTTTCCCAACCCCAGCCTTGCATTTCGGCGAGGTCGGTACCCGTAAAGTCGTACCACCGCTTATTGTACCAGTGAATGTGGCCGTCGGGCCGGGCCATCCATGACAGTTGCGCTACGTTATCGGCTAGGGTCGTGAACTCTGACTCCCGCTCGAGCAGGGCTTCGGCCGCCTGCTTCTGGTCATGAATATCGGTGCACGTGCCAAACCACGTGACAATGCTACCGGCCTCGTCGCGCCGCGGGCTGGCTTGCCCCAAAAACCAGCGGTATTCGCCGTCCTTCGACCTAAAACGGTACTCAATATCGTAGTTATCGCCGGTAGCCAGCGAGTGCCCCCATACTTGGCGCGCACGAGCACGGTCGTCGGGGTGCAGCAGGTTATTCCACATATCATCTCCTACGCTATCAGCCAGGGTGTAGCCCGTATAATCGACCCAGCGCTGATTGAAATATAGATGGTACCCCGTAGGGTCGGTTATCCACACCAACTGCGGAATAAAATCGGCCAAGAACTGAATTTCACTTTCAGTAAGGCTAGGCAAGCTAGAAGTAATAGCAGAATCGGCCACAGCAAGCAGGGCTAAGGGAACAATGATGAAATAGATTAGGGACGGTCGAGCTGCATTTCCAGCCCGGAGCTGAAGTACAGGTTCAACTGGGCACGGGCACCGTCGGTAGTGCGGCGCAGGCGCGTTACAAGGGCGCGCATATCCTCGGCCGGTAGGTTCAGGCTGAGGTAGGGCCGATTCAGGAGCTCGTCGCGGAGGACAGCCCAGCTACCGGTTTCCTTTTGAGCAGGCGCCTCTAGCTCAAGCGCTTGGCCGCCCAGCACCAAGCTAGTAGCCTGGGCCAGCGTGCTAGCCGGGTCAGCCCGGTTGAGCACCCGATGCGCCACCCGCCATGCCCCGGCTAGGTAGTCATCGGGCACCTGCTGCAAATTAATATCGAGTAATAAATCAGACATTGGCAATAGGCCGGTGAATACTACCGGCAGTATAAAAAGCGTAACGAAAATGCACTAAACAAGTTGGCTTAAAACTCCTCGAACGCACAGTTATCTAACCTAGGACGCCTCCGTATAGTTCGGCTTTACACAGTAGCCCTTACCGTCCTGAATGACAATCTTCGCCGGGCGAAGGTTTTGAGCAACCTAGGGACCGCTCACGTATGAATTGCTATAAACTTGCGTGCCCCGTATGGGTATAGCTTACACCCGCGTTGCCGCATCATTCGGCGTACTGGCCCGTAGCCCTATTGTCATGAAATACTTTTCTTTTCCGGCCGAGTTGCCGAGCCAGGTAGCTGGCGCGGCTCGCCAGGCAGGTCGCCAGGCCAGCCACACCGGCCGCTTGTTTCGCCAGCTGGTGCAGCGGGCGCTCGACTCGGTGCAGGAGGTGCTGCACGCCGAGGTGCAGAACGGCCACGCCCGGTTGGTTATCGACTTTCTGGCTGATAAGGCGCTGCCGGCTGCCCGCGCCCTGCTGCTGGAACGCATGACGGCTCGGCTGCTGCTGCGCCTGGGCTTGCGCGGCGCCTTTCTTACCAACGTAGCGGGCTGGGTGTTGCCGTTTGTGCTCGAAAAGATGTTTCAGGTAGCGCGCAGCAGTGGCCTACTCGCCAAGATAGAGGCCAACCCTACCGTAGCCAATACCCTAGGTCGCATCGATGAGCTGCGCCAAGCCGCGGCCCGCGTCATCTTTCCTGATGGCGAAACCGGGGCCGTAGTCCTGACTGAGGAAGAGGCAAAAGCCTTACCAGCCGAGCCCAATGGTACGGAGGCTTAGTAGCCAGAAGCTAGCTCTACCACGTTTTCCAGCGGTCGGCCGGCACTTAGGTGCGCTAGGTTCCGGATGAGCTGGTCAATTTTACCTTCAGCCTCACGCGGTTGGCCACCGCCCGTATGCTGGGTAAGTAGCACGTGCGGCAGTGTCCAGAGTGGGTGGCCGGCCGGAATAGGCTCGGTAGCCGTCACGTCGAGTACCGCCCCACCGAGCTGGCCAGCTTGCAAGGCGGCTAGTAGCGCTGGCTCGTCGGTGGTATTGCCGCGGCCCACACTAGCGTAGATGCTGCCAGGGCGCATAGCTGCTACCATATCGGCCGAGAAAAACTTATCGGCACTGCCCGGTAGGCAATTCACCACTACGTCTGTTTCGGGTAGGGCTGCTGCCAGTTCCTCCTTCGAGTGCAGCTGCGCCTGAGGGTCGGTGCGGGCCAACAGCTGCACCGTGCAGCCAAAGCCACTAAGCTGCTCGCGCACCGCCTGGCCAATAGTGCCCGCGCCCAGTATCATCACGCGCTTGCCGCGCAATAGCCCCTGGCGGCCCCGCACCTCGGCGCCTACCCACTGCTGCTTTGCCTGCAATAGCACTAGCTCGGGCAGGCGCCGGTAAAGAGCCAGCAGGCCAGCTACCATCGTTTCGGCGCAGGCCCAGGCAAAGAAATCGCCCATATTCGCTACCGTAGCGCTCAGCTTCACTTCCTTGTAGCGGTCGAAGCCCGCCGAATCTATCTGCCAGAACTTTAGCTGAGGCAGTGGGCCGGCTGTGAGCCACGCCAGTGGCGGATTACCTAGGAGCACTTCGGCAGCCTGCAAGGCCGCTGGGGGCTGGTCGGCAGGCGAGTCTTCGCTAAAAGACACTTCTGTATCGGCTGGCAGTTGCTGCTGTAGGTAGGCTCGCGCCGCTTCATCAAGCGCGGTGTACACAAATAATTTCATAAGCGTAACTAAAAAATAAGGGTGCGCTGAGCTGCTTCCTTAGCAAAACAGGCACCTGCGAAGAGTTCGCAGGTGCCTGTTAGTAGTGTTCTGTATCAACAGCCTAGCTTTGGCGGTCGATGCCTTTGCTATCGTTCTTGAGGTCTTCCTCGGGCGAAGTAGTGCTGCCTTGCAGCTGGCCAGCGGCAGCCATCAGGACGGCGCTCAGCTTTTCTACGTGTGGGCGGGTGTTACCTTCCGCAAACGAAGCCACACGCGCTGTTTCAGCACCTAGCTGGCGCAGTAGGCGGCCGGTTTGGTCACCATCGTACGTGCCGCTGTTTAGCAGCGCCTTCAGCGCTTGCAGGTCAGTTACCAGTTTATGAAACTCGGCGTTGTGCGCGGCTTTCAGGTCTTCAATCCAACGCTGCAGGTTGTTATCGATACCAGCTTTGCCGGCCTCTTCTTGCAGGTCGCCGGTGAGTAATTTAATGGCGCCTTCCAGGTGAACCTGGTGCTGCACTTCTTTCTTTTCCATGGGGTCGGGGAGAGTTGGGTAGGGAGTACTGCCTTGCCCAAACGCAAAGCCCCGCCTTGGGGTTGGCTACAGTTTGTCTTTAAACCAGAAGCTGCCGCCCTGAACCAGGGCGGCAGCTTCTTGATAATCAGCCTTAAAATAAAATTAGTAATTAGTAGTAAAGCGGCAGGTAAAAATTAATAGTTTATTCAATCTTGGTCATGCGCTCTTTCACGGCCTCCAGGGCCACGCGCATATTTACAATATCAGCGCGAGCAGCTTCCTGCTCCTTCAAGTTGGTATCAATCATGTTGTTGAACTGTTGCAACTCGGCCGCATTGGCAGCCAGCATCTGCTGAATCTCAACCTTACGGGTTTTATTCTTCTCGATATCCTTCTTAATCGTATTTGACTTCTCGATAACGGCCATGTTGTTGTTTTGCGAGTTCACCAGCGCCTTTTCCGCATCGGCGATTTGGGCCATCAAGTCCTCCCGGTACATCGAGCGAGCAAAGTCTTTGAGGTACTTTTCAGCAGCTTTCCACTGGCTGGGGGTCGACTCGCGGCCTAGGTAAGCGTTGCCCAAATCGATGCTCCACCACACGCCGGTGCCGGTAGGCAGCGCATCGACGCGGCTGATAACACGAACGGGCGTGGCTGAAATTTCGGGAATAACTACGCCATCCATCGTCACTACCCCTTTGTTATTCTTTACCTTCCCCGGAAACTGCTCGGTGAGCTGCTTTACCCACGATGTTTCTACACGCTTATTGTCGAGCTGCAAGCTCACGCGCTGACCTTTGCGCGGAATATTGTTAATCGACATGTCGGCCTCATCTACTGGCGAACGCTGGGCCGATACACGCAGGCCGGCCAGTACCAGCAAGAGCACCAACAGTATTTTTCGGTTCATAACGATTTAAAAAATTAAAGTAGAAAATTAGATAATACTAAGGTATGTCACCCGCTAATGCTTTCGAGTGGTCAAATTTAAGTGCTTTATTCTGTGCAAAACCAAGAAACTTATAATTTTTTTTCTAAGTCCGATTTTTTATTATTTAAATACAATCAGAAGCGTACTACAACTCAACCTAGCTCGCCGAACAAAAGCCTCCTACCCTAGTTTAAGCCATCTATGCCTGAGCTCACCATTTGCCGCACCGAGCATTTCAATGCGGCCCACCGCTTGCACAACCCCGCCTGGGACGAGGCCCGCAACCAGCAGGTGTTTGGCAAGTGCAACAACCCTAACTACCACGGCCACAACTATAACCTAGTAGTGCGCCTCACCGGGCCCATTGACCCCGACACGGGCTACGTATTTGACCTGAAGGCGCTGGGTACGCTCGTGAAGCGCGAGGTGCTCGACCGCTTCGACCACCGCAACCTAAACCTAGACGTTGCGGATTTTGAAAACTTGAACCCCACGGCCGAAAACATCGCGCTCGTTATTTGGCAGCGGCTGCGCCCCGCGCTGCCCGCTGCTTTGAAGCTCGCGGTCACGCTCCACGAGACGGACCGTAATTTTGTAGAATATGATGGAGAAGGAGCCTAACTCGCCGGCCCACACCGACCACCTCACCGGGCCTGGCCCCGACGACCACCTGCCGCCCGGCTTGCGCACGCCCCTGCGCCCCGATGCCTTTGCGAAGCCCGACGAAGAGAAAATTGAAGCCATAACCGGCCATTTTCGGGCTATTATGGATGAGCTCGGGCTCGACCTCACCGACGATAGCTTGGCCGGCACGCCGCGCCGGGTAGCCAAGATGTTCGTGCAAGAGTGGTTTAAGGGCCTCAACCCTGTGCACCGGCCCGAAGTACGCTTGTTTGAGAATCGCTATGAATACCAGCAGCTGCTGGTAGAGCGCGACATCACGGTGTTTTCGTGCTGCGAGCACCACTTTGTGCCTATCATCGGCAAGGCGCACGTGGCCTACTTGCCGGGCAAGCATGTGGTGGGCCTTAGCAAGCTCAACCGCGTGGTGCAGTACTATGCCCGCCGCCCGCAGGTGCAGGAGCGCCTCACGCGCCAGGTAGCCGAGCACCTGCGCCACAGCCTAGGTACCTCCGACGTGGCCGTGCTCATCGAAGCTGACCACCTGTGCGTGATGAGCCGCGGCGTGAACGATACCAGCAGCTCGACGCTCACCAGTGAGTACGGCGGCCGCTTTCAGGAAGACGCTGGCCTGCGGTCCGAGTTTCTGCGGCAGATTGGGAAGTAGCGGCTAGCGCCTGGCTGCTAGCGACAAGCTTTCGTACTACTGGTGTTTATTGCATTTTTTAAAAGCTAATCGCTCGTAGCTGACAGCTGAATCATTATGAAAATCCTCATCACTGGTGGCACGGGCATGATAGGCCAGCGCTTGGCTGAGCTACTGCTCGACCACGGCCACGAAGTAGCGCTCCTGACCCGCGAGCCTAGCAAGAGCAGCCACTACCGCCTCTTTGGCTGGGACCCGGCCGCTGGTACTATCGACCCAGCGGCCCTGCCCTATGCCGACTGCGTGGTGAACCTGGCAGGCAGCAATGTGGCCGACGGCAAGTGGACGGATAGCCGCAAGCACGACATCCTACGCAGCCGTCTCGATGGCCTCGAGCTGCTGCACCGCGAGCTAGCCAAGCCCGGCCACCACGTACGCACGCTGCTATCGGCTTCGGCCATCGGCATCTATGGTGACCGGGGCGACGAGCTACTCCGCGAGAATTCGCCCACTGCTGCGCCCGCCGATGATTTTCTGGCCGATGTGGTACTGCAATGGGAAGCTGGAGCTCGCGCTATCGCGGCCCTAGGTCTGCGCGTGGTGCTGCCGCGCATCGGCATCGTGCTCAGCCCAGAGGGCGGCGCATTGGTGCCCATCGCAAAAACAGTGCGCTTTGGGGCAGGCGCTCCGCTGGGTTCGGGCCGGCAGTACATGAGCTGGATTCACCTCGACGATATGTGCCGCCTCCTAGGTCAGATGCTGCAAGACGAGCTCTGGCAAGGCGAGTACAACGCCGTGGCTCCTAATCCAGTCACTAACCAAGAGTTTACCGAGACCCTCGCGCAGGTGATGCACCGCCCGCTGGTGCTGCCCAAGGTGCCCGCTTTCGGCCTCAAGCTAGCCATGGGCGAGATGAGCGAGATAGTGCTGGGCTCGCAGCGCGTGAGCGCCGCCAAGGTACTAAGCCAGGGCTTTCAGTTTGAATACCCCACGCTACGGGCGGCGCTAGAATCGTTTTACGAGGAATAGGGCAGGTATTTATCGTAGTAAAGAGGCCCAGGAAGTAATTGAGCAGTAGCTAAGCCACCTAGGTGCACTTAGCTACTGCTCAACTACTTCCTGGGCCTTTTCGCTATGTCAGCTACTTCAATTCAAAATCAACTCCGTAGCTGCGGCCAAATCGGCAACACGGGGCGAGTAGGCAAGCGCTTCGCTGTGGCCCACCAGGATGCCCCGTACTCCTACCCTAGCCCCAGCTTCGAGGTCGCGGGCGCGGTCGCCGACTATCCAGCTGCTAGTTGGGTCGATGGCAAAGCGGGCAATGGCTTTTTCGAGCATGCCCGAATCGGGCTTGCGGAAGATGGACTCACTCACCGACGGGTGGTTTTCGGAGAAATACAAGGCGTCGATGATGTGCCCGCAGGCTTGCTGCAAAATGCTGTGGCACTCTTGCACGTCGGCGCGGGTGTAGAGGCCTTTGGCAATGCCCGCCTGGTTGGTAACCACGATAAGGTGATAGCCGGCGGCCTTGAGCCGACGCAGGCTCTCGGGCACGCCGGTTGGGATACGAAAACGCTCGGGCGTCCAGACGTAATCGCCTAGCTCTTCGTTGAGTACCCCGTCGCGGTCCAGAAATATGGCTCGGTTCATGGGGCGAAGGTACCTTTGCGGCATGCGCATTGCCATTATCGGCGGCGGGCTCACAGGGCTCACGCTGGCTTATTACCTGCAGCAAGCGGGCGTGGCCTACGACCTATTTGAGGCCAGCGACCGGCCGGGCGGCAACCTACACTCACCCCAAGACCTAGCCGGCTACCAGCTCGAAGCGGGCCCCAATTCCTTATTGCTCAGCCCTGAGCTCGAAGCATTACTCACCGAGCTGGGTTTGCAAGAAGCCATTCAGGAGGCCGCGCCAGTAAGCCAGCACCGCTACGTGCTGCGCCACGGCGCTTACCAAGCCCTACCCGCCTCGCCGCCCAAACTGCTAACCAGCTCTTTTTTCAGCTTAAAGACCAAGCTAGGGCTACTTCGTGAGCTGGTACGCCGCCCCGCGCCGCCCGTGCCCGGCGAAACCATTGCAGCATTTTTCGAGCGGCATTTTGGGTCTGAGGTGGTCGATTACGCCGTTAATCCTTTTGTGGCGGGTATCTATGCCGGCGACCCTCGGGAGCTATTGCTATCACTCACCTTTCCCCAGCTGGCTGCATTAGAGACGCAGTACGGCTCGGTACTGCGCGGCTTTGCGGCCTCGCAAAAAGGCAAGCCTGGCACGCGGCGCCGCACCATCACGCTGCGCGGCGGCGTGCAAACGCTGACCGATGCCCTGGCCGCCCGCCTCACCCATTACCACCTAGGGCAAGCTATCTCGGGCATCAGCCAAAATGCTACTAAACAGTACAGCCTTGCTACTACCAACCAGACGCCCCTAGGTGCCCCTACCTACTCGCACCTGGCACTGGCAGTACCAGCCTACGCCGCCGCTGAGCTGCTGCGTCCAATGCACCTAGCCGCCGCCGAAGCACTGGCCGCCGTGCGCTATCCGCCTATGACGCTGGTGTACTCGGCCTACGACCGGGCGGCCGTAACCCACCCGCTGGTGGGCTTCGGCGCGCTCAACCCGCGGGTGGAGGGCACGTACTCGGCGGGCTCCATCTGGACCAGCTCGCTCTTTCCCGACCGCGTGCCGACTGGGCAGGTGCTCTTTACCAGCTTTGTGGGTGGGGCGCAGTTTGCCCAACAGGCGCAAGAGCCCGAGGCCGCGCAGTTGGCGGCCGTGCACCAAGAACTGAGCCGGCTTTACGGCATTGAGGATGCGCCACGCTGGCAGGGACGCTATTATTGGCCGCGCAGCATTCCGCAGTTCGACCGGCACTTGGCGGCGGCGCGGGTGGCTTTTGCGCCCTTGGCAGCAGCGGGCATCGTGGCGGTGGCCAACTGGCAGGCCGGGGTGAGCGTGCCCGACTGCGTGAAGCACGCCCGCAATGTGAGCCGTGAGCTGGCGAGCAATACCCAGTAAGTAGCAGCCTTTTTATGATTTGCTGCGGCACAGCCATGCAATTTTCCCGGTTGTTTTTGCATCTTTTGACTTCCTGAGGAAAGCGGAAGCCCCTAGGGCTTCTTCTGGGAGTAGGCCCAGCTTACTGCTCGCTACTTTACCTACCACCTACCCACCGTCCCTATCTTTGCCCGCAATGAGTACAATGGCCGCCGGACTGGTCCTGATTCCGACGTACAACGAGCGGGAAAATGTTGAGCTGATTATTCGGGCGGTACTAGGCCTACCCAAGAATTTTCACATTCTAATTATCGACGACGGCTCGCCCGACGGCACCGGCGCCATCGTGCGCGGGCTCCTAGGTGAGTTTGCGGGCCGCTTGTTCTTAGAAGAGCGGGCAGGCAAACAGGGCCTTGGCACGGCGTACATCTTCGGCTTCCGCTGGGCGCTGGCTCGGGGCTATGACTTTGTGTTTGAGATGGATGCTGACTTCTCGCACAATCCCCAGGATTTGCTGCGCTTGCACGATGCCTGCGCGGTGCAGGGCTATGACCTAGCCATCGGCTCCCGCTACAGCGACGGTGTGAACGTGGTAAACTGGCCCATGAGCCGGGTGCTCATGTCATACTTTGCCTCCAAGTACGTGCGCGCCATCACGGGCATGCCCATCCACGATGCTACGGCGGGCTTCAAGTGCTACGCGGCCCCCGTGCTGCGCGCTATCGACTTGAGTAAGATACATTTTGTGGGCTATGCATTCCAGATTGAGATGAAATGGCTGGCTTATTGCCTAAAGTTTCGGCTCAAGGAAGTGCCCATTATTTTTACTGACCGCACGCGGGGGCAGTCCAAAATGTCGTCGGGTATCTTCAAAGAGGCTTTATTCGGCGTTGTGCAAATGAAGCTCAGCAGCTGGGTGCACCCGCCGCGGCGGCTCACAAACAGTTAAGCCTAGGTCAAAGAGTATGGCAAAATTCCTACCTTGCCATCCTTAAGCCCTATTTTCCGTAGAGGTTACCTACTGCCGTATGGAAAATACCCCGCTGTTCTGGATTCTCTTCAATCTGTTCGTAATCGGGCTGCTACTGCTCGATTTGCTGGTGTTCAACCGCCGAGCGCACGCCATCCAGCTAAAGGAGGCCCTGGGCTGGAGTGCCTTTTGGGTTGCGCTGTCGCTGTGCTTTAACTACTTCGTGTACCGCACTATGGGCCACGAAGCGGGCGTGCAGTGGCTCACGGGCTACCTCGTGGAAAAGGCTTTGAGCGTGGATAACTTATTTGTGTTCCTGCTCATCTTCACCTACTTTAAGGTGCCTGCCGAGTATCAACACCGCATCCTGTTTTGGGGTGTGCTGGGGGCCCTGGTACTGCGGGGCATCTTCATCTTGGCGGGGGCGGCGCTGCTCGCTAAGTTCCACTTCCTGCTCTATGTGCTAGGGGCTTTCTTGGTGTACACGGGCGTACGCATGGGCTTGAGCAGCAGCAGCGAGCCCGAGATTGACCCCGAAGGCAACCCTATCGTGCGGTTCCTAGGTCGGCATTTTCCCATCAGCCGGCAGCTCGATGGTGGCAAGTTTTTTACACAGCGCGAGGGTGTGCGCTTTGCCACGCCGCTGCTGGTGGTGCTGGTATTGATAGAAACTACGGACGTGGTTTTCGCGGCCGATTCCATTCCAGCTATTCTGGCCATCTCGCGCGATACGTTCGTGGTGTATACTTCCAACGTGTTTGCTCTACTGGGCTTGCGGGCGCTGTACTTCGCCCTAGCTAGTCTTATGCAATTGTTTCATTACCTGCACTATGGCTTGGCACTGATTCTTGTGTTTATCGGAGCTAAGCTGCTGCTCGAGGATATTTATCCTTTCCCGATGCCGGTGGCACTGGGTGCGGTGGGCGTGCTGCTGCTGGGCTCTATCGGGGCCTCCTTGCTGTGGCCAAAGCAGCAGGCCGAGTAGACCCTAGGGCGGTTCCGGCCCAACATATTCTAGCCTTTGCGGCTTTCCTATCCCGACGTCTCACCTCCTGCTTCCTCTCCCTTGTCCTCACTGGCCGACCACGTAGCCTACGGCTTCGCCCAAACACCTAAGTCTTTATCTTCTAAGTACTTTTACGATGCGGCGGGTAGCCGGCTGTTTCAGCAGATAATGGCCCTGCCCGAGTATTACCCCACTCGCACCGAGCTAGGCATTTTTCAGGCGCAGGGGGCAGCCATTGTGCGGGCGCTGCAAGCAGGCACGGCACAAGCTGCGGCCGGCCAATCGCTTGCCGTGGTAGAGCTGGGCGCCGGCGACGGCCTGAAAACCAAGATTTTACTACGCGAGTTACTTACGCAGTCCGCCACCTTCACCTACGTGCCAGTCGATATTTCGCCCTCAGCGCTAGATGAGCTGGTGGCCTCGCTGCGTGAGGAGCTGCCAGCACTGCCCACCGAGCCCCTCGCGGCCGAGTACACTGCGGCCCTTACCACGCTGGCCCAGCGGCCAGGCGCTAAGGCAGTGCTTTTTCTAGGGTCTAATATCGGCAACTTTGAACCCGACGACCAGCGCGATTTCTTGCAAGCGCTGGCCGCGCCGCTCACGGCCGCCGACCGCTTGCTGGTAGGCTTCGACCTGCGCAAGGACCCGCGGCGCATTCGGGCAGCCTATGACGATGCTCAGGGCGTCACGGCCGAGTTCAACCTAAACCTGCTGCGGCGCTTCAATACGGAGCTAGGCGCTGATTTTCAAGTGGAAGATTGGCAACACTACCCCGACTACAACCCCAGCACGGGGGCTATGCGCTCGTGGCTGGTGAGCCGCCGCGCCCAAACCGTGCGCGTGGCCGCCCTAGGTGGGCAGGCCTTCGACTTCGCGGCTTGGGAGGCCATTCATACCGAAAACTCATTCAAGTTTACCCTCCCCCAAATTGCCGAGCTGGCCCAGACGGCGGGCCTGTACGTAGTGGAGGTTTTCCAGGACGAGGCCGGCGACTTTGCCGACGTGGTGCTGGCAAAGGCGTAAATTTGTAAAAATTCGCAGTGGAGCGTGTCATGCTGCGCGTGCGAAGCATCTTGCCAGGTTTGTTGAAAACCAATTCAACCTGAATCGACCAAGATGCTTCGCACGCGCAGCATGACACGCTCTCTTTTATCTATAAGCGCCTCTAGCAGGCTTTTCGTTTTGAAGAAGCATTTTCGCCCTACCCTCCTTCTTGCCTACCCCGTCGTACTCAGTCAGCTCGGCCACGTGCTGGTGGGCGTGTGCGATTCGGTGATGGTGGGCCAGTTGGGTAAGCTGCCACTCGATGCCGTGGGCATGGGCGTAAGCGTTACGACGCTGCTCATGGTACTGGGCTTGGGCATCAGCATGGGGTCGGTACCGCGGGTGGCAGCAGCCAATGGGCGCGGCGACGAAGAATTTTTGGGCCGCCTGTTGGTAGGTACCGTGTGGATGAATACGCTGGTGGGCGTGGCGCTGCTGGGCCTTAGCCAGCTGCTGCCGCTGCTGCTGCCCCACCTAGGGCAGGCGCCCGAGGTGGTGGCGCTGGCCACGCCGTGGGTGCGCGTAGTGGGCTTGTCGCTGCTGCCGCTGATGGTATTTCAGGGCTTTCGCGAGTGGGCCGAAGGCCTGGGGCTGACCAAGCAGGCCATGCAGCTTTCCATTGCGGGCAACGTGGTAAATGCACTACTGTGCTACGCCTTCATTTTCGGGCACTTCGGCGTACCAGCTATGGGGCTAATGGGCGCAGCCTGGGCTACGCTGGTTTCGCGTATTGGTATGGCGGTGCTCATGGCGCAGTTCGTGCTACGCAGCGAGCAGCTCCGCAGCCGGCGGCCAGCCGATGCCGGCCAGTGGCTGCGACCGGGCCTGGCCGAGCTGCGTGGGCAATTGGCCTTAGGGCTACCCATTGGCGTGCAAATGACGCTGGAGGTGGGCGCCTTCAGCGTGTCGTACCTGATGATAGGTTGGATTGGCGTGACGCCCCAGGCGGCCCACCAGATTGCCATCAACGTGGCGTCGGTGACGTACATGGCGGCCACGGGCATTGCGGCGGCGGCCACCATTCGGGTGGGCAACCTGCGCGGCAGCGGCGACCTCACCGAGGCGCGGCAGGCAGGCTTTGCGGCCTACTGGCTGACCTTTGGCTTCATGGTGGCGATGGGGCTGCTGCTGCTGGCGATGCGACACGTCATCCCGCCGCTCTATAACCGCGACCCACTAGTGCTGGCGGAGGCGGCTACGCTGCTGACCATCGCGGCGGCTTTCCAGGTTTCGGATGGCTTGCAGGTGGTGGGCCTAGGTGCCCTGCGCGGGCTCGAAGACGTAAAGGTGCCCTCGGTAGTAGCGCTGCTCGCCTATTGGGCCATTGCACTGCCGCTGGGCTACTACCTAGGCTTCGGGCTGCACCTAGGGGCGGTAGGCGTGTGGCTTGGTCTGCTCACGGGCCTCTCCATAGTGGCCGTGGTGCTGCTAGTGCGCTTCCGGCGCGAAAGCCAGCCGGGCGCGCTGCCCCCCACGGGGCCCGCCGCTGGCGCCGTCCGGACTGGCGCTGGCGCCGTGGCGGTAGCTGGCTAAGCAGTACCTAGGGCAGCCGCCTAGGCAAGCCAAGCGCACTGCTGCTTTAGGCTTCATTTGGCCGACACTTTTTAGGGCGCAGCGGCGTTGGCGAAGTGGCACTTATTGCCCCTTCTTCTGCTCATGCTCTATCAGGTAGTTACTGGCGCGCTTTTGCTGCTGGCTGGTTTTTCGACGGCTGCCCCAGCCCAAACTATACCGGGCGGTAGCCTGCACTGGTCGGCCAGCCGGCCGCTGGTACTGGCCGATTTTAAGGCGCGCCCCAAGCCGGGCGAGCCCCACGCGGCCCTCACCTCGGCTACTATCGTGGCGCAGGTAGCGTGCCGCAGCAACCAGTTTAGCGGTCACGTGCAGGCGGCCTTCGACCCTACCCTCTCGTGGGTGCGCGACCCGGCCACCATCACACCCAAGCTGCTGCGCCACGAGCAGCTGCACTTCGACATCACGGAGGTGTATGCGCGCCGTCTGCGTCAGAAGCTGGCCGGGGTCAGCATTCCTTGTGCCGACCTAGGGCCCACGTTTCAGCGCCTGAGTAAGGGCGTGTACGCCGACTGGGCCAAGGCCGAAGACCAGTACGACCGCGACACCAACCATGGCCTCAAGCCCGAGCAGCAAGCCCAGTGGGAAGCCCAGGTGCAGCAGCAACTGCTGGAGCTGGCTGCCTTTGCCGATAAAGATGCGTAAGCGCCCTAGGGTATTTTTGCGCCGCTCATTTACCTAGGGCAGCATTGCCCTACCTACTTATGCTCACTTGGGAAGAATTTGAAAAAGTAGACCTGCGCGCCGGTACCATTCTGGAAGCGCGCGAATTTCCACAGGCGCGCAAGCCGGCGTATCAGCTGGTGCTGGACTTTGGCCCCGAAATCGGCATCAAGCAGTCTAGCGCGCAGCTTACGCACCACTACACGCCCGCTACACTGGTGGGCCGGCAGGTGCTGGCCGTGGTCAATTTTCCGCCCAAGCAGATTGGCCCGTTCCGCTCCGAAGTGCTGGTAGTAGGTGCCCCCGATGCCGAAGGCCACACGGTGCTGGCCGCCCTGGCGGCAGCTGTGCCCAATGGTAGCCGCTTGTACTAAGCACCTAGGGGCGCTGAGGGGTCGGCTGGGCGGTTTTGTTGAGCTTGGCCGCCCGGCGCTCGAGCGAGTCGATAACGACCTTATAAATCTCGTCCATGTCCTTGCGATTGACCGCGTAGAACCGGTAGCTGCGCTGCAATACTGAGTCCTTTTCCGAGACATTGTTTTTGCGCAGCATTTCGCTTTTCTGCTGCTGAAACAGCGCTCGCGCCGAATCGGGCGCCAAGCGACTCGACTCGACCCGGGCTTCGAGTAGGTGCAGCTGCACCAGCAGACTCACCAGTTCGTTCTTGGAAAGTAGCTGCGCTGGCGGCTCCACTTCTTCTGGCATGCCACAGCTAGTGAGCAAGGCCAGCAGCAGACCAATGAAGACTTGCCCAGTGCGGGCTGCGAAGGGAGAAGCGTATTTCACTCCCAAAAATAACGCCGAAGCCGTAGCTTCGCCACTACCATGCCCGCCCCCGACGCTTCTACTGCTCCTTTTCCGGCCAGCCTTGCGGGGCTGGTGCGCCGCCTGCGCCACCTCGAAATCAGGATGCGCCATGCCGTGGAAAGCCAGCTGCAAGGCAACTTTCGGTCGGTATTTCGGGGCACGGGGCTCGAATTTGACGACGTGCGCCTCTACCAGTATGGCGATGAGGTGCGGGCCATCGACTGGGCCGTAAGCAGCAAAGGCCACGGCACTTTTGTCAAAACTTATAAAGAAGAGCGCGAGCAGCAGGTGCTGGTGGCCCTCGATGTGAGCGCCTCGCAGCGCGTGGGGCACGCCGCCAGCGGCCAGCGCAAGCTCGACGTAGGCCGCGACCTGGCCGGACTGCTGGCCCTTTCGGCCGCCCGCCAAGACTCGGCTCTGGGTATGGTGGCCTTCTCCGACCAAAAAGAACTGTACCTGCCGCCCGCCAAGGGCCTGCGCGCGGCCTACGCCCTTATCCAGCGGCTATTTGCCTTGGAGCCCGCCTCGCGGCACACGGGCTTGAGCGCGGGCATCAAGCTGGCCCTGAGCTTACTGCGCCGGCGCAGCCTGGTAGTCTTAATATCCGATTTCATCGATGAGCACTACGAGCGCGAACTCACCATGCTAGCCCGCCAGCACGACCTGCTGGTGGTGCAGCTACAGGCCCCGCAAGAGGCTGAGTTTCCGGCCCTAGGTATCGTGCCGCTGCGCGATGCCGAAACCGGCACGTTGCGCTGGGTCGATACGTCGGCTCCGAGCTTTCGGGCTAGCTACGCTGCCCAAACCCAGGCGCGCCAGCAGGCGTTGCAGACGCTCTGCCGCCGCCAGCGCGTGGGCTTCCTGGCCCTGCGCACCGACCAAGATTTTGTGCCGCAGCTGGTAGGGCTATTTCAGCGGCGCGGGCACTAGAAGAAGTTCTGAGTTAAAAGTTATGAGCTGTGAGTTGGTAAAAACCTCGGACTTGGGCGGTGCTTCTGCCCTCTCTTCTGCCAATGCCTACGCCCTACCACCGCAACCCCCTACGCGACAGTTGTCCTTATCTGTGCGCCTTGAGCTAGCCATTTGTCTCTTCCTCGCCTGCGGCCTGGCCGCCCACGCGCAGGGGCCGACGGGCCGGTTTTTGCGGCCCGTGGCGGAGGTAGGCCAACCGCTTGACTATGAGCTGCGCTACGAGCACGCGGCCAGCGAGGAAGTAATATTTCCCGATTCGCTGGCCCGCTTTGCACCCTTTGAGTACGTGGGGCGCACTTGGCAGCCTACCCGCACGCGCAATGGCCGCAGCCTCGACCGCACGGTGTATCACCTGCGCACGTTTTCGCTGGCACCAGTGCAGACACTGCAACTGCCGGTGCTAGTGCTGCGCGGCACTACCGACACCCTGCGCCTGCTGCCGCCTACCGCCCAGGTGCAGCTGCGGCGCACAGCCCCAGCCCTAGGTAGCACGGCGGGCGGCCCGCCGGCCCTGCGCCAGGACCTAGGCCAGCTGCCCCTAGAGCCCGCATTCAACTATCCCTTTTGGCTAGCGGGGCTGGCGGGCGTGCTGCTACTGGCGGTAGGCGTGGCCGCGCTGTTTGGCCAGCGCTGGCGGCGGCGCTACCAGCTGTATAAGCGCCGCAAAAACCACGTGTATTTTCTGGCGCAGTTTGCCCGCCACGCCGAGCGCTTTACGCTCTCGCGCTCGGCACCGGTAGTAGAGCGGGTAGTAGTGCTGTGGAAAAACTATTTATCCAGCCTGGAAGACACTAACCTTAGCTCACTCACGACCAAGGAGCTAGTCGAGCATTTTAATAATAATGACGACGTGCGCCGCGCCCTGCGGGCCACCGACCGCATAGTGTATGGCAACCTGCTCAGCGAAGACGCCCAAGAAGTAGACGCCGCATTTCAGCGCCTGCGCAACTTTGCCGAGCGACAATACGAACTAATATCGGCTGGCTAATGCTAGCTTCTGGCTTGCTTTAGCATCAACTCTTCATCATTAGCGTTAGCAATTATGCCTCACCTAGTAGTGCTCACCGGGGCTGGCGTATCAGCCGAGAGCGGTATCCGCACCTTCCGCGACACCAACGGGCTCTGGGAAGAGCACCGTATTGAGGATGTAGCCACACCCGAAGCCTTTATCCGCAACCCAGCGCTGGTGCTCGATTTTTATAATAAGCGCCGGGCGCAGGCCCGCGAAGTCGAGCCCAACGCCGCTCACCTAGCCCTGGCCGGCTTCGAGGAAGTGCCGGGCTGGACGGTTAGCATCATCACCCAAAACGTGGACGACCTGCACGAGCGCGCTGGCTCGACCCAAGTATTGCACCTGCACGGCATGCTAAACGAGATGCGCTCGGTAGCCGATGAAGCTACTGTATATTACTGTGAGGGCGATATCAACGTCGGTGACCTTGCCCCAGATGGCAGCCAATTGCGCCCACACATTGTGTGGTTTGGCGAAATGGTACCGGCCATCGAGGAAGCTGCCGAAATTGCTAGCACGGCCGATGCGGTGCTGGTAGTAGGCACTTCACTGCAAGTGTACCCGGCCGCCGGACTACTGCACTACGCCCCGGCCGGTTGCCCGGTCTACGTCATAGACCCGCACCAGCCCGAAGTGACGGGCCGCGGCGTGCGCTACGTGGTAGAGGCGGCCAGCGTGGGCGTGCCCCAAGTGCTGCGCGAGCTAGCCGCCGGTTAAGTAATCTCGGCCCCATTTCCGAACTACAAGCAATGGGCAATTGAGAATAAGTTTGGGTGAGTTCACCTTCTGTTTCGGTGCGTTCGGGTACTTAATGCGCAGTAAACCCCGACTGCACAGGCGGCTTTAGCGTTTAAGGCTCACCCCTGTCTCACAATTTAGCGGCTCGCCGCGGATGGTGCAGTACTTAATTGCTAGTTGTCAAACGCATGAAATCGAACATCCCCTACGCTGCTAGCCTTTTGCTGGCGGGCAGCCTGTTTCTCACCGCCGCATCGCCAGCACTGGCCCAAGATAAGCCGGTGAAAGAAGCCGACAAGATTAATAAAAAGCGGAATAAGCTCTTGGCCAAAGAAACCGGCCTTAGCAAAGACCAACTCAACTACGATGCCCAGTTTGTGACTGCTGCGGCCAGCAGCAATATCCTGGAGAGCGCCCTAGGTCAGCTAGCGCAGAAGAAAGCCATCGCTACTGAAGTGCACGACTGGGGCCGCCAAATGGACCAGACCCACGGCCAGGCCCAACGCGACTTGCAGGAGATTGCTGACCGTGCCCACATTGCCCTACCTGCATCGATGAGTAAGGATGACAAGGCACTTTACGACGATGTGGACGACCGCAAGTACCTAGGCTTCGACAAGAAGTATCTGCGCTCGCTCAAATCGCTGCACGAGCGTATGCTAAAGGAATACTCGGAAGCCGCTACCAAGCTCACTAACCCCGAGCTACAGCAGTACGCGGCGCGCATGCTACCCGTATTGCGCCAAGACGAACAGACTATCGACCAACTCTTCGAGCGCGCCAACGACCGCAAGTAGGCCTCCTGCTCAGTTGTATCTACCCACAACAGGCCCCTAGGGTCCGGCTTCCGCAGCATTGTGGGAGAAACCGGACCCTAGGGGCCTGACTGACTTTGAGTGGGTAGCTATGGCTAGGAGAAGCACTATTTCAGGATACTTCTTTACTAGCAACGTCTTAGAATTACTCCTTTGGCCAAGCTAGTAGCATAAAGTCGGTAACCAAGCGGCATATAGAATCATCTTGCGCATACCCGATGTAAGACGCATACCCCCCATCGCCGACACCACTGGAAAATAAGGCGACGTTGGCGTCATCGCGCTCCCAAAGCAGCCACGAGCGCGTAGAGCGGTAGTTTGTATTCAGGCCCTCTTCCAGTTGGTCGCGGTCGGTGTCGGTGAGGGCAGCGAAGGCGGGCACGCTACCCGCATCTAAGAAAGCGCCCGTGCCCGAGTCTACCCCGTATCCGATTACCGTGTCAGGCCCTAGCTCGGCGGGGTCAAAGTCGCCGGCCGTCGCCATTGCCCACCGGCACGGGACCTGCTCACTAAACTTGATGCGGGCAAAGCCTACACGCTCATCTTCTTCCCACTTAGCAATAGCCAGCTCTACAGGAAAGCGGCCTTTTGGGAAGTCAGTGTTGAAAGGAAAATCACTTTCACTATCAAATTGCAAGGGGTCGCAGCCAATGATATGCCCTTGCCGTACCTGCAGCTCGCCTATCGACACAGGAGAAAATTCTAACACGGCAGCGTCTTGCTCTGCTGGGTCTTGTGGTGCTCGGAAGCCCGGTGTAAATGCCTGTTCTAAGAAAATGGGGTAGTTTGCTACACGCATATTTGCGAATTGAAGTAGGTTTTTAGATTATAGAAGGAAAATATATTCAGCTTTGAGCTAGTTGAGTAAGCTGGCGTGCAAGCTAGCCTAGGCACTCGCTTTTTAGGTAAAGTCCGTAAAGAGTTATCCTTACAAGTATATACTTCTTCTTGCTACCCTAGGCACATTCAGTTGGACGAACCTAGCCACCGACTACGGCTTTAGCATCGACGGCTCGCGCGGCCTCTTACTGAACCTGGGTGAAGTGTTTTAAGCGCCTACGCGTGATTCGCGACACCATAGTGGCGCCCGAAACCGAGGCATCTGAACTCACGCCTGAGAATGCCTGCCACTATCAACGTGGTGCAATTGAGGTTAGCGACCTCAACCTAATTTGGCCGCAAAAAGACCGTGAATTCAAACGGATTAAGCAGGTTTTATGGGTACGCTTGCGACGCAAGCTGGATAGGCAGATGAAAGAAATAAACTGGCTTTCGCACAAATTCACTGTGCCAATAACCACATAAACGGCCCGCGTACCCCAACTTTGCGGCTTATCTCACTTATTCCGCATAGTCAGCTTGCTTAGCAAGCATATCTGCGAAATCTGTTTAATCCGTTTGAATCCGCGGTCTATGGAGTATCAGCTTACCAAATTAGCCGCCATCGATATCGGCTCCAACGCCGTGCGCTGCCAGATTTCGGCGGTGCTTTTCTACAATGGTCGCTACCGGCTCAAGCGCGTCGAATATGTGCGCTACCCACTGCGCCTGGGCGAAGACGTATTTGCCACTGGCGAGATTCCGGCGCGCAAGGCCGATAAATTCGTAAAGTTTCTGCATTCGCTCAAACTGTTGATGGAGGTGCACGAGGTATCGCACCACCTCATTTGTGCCACGTCGGCCATGCGCACGGCCGCCAACGGCGCGGCCGTAGCCGACCGCGTGCGCCAAGAGCTGGGTCTCGACATCCGAGTGATTGACGGCCAGGCCGAAGCCGAATACATCAACCGCGTAATCGAGCACCTGCTCGAAGACAACCGCCACTACTTGCACATCGATGTGGGCGGCGGCAGCACTGAGTTTAACATCTACCACGACCGTCGCAAGGTGGCCGCGCAGTCGTTCGAAATCGGCTCCATCCGTCGCATGCAGCAGGAGGAAAGCGGCCGCACCGTGGAGCAGATGAACGGCCTGTGGCAGCGCATGGAAGCCTGGGTGCGCGAGAACGCCCGGCGCTACCACGTCACGCGGGCCATCGGCACGGGTGGCAACATCAATAAGATTTACAGCATGTCGCCGGCCGCGCCCAACAAGCCCGTTACTAAGCGTAGCGTGCAGGCCATCTTGGAGCGCCTAGGTAAGCTGACCATGGACGAGCGCGTAAACGTGGCCATGCTTAACCCCGACCGCGCCGATGTGATAGTACCCGCTGGCCACATCTACCTCTCAGCCATGGACTGGGCCGGCGTTAGCAGCATGATAGTGCCTGACATTGGGCTTAAAGATGGCATGTTGCAGGCCCTATTCGAGCAGTATTTTGATGAAATCAGCCCCACCGTGCATCCTAGCATTATGCCAGTGGCTGACGTGGAAAACGGCCCATTAGTATAAAGCGCACTGGCGCTAACAAAAAGACCCTAGGGCTAAACTCGTAAGTTTAGCCCTAGGGTCTTTTTGTTAGCGCCAGTGCGCCTACGCTGTTTCGTCGACCACAGTAGCTGCGATGTCGTCCTCGTTCTCGACCTCAGCCTCCATCAGTGCATCGCCTTGGCCGAACGTATCTGCTCCGTCCTCAACCAGAGCTGGGGCGACAGCAGCAGCGGCCGCTTCGGCATCCGCAACGGCTAGGCGTTGGCGCCGGGCGGCTTGCTCGTGCAGCAGCGCCAGTAGGCCTTCGGGCGTAGCTTGGGCCAGGCGTTCCTCGTCGGGGCGGCGGTAGAAATCGCGGTGGATGTTCACTACCGGCTCGCCGGCGGCGGGCTGCTGGCGCACGTAGGCGCCATCCTCGCGCATCACGTAGCTATTTTGAGTGTCTTGCAGGTTGAGCTGCAAGATATAAATTGCCTCGCGCCGCAACTGCGGGTTCTGAATTAAGAAGATAGCCTCGATGCGGCGGTCGAAGGACCGTACCATGGCGTCGGCCGAGCCGGCGTAGAGGCGCGCCTCACCACCGTGGTGGAAGTAGAACAAGCGGGCGTGCTCTAGGTACTCGCCCACGATGCTGCGCACTTCGATGTTCTCGCTCAGCCCGGGCCGGCCCGGCCGCAGGCAGCAGATACCGCGTACGATGAAGCGAATGGGCACGCCCGCTTTGCTAGCCTTGTAAAACTCGTCAATCAGCTCGCGGTCTTCCAGCGAGTTCATCTTCATGACTACGCCGCTGGGCAGGCCTTTTTTGGCATTCTTAGCTTCTTCCCGTATCAGGTGAATAAGCTGCTGGCGCATGTCCTTGGGCGCCGTAATGAGGTATTCGTAGTCGTCGGGCTGCGAATGGCCCGTGATTACGTTGAAGAACTCCGACACGTCGTGACCATACGTGTCGTTGGTCGTCAGCATACTTAGGTCGGTGTAGAGGCGCGAGGTTTGCTCGTTGTAGTTGCCCGAGCCGATGTGCACGTAGCGCGTCACCTTCTCTCCTTCCTTGCGGATAATCATGAGCATCTTGGTGTGAGTCTTGTACTTACCCACGCCGTAGATAACGAAGCAACCAGCTTTTTCAAGCCGCGCCCCTTCCCGAATGTTGCGCTCCTCATCGAAGCGGGCCTTCACCTCAAACAGTACCGACACGTGCTTGCCATTCTCAGCCGCTTTGAGCAGCGCAGCGGTCACGCGCGAGTCCTCGGCCAAGCGGTAGATGGTTTGCTTGATACCTAGGACCTGCGGGTCTTCGGCAGCACGCTCTAGCAGCCGCACCACCGGCTCGATGCTGTTGTAGGGGTGGTGCAGCAATACGTCGTGGTGCTTGAGGTACTCAAACATGTTATCCTCGGCGCCATCGGGCAGGCTTAGCGGCGCCACTGGCGCCGGCAGCTTGGCACCCTTGCCCCGGAAGGATGGGTAACGCAGAATCTGGTTAAGCCCTTTCAAGTCGAGCAGGCCCGGAATCACGAAGATGTTGCCGTTGTCAATGTTCCAGCGCTCGCGCAGGATATTCATTAGGTACGACGAGGCATCCGGCTCCACTTCCACACGCACCACGCGGCCACGCTTACGGGTTTTGAGACCTAGCTGAATCTCCTTGATGAAGTCGGTATCAATGTCTTCCGATTCTTCCAGCGTGAAATCACCGTTGCGCGTAATGCGCAGCAAGTCAGCCGATACTATCTCCACGTTGCGAAATAGCTTAGGTAGGTTCACCCGCACAATTTCCTCAATCGGCACGAATACCGCCCGGTCCTTACGCGTGATTTCGAAGAAGCGCGTCAGGTTTTGCGGAATCTGCACGAAGGTGAGGCGCTCCTGGCCCTTCTCCACGTCGGGCATCGAGGCGGGCGCCATACTGCCTACTTCGGCCGTGCTCAGGCCCCGCGTCACCACCCCGAAGGTCAGCACCTGGTTCATGATGAGCGGGAAGCCGTGGTAGGAGTCGTACACCATCGGTGTGAGCAGCGGAAACACGGTGTTTTTGAAGTAGCCTTCCACCTTTTTCAGCTCCACCTCGGTCAGCTCCTCCATCTTGCGAATGCTGAAGCCTTGCTTCTCAAACTGCGGCTTCAGCTCGTTCAAGTACGTCAGCGACTGGTCGTTGACGAAGCGGTGCGCAAAGTCAAGTAGCTTGCGCCGAAACGGCAGCTCGCGCAGCCCCGAGTAGTCGACGCGCTCCTTGCCATAGTCGAGGTAATTATAAAGCGAGCCCACCCGAATCATGAAAAACTCGTCTAGGTTCGAGCTTGTAATGCTCATGAACCGCAGCTTGTCAAAAAGCGAGCGGCCCGGGTCCTTGGCCTGGTCGAGCACCCGGTAATTAAAGCGCAGCCAGCTGAGGTCGCGGCTGATATACTTGCTTTTGCGGATAAGGTCGGCAGACTTAAATAGCTTCATCGCAGATTCAAACGGATTAAACGGATTGGCTTACGCCTTTCTTCGGTTGCGCAGATACGCCCGGCTGCGCCGGGCTGACTAGGGCGGATAGGCAAAATAACGACTTAGGGCGTGTCGGTAGCCTGCGGGTAGAAAAAGAATAATACGCCGCAGCTTAAAACAACGCGCTTTTCTGCTACCTATATACGCTAACTAGCACGCTAAGAACACAAGAACCCCGGCCTTCTTGGAGGCCGGGGTTCTGTTGCATCTTCTGTTTTTGTGTAGCTAGGTCTTGGGCGAGCTACTAGCGGCGGCCCATGCCGGGCATACCGCCGCCTTTCATACCGCCCATCATTTTGGCCATTTGGGCCATACCGCCCTTCGTTTGGCTCATCTTATTCATGGTGCGCATCATTTTGCGCATGTCCTCAAACTGCTTCATCAGGGCATTTACCTGCTGAATATCAGTACCCGAGCCAGCCGCGAGGCGGCGGCGGCGCGAACCGTTAATGAGGTCAGGCTGGGCGCGCTCCTGCTTGGTCATGCTCTTGATGATAGACTCTACAGGCTTGAAGGCGTCGTCGTCGATTTCCACGTCCTTCATCATTTTCGAGGCACCCGGAATCATACCTACTAGGTCCTTCAGGTTACCCATCTTCTTGATTTGCTCTAGCTGACCTAGGAAGTCGTTGAAGTCAAACTGGTTTTTGCGAATCTTGGCGTTGATGCGCTTGGCCTCGTCTTCGTCGAACTGCTGCTGCGCGCGCTCTACCAGCGAGATTACGTCGCCCATGCCCAGAATACGCTGGGCCATACGGTCGGGGTAGAAGAGGTCGAGCGCCTCCATTTTCTCGCCCGTCGAGATGAACTTGATGGGCTTCTCTACCACAGCCCGAATCGAGAGGGCCGCGCCGCCGCGGCTGTCGCCGTCGAGCTTGGTGAGCACCACGCCATCGAAGTTGAGGCGGTCGTTGAAGGTTTTGGCCGTGTTCACGGCGTCTTGGCCGGTCATCGAGTCCACCACAAACAGCGTTTCGCTGGGGTTGATGGCCTTTTTAACGGCTTCGATTTCGCGCATCATCTGCTCGTCCACGGCCAAGCGGCCGGCGGTGTCGATGATGACGACCTTCTTGTTATTTTTCTTGGCGTAGGCGATAGCGTTCTGCGAAATCTCAACCGGATTTTTGTTTTCCGGCTCCGAATACACTTCCACTCCAATTTGCTCACCTAGGACCTTCAACTGGTCGATAGCGGCCGGGCGGTACACGTCGCAGGCCACCAGCAGCACGTTGCGGTTCTGCTTCTTGATGAAGCTGGCGAGCTTGCCGGCGAAGGTCGTTTTGCCCGAGCCTTGCAGGCCCGAGAGCAGCACCACGGCCGGGTCACCCTTGATAATAATGTCCTTTTTCTCACCGCCCATTAGCTGGGTCAGCTCATCGTACACGATTTTAACCATGAGCTGGCCCGGCGACACCGTCGTGAGCACGTCGCGGCCCATGGCCTCTTCTTTAATCTTGTCGGTTACTTCCTTGGCAACCTTGTAGTTAACGTCAGCATCAACCAGCGCCCGCCGTATTTCCTTGATGGTGGCGGCGACGTTGATTTCCGAGATGGAGCCCTGCCCTTTGAGGGTCTTAATGGCCTTGTCGAGCTTGGAGGAGAGATTATCAAACATAATAGTGCAGCTAAAGGCGAATTTTCTGGCTTACCCAACTAGTTCGCAGGGTCTGTAAGGTAGTAAACACCAAACGACCTATTTGAATTTCAAAGGTACAACGGGCGCGGCTGTGGCCTAGGCGTAGTTTTGCCGCCTGAATTTACTGAGGAGTTCTTATGTCTGCCCCGCCCCTACGCCTGCTCGTGCTCACTTATTACTGGCCGCCCTCGGGCGGGGCGGGCGTGCAGCGCTGCCTCAAGTGGGTAAAATACCTGCCCGAGCTCGGCGTAGAGCCCACGGTTATCACCGTGGACCCCGACCAGGCCAGCTACCCCGTGCGCGACGAAAGCCTGCTGCACGAGGTGCCCCCGAGCGTGCGTGTCATTCGCACACCCACCCTAGAGCCCTTTGAGTCGTACCAAAAGCTGACCGGGCGGGCCGTGCCACACGGCGGCTTCGCCAACGAAGGCAAGCCCAGCTTCACGCAGCAAGCCATGCGCTTTGTGCGGGGTAATTTCTTCCTGCCCGACCCACGCCGGGGCTGGAACCGGTACGCACTGGCCGCCGTGGATAAGCTGCTGGCCGCGGGTGAGAAGTTTGACGCGGTGCTCACGTCCTCGCCGCCCCACTCCACCCAGCTCATTGGCCTAGAGATTCAAAAGAAATATGGCCTGCGCTGGCTAGCCGACCTGCGCGACCCCTGGACCGACATCTACTATACCAAGGACTTGCATCGCACGCCGCCCGCCACATGGCTCGATGCACGCTACGAGCGCCAGGTCCTCACCCGCGCCGATGCCGTGCTCGTGACCAGCCCCGAGACTGAGCGCCTATTTCGCCGCAAGCTGCCCGACCTAGGGAAAGGCAAAATCGTAGTACTGCCCAATGGCTACGACGAGCCTGATTTTCAACAGCCCTCGGCACCGCCCACCGACTGCCTGCGCATCACGCACACGGGCACCATTTCGGCGCGCTACCGGATTGATAATTTGCTCAAGGCCATTGCCGAGTGCCAGCAGCGCTACCCGCAGGTGCCGTGGCGGCTGCGCTTCGTGGGGCAAGTCGATGCTGGCGTGCGCGAGCAGGTGGCCGCAGCCGACCTAGGTGAGGCAACGGAGTTTCTGCCGTTTGTGCCGCACCAGCAGTCCGTAGCCTACCTCATGACCAGCAGCGTGTTGCTCATGGCCATCCCCGACGTGGCTCTGAACCGGGGCATCTTACCGGGCAAGGTCTTTGAATACCTAGCCGCTTGCAAGCCCGTGCTATGCGTAGGCCCCGCCGGCTCCGACGCCGACAATGTGCTGCGCGAAGCGGGTGCCGGCCAGGCCCTCCCCTACGACGATTACCCCTTGATGCTAAGTACCCTAGAGCGCCTCGCTCAGCAGTGGCAGCAACACCCCGACCTCGACCTACGCACCACCAAGCCCACGCGCTACTCGCGGCGCGGCCAGGCGGCGCAGCTGGCCGAACTAGTACGGGCGCATGCGGCGGCTTTCTAATCACATTGTCATGCAGAGCGTAGCGAAGCATCTCGCATGGTGCAGTAATCTCTAACGCCTAGGTCTACTGCGCCACGCGAGATGCTTCGCTACGCTCTGCATGACAGGATTAATGGATGGCATCCTAGCCGGTGTGCAGCGTATTTTTGTGGTTTCCTACTAGATTTTTCAATGGCCCTCGACCTCAACGGCAAGTCGCTGCTCATCACGGGCGGCACCGGCTCCTTCGGCAAGCAGTTTGTTCGCACTGTATTCAAGCAATATCCGCAGGTGCGGCGGGTTATCGTATTCTCGCGCGATGAGCTGAAACAGTACGAGATGAGTCAGGAGTTTCCGCACAGCAAGTACCCGGCCATCCGCTTCTTCATCGGCGATGTGCGCGATGCTCAACGCCTGCACCGCGCCTGCGAAGGCGTCGACATCATTGTGCACGCCGCGGCCCTCAAGCAGGTGCCCGCCGCTGAGTACAACCCGATGGAGTGCATCAAAACCAATATTTTCGGCGCCGAGAACGTGATAAACGCGGCTCTCGACTGCGGCGTGAAAGACGTAGTGGCCCTCAGCACCGATAAAGCCGCCGCGCCTATCAACCTCTACGGCGCCACCAAGCTGTGCTCGGATAAGCTCTTTGTGGCTGCCAACAATATGAAGGGCTCGCGCGACTTACGCCTCTCGGTAGTGCGCTACGGCAACGTAATCGGCTCGCGGGGCTCGGTGGTACCGTTCTTCTTGCAGCAGCGCAGCACGGGCGTACTGCCCATCACGCACCCCGATATGACGCGCTTCAACATCTCCCTCGAGGAGGGTGTTGACCTAGTGCTGTATGCGCTAGAGCACGCTTGGGGCGGCGAGATTTTCGTGCCCAAGATTCCGTCGTATAAAATCACGGAAGTGGCCCGCGCCATCGGGCCCGACTGCGAGCAGAAGATTGTGGGCATCCGCCCCGGTGAGAAGCTGCACGAAGAAATGATAACCCAAACCGACGCGCTCAGCACCGTGGAGCTACCGCGCTACTACGTCATTCTGCCCGCCACGCCGCCGTGGGATGTCGAGAAGTTCATCACGCATTTCGATGGCAAGCGCGTGCCCGAAAACTTCCACTACGACTCGGCCAACAATGAGGAGTGGCTGTCGGCGGAGCAGATTCGGGAGGAAATAAAGCTGCACGTTGATGCCGCTTTTGAAGCGTAAGCAATTGTAGTACAAGTAGGAGCCAGTACAGGCGTGGGGAAAGCCTCCCTGCCTCTGTGCTGGCTCCTGCTTGTACTAGCCTAGCAATAGCCAGCGGTTGGGTTTTGGGTGTACTTTTACCGCGTCGGCTGGGGCCGATGTTGTATTTCCCACCCTCACCGTTTTCCCATGAAAGTTACCGTAGTTGGGGCTGGCAATGTGGGCGCTACTTGCGCCGATGTGCTCGCTACCCGTGAAATTGCCAACGAAGTAGTGCTGGTTGATATCAAGGAAGGCATTGCCGAAGGCAAAGCGCTTGATATCTGGCAGAAAGCTCCCATCATCGGCTACGACTCGCGCACCGTGGGCGTAACGAATGACTACAGCCGCACGGCTGGCTCGGAGGTAGTAGTGATTACCTCGGGCCTGCCCCGCAAGCCCGGCATGAGCCGCGACGACCTTATCGCCACCAACGCCGGCATCGTGAAGTCGGTAACCGAGCAGGTAGTAGCTCACTCGCCCAATGCCATCATCATCGTGGTGAGCAACCCGCTCGACGTGATGACCTACCAGGCACACCTCACCGCCAAGTTGCCCCGCGAAAAGGTGTTCGGCATGGCCGGCATCCTGGACACGGCCCGCTACCGCGCTTTCCTGGCCGAAGCCCTGAATGTGAGCCCCAAAGACATTCAGGCAGTACTCATGGGTGGCCACGGCGACACCATGGTACCCCTCCCCCGCTACACCACCGTGGGCGGCATCCCCGTTACTGAACTCATTGGCAAAGCTGAGCTAGACGCCATTGTGCAGCGCACTGCCGTAGGCGGCGGCGAGCTGGTGAAGCTCATGGGCACCTCAGCCTGGTACGCGCCCGGCGCGGCCGCTGCCCAAATGGTTGAAGCCATCGTGCGCGACCAGCGCCGCGTATTCCCAGTGTGCCTAGAGCTGCAAGGTGAGTACGGCATCAATGGCGTGTACCTAGGTGCCCCGGTTATCCTGGGCAAGAACGGCGTGGAGCGCGTGATTGAATTGCAACTCAACGACGAAGAGAAGGCCATGCTCGAAACTTCGCGCGGCCACGTGAAAGAAGTAATGGACGCGCTAGACAAGATGGGTCAGCAAGCCTAGCATTGCGCCAACTCATTACTGGCCATAGCGTAATTTATGTAAAGCAAAAAGTCCCGTCAACGCGCGTTGACGGGACTTTTTGCTTTATTAGAACTTGCTTAAGTAGCTAGCAGCTCATCAAAGGTGCGATAGTAGGTCAACAGTACCTGCGTTAAGTCGGTGGTAGTTGGCACAACTTGGCTGAATTCAGCGTCCGCTACTTGGCTAGCCGCTACAAACAGGTGGCAGGGATATAGCTCTTTGCCAAAGCCATATTGCTGGGCCAAAGGTGCCAGCTTCAGTACCTGCTCGTACTCTACCGTCAGCGGCAGCGAGCCGGCTGCTGAGTTGGCCGGGCCAAGCCTGTGACTTTCATAAAAGGCAGTTCGCGCCTCAAGGTCAGGAAAGAACAGGCCATTTAATGAATAAGGATAAGCCATTGTAAAATCGGCCAGCAGCACATGCAGGGTAGAAATGTAGTCGTAGCCTAGGTCGATGGCTACTTCTCGCGACCGAGCAATTAACTCCTTTAGCTCCGGCGCAAACGATACAGTCGGCTGGTCGCCTAATAATAACATCTTCAGTAGCAGGCCATCATTGGGGATGCCCCCACGCTGGCTAGGTACTAAATTCGTTACCACGCTGAACGTCGCGCACATAAACAACAGAAACATAAACAGTTTCACAGAGCCGTGCAGGTTAATGGCTAGTGCTCCATAAAAGCCCAAGGCTGCTATGAGCACAGACACCATCACTCCACCTAAAATAATAACGCATTGTTGCGCTTTACTCAATCCAGCGCCAGCATACATGCAGAGGCCTTTTCTCCAGAATAAGCTGCGCTTTAGGTAAATTTCAAGAGAGCCAATCTGTATCCGCCACATATTAGCACTCTCTCCATACGAACCTAGGTACATGCTGACACTAGACTTGGTGAATAGCAACGCAGGTAAGGCGTGACCTAGCTCGTGCAGCAGTATTAGCATGGGCAATACTAATAGCGCAAACCCTCCTAATATACAAAAAAATATATACATAGTGTTCCTATAAACCTAAGGTGCGAATTAAGCTTGTGAAACTAGGCAAAAAGCTCTGGTTGTTTTTGTCATGCTGGTTGCCACCTAAACTTTATACAACGAGGCATCGTGCGACTTGCTCCGCAATGATGCCAGCACACTTCAATTTGCACAGGTAGGCTACCTTTGAAGCCTGCCCATGCCTGCTTCTACTCCTGCCACGCTTCTTATTCAAACGGCCTTTATCGGCGACGTTATCTTAGCCACGGCGCTGGTCGAGCACTTGCACCATACGGCCCCGGCAACCCCGATTGATGTGTTGGTGCGGCGCGGCAATGAAGGGCTGCTAGCTGGCCACCCGCACGTGCGGCAGGTGTTGGTGTGGGACAAAAAGCACCGGAAATACCCGAACCTGCTGCGGCTGTTGCAGCAGATTAGAAGGGCTCGGTATGCGCGCGTCGTCACGATGCAGCGCTTCGCCAGCACAGGTTTTCTCACGGCGTTTTCGGGTGCGCCCGAGCGAGTTGGGTTTGCAGAGAACCCATTCAGCCGCTTTTTTACGCGGCGCGTGCCGCACGTCATTGGCGATGGCACGCACGAGGTGCAGCGTAACCTAGGGCTACTGACGGATGCCTCGCCGAGCGCTACCACCCCTAACCTAAGGCCCGCGCTCTACCCCACGCCTGCCGACGAAGCTGCCGCCGCTCCTTACGCGGCCGTGGGCGACTACCTATGCCTGGCGCCTACGTCGGTGTGGTTTACCAAGCAGTATCCGCAGGAAAAATGGCTGGAATTGCTAGCCGCCTTACCTGCTCATTTACCCGTGTATCTACTCGGTGGGCCGTCCGATGTGGCCGCCTGCGAGCAGTTAACCCAGGCAGCTAAACGTCCGGGCTTGGTCAACCTTGCGGGAAAGCTGTCGCTGCTAGCATCGGCGGCACTTATGCGCGGGGCGGTGCTCAACTACGTCAACGACTCGGCACCCATGCACTTGGGCTCGGCGGTCGATGCACCGGTGTGCGCCATTTTCTGCTCTACGGTGCCGGCTTTTGGGTTTGGGCCGCTTAGCTCGTTTGCGCGCGTGGTAGAGCACCTAGGGCCGCTGGCCTGCCGGCCGTGCGGGCTACACGGACACGCCCGCTGCCCCCTAGGGCACTTCCGCTGCGCCCGCGAAATCGGAACCGACCAGTTGCTGCTTGTGCTGGCCGAGGCGCGCGAGTGGCGCCAGCGGCAGCTTGCCAGATAGACTCGGCCCTAGGTAATTTGATTAGGCCGGGCTGCGGCGGCCGGTTACTTTTGGCAGTTACCTTGCCTTTGCTGATGACTTTTTGCTTTCGTACTGCTAGCCCGGCGAGCGGCTTGCTGCTGGCTTTGCTCGCCGCTGCCTGCCAACGCCCCCTCGTGCCCACGACTACCACTCCTACTCTACCCGTCGAAACGGGCGTTTCGCAGACGCTGGCCGAAGCCCGCAAGCAGCTGCTAAGCCAGGTGGCCTATACCCTCGACCTGACTATCCCGCTTCAAAAGACGGCTCCTATCACGGGCTCAGAGGTAGTAGCTTTTCACCTGAAAGACAACAGACAGCCGCTGCAACTTGATTTTAAGGCCCCGGCCGACCACCTGCGCAGCGTGACGGTAAATGGACACCCAGTGCCTATCGACTACCGAAACGAGCACCTAGTACTTCCGGCCCAGGCGCTGGTAGTGGGGCGCAACGAAGTGAAAATCGAATTTGTGGCCGGCGACCAATCGCTCAATCGCAGCGACGACTACCTCTACACCTTGCTCGTGCCCGACCGCGCCCGCACGGTGTTCCCGGTTTTTGACCAGCCCAATCTGAAGGCAACAGTCACCCTAAGCCTTACCACGCCGGCCGCTTGGCAAGCCGTGGCCAATGGCCCACTACGCGACTCGGTGCGCACCGCAGCTACCAAAACCTACCGTTTCGCCCTGTCCGATTCCATCAGCACGTACCTGTTTTCGTTTGCGGCCGGCAAGTTTACACCCGTGCACCGCGAGGTGGGCGGGCGGCCCATGAATTTTCTGCATCGCGAAACGGACTCGACCAAAATTCGGCTTAGCATGCCGGCTATTTTCCGGCTGCACGGCGAGGCGCTGAGCTTTTTGGAGAAGTACACGGGCATCCCCTACCCCTTCCAAAAGTTTGATTTTACGGCCATCCCCGACTTTCAGTACGGCGGCATGGAGCACGTGGGAAATATTGACTACAAGGCGTCTAGCTTGTTTCTAGACGAGGGCGCAACCAAGGACCAACTACTAGCCCGTCAAAACCTTATCGGCCACGAAACGGCTCACATGTGGTTTGGCGACCTCGTGACCATGCAGTGGTTCAACGACGTGTGGATGAAGGAGGTATTCGCCAACTTCATGGCCGATAAGATGAACCCCGAGGCAGCCGCCGGCCCAGCCCAGCTACTCAAGTTTGTAACCGACCACTACCCCGCCGCTTATGCCGTGGACCGCACCGCCGGGGCCAACCCCATCCGGCAGCCCCTAGCCAATTTGCAGGATGCGGGCTCGCTCTACGGCAACATCATCTACCACAAGGCACCCATCATGATGCGCCAGCTAGAGCGCCTGATGGGCGAAAAGCCCTTCCAGGCCGGCGTGCAAGAGTACTTGAAAAAGTACGCCCGCGGCAACGCAACCTGGCCCGACCTCATCACCATCCTAGACGCTCACACCCCCGCCGACCTGCAAGCCTGGAACCAGGTGTGGGTAAACCAACCCGGCCGGCCAATAATTGATTACCAGCTGCAACCAGCCACCGGCAAGCCCACGCAACTCCTTATCAGCCAGCACGCCGAAGATGGTTCGGACCGCGTGTGGCCCCAGCAGTTTGAGGTGACGCTCCTATACCCTAGCGGCCCGGTGGAACTGACCGTGAACATAAACCAGCGCCAAGTGAGCGTACCGCTACCCGCCCAAAGCGCGGCGCCAAAGTACGTTTTGTTCAACCCCCAAGGCCTAGGCTACGGGGTGTTTCCGGTAGCACCGCAGCTGGCCGATAACCTAGCCACGCTAGCTGACCCAGTGGCGCGCGCCAGCACGTACATTTCCCTCTACGAGAATATGCTGAGCGGCCGCGGCCTGGCGCCGCGCCCATTGCTCGACCGCTACCTAGGGCAGCTTGCGCACGAAACAAACGACCTCAACATCAAGCTGCTTACCGGGCAGCTGAGCGATATTTTCTGGAAGTTCTTACCCGCTGCCGAGCGCACTGCCTTGGCCCCAGCCTTAGAAAAAGCCCTTTGGCAGGCCATGCTCAACCAAAAGCTGCCGGGCGAGCAAAAGCTGTATTTTAAAGCCTATCAAAACATTGCGCTGACCCCAGCGGCGCAAACTCGCCTCTACCAAATATGGCAGACGCAAAAGGCGCGCGCGCAGGTAAAACTGACCGAGGACGACTACACTAGCCTAGCCCTAGCGCTAGCCGTGCGCGATTACGCCGCCCCGCAGCCTATTCTGAGTCAGCAGCTAGCGCGCATCAAAAACGTGGACCGTCGCCAGCGGTTGGAATTTATGATGCCCGCGCTCTCGCCCGAGGTAGCTGTGCGCGACCAATTCTTCGCCTCCCTCAAAGACGAGAAAAACCGTGAGAAAGAAGCCTGGGTAACGTCCGCCCTCGGTTACCTGCACCACCCACTGCGCCAAGCAACATCGGAGAAATACCTGCCGGCCAGCCTAGACCTGCTGGCCGAGATTCAAGCCACGGGCGACATCTTTTTCCCGGCCTCGTGGCTGCAAAGCACCCTAGGTAGCTACCGCTCGGCTACAGCAGCGGGTATGGTGGAAAGCTTCTTGGCAGCGCACCCGGCCACCAGCTACAACCCACAGCTGCGCCTGAAGCTGCTGCAAGCGACTGACGATTTATTCAGAGCGCAGAAACTGTAGCGCGGACTTTTAGTCCGCCCGCGAGCACAGTAACTATCGGCACCAGCAAACGCTGACACGTGCGGGTTGTTTGCTACGCTCACGGGCGGACTGAAAGTCCGCGCTACAGCACCGAACTTTGCCGCTTTATTTTGCTTATAGCATTAATGTTAGACTACGAAATTCACGAATATCCCAACGGCATCCGGCTGCTGCACAAGCAGGTGCTGCACACCAAGATTGCGCATTGCGGCTTTTTGCTCGACATTGGCTCGCGCGATGAGAAAGACCACCAGCAGGGCCTAGCGCACTTCTGGGAGCATATGGCCTTCAAAGGCACGCACAAACGCAAGTCGTTTCACATCCTCAACCGCCTCGAAACCGTGGGCGGCGAACTGAACGCCTACACCACAAAAGAGAAAATTTGCTTCTACGCCACGCTGCTGAGCACGCACTTCGAGCGGGCATTTGAGCTACTCACCGACCTCACGTTTAACTCTACCTTCCCTGGCCGCGAGCTAGAGAAAGAGCGCGGCGTGATTCTGGAGGAGATGAGCATGTACCAGGACGCCCCGGAAGATGCCATCATCGACGACTTCGACACCGTGGTGTTTGGGCGCCACCCGCTGGGCGTCAACATCCTAGGTACCCGCGAAAGCGTGAGCAGCTTTCAGAGCGAAGACTTCCACACGTTCTACAACGAGAACGTGCGTACCGACCGGCTGATTTTCAGTTCGGTGAGCAACCTGCCTTTCAAAGAAGTAAAGCGCCTGGCTGATAAGCTGCTGGCGCCACTGCCGGCCCGGCTGGGTGAACGCCCGCGTTTGCCTTTCAACGACTACGAGCGCCAGAGCCAGGTCGAGTCGCGGCCCATCACGCAGGCGCACTGCCTGCTAGGCGGCCCCGCCTACCCGCTCACCGACCAGCGGCGCATCCCGTTTTTCATGCTCAACAACATCCTAGGTGGGCCGGGCATGAACTCGCGCCTCAACCTGGCGGTGCGCGAAAAATATGGCCTCGTATACACCATCGACAGCAGCTACACGGCTTACACCGATACGGGGCTGTTTGGCATATACTTCGGCACCGAGGGCAAGCAACTAAACCGCACGCTTGGCCTGGTACAGAAGGAACTGAAGCTGCTGCGTGAGAAAGAGCTAACCACCAGCCAGCTGCACGTGGCTAAAAACCAACTTATGGGCCAGCTGGCCATGAGTGAAGAAAGCAACTCGGGCCTGATGCAGCTGCTCGGCAAGAGTACCCTCGACCTAGGTCGCGTAGAGCCACTAAGCGAAATCTTCGGCCGTATTGAAAAAATTACAGCTTCCGAACTGCGCGAGCTAGCCAATGAGGTATTGACCGAAGCCAACCTGAGTTTGCTACAATACGTGCCAGAAGGGAAGTAACATGGCAGTGGCATCGGTGTTTGGTCACGTAGGGTCAGCTCAGCCCGGCGACTTATTCGCGTCGCGGCTAGAGCTGTCTTTGCGTGGTCAACACCGTCCGCGCCGGGCGGGGGTATGTGCCACGGCCCAAACTGGGGCTGACAGCATTATACTAGCCGACCAGTATGAAGACGATGAAGTGCATGCTGATTACTTCTGGTATGCGGGTCATGGAGGACGTGACCCCAAAAGCGGGCACCAAGTAGCCGACCAGGAGCTAACCTACCGTAATCAGGGCCTGATTCGTAGCCAAGAAACGGGGCAGCCCGTGCGCGTTTTCCAACGCGTTGACGTAGCACCGGCTCTGTGGCAATTCCGCTATGAAGGGCTGTGGCGAGTAGTAGCGCACGAATACGTGGCAGGCAAATCAGGCTTCAACGTGTATGGCTTCCGACTCGAACCTTTTCGGGAGCGTAAAGCACAAACCTGAGCTGTCTTTGCAAGATGGCAGGATGAAGCTGCTCTTCCATTCAAAGCAGCTAACCAATCAATTCGAGGACCGCCAACTAAGAGCCGGCTGCCCCTTCTCGCAAGGACAGTCTGGCTTCTAGGTGGTGCGTTATACTTTCTTTCTATTAATGACTGACGACCAAATTCAGGCCTACGCCGACCAGCACTCTGAACCCGAGCCGCCGCTCCTCTACCAACTCTGGCGCGAAACCCACTTGCAATTGCTGATGCCGCGTATGGCCACTGGCCACTGGCAGGGCCGGTTACTGAGCATGCTCTCGCACCTTATCCGACCACGTAGAGTGCTAGAAATCGGCACCTTCACAGGCTACGCTACGCTGTGTCTAGCTGAGGGGCTAGCCGAAGGTGGGCACGTGCACACCATCGAAATAAACCCCGAGCGCGAGAGCCGCATTAGGCGCTACGTAGCGGCCGCAGGACTTTCTGAGGTTGTAACGCTATATATCGGCGATGCGGGCGACGTTTTGGCGGAGTTAGTCGGTGAAGTGTGGGATTTGGTCTTTATTGATGCCGATAAAATAAACAATGGCCGGTACTTTGAGCTGCTCGTGGAGCAGGTGAGGCCGGGTGGGCTGCTCATCGTCGACAATGTACTTTGGGGCGGTAAGGCGCTACCCGACTATCCTTTGAAAGCCAATGACCACGACACGCGAGCGGTGCGCGCCTTCAACGACCACGTGCAGCACGACCCACGCGTGGTGCCGCTGCTACTGCCCGTGCGCGATGGCCTCTTGCTCTTGCGCCGGCTCTAAACCAGTCCAACCTTTTGCCCGCGGCCGCGTCTTTGGCGTTCGTAATTCCCTGAACTCTATGCGATTTCTACTCTTAGTGGGTGCTGCCTGGTTACTGGCCTTCTCGGCGCAGGCACAAAGCGCGGTGCGCGGCAAAGTCTTAGATGCCAAAGACCAAAGCCCGCTCATTGGGGCCAACGTGGTCCTGACGCACCTACCCGACTCCATAAAAACCGGTACGGCAGTGGGCGGCGATGGCTCCTTCCAAATCGACAATGTAGCGGCGGGGCGCTACTTACTTACGGTGTCGTTCATTGGCTATAGCGACCAGCGCCAGCCCCTTACCGTACCTACCGATGGGCAGCCCATCGCCCTAGGTAACCTGACGCTACAAACTGGGGGCACGGTGCTCAAAACCGTTGAAGTATCTGGCCAGGCAGTGCAGGTGCAGCGCGGCGATACCACCAGTATTAACGCCAAAGCCTTCAAAACTAATCCTGATGCTACGGCTGGTGACCTCATTAACAAGATGCCAGGTATTCAGACTGATGCTTCGGGCAAGACCCAGGCCCAGGGCGAGGCCGTGCAGCAGATACTGGTCGATGGCAAACCTTTTTTTGGCACGGACCCTGATGCGGTGCTCAAAAACCTGCCCGCCGAAGCCATCGACAAAGTTGAGATTTTTGACCAGATGAGCGAGCAGAGCCGCTTTTCGGGCTTCAACGACGGCAACACCCAGAAAACGCTTAACATCATTACCAAACCAGCTTTTCGCAATGGGCAGTTTGGGCGGGCTGTGGGTGGCTTCGGCCCCGGCGCCCTCGGCGACAATGGCCCCTCGCGCTACCGGGCCAGCTTGAACCTCAACGACTTTCACGGTAACCGCCGCACTACGGTACTTGCGCAGAGCAACAACATAAACGAGCAAAATTTCAGCTCCGACGACCTCCTAGGTGTTATTGGCAACTCGGCCCAGGGCGGGCGGGGCGGTGGCGGAGGAGGCGGCAATAACGCATCCGGCAATTTCTTGGTCAGCCAAAACGGGGGCATCAGCACTACCCACGCGGCGGGCCTCAACTATTCGAATCTGTGGGACAAGAAAACGGAGCTAACGGGTAGCTACTTCTTTAATCGCTCTAACAACCAACTTAATAGCAGTACGCTGCGGCAATATGTGCTGCCGGGGCGCGAGAACACTAGCTACAGCGCAGTTTCCCAATCGGGTAGCGTCAACTACAACCACCGGGCTAACTTCCGCCTTGACCACAAAATCGACTCGGCCACTTCTATTTTATTTCGCCCGCGTATTTCGTGGCAGCAAAACGATGCCAACCGACTCTCGAACGGCCTCACGGCCAGCCAGGGCCTTACCCAAAGCGAGATTGACAGCCGCTACCAGTCGAACAACCGCGGCGTCAACCCTGGCGGCGACCTGCTGCTGCGGCGCCGTCTGCGCGGCCGCCCAGGGCGCACGCTATCGCTCAATATCAATGGGGCGTATAATAATCGCAACGGCACCTCTATTTTGAACACCCGGAGCGCGGCGGGCACCACCAGCACCAACCTCAATCAGCAGTCGCTGCTAACTCAGAATAGTGGCAACATTGGGGGTAACCTGGCTTATACCCAGCCAATAGGACAGCACGCACAGCTACAGGCCAACTACTCGCTCAACTACGCGCCTAATAATTCCGACAAGCGCACCTACAACTTCGACACCGGCGACCAGCAGTACTCGCGCCTCGACACGGCGCTGAGCAACGTATTTAACAACTATTACCTGAACCAAGGTGGTGGCCTTAGCTACCGCTACAACGTGCGCAAGCTGCAAGTCTCGGTAGGCGCTACGGCTCAGGTAGCCCAGCTGCGCGGCGACCAAACGTTTCCGACGCCAGGTCCAGTCAATTACACCTTCTGGAACGTGCTGCCCCAAGCCATGCTGATGTTCCGGCCCGACCGCGAGCACAACGTGCGCTTTTTCTACCGCACCAATACCAGTGCCCCAAGCATCAACCAGCTGCAAGCTGTTGTCAACAACTCTAATCCCTTGCAGCTCACTATCGGCAACCCGGCTCTGCGCCAAGAGTACAGCCACTCGCTGGTGGGGCGCTACTCGGTGAGCAAAGCCGAGAAGTCGAGCAATTTCTTTGTGCTGCTCTCGGGCTCCTACACTCAGAACCCAATCTCCAACCGCACGCTAGTAGCGGCTCGCGATACCGTAGTGACGCCTACTGGCACCGACCAGCGCGTGGCCTTGCCGGCCGGCGCCCAGCTCACGCAGTCGACCAACCTGCAACAGCAATACTCAGTGCGAACCAACGTCAACTACGGCCGGCCGCTGCCCGTTATCAAGAGCAATCTGAACCTAAGCGCGGGCGCCAGCTTTTCGCAAAATCCCGGCCTTGTGAATCAGGGCCTCAACTACGCCCGCACGCCCTCGCTAAATGCCGGCGTGGTGCTGAGCAGCAACATCAGCGAGCGCCTAGACTTTACGCTGTCTTCGACCTCGGCGCAGAATTATGTGCGCAACACCCTCAGCCAACAGCTCAATACCAATTACTTCAGTCAGGTATCACGGCTGCGACTGAGCTGGATAGTGGGGCCAGGCATCTCTTTTCAAACCGATGTGGCGCACCAAGTGTACACCGGCCTGAGCAGCAGCTACAACCAAAGCTACCTGCTCTGGAATGCTTCGCTGGGCAAGAAGCTTTTTCCGGGCCAGCGCGGCGAAATCAAGCTCTATGCTTTCGACATCCTCAAACAGAACCGGGCCATTCAGCGCAACGTGACGGAAGCATACTACGAAGACGTACAAACCACTGTGCTACAGCGGTACTTAATGCTTATGTTTACTTACAACATCCGCTCGGCCAACATGAACTCTTTGCCCACGGCCCCCGCCGATGACCGTGGCGAGCGCCGTGGTCGTGGTGGCTTTGATGGCCCGCCCGGTGGTGGGCGCCGGGATGGCGGCGGCTTTGGCGGCTAAGGGCTTCCGCGGGCTACCTAGGGCTGCGACATAGCAGGTAAGCATCACAAGGTCAGCATATACCAACTCTAAAAAAAGGCAGTGCCACCGCGCTGCCTTTTTTGCGTATAGCCGGGTACTGTCTTTTTTCTTCTGGCCTTTAGCTACGCTACCTATCTCTACGTCTTCCCAACTCCGTGTCTTTTACTGTAACTTGCCGGTTCCTGCGAGGGGAAACACTGGCTGGCTTACTGTTATGAAGAAACTGCTTCCGGCATTGCTGCTGGGGCTGGCGAGCCGCTCTGCGGTGGCCGTCGCCCTCCCAAGTACGACCCCACCTACCGTGCCGACGGCTATCGATGCCCTAGGCCTGCACCTACGGCTCGACTACGAAGCCCGTCAGCTAGTACAAGCCAAGGTCAACAGCCTATGCCGCCACCAAGCCTCGCTGGAAGCTCGCATTGCCCTCGCCGAATCGGCTTTTCCGCTCATCGACCAGGTGCTTGCTGAGGAAGGTGTACCGGCCGACTTTCGGTACCTGGCCTTGCAGGAAAGTGCGCTGCAAGGCAACGCCGAAAGCAACCACGGCGCCGTAGGCTACTGGCAGTTTAAGCGCGAAACCGCTCTGGACTATGGCCTGACTGTTGACCGCAACATTGATGAGCGCCGCCACCTCACGGCCAGCACCCGCGCTGCGGCTCGCTACCTCACGCGCAGCAATGCTACCCTTCACAACTGGGTCAATACTCTGCTAAGCTATAACCTGGGCCTAGGTGGCGTGCAGCCCTACACCCGCCCCGCCGACGCTGATGCCTCGCAGATGACCATCACAGCCAGCAGCAGCATTTATATTCTGGACTTTTTGGCTCAGAAAGTGGTTTTTGAGCCCGCTTGCGCTCAGCACGCGGTTCCCTTCGTGCCGTGGCGCGAGGTGCCCGCTGCCCCCGGCCTGAGCTTGGCTCAGCAAGCCGCCTCCTTTTCAGTTGACCCAGCAGCCGTAGCTCGCCTAAACCCCTGGCTCCTAGCCTCGAAGGTGCCTCAGAACGGCCGCACCTATACTTTGGTAGTACCCCTTGCGGGAGCGGCCCCGTTGGCCGCTAACCCAGTGCTGCGCAGGCCCGCCGTTACATCTGTCGCTAATGCTTCAGTAGCTACTTCCTACTTAAATATCAACGGCCTGCGTGCCCTCACTGCCCAGCCCGGCGATACACCCGCCTCGTTGGCCGCGCGCGGTGGTGCTAGCCTAGGCTTTTTTATGAAAGTGAACGAGCTCGGCCGGAATGAGCTATTGATTCCGGGGGCACCTTACTTTTTCGAGCGCAAGCGTGAGGCGGCCGAGCAGGAATACCATATAGTACGCCCTGGCCAAAGCCTTACGGCCATCGCCCAACACTTTGGGGTATTGCGCCACGCACTCATGGCCTACAACCACTTACACCCCGGCGAGGCCCCTCAACCAGGCTTGGTATTGTGGCTCAGCCACGTGCGCCCTCGTAATGTAGCCGCCGAGTACCGGCCCGTACCGGGTAGCCGCCCGGTAGTGGCTCAGCGGCCGCCCGCGCCTACTCCCCCACCAGCACCGGTTGAGGAAGACGATGAGGGGGCCGAAGAGCTAGCAACCATCAACGAACTGCCAACTGAAGTACCGGGTGCCCCCGTCCTTCCCTTACCAAGCGCACCCACTGCCCAAGTACCCGTGTCTATGCCTGCTAGCCGCCCTATTGTGGTGGCACCTGTAGTAGTGACGCAAGCCCCTAGGCGCCCCGTGGCCCCCGCGCCCACCCCCTCAGTGCCGGCTACTACCTCATCGGCTGGCACCTATACCGTAGCACCTCACGAAACGCTGTATGCTCTGGCCCGCCGCGCGGGCGTACGGCCAGCCGAGCTAGCGGCTTGGAACAACCTTTCCCCCACTACAGCACTTCAGGTTGGGCAAGTTATCCGGTTGAGTGCCCCCGCCCAACCCCAGTACTTAGCACCGCGCATTACTACGCACACTGTGGCCTCGGGCGACACTTTTTTTAGCATCTCGCGCCGCTATGGCTGCACCGTAGCTGAGCTTCAGGCTAGCAATGGCAAGGCCGAGCCCACGCTGCGCCTAGGGGAAGTTATTCGAGTGCCCACGCACTAAACCCAGACGCAGGCGCAGTGTAAGCCCACAGCCTAGGATGCCGCAGCGTCGCGCACCTGCTGCTCTAGTAGCCATGCGCGAGCAGCGGGCTCATTTTCAAAAAAGGCTAGGTAGAGCCCCGCGGCACTGACCCGGACCAGCATGGCGGTCGTGACCGCATCTTCTACCTTCGGCTGGTGCTGGGCAGCTACCCAGCACGCTGCGTACACAGGCCCACCTAGGCGCTGCGTGGCTAGGGGTGCGTACGTTTCGCTAAGCCAACTCATAAAGGTGGCGGCTGGCCAAATGCGGGTTCGTAAATCGAGGTGCCAAAACCGGCAATATCCGTTAGCCTCGGCCTCCTGCAACAGGTGGTAATACGAGTCTATCAAGTTTGCCGTCAGGAGGGGTCGCGCCCATGCCGCACGCAAGATGCCGGAAGTAGGCTCTACGATGACGGTGAGGTTGTCGTTTGAATACTTGAACACAGAAACAGGGAGTAGCGAAATGGCTATTGTGTGGTACGTATTAAGCTGAACGCTGAAGCCAGCTGGCTTATTTTCCTCTACCTCAAACCCTGTCTTCTGCGTTAGCCAAAAATCCTTGTACGGCAAAACCCCATATCAGTGATACTGACATGGGGTTTATATAACAAAAATGATTAGTAGTTATACTAATTATAGCTGACTCAGCGTCACTGCCCTATAAGCTGCACCACGTCCTACGGCCGCTTTTAGGTCGTCTTGCAAGGCGCGGCTGCTAAGTCGCTTAGGATGGGGGTCGAGGATAGTGCCATCTTCGGCTAAGAGCACAGCAGAAGGCAGCTTGCTTAGGCCGTAAGCTTGGCGCACGGCCGCCTGGTAGCCGGGCGGCGTGTAGACGTGTAATCCAGGCAACGCTGTGCCAGAGGCGGGCATCACCGTCTTTTGCCAAGTATCAAGCTGCTCATCGAGCGCTACAGCCAGTACTACAACCGGCTGGCCTTTCAACGACTCCGTAACCTCTTTGAAAAAAGGCAATTCGTGCTGGCTCGACGGGAGCCGCGTATCCCAGAACATCAGGTAAACTAGCTTGCCCCGGAAGTCGGCTAGGCGCAGAGAGTCGCCGGTGGCCGTGCATAGCGATACCGCTGGGGCCCGGCTGCCAATGGCTAGGGTAGCATTAGCTACCTGAGCGGCGCGCAGCTGCTCTAGCCAGCGGCGGGGAGCCTGAGCCGTGGCCTCATAGTCGGCGAGTAGCGCTTTGGCATGCGCGATGTGCCCAAGGCGAAAGGTTTCGAGCAGCACTCGCCCGAGCATGATGGGGCGCATGGGCCCGCGCAACAGTTGAGCTGCTACTTGGTAGCAAGCCGGATAATAGTCGGGGTCGGTGGGCTGGTGGCCGGTGTTCCGGGTCTGGTAATGCACATAGTTCAGCAAAAACTCTTGGTAATGCTGGCTGCTCAATACTTTCTCGTTGCCTGGCACTACTGCGTTATCACGCAAAAAGTCGTAGTATGAAGGCGAAACTGTCAGGCGCTGCTGGTCACCGGATGTTTGCTCGCGCAGGTCTACATAGGTGAGCCGGTCGTTGGCGTAGGCGTAGTTGATTTCATCCAGCGCGTATGCCTCAAAAGCGGGCGTAAGTGCCCCGCGTTTGTCAGCCTGCTTGAATAAAGCTAGCTCATGGCTACGCCGATAGTCCAGAAATGCCAGAAATGCCTTTTCCAGCAAATTGATATTGTCGGGTAGTACCTGGTAGGCTTCGTTGTCGCTGTACTTGCTTTCTACCTCACGCAGATAATTGTTGGCATTCGCCGCTTTTTTATCGGGGTGGCCCGGGGCTGCGGTAAAGCGACGCGAGGCGGCTACGTTATCCGCATTGAAGTTGATGGCAAGCGCCTGCCCTGACTCTAGGAAGATAGGGGCTTCTTCGCCTTCGTAGGTAAGCTGCACCAGCGTGGGGCTCGTGATGGGCAAGTGCACCTGAAAATTACCTTGAGCATTGGTATGAGCGCGCACTACTTGCTCGCGAGCATCGAAGGGCTGCGCCGTCCAGCTAATGCTGATGGTACTACCAATATCATTGTCTACGTGCCCACTAAGCTCCACGCCCGCCTGGGCCCAGCCGAAGCGGGCTGCGAGCAGCAAAGCTCCCACCAAAATATTTTTTTGGTAATTCATACGGTCAAATATACCCAAGATTAACTTAAATAGCATTTTACCTTCATACGTCTGGACTGCGCTACGGTTAGGCAAGCGCACGGGTTTCTGCTATTCGGGCCTCGCTTCGGCCGTATTTCAAAAATTGTTGCCAGCTTTGCGCCCTCTTTAAACTCGTATTTTTTCTCGCAGATTCCCTCCTCATGTCGCAGCACAAAGAAATTAAGCTAGTTACCACCCACCAGATGCTAGCCATGAAGCAGCGGGGCGAAAAAATTTCGATGCTGACGGCCTACGACTACTCGATGGCTCAAATCCTGGATGGAGCGGGCGTCGACGTGCTGCTGGTAGGCGACTCAGCCTCCAATGTGATGGCGGGCCACGAAACGACCCTGCCCATTACCCTCGACCAGATGATTTACCACGCGCAAAGCGTGGTGCGTGGTGTGAAGCGCGCCTTTGTGGTAGTAGACATGCCTTTCGGCTCGTACCAGGGCAATTCATCGGAAGCACTACGCTCGGCCATCCGCATTATGAAAGAAAGCGGCGCCCACGGTCTCAAGCTCGAAGGCGGCGCCGAGATTAAGGAAAGCATCATTCGCATCCTTACGGCTGGTATTCCGGTGATGGGCCACCTAGGGCTCACGCCCCAAAGCATTTACAAGTTCGGTACTTACAGCGTGCGCGCCAAGGAGGAAGCAGAAGCCCAGAAGCTTGTCGAAGATGCCCTTTTGCTCCAAGAAATCGGTTGCTTTGGCCTAGTACTCGAGAAAATACCGGCTGCCCTGGCCAAGCGCGTGGCTGCGGAGCTCACCATCCCGGTTATCGGTATTGGGGCTGGCCCTGACGTCGATGGCCAAGTACTGGTGGTGCACGATGTGCTGGGCATTACCAAAGAGTTTAAGCCGCGCTTCCTGCGGCGCTATGCCGAGCTACATGATATCATGACGAGCGCCGTGCAGCACTACGTAGCTGATGTAAAGAGCCGCGACTTCCCCACGCAGGAAGAGGGATATTAGAGAACAGCTGACTTCTTCTAGGCCTATAACGTATTGGCTAATGGCTAAATATTAGAAAATAGCCAACATTAGTAAAAGAAGCTGATGGTATATCAGCTTCTTTTTTGCATATTTGCTTTGCAAAACAAAGTTCTTTCCAACTCTCACTCGCATGCAGCCTCAACTTCCTCCCCTCCTGACGCGTGCCAGCGACTGGGCCCGCAATTCGGTCACGCTGAAGCTGCTTAGCATTGGCATCTTACTGCTGCTGCTGCTTATTCCGAGCAGTATGGTAGAAAGCCTTATTACGGAGCGGGCAAGCAACCGTGATGCGGCTACTGAAGAAATAAGCGCGCAGTGGGGCGGAGCGCAGTTGGTGCTAGGGCCCGTGCTGGTGCTACCCTACACTGCCGTCGAAACCCTAGGTACCGAAAACAAGCGCACTGCCGAAGTAACACGCTACTTGTGCCTGCTGCCCGATACACTCAACAGCACTGGCACACTGGAGCCCGAGCGGCGGCACCGAGGCATTTACGAAGCGGTAGTATACCGGGCCAAAATGCATGTGCAGGGCGTGTTTCAGGCGCCACCACTGGCCGACTTAGGAGTGGCGCCGGGAGCCGTGCGCTGGTCCGAGGCTTTCGTGGCCCTAGGCTTGTCTGACCTCAAAGGCATCCGCAGCGGCCTGCGCCTGCGCTGGGACGGGCAGACGCGCACCTTCGAACCCGGCGTGCCCGATAGCGACGTGCTGCCTCGCGGCTCGGCCCCCACTGTGAGCACGCAGGTGAGCACTGTGAGAGCCGAGCGTGCCCGCTACTCCAAGTATGCTGAGGGCGATGAAGGCAATGACGCCGCTGGCCCGGCCGCCAATGGCCTCAATTCCCTAGTGCCGGTACCCAACGAAAAGACCCTGACCCAGCGGCACACCTTCGCCTTCGACCTAGACTTAAATGGCAGTACGGGCCTACTGCAAGCTCCCCTAGGCCGCCAAACGACCTTGCACCTAAGTGCGCCCTGGGCCGACCCAAGCTTTATTGGGGCCTTCCTGCCGGTGCAGCGCACCCTGGGCGAGCAGCAGTTCACAGCCGATTGGCGCGTGTTTCACCTCAACCGCAACTACCCGCAGCACTGGCGCACCAGCGAGGCGCACCCCAATGTTGATGCATCGACCTTTGGCGTGCGCCTGCTAGTACCCGTGAATGAGTACCAGAAAACCATGCGGGCGGCCAAATATGCCTTGCTGCCGCTGGCGCTCACTTTCTTGGTGTTTTTCTTCGTCGAGATTTTAAATCGACGGCGCATTCACCCGTTTCAATATTTGCTGGTGGGGCTAGCCTTGGTCATTTTTTATGTGCTGCTACTGGCACTCTCCGAGCACGTGCCATTCAACGCCGCCTATGGCGTGTCAGCGCTTACCATTGTAGGGCTGGTGACGGCCTACGCAGCGGCTAGCTTCCGGCAGCGGCAGCCTACTATGGCCACAGCAGGTGTGCTGGCGCTGGTATATGGCTTTGTATTCGTGGTACTGCAGCTACAAGACTATGCCCTACTAGTAGGCAGCATCGGGCTGGTTGTAGTGCTGGCGGTAGTTATGTTCTTATCGCGTAACATCAACTGGTACAGCCCCGCCGATGACTCCGCGCCCGCACCAGAGTAGCCGTTAACGCGCATTGCTGGGCCCGGCACAAATGCCAGGCCCGGCAAAACCTAGGCGCTGGGGTGGGTTCATTAGGTCGCTTTACTTACCTTTGCTCGTAGCAGCAGGGGCCCCGACTAGCTGACTAGTTTTGAGTGTGGCCTGATAACGTGCCTGCGGCCCCGTGGGGCCCGGCATTGCCCCTGCCGCCTCCGCTTAGCCCGCCGTACCCCGACGTGAATCGCCCTAATCTCTGGTCCGAGCAGAACGAAATTCTGTTTGAGGACAACCACTTACTGGTCATCAACAAACCCGCCGGCATCCTGGTGCAGGGCGACGAAACTGGCGACGAACCGCTTTCCAAGAAAGCCGAGGAGTACTTGAAATTCAAGTACAAGAAGCCTGGCGCGGCCTTCGTAGGCGTGTGCCACCGCATCGACCGGCCAGTGTCGGGCATCGTCATTTTGGCTAAAACCAGCAAGGCCCTCAGCCGCCTCAACGAGATGTTTCGCGACAACCAAGTCAAGAAAACCTACTGGGCGCTCACCGGCAAGCCGCCGGTGCCTGAGCAGGGCACGTTGGTTCATTGGCTGGTAAAGGACACCATCCGCAATGTGACTAAGGCTTATTCTGAGCGCCACACGCAGGGTCAGCGCTCTGAGCTTAGCTACGAGCTCCTAGGGCCCGCCGCCAATCGCTATCTACTGCAAGTCAATCCAGTAACTGGTCGGCCGCACCAGATTCGGGTTCAGCTTTCAACAGGTTTAGGTATACCCATTGTGGGCGATGTGAAGTATGGCTTCCTCAATCCGCTGCCCGATGTAAGCATTGCGCTGCACGCCCGGCAACTCGAGATTCAGCATCCCGTCACGAAAGAAGCCCTGAAGTTTGTGGCGCCGCTGCCCGACGCTCCGCACTGGGATGGCGCTCGCGCCCTCAAGAACGAGGCCTAACAACTGTGGCCTGGCGTGGTAACTGTACAGTACGGCTTCTCTTCAGGAGCAGCGCATTCGGCCCTGCCCACTAGCGAGCTGCGACTGACAAACTTAGGTAAGATACCTCCAGCAACAGACTAGCTTGACAGGTAGCACCTTGCTAGCTGACGAGAACTGCTCTATACACTTGAGCAGACTGTCACTACAGTGCGCAAGCAAACAGACCAAAAAGTGGATGAGTTGAGCCCACAGGATGCCTACCCATAGCGGCATTAACACCGCCGTGTAACATTATGGCATTGTGTCCTTCCAGGGCCAGTTGGGCTACCTAGGGGCCGTAATTTTGTAGCCTTGATGAACTAAGCCCGTGGCGAATAGCTTCTGCGGGCGGCGCTTCCCTCACGCTTACCTTATTACTGAATGGCCATTCTGGTTTTCTTCGTAGCTCACTACTACTTATCACTGTTTACGCAGACATTTTATTTACACCGCTACGCGGCGCATAAAATGTTCACAATGAACAAGTTTTGGGAGCGCTTCTTCTTCTTATTCACCTACGTCTGCCAGGGTAGCTCATTCTTGTCGCCGCGCGCTTATGCGTTGCTGCACCGCATGCACCACGCCTACTCCGATACGGAGCTAGACCCGCACTCGCCGCACTTCTCGAACAACGCGTTTGACATGATGTGGAAGACTAAGAACATCTACAACGATGTCGTAAACGACCGCAACGAACTAGCCACCCGTTTTGAGGGCGACATTCCGGAGTGGAAAGCCCTCGAAGCTTTTGGCGGCACCGTGTATTCGCGTTTTGGCTGGGGCACGGCTTATGTGCTGTTTTACATTGGCTTTGCTACGGCCTGGTGGCAATACCTGCTACTACCCATTCACTTTCTGATGGGTCCCATCCACGGTGCTATCGTAAACTGGGGCGGCCACAAGTATGGCTACCAGAATTTTGATAACCACGACAAGTCTAAGAACACGCTGGCTCTAGACTTCCTAGCTTTTGGCGAGCTGTTCCAGAACAACCACCACAAGCTACCCATGCGCGTCAACTTCGGCGTGAAGTGGTGGGAGTTTGACCCTACTTACGTAGCTATTTGGACCTTGGACAAAGCTCGCATCATTAAGATTAAGCGCAAAAACGTGCAGCCCAAGCAGCGCGTTAGAAAGATGGCGAAAGCTGCCTAGGTCGCATTCTCTTTTAAGTACTGTAAAAAAGGCCGAAGTTTCGCTTCGGCCTTTTTTATTGAATTGGTTCTCCGTACCTTTGCGGCCCCAAACTGGGAAATAAATTTCACCCAGACGCACGAGTTGCGTCGCACAACCACCAAGGTTTATGGCAGTTAAAATCCGCCTCGCCCGCCGTGGCCGTAAAAAGGCCGCGACTTACGACATCGTAGTAGCTGACGCCCGCGCCCCTCGCGATGGCCGCTTCATCGAGAAGCTCGGTACCTACAACCCCAACACAAACCCTGCTACCATCAACTACGACGGCGACCGCGCCTTCTATTGGGTAATGAATGGTGCCCAGCCTACCGAAACGGTGCGTGCAATGCTCGCTTACCGTGGTGTGTTGCTGCGTCGTCACCTTCAGCTCGGTGTTACCAAGGGTGCACTGACCCAAGAGGTAGCCGACCAGCGCTTCCAAGCTTGGTTGAGCGAGAAAGACTCTAAAATCGAAGCCAAGAAGACTGGCCTCGTTGACACTAAGGCTGAAGCCCGCGCTACTGCCCTGGCTGCTGAAACTAAGGTAAAAGAGGCCCGTGCTGCTGCTCTTGCTGAGAAGCAAGCTGCTGCCTTGGCCGCTGCTACGCCTGCCCCGGCTGCTGAAGAAGCTACCGAAGGCTCGACGGACACTGCCGAAACTTCGGCTGAAGCTGCTGCATAGTTTTTGAGCGTCAATTGAAAAGAACGTCATGTTGAGCTCGCCTCAGCATGACGTTCTTTTTTGAGCTTTCTCTTCCTCCTTTACTAAGCAAGCCATGACCCTCGATGAGTGCTTTGAGCTAGGTTTCATTGTGAAGCCTCACGCGCTAAAAGGCCAAATGTCGGCCCAGTTGGACGTGGACGACGCGGCGACCTACGATAAACTAAAGACCGTATACCTAGCGCTGCCCGCTACGCCAACCAAGCTAACCCCTTACCAAGTAGAGCGTGTGAACCCGCAGGTTGGGTTGCGTGTGCTACTCAAACTGCGTGGCATCGACCGCATCGAGGAGGCGGAGCCACTACGCGGAGCCAAGCTCTGGTTGCCCCTGGCCGAGCTACCAGCGCTGCAAGAGCACCAGTTCTACTTTCACGACGTCATTGGCTTTCAAGTTATTGATGAGAAAGAGGGTGCCCTAGGAGTAGTAGAGAACTTCTACGAACTGCCGCAACAAGATGTATTGGCTATGCGCTACAAAGGCCAGGAAGTGCTTCTGCCGGTAGTAGATGAGCTAGTAAGCCACGCGGATATGGAAGCCAAACAACTGTTTGTCAACATGCCTGAGGGGTTACTGGACATTTATATGAACCCTAGCGCCCACAAAAACCCCAACGCCGACTAGTAGTTCGCAACTAGTGGGTCAGTCTCTCCGAAGAGCCAGCCTACACAGCAGGCATATCTGCGAAATCAGTTAAATCAGTTAAATCTGCGGTGAAGGCCGTTACCATCTGCGGTGCGTGTAGATATCCTTACTTGCCAGCCCGAGCTTCTCGAAAGCCCTTTCGCCCATTCTATTGTGAAGCGGGCGCAGGATAAGGGGTTGGCCGAAATTCATCTACACCAGCTGCGCGACCACGCGGTTAACAAGCACGGGCAGATTGACGATTACTTGTTTGGCGGTGGCGCAGGCATGGTGTTGCGCGTAGAGCCCATTGCGGCCTGGATTGACGAGCTACAAGCCCAGCGCCCCTACGATGCTATTATCTACCTCACCCCCGACGGCGAGACGCTACGCCAGCCCCTGGCCAACCGCTTATCGCTCCTAGGTAATATTATCATGCTCTGCGGCCATTACAAGGGCGTAGACCAGCGTATTCGCGACCAATACGTTACGCACGAAATTAGCGTGGGTGACTATGTACTCAGCGGTGGTGAGCTAGGAGCGGCTATCTTAGTTGATGCCGTGGTGCGGCTACTGCCCGGCGTACTGGGCAATGAAGAATCTGCGTTGTCTGATTCTTTTCAAGACGACCTATTGGCCCCACCAGTGTATACCCGCCCGGCCGAGTGGCGCGGGCAGGCTGTGCCGGAAATCCTGCTTTCGGGCAATACTCCGAAGATTGAGGAGTGGCGCCACGAGCAGGCCCTGGCACGTACTCGGGCCAAACGGCCTGATTTGCTGAAGGAGTAAGGAGAGCAGGAAGATACCGATTGAGGGGTGAATACGCTGGCGCCGCAGCTACTTCTACCCTTGTTCTAGTATTTCTTCTGCACTTAATCACCTCATTACCTTTCAAACTGTTTGCTTTTCTGCGCTTAATTTTCTATCTTTGCGCTCCGTTTCGCAAAATACCAACCTAGATGGGCAGCGGCGCTGCCGTCTTTTGTAATTCTTTTTTTCGCCATGAGCGTACTACTCGACTTTATCAATGCCGAAGGCCAGGAGCGCCGCGCCAGCTTTCCCAAGTTTGCTGCCGGTGACACCATCAACGTGCACGTAAAAATC
>Ga0160429_1000122_pt1 | contig 100905 bp, 119 predicted proteins | sample SolpanmetagenomR_FD_108199 | JGI IMG/M metagenome (GOLD analysis project Ga0160429, IMG submission 108199) | Solar panel surface microbial communities from Lawrence Berkeley National Laboratory, California, USA - R | ecosystem: Engineered > Built environment > Solar panel > Unclassified ...
CTGAAGGAGAGTCTGTGGAGCCTCGACTATGGTCATAGTGCCAAATACTTCCCAAAGAGGGTATCGAAGCGATAGTCGAACCTATCGTCCGAGGGTCAGTGCCAGTTCTAGCGAAAGGGGGGGGGGAACTTACCACAAGAGTCAAGATCAACATGGACAAAATAGCGATGAGCTTGAATATGTCCCATCACCCAGGAAGATTCTCAAGGCGAATCCATTGTGCTATCAAGTTATTCCTCACCTCCTTATTATTCCACGGAACAGTACTGTTCGTTCACATATTATACGCCCATTGACCATCTGGTCTAATAGATACTCCATTGGCATTGACACGCACAGTGTAGTTTGAGCTCGAATCGGTGAGATTCGCCAATGCGGTCATGTTTGGCGGTATGTTGTGAGCCATATCTGCTCAATCGATTCAAGACTGCTTCAAGGCGGACAGATGGCAGTGAGCACTTTCAAATATCACTCAATAGAGAGGTTTAGCAGCGGGTCCTCGCCACCTACGCTCAATACTCAGAATCCATAAACGTTCCTCCTCTTGATTGGTTCCCTGATACCCACTTCTTGACTTAATTTAAGCGTAGCCACCCTCACCGTAAGAAGCTACGCTCATAAGTGTAACGACTTACGGCTAAAAAGAGGCTACGCTTACCCTGGATTTTCCTGACTTATCTTGCCTTTATATCCACCCCTGTCTGTATAAAATCAATGAGTGCCTCCTATAGCCGTATTACCTCTAGCTAGCGCTAGCGTGCTCCGCGTCCTCCTCTTAGCTCTTCCTTAATAGCTGCTACGCCCTCCGCGCCGCGTTCCCCGCCTCACCAACCACCAGCTCACCATCCTGTGCCAAACCTGCGCAGAGTATCGAGAGCGAGGTAGGGCAGCACAGCAGCAGCAAGAGCAGGTCACAATCAAGGTCAAGGTACATTAAAATCCACTTTTTGAGCGTAGATTTAAGCGTATAATAAATCCACACCTCCACTTGAGCGTAGCTCAACCGCTGCTAAACCTCTCTAATCCAACAAAGAAACGTGGTCTCCGTATCTATAGTAACCACTACTGAAAATGCTCAACCGCGTGAGAGGTTCGGAACAGCAACGCCGAATGAGGCTCGGTGGGCGATCGACCATTGCCGAATGGCCGCAAAAAGCAGGTGATCAGGAATCGACGGCATCTCGGAAGGAGGACGTAATATCGTGACACCAACTGATGGCTGAGCGAAGCATAGTTGCAAGATCAACTGTGGAAAAAGGTAAAGAAATGTATGAAGGTGATGAAGTAGGCAAGCTGCAATCTGCAACATCTTCGCCTTGATTTTCAGGAGCTGGGAAAAGATGCATTGCCTGTGTGACTGTGTCTATGCATTGCCTCACTTATACTTGACGAGACCCCGGCCTCCACCCGCGGTTGATGTTGTTTTAACCCTTTGATGCTTACATGTATATGCTTTCCGCTGCCCGTTAAGCTTCTTGTCGAAATGCTTATTTACAACTGGGGACCAAGTGAGCCGTTATAGACAGTAACCATATAGAATGTGAGTACGATTTTTGTCATCTACTCAGCTACAGCTGAAGCTGTTCTATAGACGACCCGAAAGTCTCATCATCCCGGTAACTCTGAAGCTTTTCTCCATACCAACCTCCACTCTCGTCGTCCAGGCAGCATCCAAATCTGGCAACGCAACAATGCAATGAGGACGAAAGAGTTGCATCTGCTTTTCAGGCAGTAACAAATGGAGGCTAATGAAAGATTGGCGCTATCTCATGACCCCGATCAACACAACAACAATCGAGATGAGTTCCAGGATGTCGTTTGGCCTGTTACTTTCCAAGCCGTGCGCGCATTCATTGAGCTTGCTCAATCAATTTTGCAGGCAATCAAGTGGAACATCACGACAGTCATTCTCGAATATCTGGGAGCCTAAAGCTTGTTGGCTGGCGTCAATTTAGACGACAACGAAGTCCCTTACCTCAATTTGACCCATTTCCTACAGCCCGACCAGCAGTCTGCAGTCTGCAGAGTTTGAGTTTTTATAGTGACAGACTATCAGCCATACCTACGCATCGCTTCAGCGATTCCAGCATTTTCAGGTCCAGGTTCATGGAGTGATTCTCTCCAATCGACAGGCGGTCTGGGGACCTCGAAGATTGGACTTAGTATTGGCCTCGGCTTGAGTTTACCATTACTGACTCTGGTAGCCTTCTTCCTCTGGCACAAGTTGCGCCGGCATAAGCGGGAAGTTCCCATTGAGCTGCTGAAGCCTGTACCAGATATTCCCACCCCGCCTGCTACTACTGCTGCTCCACACCCCTCGTACACGCCACCACCAGGCCTCCCGGCAATCTACAAAGATCATTCGTGTAGTGGCGATGAGCGCGTAGACTACCACAATACTGCGTACATCGACGAGCCTCCCATTCGCCCAAGAACGCAACCAGATGTCAATTATAGCAATTCAGTCGAGTTCCCCTCTGCTGGAGTATCTTCTGCGGGCCTGTCTGCAGCTTCCCTGCTATATAGTGACTTCAATGGTACAAGGTCGACACCATCATTGCCGCCCAGCTATATGACAAACCAACCTGCGACGAGACCAAGCACAGGCGATCCTTTTGATCCGCCAAGGAGGCCAAGGAATGGAAGGAGGGGTGAGTTTGCATACTCGAATGTGCAAAGAGGAGTAAATAGCGGCGGGTATCCTTTTTTCTAGCTTCTTGTGTGTTATTCGCGCATCTAGGGTTAGCCTACACCGTTCCAGAATTGAGTGTCCATCAGTCATCTTCATAACCTAGGATATAGCTGGATTCGTACTTTAATGGGCACCCATCCTATGCCCTACCTCTCTAAGAATGTGTCATAGCGGAGGGGGTTTAGCTAATACTAAAGTACTCCAGCACTCCACACACTAGGTTTTAGGCGAGCAGTATCGAAACCGGACATCGACATCTGAACTGAGGTAGGAGGGAGGCAGAGCATCTCAACTTGCATCGTTAGCCACTTGAATCAAGATGTTGCATATGGTAGTCTTCAAAAGACCAACAATCACATCTGTATCTTTATGTTGTTGCGTCTGCTATCTCAATAATGTGCTGATATGAACGGGTGGCCCCTTAACCAATCATATGGCACGAGGCGCTCCAGAAGACATCGACCGCGGATTTTCGCTTTCAACCCTTTCGGTACGCATCTGACTTCGTAGTGAACTAGATTCTAGGAATAACACACTCCGCTGCTTTTCAGTATCAATTACGGCTTCCATCGACGTGCTTCTGTTCGCATCATTTCATATTCGCTGTGAACTCACCGTGAGGTCACCTTTGATATTTTGTGGGGTCGAGAAAGACTCTGCTTCAACCCGCGAAGCCCGAGCACGAACAATAAGACTTCCATCCGTGTCAACTTTGAAAGTCGCCAGATGTATGCTTTGCTAACCTTCAGCTCCTTACCTGTGGCTTATAGTCCGTGCATATCATTGCCACCTCCACCACCACGACAATAACAATGGCCGTCCGAGACATCGTCCGGGGACATCTGTCTACCCTCAGAAAATCTGACCATTCAAACCGCGGAGCCCTCCTCCATCCTTTTAGAGATAGACTACGTCCCATCGAAGACAACAAACCCGAAGACTGGTGGTTTGCCTCCATTGCTATTCCTCTCCTGGCCGCCACCATTGGGCCACTGGCGAATGTTCTGAGTATTGCAGCGCTAGTCTCCTACTGGCGTGATGATCTTACGGATCCTAGTGACCCCACTGGAACGCTGTTACCTGAACTGGCTGGAAATTCGTTCAAGGATCCCAGATGGGCGACTGGGATGAACGTGGCGAGTCTGGTGACGGGGTATGTGGGAAATGCGTTTCTATTCTTCAATATGACGAATCGAGTGAGGTATCTGGTGGCTTTGCCCATGACTATATTCTTGTGGGTTTGCTCGAGTATGATTGTAGGTCTATCCTTGGAGGTTAACCATCAACAATCATCCTGGTGGTGTTGCACGAAGGCGCAACAAGCTAACGATTCTCCAGCTTCTAGGCATAACTGTAGCACTCGCGATCTATGAACCACCAACCCGCCCAGCGCAGATCTATTCGCAAGCATACTGGTATGCCGTCATTGCTGCCGTACTCTATGCGATATGTGCTATTCTTCTGATGGTCAACATGGTCGGGTATATGCTTGGACATTACACCGAACGATTCAACTTGACGGATGCGCAGCGAACACTGATTTTGCAAAGTTTCATGTTCTTCATCTGGCTAGCTGGAGGTGCTGGAGTCTTTACAGCAGTAGAAGGGTGGAGTTACAGTAACGCGTTGTATTATTGTGATGTCACTATTTTGACTATTGGGTAGGTATTTGCAAGCTAATCAATGATATTCGCTCCATGGCAGCTGAGTACCTGCAGTCAGGAAGGTACAACCAACAAGCTCAAACTAACACAGTAGTCTCGTAGATTCGGCGACCTCACGCCTAAGAATGCCGCAGGTCGTGGCTTAGTCTTGCCATATGCAGTTGGAGGCATTCTAATCCTCGGTCTTCTCGTCTCTTCCATCAGTCGCTTCGCCACCGAATTAGGCCAAGAAAAGATTATTCGAGGTCGTATTGAGAAATCTCGATCACGTACTCTTGAGCGTGCTAGAGGTCCATCATATAGCGAACCAGTCCCGAGCCTTACACCAGCGATGACACGAGCACAGACGGTAGAAAGTACAACTACTCAAGCTGGCAACCGAATCAAATTCGAGGAGACCGAACCGCGTCCGGGCCATCTGAGAAAGCGATTGACGATGCGCTCCCGATTGGTGGTTCTTCGTGAGGAAAAGGATCGCTTCACGACAATGCGCAAGATTCAGGCCACGAACGAGAAGTTTAAGAAGTATACAACATTGACATTCAGTTTGGGATTCTTGATTCTCATTTGGATCGTCGGTGCAATCACATTCTGGCAGCTTGAGCAAGTAACTCAGGGGATGACGTTCTTTGAATCTTTTTACTTCTGTTATTGTGCGCTTACTACTATTGGGTATGTTTGACATCTCGAGGTTTCTTTGTCCTGTCTAATGTTTACGTCTAGATATGGTGATTACACGCCTCAATCTTCTGGTGGCAGACCATTCTTTGTGGTTTGGTCATTGTTCGCCGTCCCTAGCATTACTATTCTTATCGGCGCAATGAGCAACACCGTCGTCGACTCCTTCAACAAAGGTACGAATAAGATCGCCGACTTTACCTTGCTACCCAAACACGGCATCTGGCGCGACTTTATTGCTTCGCATCCCAAGCTTCTCGGCTGGGCAGTTGCACGGCAAGAGCGCATTGAAGCCGAAGACAGAGTCGAAGATGGCTTCCCTGTTGGTCCAGGAGAAGATGAAGACGAGAACCGTGTCTTCAAGCCCAAGACGATAGAGGAGCTAGCAACAGAAAATCCGAATCGTGAAAATAGAAGCGAGCTAGGTAGGCGTCTTGCTCATGCGATCAAGCAAGTAACGCAAGACATTAAGAACGAGCCACAAAAACGGTATAGCTATGAAGAATGGGCTGAATGGAGTATTCTTATTCGCTTTACAGGTCATATGCAAGCTGCCATCCGGCATGAGATTGAGCTCCATCAATTAGATGAGCCGGAGGTGAAAGGATTGCTTGAATGGGATTGGCTTGGTGAAGATTCACCAATGATGTCGGATTCGTCTGAACCGGAATGGCTGCTTGACAGATTGATTGAGAGCATGACGCGATATACAAGGAATATTATGGCCTTTTTGAGATTGGAAAAAGAGAGGGGCGTGGTCATGGATGGTGGTGTCATAAGTCCGAGTGGGAGTGAATCCAGGGGCAACTCACCGGTGCAAACGAGATCAAGAACCGATGGCTGGAAGCCTCCTCGAGACGATGATGCTCTACCTCCAGATCAAAGATCTGACGAGGAATCGTACGAAGAGACTGAAGAAACAAAAGTCAACGATGGGTCGGAGACTCAGCGCGACCAGGACAGAGAGGATGAGATTGGTAAGGAGATGGAAAAGGAGGAAAAGAAGTGGGATGAAGACGATGAAAGAAGAGCCGAGCAAAATGGCAATAGGACACGTCCTCAGGAAAGCCGTCACAATGGATTGCCAGGGTTACTAGGCGAACTAGATGATGCTTGGAGAGCAGGAAGACGCTTGAGACGGTGACTGGACCGGATTCGAAGGCTTGATCTGTGGTTGGGAGAATATGTGTATGTAATGACCTTGATGCTTTATGAATTGGTTGGGTAGAACTTAGCAGAGGAGCTGGCTGGCTAATAGATGGACCCTGAATTTGAAGGTGAAACAGCCGGGTCGCGTTTGAGCGTGCTGCCTTACTTTGTAAAACAAACCACCATTATAATCATTCCTTCGGTGTGTGTTACTCTCGCCCTTGTCTCCTCGCACCCGCTTCTTCGTTGATCACGCGCGACTTTAGAGATCAGCTTGCTCGTATTGCACTCCTCCTGCCCTCGGATCACGGTGTTTGCGCAAATCCGCTCATCAAGCGCTCCTGCCAATGGAAGATCCGAACAATAACGACCAAGTCGCGCCTGCACCAGCGGTACCAGGTGTGCCGGATGCAGCAGGTGTAGCGCCAGTAACAGAAGGACTTCAAACTACAGTAGAAGACAACATAAGTACGATTTGACCACTGCCCAAACAATGGATTCATCTACCTGGCCTATCCCCACTAGACCATCGCTAATATGCATCCTCAAACATTTAGATACAGACATCTCAATGGCCGATCAGGACGACACAAATCCTGCCTCCGTAGCGCCTGTAAGAGACGAAACTTCTCACCCAGTTCCAGCCATCTCAGACAACCCTCTCGACGCGCCTGATGGTCCACGACCAGAAGCTGACCCCGAAGTCCCCGAAGATGAAGACATCCGCATCGATGACGACGGCAAGGTGGAAGATGGTGCTGAGAATGATGTTGCAGCTGCAGACGCCGATGCAGCGCCAGAAGAAGATGCGCCTACCATTACGAAAGCCACCATACAGCACAGCGCGCGTACTCATCTTATCGCACAAACACATCAGGTCGTGCTTCCCAGTTACAGTACCTGGTTCGACATGCATCAAATCCATAACATCGAAAAGAAAGCATTGCCAGAATTCTTCAACAGTCGGAATAGAAGCAAGACACCTGCTGTGTATAAAGATTATCGCGACTTCATGGTCAACACGTATCGATTGAATCCATCAGAGTATCTCACGTTCACGGCATGTAGGAGAAATCTAGCTGGAGATGTGTGCGCGGTCATGAGGGTACATGCGTTTTTGGAGCAATGGGGGTTGATCAACTATCAGGTATGTGGTGGGCTGGAAGGCGTGGATAGAATAGTACTGACAAGTGCTATCAGGTCGATCCAGAGACGCGACCATCCAACATAGGACCTCCATTCACTGGCCACTTCCGTGTTATCGCAGATACACCGCGAGGATTACAACCTTTCCAACCTGGCATGAACGGAAAAGCCACGCAAGGCAAACCACATCCCGTTACGGAGCGTCTACTGAATGCTGGACCATCAGCAACAGCAGATCTCAATCTCGACCTACGAAGAAACATTTACGAGCCTAATGGCAAGGATGTCACACCTGCGACGAATGGTGCTAATGAGAATGGCGAAGCATCAACAGCAGCAACTGAGAATGCATTGAAAGAGCCCAGAACAAAATTTTATTGTAATACTTGCAGCACAGATTGTACACGAGCAAGGCATCACCATGCTAAGATCACAAACGGTAACGCAGTAGTCAATGCGCAAGGCAAGATCGTGGGCGGACCGAAACTGGATATCTGTCCTGCATGCTTCAACGAGAGCCGCTTCCCTTCATCAACAGCACGAGAAGAATACGTCTATCTCGAAGATGAGGACTATTCCGCCGTACCTGACAAAGACAAGCCATGGACTGATTCGGAAACTCTTCGACTGTTGGAAGCGCTCGAAATGCATGACGAAGATTGGACTGAAATTGCGAACTATGTTGGCACCAGAACCCGAGAACAATGCGTACTAAAGTTCTTGCAACTCGAGATTGAAGACAAATATATTGATGGTGAAGCAACGACTTCAGGCAGCAACACAAATCTAGCATGGTTGAGCGGAGGTCAGATACCATTTGGTCGTGCGGACAATCCTGTCATGTCCGTGATTGCCTTTTTAGCCTCGACAGTGGATCCAAGTGTAGCCGCCGCAGCAGCAGGCCGCAGTGTTGACGAGATCAAAAAGACAATGCGAGCACAACTAGAAAATACCACAGACTCCACCGTACAACCCACCACATCAACAACAACAGACAACACACTAAAAACAGAAGACACAATGGACGTCGACTCCACAAACACAACATCCCCAACCACCACGCAAACAAATCCCCAAACAACACCCTTCTCCCTCCTCGCCGCCCGCTCCACAGCCCTAGCCTCCCACACCGAGCGTCAAATCACCGCCCAACTCTCCGCCGTCACTGCACTTCAAACACAAAAGCTCGAACTCAAATTAGCGCAATTTGCCGAAATGGAAAAGCTACTGGCGGCTGAACGTAGAGACGTTGAGAGGAGACGGCGGGAGTTGCTGCTGGAGAGATTGAGCTGGAGGAGGAGAGTGGAGGGAGTTAAGGAAGGTGTGAGGAATGCGGTTGGTTTGGGTTTAGGGAGGGGTGATGAGGAGGCGCTTAGAGTGCTTGGAGAAGCGTTGAGGGGATTGGGCGTTGATGCTGGTGTTGAGCTTGTTGGGAGTGGTGCTGGAGGAGCTGCGGTGATGGGTGGGAGTGGGAATGGAAATGATGGCTTTGCTGTGGTCGGTGGACAAGGGGAGGTGCAGCCTTTGTCGGCGGAGATGGGACAGGATGATGGGTTCAGGACTTTTGAGATATGAAGATGATGGTAACTCGAGGGAATAGTTATTCCAGAGGTGCGCGGATAAATCCCTTTCGAATCTCGAAGAAAAAAACTGTCAGATGCGACGACTGAGCGAGTCTCTCTTCTCGTTACTGTTTCAGTCCCAGTTTCTTCTGTCTATCTGATCGCGCGGATGCCAATTTCACCATCCACGTCCTGCAAGTCTCCTAATACCAAATCCCACTCACTACTCCTTCATTGTCATGAAGGGTAATATCGTCTATTGGCTTTCTCAGCAGCATGACCTTCCTACTCCTATAGTCCACTCAATCCTAGCCCGCGATGCGTGTGTCTCAAACTCCCCCTTTCACCCCCGCTCACACTCTTAACAACTCCTAGGCTCTTCCCCGGAAGATACTTTATGACTTGGTTACATCCGCTGATCCTAGAAGGGTCGACGGTACTCTTCACACCCCTTCTCCCGTTTTCTAACCACATAACTATCACTCCAAGCCCCCAATCTTCCTGTCCTCACGCCTCAAGATAGCTACACGCGTTCCCCTCCGTGGGTGGCCGGCGGCGGGCGGACGTGCGTGGGAGGAGGGCGATGTGTCTACTTGTTTTGCAATGAGCGAAGGAGAAAGGCAAAGGCAATTTCTATCCATCCTCTCTCGGACGGCAAAAGACATCACCTCACTCAAAATCCAAAAGCATCATCATCCGTGGGTGGGCGGGGGGACGTAGGAGGACGATATGTTTATAGTAAAGACATCATCATCCCTATCCTCTCTTTTTAAAATCCCAAAGCATCATCATCCGTTGGGGGTTGGGGAGGTGGTGGCCGGCAGCGGGCGGGCGGGCGGACGTACGTGGGAGGGCGAGGTGTCTATTATGCGGCCGGGTGGGTTGGTTCCGGCTTGTTTTTTGTGATTTCGATGAGCGGGGAATGAAGGTAAAGGTAAAGGTAGTCATCCCCATCCTCCCTCGAACGGCAAAGAAATCTCTCAAAACCCAAAAGCATCATCATCCTCCCCTCCCTCCCCCATCGCCCTCACCCTGATCACACTCGGACTATCTTCTCCTCCCTCACCATCCCCACCACCACCTTCACCATACACATCATTTCCCATTTCCTCCTCCTCCTCCTCCTCCTCACTATCCAACCCCCTAACATTCAACCGCTCAATCTCAACCGTACTCTCCCCAACCATCCCCGCATCCTCCATCAAATCCTCCACGATCCGCCGACTCGCTTCGCGGGCTGGCGTCTGCATGAGCCGTTGCTGCGTCATTGGGATGTGGAATTGTATTGTCTTTGGTGGTGAGAGCGTGGGGTCGGCTTCCGTGTCGGAATCTGCAAAGTCGTCGTTGTGTATGCGGTTGCGTTGGTGCGCAGGCGTGAAGAGCGTGCGCCGCGTGCTGTCCGAGGTGGGCCGTGGTGTGCCATTGCCGCCTGTTCGTTGCGGCAGACGCGAGTGCTGGATGCTGATGCCTGGGGTGCGTGGAGCATGGATGTCTAGTGTTGGTGCGGCGGCGCGAGTGCGGGATGCAAGCGGTGTGCCGAAGATCTCGGAACGTAGTTGTGGCGCTGCTGGTGCTGGACTGTATGGTGATGAGTCGAAGCCAAAGTCCGGCGCTGCTGCTGCGGGAGCTCCACCGCCGCCGCCTTTCGAAGTAATCGTCCGTGTAGTCGTATGCGGCGTCGCTTGTATCCGATAGTTCTTGTCTAGCACGCGATGGAGTAATGGATCTGGGTTCAGGCGCTTTGTTGTGCTTTTTGCTGCTGCTGCTGCAGATGCAGGCAGGAACGGCGACGATTGGGCAGCTGGTGTGGAAGCGGCGGAGTAGGTTGGGATGCGTGAGCCGGGTGTGGTGGGGGCTTTGGCGATGGCGCGGTAGGAGGTGGTGGATGTCATTTCTTGCTTGAGTGCTTCGTATGGGGAGGGGTAGTCGGCGAAGCTGGGCGAGTCTTGTGTGGCTGTCGGTTTTGAGTTTGCGCGGCGGCGAGGGGTGGTTTGGTTGGTGTGCAGGGAGGGTGAGTCTAGGAGGGAGGAGTCGGAGAGGTCGTCTGAGGTGGTGGTGGGATGCCGAGAGCGTGCTGCTTCTGCTGCTGACGGTGTTGCGGTTTCATTGTCTGCGCGGGTGTTGGTTGTGTCATCTGTATTTGTAGCTTCTGTTGTTTCTTCTAGAGCTGTTTCGGCCTCGTCTTGTTCCGCTGGTTCTTCATAGGAGGATAGGGAGACGTTGGCGCTGGCTTCGAAGAATTGCTTCCAAAACTGGGAGACGATGGGTCAGTTAAGTTCACTCTCCTAGTATGCCTCTGTGCTCTGGATTTTACACACCTTAGATCCCTCCCACACGGCATCAGAAGACTTTGCATATTGCTCGACGATTGGGAGAATGCTGGAAGTCACAATGCGATGGGCTTTGCTGAAGTTGGCGTCAATTTCTTGGAGAGTGAGAGTGATGGACTGTTCGAGTCGCTCGAGCTCTTCGGTGAGCGTTAAAGAACGTGGAGGGAGTGCGCTGGACCGAGACATTGTTGTTGTGCAGTGCTGAAGAATGGAAGACACGATGGTCGTTTATGCTGAATGAAGACACGATGATAATCGTTCATGCAGGTACTTTGTGTTTCAGCGCGAGATTTGGCGCGTGTGTTTGATCCGCGTTTCAGGTTTCGCGACATGTGATTGTATACTTATGTGTAATTTATATCATGGATCAAGCCGTCTATACGCAAGGAAGAAACCTAATTGCAGCTGGTTCATCCTGGTCCACTACTTTGCGATGTCGCTGCGTCCAATATCTGCCTTGCAAGCAAAAACTTCGCAGCCTCTATCTTCTTTGAAACTGCCTCCAACAACCCTTCCCGACGTGCTCTTTGCCCCAACCTACCACTTAGCCTCCTTACTTCCCATAAACTCCTTCAAAATCTTGACCCGCTCCTCCAAAGCCTCCAGCCACTTCGACATCAATTGGCCCACCTTCGACGGATCATCACCCAACTTGGCATAAAAGTCCTTCCGATACGGACATGCGCTCATCGCGGCACTGAAGATGGGTTTTACGAGAAAGCTGTGATGGGGCCTGAGTGTGTTGCTGTAGGCGGCACGGAAGGAGACGGAGAGTTCTTCGCCGGGGTGCATGAGGTTGTGGCGAAGGGCTTGGGCTGTGAAGTCGAGGCCGCTGTAGTATGTGTCAGTGGAAGTCCATAGAATGAAAGTGGCTGAGGAGATGGAATAGCGAGAGTGGGAAGCGCAGAAGCTTACCGGACAAGCCATAGAAGTCCTTCTGTGGCAGTGTGCTTCTTGGTCGCAAGCTCGTTCTTAACCAGATCTTGTAGACTTTCCGATTGGCTCGGTGCAGCTAGTTGTCTGTCATGGATTTTCTGATGGTAACATCATCAGCTCGATGTCGTAATCATAGCGAGTGTGATATCGTGTGCTTCTGACCTTGATGTTGCCAGTCATATCATTCTTGACTGGAGAGAAGGCCATTGATCCAAGAACGTCTGGTAAAGGAGGGAATGTTAGCTAGAACATCAGAGTACTAACAGATCACGCATCTTCATAGTCATACCAAATAAACTTGTCAGCGACTCTGCTGCTTGCAGGAACTCTGTGGTGTTGATAGCATTTCCTTTGTCTGCTTGCACAGTGACATCTGTAAAAGACTTGTTGATTGTGTCGAAAAAGCTACCGCCGGGAGGATAGGTGAGTGTGGCTGACATGGTTGTTTGATTTGCAGAAGAGTAGTGTATTTATGTTGTTGTTGTCTCTTGGATGGCCATTGGAAAGGAGGGGTGAAACGTGCGGGGAAGATGTGTTTCAGGGGTGGTGGCGAATGAAACACATAAATTTGCCAAGACTACCTTACCATCACGTCGTCGTCAAAATCCGTGGGGCCGGGCGAAAGTTACGCTGTGAAGAGTGCCCGTAGGCCTCTTAACCATACGAATGTATCAGATCACAAATACCGTTTGAGGAAGAGACTAGGATATTAGAGCGGGTATAAGGTGAAATAGCCCGAAAAAAGCTAGGGTACACTTCACAACAGCAGTCCTGGCCCGCGAATTCTGACAACGACGTGCTATATCAATGTCACCTGAAGCGACTCAATCAGGATCATGTCGTTGTCTCTCTGTTACCACCGACTGAACTAATTCGCTCATCTAACATCATAACACCCTTTTGTATCCTCTCCCTTCTCATCATCCACTGCCTCTCCTCTAACCTCTCCCTTCTCGTACTCCCATACCACCGCGTCTCCTCTCCTACTTCCATCGGCACATTACCTTCCAGTATCTTCAATGTCGTTTGTCGTCTCAACATCGTCTGAGCAGATGAACGTGGTTTCTCACAAGGAAGAAGGTAATGTGGCTGTTCATGAGGCAATCGCGCAGCTTGACGAAGTGAGAGTGCTGGGATGAGATGTGATGTTGGTTGCCTTGTTTCGTCGTGATGGCTATCGAATGCGACGTCCAGCTTGCTCCAATCGATTTCGTCCATAGAGCGCTGAGCATGGGTATGAGCCGAGTTGACTTTGACGAATGGTGGCAATCTAGCTACGGGTCCTGGCGCATAGTGATGATGAGTGTCAGAGATGTCTTCTGGTAATGTTGTGGTGGGTGGATAGTTGCATATGATCAAAGATTTGAGGAGGTTCTTTGGCAGACGGCAGGCGCGACGTACGAAGTCAAGCAATGCCATTGTTTTGGTGTGACCAAGAGAGAGTGAGTGATCCTCGTGGAAATACAAATGAACGACTTCAATGCGTGAATGGTGGTAATGATGGTTGCAATTGCGATTAAAACAGCAGGTGCTCAAGGATGGGGATTGCGTTGATGATATCTCGTGATGCAATCAATGGAGTGTGAACTAGACAGCAAGTTATGGTTTTGAGCTTTCACAACTTCTATCACCATCACCTCGCTATAAAAGCATATCTTGCACAATAGCAGCCTGTTAGTTCACATGACAGTTCTACACAATAGCAGTACCGTCAACGAAGAACAATGGTATTGTCAAAGTCTTTGTTTAACAATTCAACTAAGACTTGGCCTATTTGCAGATATTGTACACAAGTTTCGAAAAGAAGGCGCACAGCTTATTATACAGGGACTGACCCTGAAATCACTAATTGTTCCAGCTCACTATCGATGGTGGACTTCTTGTCCCAGGCACCACTACTGGCCATCATCAAGAAATAATCTGCAACAGCTCTGGTTTGAGAGTCTCCCTGCGCACGTATCGCACGATCGAAATCACGAACCCTTCTCTTCGTTGCTTTTCGGAGATCTTCTTGTGTGGCGTCCTGCTGGTACTGGACAAAGGAGTGCGCCTCATCCTCATAGTCAGGAGGAAAATCTGCCGAGGGTGCTGCGGAAGATAGATCTCCTAATGTATTCCAGCAGGTATCCTAGCTCAGTCGAAGTCACCACTCACTCAACGCATCATCCTGGAGGTCTTGCTGCTCTTGAATATAGCTCAATTTCCACCTTCTCGTACCCCGAATGAGCTTGGCGAAGTGTATTAACACGATTAGCGATGTCAGGCGTATAGTAGATGACATAGATTAGGCGCTCGGCTAGGCGGACGAATAGTAGTGGTTCTGCTGGATGTTTAGCAGCTTTATACGGGTATCCAGGGAAGTCCACTTTGGCTGAGATATTAACATGAGCGAACTCGCCAGAGAGTCCGCGGAGATCTTTTGTCGGGACTGTCATTCTGACTTTTCGAAGACCTTGATGTGGAAAGATTGAGTCTGTTTACTGGAGAAGTGGGAAGGCTTTGTTACGAGGGACGAGATGGAAGGGGACCGCCCTGATTTCGTGTAACCTTAGAGCACAAACAAACGAGGAACTTGGTGTGACACTGAAGTATCAAGCGCTCAAGCAATCCCTTCGATGCCATTGTTGAATATGGAGTCTAACATATTGTCGTTTCGATTTTGACCGCTTTTTCAATTATTATATATATAACAATAACAAAGAACGTGGTGACACGAGTTATCCGATTCGTGAAGGAGATCAAGACGAGGCTGGATATCATCGCCATCAAGATAGCACAGTTCCGAGCACTTTGCAAGAAATCTGCTGGGCTGTGATCAGATAAAGAGGCATCCCCAGGACCGCGAATTTGCAACTGGCTCCACAGTCAACATGTACCATGCTCAACCGCCAGGGAAGTACCACGATACGACACTTCTCTACACAGAGGCTTTCTGCAAGAAACCTGCCCGGAGGCATAACATGCACAAGCGATGCATTTACGCGCTCTGCAAGAGTCAGCCCCCAGTCTAAACTCCACAGGAGACTATGTCAATACGATCATCTCAGTGGAGAAGCTTTTGGAAAAGATTGAGGAGCTGTCAACATCAGTGCCCTATAAGACAGAGCTCTTACGACCCAGCAAGACAAGACCAGCCTACATCCACTTCGCCTGGAAAAAACGATGTTGACACTATTAACAACACTCGAGCGGCCACCGAAGTTGAGCGAAGTAGCCGCTAATGCCCACGATCTCTGTTAAAAGCTGTCTGAAAGGCAACCGCCGAGTACAAGTAGATTAGTTTTGCGAGCTTCTGGGGTTACTATCACAGTAATAGCAGCCTGTTATTCGCATGACAGTCCCTGCACAATAGCATCCCGCCGAGAAAAAATTAATGGCAACGCTAAAGTCTTTGTTCCAGGAATCAATATGAGAGTTTCGCACAAACTGGAAGGAACACCCAGCCACCCAGCAAGGTTCTCATCTCAAAATCACGCTGCTAGGCAACGAACACAGTTTTGCTCTTTCTTTCTTCCTGGTTTATCTGAGCGCACTCTTCACACACGTAACTGGACTAATCTTCCCACACTTTTGACGAGGTTTTCTCCAAGTCGCTTCATTCGAGAACACGCCTGATCTTGCATTGTCGCAATAGACTTCAGACTGCTCGACACTCGTCACATCCCACTTCACAGCTCAAAATCTCCGTTTTTTGGTAAGAGATCTCACTGTCACCTCTGGAAGGATCTATCTCGATCAGCTTCCTCACTGCGTACATTTGTATCGTGGGAGTCAGTCACATCCTACTTCACGACTGTGTATTACTACTTCACATCATCGATCTCAGTCTTGCTTTGTCGGAGAACTAATCTCTTTCTTGTCACTTCAGATTGAAATTTCCAGTCCGGAGGTCGTCACACCTACTACTTCGCAGCTCATCCTACTGGTCCAGGTAAGAAGTCCCAATAACGTCATCTTGAGAATCTCATCTCGTCGTCGTTCATTCGCTTGACAGTTTCTTATGTGGGCACCCTTCACACCATACTAACGACCTACCTCTAGTGCTCGTCAGATCTAAATCCGACATCGACCGTATCGAGGAAGTGGTCTTTTTTCCGTCGATCGACCTCATACCTTTCGCTGCCGAAGGTCATCACACCACGCTCAGACCTTCCACCGATCTCTTATAAGGTGTGGAAATCCCACGCACACTTCTTCGGGATTCAAGCTCATCTCACACCATCGGACCACAGCCTTGATCTCCTCGACACTCGTCACACGCTCAGATCGACCGGGACTTCATCCAACATGGCGGTCACAGCTAAAAAGACAACGGAGAGGGCAGCGCGTAAGACAACGCGAAGGGGGAATCAGGCGCAGGCGCCTATACCCCCAGTACAAGCACAAACACTTGATGTCTATGCGGTGATCCGGAGCTTCGCGCTATCCTCGCTGGACGATAAAATTTTCCCCGACTACCTTCCCTTCGTGAGAAGTCCTGCGCGTATAGCTGATCAACAACGAGTACAATGGAGGTTCATCTGCGATCAAATCTCACGCCAGAAGTCGTGGGTAGACGAAGGTAAACGACAAATGATGGTAGGCGGCAAAGAGTTTCCGGGAACAGATCATCTTCGTGTGGTAGAGCAAGTTGCCGCAGATCTTCAGCAGAGTGCAGAGTCGATCTTCTGGCAGGTCGACGCGTTCAAAGGAAGGAATGGAGTTGTCGCTGGACGTAAGGTCTCCAAGTGCATCCAGGATGGTGATTGGCAACGACTGGCGGAATTGCTCACCATTGATAGCCGCTACAAGTACGGAGCTCGAATGCAGAGCCAGTGGACTACTGTCGCTTCCAATTCGCCTGTATGTGATGCCATCGATGGACTGGCTTGCAGATACTTCGCCATGATCGTGGACCAGGAGGAGAAAGGTGTAGAGTGGGTCACCACTGGTGCAAGAAGCGAGGAAGGAGTGTTCGTACTCTCAACGCCATTCCTCGTGCCACAGAAGGTGAAGTTCGAGCGTGTTGACAGTTTGATACAGGCATAGTCCTCAACAGGTGAGAAGGTTGAGGAATAGGTTTAGGAGTATGTCATGACGATGGACACGCTTGGTGATCGCTCGGGTGGGAAAAAAAACACACTCGGGTGAAAGAAAAAACGCTCGGGCGAGAAGACGCCGAATGTCTTCACTCTATTTTTCCACATCTCTTTCTTTGTCTAGTCACGCTCTCGTACATCAGACCTTATTGTAACACCAAAATTAGGTCGGTCTTTATCTTAGTCTGCTCATCTCACGTGGCATCTGCGCAATCACAATGCTCAGGTAACTCCTCGACACCCCTCATAGAGGATGAAACCACAGCCACGGACCCGCTGCCTACTCGAGCCGCAATTCGTAAAGACTTCAGCTTTGAGGAGGAGTTGCTTCCCATACCAGGCTGACATTGCCATCACCTCAACAGCACCACTCACGCGTAATCATGAAGCGTCAGTATCTGGTCCAGTGTCACTGACCCCAGAAAGCGTATCTAGGATCCACATTCTTCGAATACAGCTGATGACCCCCCTATATTGCCCTCAACACGACCCTCAAAAGGTCCTCAAGTTTGGTAGTCTCAAGTCACAACAATCGATCCAGACAACGTAGGAGATTGCGACAACCGCCTAGTGCCGTTAACCATGAAACTTACTAGTTCTGTGCTATACCATTGCCTTATCATTATTGCTACGAGACACAGAATTCAGTATAATACGTCGCGACTTAACCAATCAGTTCATTGACGATCTAAGCTACTTGCCCAAAGACTCTTATCCGCTTCACACCACCATCCGGAACTATAGTCAGCTTCACATGAGTGAACGGGTCTTTGCCTGCACATTCAAAGCGCATTTCCTTATCGGCCTGACCTTTCTGAAGTCCAGTCAGGTCCTTCCATCCGGACTCATCAGCTAGAGAATCTTCAACACTGTTGGAAGGTTTATCAATACCCTCGACCTTGATCTCGCGAGGAAAGTTGCCTCGAAAATGCGCTGTATCCACCACTAAATGCGACACGATACCTCGAGCGCCCAATTTGACGATGACCCAATCAACGTGACCTTTAGCTCTGCTACGCCTCGTCTCCCAACCATCACCCATATCTTTACCACGTCCTGGCACGAGCAGATTGTTTACAGTGCCAAAATGTTGATCACTACATTCGACAGCCACACCACCGTTGACTGCTGCTGCTAGGTCGAAGATAGCTTTGCTATCGGCTGGAAAGTTTGGCACAGCGAGTCCATACAAGCGAAAGCGTGCAATACCTCCATCAGGATACATGTTGAGCCTGACGTGAGTATAGGCTTTATCAGTCACCTTAGCCAGCTTCCAGCCTTGACGCTGAGTTGGACCGCACGCCTGACAGCTTAAGATTGGTTCCCAGTCCCCTCTTTCGTGACCCCAAGAGACAACCTCATCATCGTTATCTGAAATGCATCCTTCAATCGAGATCGCTGGTGCTTCATTGCCATTGAAAAAAGCAGTGTCGATCTCTGCACCAGCGATACGACCAGTTGCGACGGCCAGGCGAATCACTACCCAGTCAAAAGCCATGCGGTTGTGTCGACGTGTTTCCCAGCCGTCGTACCAACCGCCTGTGTAGACGACTTTGCCTGGGATCGTGATTGGCTTGACAGGATTGATGAGGTTCTCTGCTTCTGCAAACCATTCGTCAGAGCATCTGAGAACTCGTCCGCCTAGCCTCTGAGAGATGAGATCTGTTGATGGGTATGTTAGTTGTGATGACTGTGTTTCGCGTCGAGAAACTATACCAATATGTTTTGACTTGAAGGTCTCGTCGATTTTGTCTGCTGGTATGTATTCTGCTGGCACTTCGGCCACTTTATATTGATGATCTTCCGAAGTCATATTGTAACTATTGACCAAGGATTATTTGGTCTGGAATGCTTGTCATAGTTGGTAAGTCAAGATGGTGGCTGGTCATTATTATACAGACTGCTAGCATATTGGCAGGATCAACTTAAAATCATAACTAGGCAGCTGCCCTGACCAGTTACCATCACGCCTGGCGCCTTTCCCCACCAAATGCAACCCCTCCCCTGCAGTATACGGTCAATACCTGAGACCACGGCCGATATAGTATGGAGTTGGCCGCGGGCGTTAACAGGAAGAGGGCCGGTACGCACGTCGCTATCGCGCCATGTTATCATCCTCATCTTCGGGCATATGCGAGATGCTAGTCCTTGCCAAGGCTCAAGCAACCGCTTGTTGCCCGCGGGCCAACGTTTATTCGACCACCTGCCTTTTGCAGAATGTGGTCGATCCCTTCTGGCCTCCGCCTGCAAGACTCTCTCCTAGCTGTCCAAGCAATCGTGTTTCCTGTGCAAGACTTCCTTGACCACTGCCTGGAGAAGACTTTCATACCTAAACAAGCTACACCTAAACCTGTCATCTGGTCTGAAGACTTTTTCTCGATACACATGGAGCTTGACACGATTATACGCAATGGTACCGTCGTTACAGCATCTGATGTGTGGCCGTGCTGTGATATTGGAATCAAGGTATATGCTAATTACTCATTACTTGTTAGTATTGATGTGCTTATGGTTAATGAAAAATGGATAGAATGGATCCATCCTCGTTGTTGGCACTAAGCTCACCGGATTCAAAGCCAGCCAGGAGATTGATGCAGAGGGTGCCTATGTAACACCTGGTGGTATAGACTCTCATGTCCATCTATCACAATACTACAGTCCACCTCCAGGCCAACCACAGAAGACACTCATAACGAATGGCATGATCCCTGCAGAGTACAACTTCGCCGGTGACGATCATGAGAGTGGAACTATGAGTGCAGTTGCCGGTGGAACTACCACGGTCATTAGCTTCGCGTTTCAGTTCCGTGAGGATGACAGTCTTATGCCAGTGATAGAAGAGTACCACCGACTGGCGCAGGACAAGGCATATACTGACTATGCTTTCCACTGTATCATTACCAACCCGTCACAGACGGTGCTGGAGAAGGACTTGCAAACTATGATAGAAGTTCACGGAATTAGTAGTATCAAGATCTACATGACATATCAAGACGCTAAGCTCAACGACTACGAGATCCTGGACGTGATGCATGCTGCGAGAAAGCTGGGAATCACCACTATGGTGCATGCAGAGAACGCGGATGTTGTAGACTGGATGACTGATCATCTTGAGAAGAAGGGAATGACCGCACCATACCATCACGGAACCTCGCGTCCTCCAGTCGTAGAAGCCGAAGCTACTGTTAGTGACATAGCACTCGTGAAGACAGCAGCAAAGCATTATGCTAACAGTGGTACAGAATCGGGTTGTATGTTTATCTGAGCTAATGGATACACCTATTCTTCTTGTCCACGTCTCCAGCGAGCGCGCAACCGATGTGATTCGACAAGCACAGACGAAGACGTTGCCTGTATATGCTGAGACTTGTCCACATTATCTTGTCTTGACAGCCGATAGCATGAAGAAGGATGGCTTCGAAGGTATGTTTCATTTCTCTTACGTCGTTGTCCAAATTCGTGGGCTAGGACCGCTGTGAAGGGTACCCTAACTCTCTTCGAGCTACTTACCTTATACTCTTCTCTGATATCCTAGGATGTTCCTCGAAAGATATTTTCAATCTAATATATCCGTTGAATTGGGAAGGTCTATAGGCACTCTTCACAGCCGTCCTAGGTTACTCCTACCTCAGTGATGCCCCACGAATTCTGACAACGACGTGCTCTCAAATATAATAACCAAGGATTTCGATATTGATCATAGTCTATAGGCGCCAAGTTTGTCTGTTCTCCACCTCTTCGTGAAGAATCTAGCGACGTCCAAGCAATCTGGCAGGGTCTCAAGAACGGCACTTTCACAACAGTCTCCTCCGACCATGCCGCGACCTGTTATAATCACCCCGGTGGCAAGATGAAAGCTCTTGGTGGTCATGATCATGGCCACGATCATTCCCATACACATCATAACAGCAGATTCAGAGACATTCCCAACGGCCTCCCAGGTCTAGAAACCCGGCTACCTTTACTCTTCACCCTCGGGGTCCTGACCAACACAATCACCCCACAGAAATTCGTCGAGCTCACTTCTTCCAATCCCGCTAAATTATATGGTCTTTCCAGCAAAGGTACAATTGCGCCAGGCTACGATGCAGATATAACGATTTGGCATCCGCAGGCAAGCTTCAAGCCGTTCAAGTTGACGAATGATATGCTGCACCATAGAATTGATTATACGCCTTTTGAAGGCACAGAGATGCTGAATTGGCCGCGGTATACGTTGATACGAGGGCAGGTTGTGTGGCGAGACGGTGAGATAGTTGGGAAGAAGGGCTTTGGGAAATTCGTCAAGAGAGGTAGATCGAGTATGCCGGGCCCGAGGGATGTGTGGTTAAGTGAGTGGAGGCCTTAGCGTTGTGGTATCATAACAACCTGACGAGATAGATTCGTCAAGTAGAGCAGCATAAACACGGTTGTGGCAGAGCAAATTTGAGTATAGCAAGAACTTTAGCGTTGAGTCAAACATCGAAAGCAAGACCTCCGAACAATGGGGTGAAAGTGTTTTAATCATAACTACATGCATTGACGCTGGGCTCAAGCGCACATCGCTAACCTAGACCTCGTGTTTCTGTCGCAATTTCGTGTCATACCGCAACACCGCATCAAGAAGTACCTGAGCTCCATTCGCACTACATGGGTCAGTCTGAGCTCGAAATCTTGCAGAGTTTCATTGAAGGTACTTACCAATCTTCAGGTGAGGAGTACTCCGAGGGATGGTGCGATATGCCGTCCTTGGAAGGTATAAAGACCATCGCCGTAGGACAAATGTAAGAAGTATTAACACTGTCGTGGCCCGCTCCAGCAGGAAGCTCGATACAGCCGTCCTTGCCAAATCGGTCGATTGCAGCGCTTCGAACGCAGTCAACACAGTCGTCGTCAAATACAACGCCCGGACTCCTCCAGATCTGCTTGATATCGACGGATGTAGAATGTTTCTCTGCAATCTTGCCACACTCTTCGCGCGTTTGAGCGACCATGCGGTCCATTCGTGCGTTATCGAGATGGCAGAAATCAATGCTGAAGGTGACCTTGCCAGGAATGGTACCTGGGCTTTGTGGCTCAGAGTTGATCACGCCAACAGTTGTCATACCACCGAATTCTAGTGCGATCTCGTTCACTCGGGATATCATCCTTGATGCAGTCAGGAGAGCGTCTGATCGTCTGTCCATTGGAGTAGTTCCACAATGCTGAGAGCGCCCAGTGACTGTGACAATTAGCCAGCCCATGCCTTGGACTCCGGTCACGATACCGATGGAACGATTGTCTTCCTCCAGGATTGGACCTTGCTCAATGTGATATTCGAAGTGTGCTGATAATGGATTTGTCTTGTGGCTTGCTTCTGCTTGTCCTAAAAAACCGATACTCTGAAGCTCATCCCGGAAGACTTTACCATCTGCGTCTTTTAGGGCGTATGCAAAGTCCTGTTCTACTTGACCACTCCAAACGCCACTGGCGAGCATACCTGTGTTGAACCTCGCTCCTTCTTCATTAGTCCAATTGATGACTGCAAGAGGTGCATAGGTGCGATGATTGTTTAGTTGAAGCACCCTGAGCACTTCAATACCTGCATGCACTCCAAGGATACCATCGTAACGACCACCAGCAGGTTGCGTGTCCAGATGAGACCCGATCCCAATTGGAGGTATGTCGTTATTCTCGCCCGGTCTAACAGCAAAGATACTGCCCATTTGATCGACGGTAGGCTTCGCGCCATATTCCTGGACATGATCAACGAACCACTCCCTAACGGCTTTGTCTTCAGGCGTAAGAGTCAATCGTTTGACTCCACCGTCTTTAGAATCTCCCCATTGTGCTGTGTGGTGGAGGGAATCCCAAAGTCTCTGTTGATTGACTTTAAGAGACGAAAGAGCTCTTGTGGAAATTGACGAAGATGTCTTGAGTACACATGGCCGCAGATTGAGTGAGGCAAGGCCTCGAAATGTTCTAGACGTCCACAAAGCCATATTGTTGGTTCACAATCCTGCGCGCTTGTGACGATAGTTTGAGAGCATATACCGAGGTGGGCTCCAGCCAGTCGACATATCTTGTCAGTATTTCCCTGACTCCTCGCCCGCACCCAGCTGACTTGGTGCTGCAGATACAGTCCCGAAAAACGTGATAAGATAGTCATCAAATCGCATTGGCAATTGCCTTTTTCGGGGGACGCGTGCTGCCAGCAAATGACATCGTGCGGCAATCCGAAGCGGGCAAGAGGTTAGTGGAGTGTCCCCCACGCCCTTTGCGCTTCGCCTGTGCCGTGACAACGGGCGAACGTCGGTGAAGCGCGATGTCAAGGTCTAGGTGCTGTGCCCTTATCTGAAACAGTCCCAAAGCCACAGCTTGGCGACCCGCGGGCAACTATTATCGCACACCTTGCACGTTGCAAGGATGCGATAGGACGCGCATCTTTGCAAAGATACAGTCCCGAAGCTATGAACGTATCTGATACATGATGGCTTCACATATAATGCTCACGATGTTGCTCCAGTGTCACTTCTTTTTCTCCTTCCATCCTCAGCCTGTGCTTCTTTCCTTCATTCACCCTTTTCTTCGCAATCTCACCGATCAACAACGACGACCATTCGATTGCGAATATTTTAAAGACTTACGCTCAAGGATATTAGAGTTGATAATTGCTTCTTCAAAGCCTTGAAATTGCACGGTATGCTTCACATCCTTTCTTTCTTTCCTGATCACTATATCAAATCCGCTCTATCCTACAGAGTTCTATTTAAAGATTTGACCTCTCCTTAAAACACAAAGTTAGTGAAAGAACGGATGTGAAGCGTACCCTGTAACTTTAAAAGCTGATCTTATGTCTAAAGGCAAGCAATATCCCTAGAAGTGTCTACAAGGATATACTAGCATCGATAGTGAGTTCAGGCTGTGGAAGAACGGGTGTGAAGTCTACCGTGCAGCCATAGAGTGACCGAGAAATACTGACGCTAATATATCCTCATAGATGGCAGCGACGAGTAGAGTCAGGCAATATGCCTCGAAGTGGAGCGAGCAAGTGAAGGAAGATATGCAAGTTGAGCACTCGAATAACGACGACGGCAACACTCGTATCTGGTCAAACCAGGATATGGATCCCACACCACCCGAGAAACGCACCTGGGCATGGCACAACTATCTGCTCTACTTCGTTGCCACTGGCTTCAACAATTGGCAAGGCGGCAGCAGTGTCATCGGCGTCGGTCTCGGCTGGAAACTTGCCATTGCTATCGCTTTTCTATCCACTGGTATTGCAGGCTGTGTCCAGGCTCTCAACTCCAAAGCTGCAGCACGCTACCACATCGGATTCCCTGCTCTTGCTAGGTCAGTCTGGGGTATGTGGGGAAGCACCTTCCAGGTTACTGTTCGTGCCATTCTCGCTGCTGTGTGGTATGCCACCAAAACGTTTGAAGCTGCAAGCTATCTCGATATTATGATGACTTGTATCTTTGGACACGCCTACACCGACATTCCTAACCACGTCCCCGAAAGCATTGGCTACACAACCAGGGACTTTCTATGCTACTTCCTGGTATGGCTGGTCGCCACCCCCTTCCTCTTCAGACGTCCACATCAACTACGATGGTTCTTTACCGTATCTTGTGTGTTGAGTTTTCCATCCATTTTCGGCCTTTTCATCTACTGCATCACACTCTCCAAAGGAAGCCTGGGACTGAACGAGAACGTGGGTACGCAGAAGCTCGACAAAGGTGCCGCTGCCTGGCTTGCCATCTACAGTCTTACTAGCTCTATTAGCAACGGTTCTACTTACATCGAGTCTGTATCGGATATTGCTCGCTGGGCCAAGACGCGTAACTCTGTCATTATTCCGACACTATTTTGCAACATTCTCTTCAATCCTATGTCCGCTGTTTTGGGCATTCTTGGCACGTCTGCTCTGCAAAGCTACTCTGGCCAAACATTGTGGAAGCCCTGGGACGTCATGGGATACATGCTGGAGCAACATCCAGGCTCATCCGGTGTCAAGTTTGGCGTGTTTCTCCTTGCATTCACCTGGGCTTTCCAGACACTAAGCCAGAACATCTCCTCCAACATGATTCCGTTCGGGTCTGATGCATCTATGCTCTGGCCTAAGCACCTTACCATGACCCGCGGGTACATCATTGTGCACCTCCTCGCTTGGGTCATCTGCCCTTGGAAGATCTATGTCTCGGCCTCCACCTTCCTCAACTTCATGGGCTCCTACGGTATCTTGATGGGTGAGTAATCTCTACAGCCTTCTCTTATTCTTTCATTCAAATATAGTAATGCAATCGTGCTAGGTCCGGCTGTTTCGATCATGCTCTGCGAATACTGGATCGTCAGTCGTGGCAACATTTTCGTGCCCTCCATCTACATCGGCTCCAAGACCAACCCCAACTACTGGTACCATGGCGGCTGGAACGTCCAAGCGTACTGCGCCTGGATTACCGCTGTCGGTATCTGTCTGATCGGCTTCATCAACAAGATCGGTGTCTCGGTACCCGCAGCAGGTGAAAAGCTTGGCTATCTTGGATGGCTCTTGACATTCTTCACGGGTGGTATTGTCTACGTCGCGATCAACAAGGTTTGGCCACATCCCAATGTCAAGAATTTTCAAGGTTTGAAGTGGGAAGAGTTGGCTGATAGGAACGTTGAGCAATACAACGGTGTCGAGGTCTTCGATGATGAGCAGAGAGGTGTCGCGGAGATGACTGATTTCAAGACTGATGTCAAGGTCAGTGCGGACTCCATTTGATGATGGTACTTCGTTATTGGAAGGATATGGAGGCTGGGTTCCGCAGAGATGGGGTAATGGTGGTGACGGTTGACTATCAATGATGAACGAACAATTATGACTAGCGCGGCAATATGGTTAACTTTTGGGTTCTCGATGATATAACTTACAATATGCTTCAACGAATTTCCTCCTTGTCAAGCTTGTTCTTGTGGAAAAACTGGTTCCATCAAGGCCTGTGTCTTGTCACCAATCAATTAGTGCTCTGACATCACCGTCGTGCAAGGCCGGTAATCTACACACCTCATTTCTATCCGTGTTCTTCTGCTCTTGTACTCGATGGTTACTGGCCTCGATTGCCTTCAGGTAACAAGAAAATCACAGGTCAGAGAGGATTTATTTCACCCAAACCGTCACGCAAAAGGCCTTTTCCGTAAGATGCACCTCAACTAGCCATTCCACTTCATTGCACTATCTCATCTCCTGCCTTACAGTCTCAAGCACCACCCCCTTCGCCAAAAACACCTCGATGCCCGCCTGCTCAACCGCACGTGCCTGCGCGACAGAATACCCAAAGCAATCCATCACAACAACGTTCCAACCCTTCTGCATCAACAATTCGCCAAACTTTGCAGCCTCGCTTTCACTAGCTTGCGGCGACATGGTATAAGCTTGCACAGGTGTACCTGGCGGTAGTCTCGCCTGCCAACGCTGCAACAGAAAGGTCTGCTGTTCATCGATAGGGACCAAGACGGCGACTTTATCCTCAGAACTGGGGTTTCGGCGCCGGAAAGCTTCGTGTAGTAAACGGCCTGGAAAGAGAATGGTGCTCGATGCGGTTTTGGTGCCGTTCCGAGAGCCGTGCTTGAGATCAAAGTCGCCGGTGCACGTCAGTACTGCTAATGGGATTTGCTGCGCTTCGATGACGGTTTCGATGGCTTCGTCGAGTTCAGTGACCAGTCGAGATGATGAAATGGTGATGCGCGTGCCATCGGATGTGCATGAGCTGATGGGCATTTCGCCTGGGACTGGTCGCAGGATCTCACTGAGCTGTATCGACGGATACTTATTCAGTGGTGCAATATCGATTATCTCGAGACCAAGTGCAGCGAAATCTGGATCGGGATTGCCTTGGGATTGCCCAATATTGAGGAGGGCAAGACGAGTGATAGGTGATTTGTTCATGATTGAGGGAATGACAATGTAATGAGTTACTTCGATTGGTGAAATGTAGCAAGACAAGAGACGATTGATTGAAGCAGTGTCTCCGATTATGAGCCAGATGTTATGGCAAGGCAGAGACGATGTAACGTGAACAGGCCGGCATATCGCCGGATGTTGTTGGGAGATTCGGTGTGTCAGGAACAGAGTTGCCCGCAGGCCGAGTCTGTAGAACTATTGTACTGCGGGCGTACGTTGTCCGCGTCTTCTTCGGTACTCGGAATAGAGTGATTGTACATGCACAGTACTGTGCCCCGCTTCTTGGCCGTCCTAGCTGTTGCTATATATTAGAAATGGACTCGTGAGTATTGTTAGATTTCATTGAGCTCGTTCAAGCTCTTACACATTTTGGATTCTACTTATCTCATCACAGCGACAGAGTTCTTCTTTGGCACTGAGCCGTACCGTGTCAATAGCCAAGACCATGCCAGCCTTAATACAGGAGCAAGTCCTCTTGAACCAAACTGCGTAGGTTGCTTCATAGTGTTACTTCTATGACTCCAGTTTGTCTAAGATTGATACAGCAAATGCCCACTACTCGACGAACGGTTCTCTGTTATTAAACAACAACTTGTCGAACCTGCGAACAAGCAAGCGGTTATTGCATCGTATGGCCGCTTGTGCAAAGTGCTAGAACAAGAGACTGCTCTAATTGCTAAACACGGGCCAAATATGGTGCCGGAGATTGACTTCAGCGTAGTTCTCGAAAACGGTAAGACCGGCCGCCCTTCAAGAAGGTCTCTGAAGATACGCACAACCAACTGACCTGTCTATATAGGTGGAGAGTTACCTCAAGGACTTGCCGACCTTGTCCGTGAACGTGGTTGCGTGATCTTCCGCAACGTAGTCCCAGAAGCACAAGCAGTTGCATGGGAGGCGGAGTTGAAACAGTACACCAAGAGTCACCCGAACGTTGGCGGTTTTCCAGCTCACGATCCACAGAATTGGTCGCTGTGGTGGACTCGACCGCAGGTGCAGATGCGCAGCAACGAAAGAGTGCTTGGTGCAATGAAAGCTATCAGCAAGCTTTGGCATGTCAATGATCCAAGTTTGCCCATGGATTTGTCAACGCAAGTCACGTATCCCGATCGCTTCCGTATACGCCATCCCAGTAAAGGTTAGTGATGCTACTAATTCCATTCGATGTGATGTTAGAGGGTTGTTGACGATGCCACAGACGGAGAGTACACCCTCAACGCTCACCTGGATAGTGGAGCGATCGAGCGATGGGAGGACCCAGAGTACCGCAAATGTTATAAGTCGATAATGGAAGGTAAATGGGAGACCTACGATGGCTGGCTGGCTGACTCTCGCCTTGATGCCAAAATGGATCTGTATGCAACGGGCTCGAGCTGTTCTTGTTGGCGCAGCATGCAGGGATGGTTGTCTCTTTCTCATACCCGTACAGGTGAAGGCACACTTCGATTGTTGCCTAATCTCAAAGCATCAACAGCATACATCATGCTACGCCCGTTCTTCCTTGACGGGGCAGATGCCTTCGATGACAAAACACCCACGTTTCCAGGCGCAACACCAGGCGGCACACAGTTCTATCCCACGCGGCAACACCATCCGCATCTGGATTTGGACCGAGCCATGATCGGAATACCTCCTGTCAAACCAGGAGACTACGTGTTCTGGCACGCAGACCTTGTGCACGAAGTCGACAAGTTCCATCCCGGGACTACTGATTCTAGTGTTTCTTATATGGCTTGCACACCGTTAACGCCATATAATATTTCATCTCTGAAAAGCACCCGGGAGTCATTCCTTCAAGCATCGCCACCTGCTGATTTTGGCGCTTTTCTCAAGGAGGAGGAGAACCAGCATGATGATCATGGTGCCAGGAAAGAGAACATCCTGAGCAGGGAGGGTATGCAGGCAATGGGCTTTGAGGCTTTCGATGTGGATGGAATGGATCTGACTGAAGGCCAACGTGCGGCCAGGAATCTTGCAAATGCGAGACTTGGACTTGCCTGAATACAATTCTGATATCTTCCCCGAAGCTCATCTGTCTCTAGCACACTTCTTTGTCCGGACGATTCTGTACAACGACTTGTCGCCTTAATCAAATCTCGTGAAATGCCTTGAGCCGCTTTTATGAAAGCCGGTAACTATGTCCAACAGTCAAGCGCTCATGCCGAAGAGCGGTTCACAAATGAGATTCAATCTGACTAGTGGCGATTTTGCAACATCCCACAAGTTTGAGTCCAGCGATGCTAGTGCAGTCAAGGCATGACGATACCTGAACAGCAAGTCTCGTCGTTGCATCATGGTAGAATCGTCAAGACTGGCAAGCAAGAGTGTTATGATCATAGAACCCACAATTTGCAGATTCCCCTTGGTATCTATAGGCATTCGTTAGCAGGGCGTGACATGGATTTCTGATCAAGAAAAAGTTTACATGATAGCCACAGGCCTGCAGGACGTGTGGTGTGCAAACTCTCCAGCAGTTCTATCAGACTTTCAATAGTAATTGACATCTCCAGAGAGACATCCTCCGAGCCACCACCACGAGAGCCGAATCTTGCGCGCAGAATTGACAAATTAACCATATACCTTGCTATCTGCAACGTATATACTATAGTAAGGAATTGTTAGTTTGCAGATAATTAAATGGATAGAAGTGATATGCCTACCATTGGTCCTTTCTGTGGACATTGAGTGGACGACTCTTGTGGTGGCTTCCCACTCCAGCCACCGATTTCGTAATCTTTCGCCCTCTATATTTGCAAGGAAAGCGTCCATGACCGAGAAGTCCTTGCATACAGAGTAAAATGTTTCTAGGATATCACCTAGGATCTCAGAGAGGCTTGCTAGGGCAATGAAAGTTTCTGCAGACGCAAGACAGTTGAGATCGAGCCTGGAGGCGTCGTCAGAGAAATCGTCCAGGGATAGCGGTCTCACATCCCAGTCCGTGTTCCGTATATGAGACGGCCTCCCAAGCCAGTGGGCAGTCCATTTCTCGTGAATAAAAAGTGCCCACCAGAGTATACGTCTGGTCTTGCGCTCTTGTGCCGGTATCTTCCAGTCAGAAGGATCTCTATGCAATCCAATATCTTGAGCTACCCCTACGAGCTGACAAGTGAGTGCCCAATCTCCTGGCCGGTTTGGTTCACGGACTAGAGCGGGCAGCATGTGCATGTACAGAAGAAAAGCTTTGATAACATCCAAGTTTGGTGCTCGCGCTTCAATGTTCAGGATCGAGAAGGCGAACATGCAGAGATCATATCGCTTCTCCTTATTCACGCCTTCCAAACTATCCTGAAATGCCATGGCGATACAATAGATACAGGTCAGTAGGGAAAGCCGTATCGACTTCTCATTTATGCGACGTTCCAGATCCTGCCTAGGTTCCAGGATGAGATAAGAGTGGTGGACATGCGTGTAATACAGATCAAGCAGTTGCGCTTGATGCGGACCAACAATGTTGTCTATGCTTTCTGTGTTATACATATCCGTATGCTGATCCATGAGGTCGTTCGAGAACAACGTAAAGTAGACAGGATTGCTAGCTCGAGGCAGGACTTTCCATACTGTCCAACTTGCATGGCTGAAGTGGTCGTTTTTATCAAAATTCAAGTGCCGTAGCAGGTTAGGATCCTGGTCTCCACTCGCGCCCGAGTATAAACTTGTATATCCAGAGAGCATGGCTGCTGTGTCGTTGTGAGGCACACTCATAGAGCTCGTCTGAGACGTATCTACCGCGCTGCGTAAGCGTAGCAAAGGGGTTGACGACAACGCAGGCATTGTAAGTGCGAATGCTATTCGATCAGGCTGCATAGTCTCAGTACTACTACTGGAACGAGGTTGATCTGGCCGAGCCTGGCGTTCTCTTTTCCGTACGGGCTTCGAGAGAAATGTACATGGGATCCCACGGTGTTGACATAGTGAACACTTGAGTGCAGTTGCCTCTACAATGCAACCTGTACGCCGAATTCGACAAGCATCGCATGGTTTTTGCTTTTTAGACCGATACGGTCGCGCTAGCGTTTCAGCTTCTGGTGTATGGTCGTCCGAAGCCGCCGGATCGCCCGTAGTATTCATTTTGTGCTTGATTAGGTGTGGAAGGAAGAGATGGTAGGGGAAACAGGCCATCTTATGTTGCCCGCTGGCCGACAACGGCTACGCCAGGTGGCCACGGGCAATCTCAGCCAAGCAACCCCGCACCCAGCCAACGTGCATCCTACATAACTCCTTTTCTCTTTGTACAAAGGATAGACCCCGGCCGCTGCTATTGGCAACACCATGTCTAGCAAAACATGTCAAGTTGGCAACAGATAGCGGCGAAGAAACGAAAAGATCTAGCTGACCAGATACCCGACGAATGGCGAATAGATAGTCTGCAGAAGGAAGACCATATCAGAGATGTCACTGATATACCAGCAACATGTGGCCTACTCAGCGACGAAGAGATCCGCATCATCGAATGTGATCTGGAAGGATTACTTGCCAGACTAAGGATTGGCAATTGGTCCGCAGTAGAAGTGCTTACAGCTTTTGGCAAATGTGCAGCTATTGCTCAACAATGCACGAATTGCCTTTCAGATTTTTTCCTCGATGAAGCAATGCAACGTGCTGTCGAGCTCGATACTATCCTGAAAGAGACAGGAAAGCCTGTCGGACCATTGCACGGCCTGCCATTCTCAGTTAAGGACATTTTCGATATTGCCAACCACGATACGACTGCAGGAGTTGTGTCTTGGATCGGCAAAACTCCTCTTGAGACTGCTCCAATTGTACAGTGCATGATCGCAGCTGGAGGAATCCCTTTCGTGAAAACCAACATCTCTCAAGGATGCCGTCTGGTAGAATCGCAGAATAATATATTCGGTACAGTGAAGAATCCTCACAACACCACACTGAGTGCTGGAGGCTCTTCTGGGGGTGAGGGTGCTCTAGTCGCAATGAAAGGTACTCCTCTTGGGCTTGGTACAGACGGTGGTGGCTCTATTCGTATCCCAGCTGCGTGGAATGGAGTATATGGTCTCAAACCTTCGGCACAGCGTTTCCCAAAATATGGTGTGCGGTCTCCAGGTCTTTCTGACAGCAACCCTGGAAGCGCAATCGGACCTCTAGCAATAGATCTGAGTAGATTGCGATTGTGGTGCGAAACCATCCTTTCTACGGAACCGTGGCTTCAAGATCGGGACTGCTTACCTATCCCGTGGAGGGATGTGACTGCGCCACAACGTCTTAAAGTCGGTATGCTGATTAATGATGGCGTCGTCAATCCTTCTCCGCCAGTACAGAGAGTGCTCAAAGAGGCCGCCGAAAAGTTGAATACTGCTGGACACGATGTGGTCGAGCTAGATTGGTCAGCACTTCATTACAAAGGCTCTTGTATCATCATGAAGATGTACACCGAAGATGGAGGAATCGCCATGGAAGAGGCACTGAACGCTTCCGGTGAGCCAGTCGTACCACGAACATGCACTGGCTCCTCGGAAAGGTTGCTGGAGCCCAAGGAGATCTGGGAGAACAAAAGAGCAGGGAAGGCATTCAGCAGAGAATATCTATCCACATGGAACGAGGAAGGAATAGACGTGCTCCTTACAGCTCCATCTCCTCATCCAGCGCCACCACATGGGAAATACGTGTAGGTCTCGTCCATGGGAAAGTCACCGAGTATTGCTGACCTCGGATCTCTAGCTCTTCGGCGATATCGGCAATCTACAATCTGTTGGATTATCCATGCTGCATTATACCTTGTGGAAATGTTGACCCTCAGCAAGACTTGGCTACCGAGGAATGGAAAAGAGGTTCATGCAACAAGCGGATCCCAGACTTCCCATACGATGGTGGTGACGAGGAGATGAAGGCACTTTGTGAGTAAATCCTTATAGTGAACCACGCGCGCAGCAAAGCCTAATAGACGCAGATACCGGACCCGAAGTTTTTGACAACGCACCTTTAGCAATACAAGTAGTAGTCCCAAGACTACAAGATGAGATGTGTTTGGCTATAGCAGATATTGTTGACAGAATAGTCAACTAATTTGCATATATTGCCCATGATAGGAGAGACGAATCATTGTCTATTGAAAACAGCGTGGTGGTGTCTGTCAGTTACCTTGTAAATAAGCTTCAGAAGCATTTGCAGGAAGCGTTCGATAAAGGATGCAGCCTCGAGTCACCACCAAGTTCTAGACTCACCTCTAGCTTTTTCCGGAGCATGATCGCGTCTTCTGTCCACGCCCACCGTGTATGACACGACCAATGAGCTGCCTTTGATGTGTCGCCCGCGGGCGAACATTGACCAAGCGTTGTGCTAGATAGACCTCGCTATCAGGCTACCCCAGCTGTGAATACTCTCCATATTGTGCACTTTCTTAACAGCAACATCTTGTCAACATTCTCATCAATACCACCTATTTGCTGCACAATCCGCACTCTCCAAACTTCATGGCTCCATCTGACCCATCACTCAACTCGAGCACAGTAGCACGTTCCACAGCTATATCGCGTGGCTCTAAGCTGGGATATTATCGAGCTTCGCTGGCATGTGGTAAGTATTGGAAACCCAACGAGTAAATTCACTACCACATTTTCTGATTCGGAAACCAGACTACTGCAGAACTCACAAGGTCCGATGTCGTATGATGCCTAATGAGCGGACCTGTTCGAAATGTGCCAAACTTGGCCGCAGTTGCATCGTTGTGGCTGTGAATAACATGCCAAAGCTCGATCTGGAGAGGATGCGTGACCTTGCATCACGAAAACGATCGGTTAAGACGAATGTTGTCAAGTCAAGATCTCTCCGAATCGACTCCTTCGACGAAAAGCGGTCTGGAGCTCATACATCCTCAAGCGTACAACCTCATGCGTCCACATCTTTCTTCGAAGCACCTCTCTGCGACGTAGAGATCGAAACAGGTTTGACTTGGTATAAGCCCACGGCTACTTCAGGAGCAGCACGAGATGGTGTTCAGGTCAGCGAAAACGGGCTCGAACCATGGATGTCGGCTGGCTGGGAATACCCCTTCGACGATATCAGCATTCTTCCAACCAGTTCAGATACTATCTTGCTTCATCCTTTGGTCAATCCTTGCCAATCCAAGGTCGAGCAATGGCTCAATGGACCACTTCAAGCAACTTCTGGCCAAAAGGGCTGGGAGCCTGCTAATAGCACTTATGCGTTCACTTCTGCGTCTGCTTACGCATGGCCGGTGACGCAGCTTTGGCATACATGACTACAACCAGGGCTACGTATGATGTGAAGAGAGGGACACAAGGCATCGAAGATACGCCTGGAAATATTGGACACATCAAGCTCAGATACTGCCGACGAGCTCTAGTTCTCTGCACATATCACAGGCTTTGCTATAGCGACTTCATTCGGTGCTCATTGCTCCACTGTCAGTTGATACTCTCTTGTTGACCTATCGCGAGGAGTTGAAGACAAATCTGCACGCCAGTTCACTAATGAAGAGCTTTACATGGTAGGGCCTTCGACGGAGGCGAAGGTCCAGGATATTCGCTCGCATCTTGAGCAGACGACGGCACCAGCAAGCATAATCGCCGTGTTCGAGCGTCTGATGCACAACGACGCTTTCATGGCGCACTGTTGAAGAGTTGTGCTCAGAGCCAAGGCAAGACGCGCCTGACTCTCGCTCACGTCGCAAGTCTAGCCGAGCAAGAGCTGACTAAGCTAGCGTTACGTGCATGTTTAAACGACTGTCTATGACGACTGATCAACACCACCCTCCACTTTCATCTTCCACACCCCCAGAGGCAAGCACGTTCCATAACTTCTCGGCAAAATAGAATGCGCGATATCCATTGCAAACGTCATGTTATGGGCCGGGACGAACTCCTGTGTCAGGAAAATCATCCCGTATATAGATTCAAACTTCCTCACACTGCCATCTTTCTTTCCACTGCAGATTATCTCTCCGACTTCTTGCCATCATGAAAGTCTCTCACCTTGCCCTTGCTGCTACCGCTACGGCCAGCGCTGCTGCACAAGTGACATTTCAAAACTCAAGCAACACTTTCCTTCGTGTTGACAATGGAACATATGGACCAGCAATCGAGGAGGTTCACTACTACTATGACCAATGGCCAATCGGTCTCGCTGTAGCCTCTGATGGCCGCATCTTCACCTGTTATACTCGTGGCTCAGACGCGTACACTCTTGGAGTTGTGGTCAACAAGACTGCCGAGGAACCCTTTCCTTCATCTGGCCCCATCAGGAACCTAGGTCCAACTGAGTTGAACCAGACAATCGCCGGAATCCAATTTGGAGTCAACAGCACCAACTTGATCAGTGTGCAAGCTCTGTACATCACTCCAGCCACAAGGAACCGTCCCGAGACTCTGTGGGTCCTTGATACTGGTATGTCAGGTTCGCCAGTACCCTTTGGCTTCTGTTAACCTTGTGACTAGGTCGTCCAACAGTCCACATGAACGGACAGCCAAGCATGCCTTATGCCGTCCCTGGTGGCCCCAAGGTATTGGCCATGAACATTACCGGTGGTAATGACACGTTCTACAAGTCGTACACTTTCCCGTCGACTGTTTACTACCCTGTAAGTCATAGCCGACCTCTGCATGATTCTGTTCTCTTCTAACATGCTTTTCAGGACTCATACTTCAATGTAAGGACTTCGACACACACTTGAATAAGCATTGTACTGACAATTTGTAGGATATCAGACTCGACCTTCGTGCCAACGTTTCAGGCACATCTGGAGAAGGTATTGCCTATCTGGTCGACAGCAGCAACGAAGGCCGCCCAGGATTTATCATGCTCGATCTTGGCACTGGCGAATCTTGGCGTCGTCTCACACAGGACCCTTCTGTACTCCGTGTTCAGCAGGATCTGCCTTCGTATCAGGCAATGCCAAGGTATATATCGTGCCTGACATTATATCATTATAGGAATTAATAATCGTGCAGATACTTCAATGAGCTTGGCATGCCTATCGGCTACCAACAAGAAGGTCTTGATGGTATCCAGCTTACTCCCAATGGAGAGAGAGTGTACTACAGCCCTCTCACTTCCAACTACCTCTATTCCATCCCAAGTGTCAACCTCCGCGCTAGGGACAGTGATCCTCTTGCCGAACTCGCAGCTCACTCGAACATCTCTCACCACGGCCAGCGTGGTGGTAACGCCAATGGCTTCGAAGGTGACAGCAATGGATTGATCTACCAACTGATGCCCACTCACAACGCCATCTACTACTACAATCCCGCCGATCTCCAGACTCATGGTTGGCTCGAGGACCCTCGTATCATCTGGCCTGACAGTGCTAGCATTGGTGCGGATGGTTATTTCTACATGAACATCAACCAGCTTCCATACCAAGCGGATTGGAACTTCAATGTAGACACTAGAATCAAGCCTGGAGCGATCTTGAGGGCTAAGTTGCCTAACAATGGCACTAAGATCAGTACTCTCGGGTAGTTCCATCGACCCTTGATTGATTGGAAGTGTCAAAGCAGAAGACAGTCCACGAGACAACTAAAAAAGAAAAACAGACAGCATGATCGAATGCAGGATCCGGGAACAGTTTCAGGGAATATATGATAGAGCAGACACGATTAGTGAATAGTAATTTATGGCTTTTTCTATCATAGAGTTTTCTTCGCGTTACGTCTCGAAGTGGTACCAATATCATTTTGGTTTCTTCTCTTTCACGGAGAGTCGAAAAACGACTCACTGATACGGTGCAGCTTAGCGTCTCCTCACATCTTACCCGGAAAATGCGATCGGTGGCCGTCAGTCCACATCACTTTGCGCAAAGGCCGCCAACCACTGGTGCGCCAACGAGACCTAATTATCGAGCCATGATCAAGAGTGTCAACAGGTAAATTCGGCTTTTCTACCACGCACGTCCTCGCTATTCCGCCAAAGACCGTATCTTTGACAGCCTCGTCCGCTAACATGTTTTGCTAACAGAACGGCAAAGAGAAGAGTCCACGATATACGACAATGTTGCTCGCTTTCGATAGAATACATTGACGATGCAATTTGTACCCGAATCAACATAACCGTCGTCACGGCATCGGCACTACGGGTAACCGCAATAGCGAGCAATCAGTCTCTCCTTACATATGTATGTTCGCATCTAGATAATGTCCATGAACTTCAATTTGTAGCTCTCTGCTTCGCTATCATCAAGTTGCAAATTCTGCATCAGCCTAGGCAAAGCCCCAATGAGTACTGCCTATCAACCAATCCGTCTTTCGCACAACGGAGGAGAGCAATTGCTTCACCTCGCCCTCAGCCCCGTGCATTCAGAACCAGTAACATAGCGGTCTCTAGCTGGTGCACGCTCCATTGACGCATTGAAGTTGTCCGGCTACCTTTGGGCAGTTCCGGTATGGTATCCAGCTCTCGGCATAGTTTTTATCGATGACGCTCTTGAGCTAGAACAAAGCAATCATCAGTACCACGGTCTCTGGATCGAGGCATCGATACGTATTTATTTGGGGGGCTTCTGGAGGGAGAAGGACTACGGACCAATTCGCCGCTGTTGCACTCGCAGATATAGCAGCCTGAGGAATCCGCGTCATCGTAGGCATGGGCGCAACCCGTGCAAGTGCATGTGCCTCCGTTGTTGGTGCATGTGGCTACCGTCAAGGTCGCGAAAGAGAGGGCAAAGACCGCCGCAATGATGGAGTTGAGCTTCATTGTGATTGGTAGTGATGATGTGATTAAGTGTGATGATGTTTGGTATGTGAATGTGGCAGATTGTGTCCAGGTGTGGATTATGTGAATATATATATAAACACCTTGTGTATATGTGCATATCTATATTCACTCGACATCTGAGGATCGACATCAATGTGATCCTTCTCTATCAGGCAGGTGACACACGTCTTAGGACAAGCAACAAGTTCTAATTGACGCCCTTTCACGGTAGGCATGATCAAAAACATCTCTACAGTCTGCCATGTCAAGATGAACTCGGCTGTCAGCAGAAAACGTACTTGTGTCAATGAAGCTGTCGGTCCCCCGCTTACAAAGTACTGACTATAGTTTTCTGCTTGCAGGTTATCCAGTTAACCATACAACGTTAGCGCTCTTTGCGTTGTTGGAGTCGCATGAGAGTCTCCGGCTTGTCGACGATCGTATTTCCCACGAATATGACAGCATGGTTAGCCGGTCTATTCGGCCGAGGCGGACAGTTATCTGATATTATAGCGGAAGAAGCTGTCAGACAAAAACAGCCAAGAAAGTTAAGCTCACTAAGCAAGCTCAAGCAACGTAACGGGAATGCTTGAGAGTGCCGATCTACCCGCACTGACTTCGAAGATACTCTATATATGTATTCCTACGAACGATTTTGATAAACACGTTACGTTGACCACATATATGGTACAGTACGCACATCTTTTGAGACTAGTTCGTAGGAACACATGGAGAAGGGAATCCAGTCAAAGACTAGGACAGAGTGTCTGATGAGACATTTTTTTTCCGCGAATGGAGAAGAGAAAGATAGGAGCTCGGCTTGACGACCTGAGGCACCAGCTTCCTGTTTCAGACGTGTTTCGGATGACTCATCCGCTTGGCGCAACGCGAACTTCACTCCCTCTCTCTACTTCATACAAGCTCAAACATTGTTTCGTCAAGGAAAGCATTGCACGTGCAATGACAACACCCACTCCCCTAAAGAATGGTGGCGACACAATCACAATACGACCCATGCAATTCACAGACATTCCTTCTGTAGTCGACATCTCAACCCGTGCATGGTACAACGACGAATTCTACTCCATGCTAAACCCTCACCGCGAGTCTGCACCCCTCGCATATCGCTATTGGCACTTGACACGTCTGCGTCGCCGTTTTGTGCAGAAGAACACATGGGGTTTCGTTGCGATTTTGAAAACTGAGAACAATAACAGTAAGGAGGCCATCGTGGGGAGTACGATCTGGAGCTACGCAGCAGAGTGTGCTGGCGGTACTGCGCTCGATAGTGACGGGCAGCCGAAACCGGACGTTTCTGAACCACCTGTGCAGGGGAATAATGCCGGGTTGTGGTTCACGTTGGAAAGGGCGAGATGTCAGCTGGAAGGCTGGTATAACGAGCATCCCCTAAGTCCGTACCATATCCAGTGTACGGATAAAGCGCCTCTGTCTAGTCTGTTGCCGACGTGGCTGCAGCCGACGAAAAAGGAGGGGAACGGTATTGGTATTGGCAGTTCGTCTGCAGCCGCGAATGCAGAGTTCCTCAAGTCTGCGCCTGCGCCGCCGCTTGCACCACTGCCAATCCACTTTCACTGTAACGGACTGGCTGTCTCTCCTGACTACCAGGGACGAGGTATTGGTAAGGCGCTGATGCTGCATGCGTTGGAACAGCTAGTAAAGCCGCATGGGGGTCCGGCTACGTTGATTGCTTCGCCTCAAGGCTATCACTTGTACAAATCGATTGGGTTTAAGACTGTGGGATGGTTGAGCCCACCGGGGATGTTTAAAGGTGGGATGGTGATGATTTGGGATGAGGGCTGTTTGAAGAAATGGGTTAAGCCTGCTAATGGAGCGGTTGTGTGGGGGAGAGAGGTTGATGCTGTGTTTATTGATGGTGGTGAGGAGGATCGTGTTGAGATGGAGGTGCCTAAGACTGAGGAAGATGTGGCTGAGATGATGGTGGAGGTGGCGGTGTGAATGAACTTAAAGAGAGAAAAGCACTCGAAATGATGCTACAAGAGAATATGATGGATCCTGCTAGGGGCTGGCACGGCCTACACCCGCGCAATATCACGTATTGCGGACGTCACGAGCTGGAAGCCATCGACGTTTGCGGAGGACGGACATTGGAGTGGGAAGAGCCTGATAGAAAGGGATTGGGCAAGAACAGAAAGAAAGGATTGACGTTGGGAGAGAAGAAAGAAGAGACGAAGGAGAATGGTAGGATAGAGAAGAGCTTGGAACCGTGGAAGAAGGTTGTTGTGCTGATGTCAGTATATCTACTGCTCTTGGTGTGATTTTCTGTACTTCGTTCTGTTTCTGTCTTGCGCCCTTCTGTCTTGCGCTCTTCTTTCTCGCGCCCTTTTGGTTCTTATGTTGTCGTTGTACAACTGCAGCTCAATTTTTCTCCCGTCAATTTTTCTCCCGCACCTTCGTCTTCCCCACGCCAACATTGGTTACTCGTAACACTAACACCCATGGTATATATGCGCACGAAAGGTGTCACAAATACCGACTTGTCTGGCCTGCTGTGAAACCAATTGACCTCCGTTGCGGAGAGGCTTGAAGATGTTCAGCAGTCTGTCGCATCATAGCGAAGATCTTACCTCAAGCCCGATGACTTGTGCATTTGGTACTAATGTGGTGATCACGACAGCCAAGTTTAGTAGTCGCGCAACTTGGGTATATTTTCAGGCCGGTCGGGACTATGTGGTAGTCGACTCGTCACGCATAGAAGGAAGGGAACGAAAATGTTCGTCGAAAAGGTAAGACATTTGCAAAGACAAATCATCAAATCGACATTTGCATCACAGCACAGCTAGGGAGGCGGCGTACGGTGCTGATGTCGTGGTCCATAATTGAGCCTTTAGATGTCTCTGCGAGGGCTGTCATTCCTTCGACCAGAAAGTTTTTGGCGTTTGTTAGGGCGCGACCCCGTTGGAACAGAGCTGGTAACTTGCGTTTTGGACTTTGTGGAACTGTGAATGTATCTCGGGCTCTGTGCTGTACTCACGGAGGCTACAGGCCACACCGTAGCTCCTGGCTTTGTAGTGGAAGAATTGATGGGAACAGGAATCATAGCAGATACTGGAGTTGTTGGAAGCGCCTGCTGAACCTGTCTCTTCGTAGCTTCCTCCCACGGGCGCTCACCTCGGGCAATAGCGGCAAGCAAGCCTTTGTGATGCTCCGGCTTACAATTCTCGCAGAAGTAACGTTCTGGCAACTCGTCTTCATCTTCACTCAAGCCCATACAATCGTTGTGCTGCCACGCAGAACAAATATTACAGCACACCATGACTCTTCCGCCATCATCGTCGTCGTATAGACTACAGATACAGCGGATAAGGGCATTCTCTTCGTCCTAGTCCTCTTCATCTTCATGTTTCTTCGGGTCAGTAATCTCTTGCCGACCTCTCATATTGATCGAGCGCAATCGTGAATTTTCGGTTTGCTCTTGGACCAATCGTTTCGGTTCACCTCTGAGCTTGGTGTTGATTTCCGCCTTTTCATCCTCGCGTTGGCGCTTCAGCTTTTGCTGCTCCATCTTCATTGTGTAGAGGTGGTTGAGATTTTCCATAATGGTGGTGGTTTTTGCTTCGGATTCTTCTTGCAGAGCTTCGATGGACTTTTGCAGCCCCCTAATGCGAGCTTCATAGGTAGACTTTTGGTTGATGAGCTCTGCTCGGGAACTGTCAACAAGTTGTTTCTCAGTTGCAGCAGAGGCAAGTCGATGTTCTCTCAGGTCCTTTTGCAAGGCTTCCACCTGTCCTTCAAACTCCTTGTTTTCGGTCTGCAATTTGTTGCTCATATCAGTGAGCTTTTTGACTTGCGCCGTAATTCTCCAGTCTTGATTCAGGAACAGCCAATGTTGCGTCGGCAGCCAAGGCGTCGCTCGCTGGCAGTTGGGGTGGCGGAATGGCGGGCGATTTGGTGGGAAAATTGATTCGAAATGTTACAATCTTCTTCATCGGGACCGTGTCGCCAAGTTCTACCATTTGCGGTTTGGGTGTTGTGCGTTTGGCAATAGTTTGATCCCTATGGGGTGCCATGTTGAGTAATGTGAGTAGATATAAAGACTATAACATGTCAACCCGGACTGAGAAGAGGACTGTGGATGAGCAAAAAGAACAAGAGAGGACAATGTAGAAGTTTGGAGTGAACAGGATGATGGCGAGAATGAAACGGGGTATCTAGGTTGTAGCGTTTGCTTCAAAGCCCTGATCCATCTCTCATGCAAGACACGGACCCCAAGATGAGCGAGGCAACCAATTGTTAACTTGACCCACATATTCCGAACCGAAGACCTGCCAATAAGAAGGGTATATTGCGTGTCGCACGGTATCGGCTTGTGGTGTTTTTTTGCATAATAAGCTAGGTGTGACAGGTACTACAATAGCTGCCGAGGGCCACATGGGCGAAATAACCTCTACGCAGCTCTTTCTCAACACCAATCCCAATGGAGTCGGCCGTACTTCTGTACACAGATAGCGTGAGAGACCAGTCTACTGTGGTCGGTCGAAGACATGCGGTCACGGTATGCTGGAGCACATCTACAAAGGCGGTGAGCAATGGGACAACATTTCTGTTAGCTGCATAAAGCCTTGTAGTGTTTGCTTGATGCTTGTGCGTACAGTTGCAGAAGGACGCTATATATACCTATGATCGGCAATGCAGGGACAAGCCACGTCAAGAATGTTCGCGGATAAGCCTGAGGTACGACAATAAAATGCTGCTTGTGCTACGTCCGTGTCCTAGCGGATGGCGTTGATTGTGTTACAGAAAAGCATGAGGTACCACTTATACGGCACAACAGCGATGCCAAATCGGGTTAGTCATCGCTGCACCCTATGTACTTTGGTTGATGAAGCAAGGAGATATGCAAGACTTTGCTCTATTTGGAATATGAGCGGGCACGGTTGGTGAATGGTTATAACCAGTCTAGATCGATCTTTTTAAGTGGCTGTCAAACAAACTCGATCGAATGGACTGTGTGACTACTCCTTCAAACTCGCCGCAAAGTCTTCCACGGCCTGCTTGAATCCATCGTCACCAACGAAACCAAGATCCAACGCTTTCTTCACATCGAATTTGACCGGCCAGCTATCAAGCATATTCTTGATCTCGTCCGTCGGCTTCTCCCGTTTCACCAAATCAACCGCTTTCTGCCCACCGACTTCCTTCAGTGCTTCCAGCATATCACCAACGCTGGCCGTGATACCTGGTAAGTTGACTTGACGCATATGTGGCGGCATACAGTCCTTCTTCAGCGTCAATGCATGCTGTAGATTGCGAATCAGTGTTCTTGGTGAGCAAAGCCATGACAGAAAGTTGTCGTCACAAGGTAGAGAGCTTTCCAGTCCTTGGAGGGGCTCACGGATAATGCCGGACATCCATGAAGAGGCTGCTTGAGTGGGCTTGCCAGGACGGACTGATATCGAAGGGAAGCGCAGAGTAAAACCATTGATGTAGCCCTTTCGTGTATAGTCGTTGATGACAAATTCAAGCATTGCCTTTTGAGCTCCATAAGACGAGCCAGGAGTAGGAAGTGTAGCTTCAGATGGCCACTCCGGTAGTGGTTGACCATAGATGGCTGTGCTAGATGAATAGATGACGCGGACGTCTGAAGAGCAAGTTTGACGAATGGCTTCTAGCAGACGAAGTGTGCTGTGTAGATTTACACGGTATCCAAGGTCAAAATCTGCTTCTGAACCGGCAGACATGATGCCGTGGAAAATGAAGATAGCTTCGAGGTCTTTTGAGACTACTGATTGGGCATCTTCGTAAAGGTCAGCCTTGACGCACGTTGCGTTCTGCTTGTTCTTCTCGGCCTTGCGAGGAACGAGTGGCTCGAAGATGTCAATTAGTGTTACTTTATGGCCGTCGTTGAGGAGGTGCTCAGCTAGGAGCTGCCCAACGAAGCCACCTGCACCGGTGATTGCTACTTTCATAGTTGCGGAAGTATCGCTTTTGACGTAAAGGCAGAGCGTGACGACGTGAGCTAACAAGTAATCAGATTGAGATGCGTGAAGATAGTGATCATCGAAGAGGTGGTTGCATTCTGTTTAGGCTCTGCTGCTGCCAACGGGAACCCCCACGTCGCCCCCAGCTTGGCTGAGTCACGTGAGAGTACCATCCTTCCTTCAATCCCCTTCCATTTTAGACAACTCCTTCTACTGCTCCTGCTTTTGCTGTTGATAGTCTACGGTATTCACAGGAACCAGTTGTTCTCACGCACCAGTATACATGTCTGTGTCTGTCGTCGTCCTCGGCATCCACCTTTGACAACACTACAGGGTTCATAGAAGAATGATACCGCACTCAATATTCCTTAGCTAAAGCTGCCGCCGTCTCAACCTGAAGATGATGCGATATATCATCATAACCTATACGTGTGCTTCACGACCAGCTGTATTTCTTTTCTAGCATAGTTGAATTCAAATGTAAGAGGTCCTCATCCAGGTAGCTCAAGATGGCACGTTACCACATCCTGTATAGCTCCTACCTACACGAGATCATACTAAAGTGAAATGCTCTACCTTATCTACTTCACTCTCAGATGAGCAGCATGACATTCATTGACAATACTCAACAACATACAATACTCAACCACCTTACAAAACATACACACAAACCAGACTCTATAACATCATATGAGAGACAAGATGAACCGATTCTCAAACCCGATGCAATGCATCCAAGGCCGTCAAGGCTAACATAGAAATCAGCCCAGCTTAACTCAACTTAACAACTTAACACCAACTCATCACAGCACTCACGAAAATTCCATCACCACAGCCACTCCCACACCTACTCCCATTCCACGATCATACCTCACACCACACGCCGAACATCAAACCAAGCACAAATACGACCTATCTACGATTCCAGTGCGTGCCATATCTGATGAGCTACAAAGCTCGAATTCGACACGGCAGGTTATTACAGCCACCCCTTCATCCTTCACTTCAAAATCCACGCCATAACACAACATAGCACAATGCAATAAGTACTGTGATCTTTCCCCTTCCCATTCCTCATCCCGCCTAGTTCAATGAAAAATGCTGCTATTGTATACGCGCAATACTGGTTCCGCGAAATACTACAGTACTCGAGAAGCGAACGACAGTACAGGCCTGCCCCCTCCGTGGAAGATCGTGTCACAATACAGCACACTCTCTCTTTCCCAATGACTCTTTTCGAAAGCATACCTTAGAACTATATCTCACCCCACACCCTACACTTGCAATGCACAGACATCTGCCCCCAAGATAGATCAACAGCCAAAACAAAAGGCACAGCCACATGACGCAGTCTTATTCATCCAAGTCCATCTAAATCCAGTTCAATTGCACTGCCTCTCTCACAACATACACTCCGCCCTCATGCCTCCGTCGTGCCTCATTGCCTATCAGTGATGATGGCATCTATCGCCTGGCTTAATATCTGCTTATGAACAGCCATACACAGTGCACCCTCGTCAAACTGTGATGTGCATAAGCTACATGCAGTTTCAGAGTTTATTCGACTCCTGATTTTTTGAGAGAGGTTTGTATGGTCTTGGTGAGCTGGCTGGATGGCTAGGGTGAGATACTTTTGTTGGAGCGTGCGTGGCGTGTGCAAGTAATGGAGTGAGAATTATACAGTACTAGCCATCGTGGATATCTGCTGAGAGAGGGCAGACAATCTACCAATCTAAGCAGTTGGATTTTGGATTCTGATAATGGGAGCAAAGGTGAGTGCATACCGTAGAACATATTGATCAAAGAGAACCCCTATCTATGCCATGGCTTCATTTGTGGATGTAATGGGAGCGGACTTGCAAATTTGTCTTTCTTTAATGTGTAAGCAAGTGTACTGTACTATACACAACCGTCTCCATCGCCATTTACGCCAGCCAGTGTGTAATAGAACACGTCCATCATAATATCATCAATCATTCATCCATCCATTCACGCATGCCAACTCCTCCTTTGCCGTCCGGTTTAATAAGACCTAAAACCAACCTCCTTCGCCTCCATCTATTCGATTGAATTAGCAACGTTACGCATCACTGCACAGATCAACCAAGCAACACTTCTGTTATCAAATACTCACATCAAACACCAACCCCATCCCCCTAAACACCGGCTCCCCAAGTATCCACACATCCCTCAATCCATTCCCCGCCACAATCCCACTCTCCCCCGTCGTCGTATCCCTCCCTCCTCCCGCACCACTCCCACTTCTGCCACTCTTCCTCAAACTCTGCACATCGCCCACCCCCATCCGACTCTCCACAACAGCACCAACGCAATACCCCGAATCCTCCGCGACTTTACCTAAACTGAACTTGCCATTGGCACCGCGATGCTCGTAAGAGGATTTGGTGCCACGCATGACAGGAAAGCGCCACCCGCCGAATTCGAAGTGAAGGAAGGGCGGATTGTTGCACGGGTACGCCCAGAAGTTACTGTAGGGAGAGGGCAGACGGTGGGCGCCGGAGATGGAGGCGTAGAAGGCTTTTGCGGCGAGCGGTGGGGCTAGGATGAAAGGTGTGTTTATCTGCGTGTGCGATTTGTTAGTATGAGGTTGAATTTGATAAGTGTTGTATGTTTACTGCTTACGTCAATGATACAAGGCTGGTTCTTCATAATCTTGACCTGATCAGCCCAGATCCCTCGCATCAATATTTGCCACCACCCCGCCGCGCCCTCCACTGGACTCCATTTCCAACCATCTCGCCAGGTCGGTTGTGTTGGTCCCTTTGGCTTTGCACGACCGGCACGGTTGACGGGACTGAGATCATCCCATGTCGGTACTAAGATTGCGTTTGCATCTTCAAGTGCCGCGCGCTTTTCCATATGAGGATCGTGGACTTCTTCCAAATCTCGTTTTTGTATCTGTGGTGGTACAGCTTGTCCTTTATCTGCAAAAGCTTGACCTTGTGGTGGTACAGCTTGACCTTTATCTGCGTTTGCTGCGCGTTGCGCTTCAGATGCACCATTAACGTAATCCTGTGCGTCTTGTTCGGGGTCGGGGATATGTTCTGCTACGGGGTAGTCGTGGGGTTTGCCTAGAAATCCTTCGATTCGTTCTTCAACTCGCGCAATGGCGTCGGCGATTGTGCCGCCTATACTCAGAATGCCTTCTTCGCCGTTGATCAGATGCAAGGAGAAGACGTCGTTTTCGACAATGTTCTGACCGACCAATTGGTCGAAGAAGTCCGGTAGTTCGTCTCCTAGCTGGCTCAGACTCTTTGATGGCGCAAGTCCTAAAAGTGCTCCAGATGGAAGAAGAGTGTCGCGGCTTTGTCGTCTGGGTTTGCAATGAGCAAATTGCAAGTCGAAAGAGAGATTTGCTGAGGGTAGTAAAGTCAAGTCGTGTGGAAAGGCGCAGTTTGGGAATGGAATGATGCCGAATGCGTTTTGTGTGTAGGTGGAGGAGAAGAAATCTTCGAATCTGCTGCCGAGATTGGACGAAGTGGTGGTGATTGCAAAGTCCTTTGTCAACATGTCGATGTCCATTTCAATCTTCTGAATTGGTGACCCTAGTTTCATCTTGGCGAACCTGCGGGTATTGGTTTTAGTTTTTGTGTTCAATCTTCCGCGGACAAATACCAACCAGTTCCCTGGGCGCCCGTACTCTCCCATGAGTTTGGTGACATCTCCACCACCAACAGCCTTCTCCTTTGGTACTCGAACAATCTTATTCCCCTTGACCTCTCTCCGTGTGAAATTGAAGCGCGATTCGGCAATCTTGAGCTGCTCCGAGAGATATGTGAGGTTGGCGGTCCAATTGGGAGCGAATGCACCGCCACGTCGTTCGAGAGTGTAGTGGATGGCAGGAGGTTGGTCGAACAGGGCGGCAACGAGGGAAAGATAGGAGAGGAGGAATAGGAGTGTGGTCGGCATGGTTGATGATGGCGGCGGATATCAACAATGGCGCATGTTTCAGGAAGTCAAGGATAGAGCCTGACCGGCGCTCGAGAACTGTCGAATGAGGACGAGGCGAAAAAGTGAACGTTGTTGTTTGTTTGTATACGATGGAGATGTGAGGTCGGAACATAGGAGGCACCCCCCCACCTCATCCTCTCCAAGCTAATGAAAAGGGGCCCTTACTGCTTCAGTGTTTACTGGGTAGTGTATGGTGACTCTGGATTACCTCCAACATTGTCAACAGACTAGCAGGAGTATTCTGTGTGAGTACAGCTGGTAGTAAGGCTGCTTTATGAGGTTATCCTTCATCTACTTCTCGGTAGTATTGACACTGTAGACCTCTCCGTGAGACTACCTTAGGATAGAAACAGCTCTCGAAAAGTGGAGATGAGATGACCAAGGCATGAGCACGACATGATGTCAAACCATCTTAAAGAATCCAGAGTGCGTGAAGAAGCTATAAGGTGGAGGTTGTTTCGACAGAAGTGAGCAAGTCGTTCCTGCTACTACTGCTTTGAGCCCGCCAGCCATATCTCGCAGCAGTGATTGAAGACTCTATGTAAATTACTTGTCTGTGAATGGTTCCCTGGAGGAACTCGCATTGGAAGAGATCATTGCAGATGATCTTGGTCATTCCTGCTAGTACCAAAGTGTTCTGCTCAAAGGCAAGCTATATATGAAGCCATGAGAATGCTGAATGTTATCGAGTCACTCTAGCAATGCATCTAGTCTAACAAATACCTCGCTGGCTTGGTCGATGGTTATAGACGTTGAGACGACTAATCAGTATTTATCATGACATCACAACAATGTACAACTAATATTCGTTACTACTCTGAAACAGTCTATCCTTTTGTCCAGATTTCTCTCAATCGATTCTGCGACAATGGTGAAACACAAGTCGCCCGAATATGAATTCTTTGGTATTCCCGGCGTGCTTGTTCTATCCTTCTTTCTCCCTCTTCTCTGTTATATCCTGGCCTTTAGCTGCAACGACATCTCTGGCTGTCCTGCACCATCTCTCCTCCACCCTTCCACCTCCACCCTCGACGATATCAAGAAGGATGTTGGCTGGCCTGGCTGGTCCGGTCTGATTAATGCGAAAGCTGCTATAGCTACACTTGGATACTATGCCTTCAGCTTTTTCCTTTGGGTCGCGCTACCCGCTGAAGAAGTACAAGGAACAGTGTTGAGAAATGGCAGGAAAATAAAATATAGATTCAATGGTATCCCAACGCGCGGCCAATTTCACTTCAAGACTCTGACATATCTCCAGCCTTCCAAAGCGCCATAACCACGCTCGCCATTGCTGCTGCCATCACCCTCATTCAAGGACCAAACACGCGACTATGGTCGTTTATCTGGGACAACTACATTTCGCTCTTGACCTGCAACATCATCATCTCCTACGCCCTAGCCACCCTCGTCTACATCCAATCCTACCAAATCAACAGCTCAAGCTCCACCACATCCTCTCGCCTCCTCGCTCCCGGAGGCCTGACCGGCAACGTCCTCTACGACTGGTTCATTGGTCGCGAACTCAACCCGCCCATTTCCATCCCCTTCATCGGCACCGTCGACATCAAATCCTTCATGGAAATGCGGCCCGGCATGCTTGGCTGGCTCATCCTCGACCTCGCCTTCTTATTCCGCCAATACCACAACTACGGCTACATCACCGATAGCATGATCATTGCGACTTTCAGTCAAGCAGTCTACATCTTCGACGCCCTCTACAACGAACCCGCCATCCTCACCACAATGGACATCATCCAGGACGGCTTCGGGTTCATGCTTGCATTCGGCGACCTCGTCTGGGTTCCCTTCACATACAGCTTGCAGACGCGCTATCTCGCCATTCACCCAGTGCGCTTGGGCGTCTTTGGCTGTGCAGGCATCTTCGCTGTTCAGGGAATAGGCTACTACATCTTCCGCGCCAGCAACAACGAGAAGAACCGCTTCCGCACGAATCCAGAGGACCCGCGCGTCAAACATCTCAAATACATCACCACCGCGTCTGGTTCCAAACTGCTCGTCTCCGGCTGGTGGGGCACGGCACGCCACATCAACTACCTGGGCGATTGGTTCATGTCGTGGTCCTACTGCCTCCCCACCGCTTTCGCTGGCTATGTCATCCAACCAACCTCCCCCTTCAGCTTCCACGACGTCCGTGGCACTGCGCCGGAAGGCGGTGCGTTCATCAGGAATGATCGTAGTTTGAGAGGCGGTGTGGAAGTCGTACCTGGCGAAGCGAAGGGTTGGGGTATGTTGATTACGTACTTTTATATGGCGTATTTTGCGGTACTGCTCGTGCATAGGGAGTTGAGAGATGAGGAAAAGTGTCGGAAAAAGTATGGAAAGGATTGGGAGGAGTATTGTAGGAGGGTTAGGTGGAAAATTATTCCTGGAATTTACTGAAAAATTCGTCGTTGATAGATGTGGGTTTGTTTAGAGTTGTTGTTGGAGTCGGTTATTGGCATTCGTGTTCTGGTATTGGGATCGGAATAACATAAGATAGAGTGTAGTGGAGTGGCAAGGCGAGGCGAGGTGAGGTGAGGTGAGGCGAGGTACGTGAATGAGTTGGAACAAAAAGGTAAATCCCGATAGGACTATCGTCAAACAACAACGACAGATGCTTGCCATGGCAATAATAGACTGGCATCATGAATGACAAATAAGGAGGAGATATCCGTATCTCCCTCTTCACCCCCTTCCTTCTTTCCTCCCTCTCTCCCACCCTTCCTTACTACTACACATCTATCATATCATCCCTGCCCGTCCGCCCACCCACCCACGGAGTATTGTAGGAGAATTAGGTGGGAGATTTATTCCTGGAATTTATTAGGCATGTCGTGGATGCGTGAGAGAAGAGTGATGTGATCCTTTGTTGTTGTTGTTGTTGTTGGTGTTGGTGGTGATGGTGGTGGTGTTAATGATGTTTTGGGATTAGACTTGCGAATGGCCTTAGCATTGGCCAGAACCAAATTACAATGCAATGCAATGCAATGGTAAGAGGTAGTCGGAATGAAGTTGGAACCCCCCAAAAAAAAACGCAGATACGAGGCCAAACAACGACGATAGACGCTTCAAGAGCACTGGCATCACGAATGTAAGTAACAGACATGAGGAAGATGAGTAGTCGTCAAAACGAATCCTAGTAAAGTTCCTAATACCTTTTCTGCTATATCACCCCTATCCGTTCGCCTACCCACCGACCCACCTCCACCGGACATGATGTATTGAGGTGAGGTGAGGTGACGTGAATGCAGGACAATCGAGTTGCAACAAGAAAGTACACACGGATAGGACCATCGTCATACAACAACGACAGATGCAATAAAAGCCTAGCATGCATAAATGACAAACTAGGAATATTAGAGGCAAGATGACATAGTTCTCTCTTTTAGCTTAAATATATCTGGTAATAAGTATCTTTGCCGCGCCCTTTCGCAAGTAAGAAATGCTTATGCACGAACTACCTTATCTAAATATACCGTTCGAACCGAGTCCTCGAGGTAATGAGTCCGAGAGGCAACACCTTTATTCTAAAGATATTAATTTAAATGGCTGTTGAACCGAGTCCTCGAGATAACGAGTCCTCGAGGTAATAGAGTCCTTAAGATAATATAAATAGGAGGCGGAACCGAGCCCCCAGGCAAGCATTAAACGAGTCCTAGAGGTAATAGAGCCTAGAGGTAATACAGTCCTTAAGGCAGAGTGCATCATCTGCAGAAGAAGAAGAAGAAGAAGAAGAAGAAGAAGAAGAAGAAGAAGAAGAAGAAGAAGAAGAAGAAGAAGAAGAAGAAGAAGAAGAAGAAGAAGAAGAATGAACAAGAAACCAGAATTGTAAATGTGCACATTGAAAACATTATTTGTTATGACACTGCTAATCTAATACGCAACGACTCTGATATGCAAGAAGGGAAACGAGATGAGCTGATTGATTGATTGATATTGGTTGTGAGTGGGAGAGGTAGCGTTCTGCAGAGGAAGAATTAGTATATAAGAGAAAGAAGAACAAGGGAAGAAAAGTCGCAAGAGGACATGAAAACAATTAAGCTACCATCTATCATCCTATCATCCGTGGGTGGGTGGGGGAGGTGGTGGCTAGCGGCGGCGAGGGGCAGACGGGCGAGCAGACGGGCGAGGACGCGCTGTAAGGCCATATCCTCTATATGATATAAGTTGACGAAGCCGTTTACAGCACGAAACCTACTGGTAACACCGAAAGATAATGGAGAAGGTGGTAAATCACTAATGACTACCGCCGCCACAGAAATGGTAGTTTGAGATGTCCACTAGAATGCAGAGATTCGAGGTTGATTGTAGCTTGTACGAGTTGAGGGAAAAGAGGTGGAAGTAGAAAGAGAAAGGAGAGGAGAGGAGAGGAGATACAAAGAGAGGAGACAAGATGAAGCAAGAAAAACCAGCGGAAGAGGAAAGTAAATAGGGAACTAGAAAATAGAAAGAAAATGTGACCCATATATACATGACATATGCATATCACCAATCCCACATGGATGGGAGGTGGTGGGTGTACGCGCGGATAGGGGGGGCGATGTCAAGCCGACGATGCGTGTAGTAGCATATCGCAGGCAATATTACAGCAGGTCTCACTCACTTTCTCACGTGGGCTCCAGCAAACTTTGGTGTATTGGCAAGGTCTTGTACAAATGCGAGAAGAGAAGAGAACGAAAGCGAAGGATGAGACGCACATGGAAGGAGAAGAAGAAATGAAACATTACCTACACATGACATATATACATAACACCGATGCCACAATATCCATCATCATCAAATCATCATAACCATCACCCAAGCCCATCTCCCACACAACCAACTCACCAACAACTCAACCACACTACCACTCCATCCCCCCCTGTTTCCTATCCTCGCCCCTCAAAATACTCAATGCTTTCCCTTCCTCCCCCATCCCTCCCTCCTCCTTCTCGAGATGACTCTCACTCTGTACCTTCCTCCCCTTGAATCCCTTCATATTCGGGGGGAATCTCTTATCCAGCTTCTCAAACGGATCCGCTGCCTCCCCCTCCTTAACCTTCCACCTGCTCGTCCCCAACAACGCATCCAACTCCTCCACCGGCGGCAACTTGAGATACACCATGCCATCATCGCGCTCTTCAGCCGGGAACGTCGCAATATTCACAGCGTCGTCGTTGCCGCACTTACCCGCATCGGGCCCTTTGAGCTCGTAGTTGCGTTTGTGGAAGGGACAGGATACCCATAGTTTGTCTTTCCCATCAGCAGAAGAGTCACCGATTAGGCCGTCACTCAAAGCGAAGGCGCGTTTGTGCGGACACATTTGCTGCGTGGCGTAGTAGCTGCCCTTGACTTTGAAGACGGCCAATTGCGTGTCGCCGCGCTTGACATTGTTCGAGGAGCCAGTGGGCACGTCGGCGAATTTGTCGGCTTCGATGATGGGCTGCCACGTCAGCTCGCTCCATGCATGGCCTCTGAAGTCTTCTTTGGCCGAGTCGGTGGGCCAGTACGTAGGCCGCGTTTGGCCGCGGTCTTTGACGAGCTCCACGCTCTCGAGCGTGTCGGGCGTGTTTGCGAATTGCTGGAATTTCGCGCGGCGTTCGGGATTGCGGATCGTTTCGGTCCATTCGCAGAAGAATGTCCCTACCAGATCGACCATTTGCTGCTCTAGATCTGCGGCGATGCCGAGTTTGTCTTCGAGGATTACTTCGCGCAGGTACTTAATCCCGCCGGGTAGGTTTTCGATCCAGCGCGCCGTGCGTTGCAGTTTGTCTGCTGTACGGATGTAGAAGGCAAGGTAGCGGTCCAAGATGGGCACGACATCGTCGGGTGGCACGTCCTTGGCTAGAAGCTCAGAGTGGCGAGGTTTGGCGCCGCCGTTTCCACCGACGAAGATATTAAAGCCCTTTTCGGATGCAATGAGACCGAAGTCTTTGTTCTGTGCTTCGGCGCACTCTCGCACACATCCACTCACGCCGCCTTTGAACTTGTGGGGGCCACGGATGGATTTGTAGCGTTCTTCCAAACGTACGGCCATGCCTACTGAATCACCAATACCGAAACGGCACCATGTAGTGCCGACGCAGGACTTGACTGTGCGCAGGGATTTGGCGTATGCGTGACCGGATTCCATGCCGCCTTCGACGAGTTCGGTCCAGATGGCGAGGAGGTCTTGTTTTTTGGCACCGAACATGTCGATGCGTTGACCACCGGTAATTTTACAGTAGAGGTTGTATTTCTTGGCGACTGTGCCGATGATGATTAGTTTTTCGGGTGTGATTTCACCACCTGACACTCGAGGAATGACGGAGAAGGTGCCGTTGCGTTGGATGTTTGCGAGGAAGCGGTCGTTTGTGTCTTGCATACCGTTCATGGAAGCGTCCATGACGTGGCGATTGAAAAGAGAGGCGAGGATTGAACCAATAGCGGGTTTGCAGGCTTCGCAACCGACAGAGTTTGGGTCTTTGCCACAGTTTGACATGACAGCTGAGAAGTTGTCTAGTTTCTTGACGTAGATGATGTTGAAGAGGTCGGCACGGGAATATTCAAAGTGAGGACAGAGATGGTTCTTGACTTCTGCACCCATGGATGCCATGGTTTTGTTGAAGATTGTTTGCACGAGTGGCATACATCCACCACAACCTGTGCCGGCTTTGGTACATGTTTTGACATCGCCAATGGTTTTGCAGGTGCCGTCTTTGACTTGAGAGACGACGTCGCCTTTGGTGACGTTGTGGCATGAACAGATTTGTGTTTCGTCAGATCTGCAAGACGTGTTAGCAAGCATGTTTGGAAAAGACAAGTTTCTTCATGACTTACAGATCATCACCATCGTCGTCACCCTTGGAAGCACCAATGATCAGCTCACTTGGCTGTATCTCTAGTGCTCGCTGCTCTTTGACCATTGGTACCAACTTGACATAATCCTTGGTATCACCAATCATCATACCACCAAGCAGATATTTGCCATCCATGGTGAACAGGTACTTCTTGTATACTTGTTGGAATGGATCCTTGTACGTCAAAGCCTTGACAGTGGGTGAATGAGCACTTCCTTCAATCAGTGTCTTGACTTTGTCTGCATTTCCTTCCTTCTCAACCTTCTTGGCCGGTTGCCTCTTTGGCAATTCTTTGGGACCATCTCTATCAGCGAAGAAATCACCAAAACTAGCAACTTCCACTCCCAGGAGCTTCAGTTTTGTGCTAAGATCTGGTCGTTTGAACTTTCTTGGTGAATGTGATTTGGCTTGTGTAAGGTTGAATGCTAGGACGTCGGCCATTTCAACACCAGGTGCGATGAGACCGAAAGTTTGGTTTTCCCAACTTGCACATTCACCAATCGCGTAGATGTCGGAATGAGATGTGGAGAGATCAGCGTTGACGACAATACCACCACCTCTATCAGCACACTTGATGCCTGCTTTCCGTGCAAGCTCATCTCGAGCTTTGATACCAATCTACGTAGTCGCTGAAGTTAGTTTGGGCATAACATTTTCCGACAATATCGATAACTTACGGCGAAACAAATGCAAGAACACTCCATCTTCTCGCCATCTTCGAAAACAACACCAGTCATGGCATTGTCATCATCCACCGTAACCTTACCAACTCTCTTGCTCAACAGGACATCAACGCCCAATTCACGTACTTGCTCAACAACCATACCACCAGCATCACTGTCCAGTTGTCTTGACAAGACCCATCTATTTCTTTCAATCAACTTGACTTTGCTGAATTCTTCCAAGTCCATCATAGCCTTTGCAGCTTCCAATCCGAGCAGACCACCGCCTACAACAGCGCCGACAGAGCCCTTCTTAGTTGCAGAGTACGAGATGAGTTTCTGTAAATCTTCAATATTGCGGTATACAAAAACACCTTTGGCATCATGTCCAGGTGTGTGTTTGGGGAGGAGAGCGTCTGAACCGGTGGCCATAACGAGAATGTCGTAGGAGACTGTTTCTCCTTGTGATGTCTTGACTGTCTTTTCATCCGGGTTGATCTCGGTGACCATGTTGTTGATGTGGTAGCTTAGGGATCCCTCTGGCATGCCGTGATACTACAAGTATGAATGTCAGTTTAGTTGTGCCTGGATACTTGATATTCCATTCATACCCATTCTTTCGGATTAAGGTATAAGTTCTCAACCTCTCTATGCTCGAAGAAGCTGGTCAAGCCGACTCTGTTGTATGCGAGATGTGGCTCTTCTCCAATGACAACAACATCATATTCTCTTCGTTTTACATCGTACTTCATGACCTTCTCACTGCAAAGAAAGCGATACATTAGCTCAGGTTCAAGCACTTGGGTATGATAGATACGACATACATGAATGCAATACCAACCATTCCCAATCCGACCACGACAATCTTCTTCCTGTCCGACTTCTTTGGTGTGGGCAACTCATCTTTTTCTTCTAATTCTTCTACCTTTTCTGGCAACTTATTGGCTTCTGGGTCTTGCCAATCCTTGCTCGATTGACCCCAATTGGCCATGATGGAGTGTGGTTCAAGAGCAGACAAGTAGGAAGGGTGTAAACTACTGACGAGAGAACCTGCTCTTCGTACTGGGAATGAACTAGAGAGTCTAGATGGGAGTGAAGAGAGAGAATGGAGGAGAGGCTCAAGGGTATTGATTCAAGATGAAGAAGACCAAGTACTTCTCAACAGAGGATGAAGAGAGATGGCCTCGCAAACATACAGCTAGTCGCATCCTACTTTAGCCGTTCATTCTTATCGAAGGCCGCCGCCTTTGCCATCGCTGCCCAGGGCGCCAACTCCACCTGCAAAGACTAAGCATAACTGCTCGAGTATCGCATGGGCCAGTCAGGATTGAGTGATTGAAGATAAGGATGGGGATCCCAAACAGTGGTAAAACAAGGACCCTGAATCGTTATCTTTCAGATGGGCCAAGACATGCACTTCTCCGAGGATCAACGTTGCACCAAAAGATAAGCCAACAAAATGGCATCGAGATGTGTGTTTGATGCTACGAATGCAGTGATTGTGATGTTTGATGTCGCTGGAGATGATGATATGAAGGGATGAAAAATAGTAAGCCGCCAGAGCAGAGTGTGATTCGAAAGAGATAAGAATGGCTGCTTCAATGTGTATCAGCTTTGTCCGTCTTGCAAAACACGCATCCATCCTCAACCACTTTGATGAAACGTGCTCCCCAAAGCAAGACGAATCTCAGTCCCCATCGCGGCTGACTTCCCCAGATCAGCCACTTCCGCGGGGGCTAAAGTATTTGTCCATCAATGTTCTGGTCGAATTGTCTTTCTCTTCCTTATCAGCTTGGCCCATGTAGCCTCGTCATTGCACCTTCCGTAGCAAATCCTTCGTACTCTGATCTTGATCATTCTCTACCTACCTCACTCCCCCAGACATTCACTTGCCACTGTCATCGTTCAATTGATCATTCCACCTGAAAAGAAAGAGATATCACACATACACATAACTTTGAAAGAACAAAAGTAAACAAACCCTTTTCCAAGAATGGACAACACACTCCTCGACGAAGACCAGAACCATGGCACCATGCCGACTCCTTCCCAAGACACAACCTCCTCTATACCTACAGCATCCTCGAAATCAGCCATACCACTTCGAGTAGGAGTCGACAACCCATCACAACCACCATCACCCTCCGACTCTGATTCCAACGACAATGAAACCGGCAGCAGCAATCCCAGCACAGCAGCATCCACTGTGGGTGAATCAGAGGACGACCAAAGCACCGAAAACACATCCTTAGCATCAACACCGACATTCAAAGAAGAATACTCCTATCCATTACCACCCTCCACATTTATTCCAGAACAAGTACTCGACCAAGATAAAAACACACCAGATGCACACGTACCGCGAGACCCACGCTTGATTCGTTTGACTGGCGTTCACCCTTTCAATGTCGAGCCACCATTGACAGATTTATATAATCAAGGCTTCTTGACCAGTCCAGAGCTTTTCTACGTGCGGAATCATGGAGCTGTGCCACAAGTACAAGACGATGAAATGCTAGATTGGGAATTTAGCGTGGAAGGGTAATATCCATACAAACCTCTGTTTGTCTCACTCAGACTAACGCATCCTTCATATAGATGCGTAGAAAACCCATTCACACTTACCCTTCGCGATCTAATGTCTTCAGCCTGGGAAAACGTCACATATCCTGTAACTCTAGTTTGTGCTGGAAACCGACGGAAAGAGCAAAACGTCGTGAAAAAGAGTAAAGGGTTTTCATGGGGAGCCGCTGGTGTCAGTACAGCATTGTTTACTGGTGTGGTGATGGCGGATGTCATCAAGAAGGCCAGACCAACGAGGAAAGCACGATATGTGTGTATGGAGGGTGCAGATAAATTGGTATGTCTGAAAGAGTCCCTACTCGACTACAATACTGTTGCCGCACGTTTCGACTCATCCATCTCTCCGTTCAATAACTGACATCATCTTCTCCTTTCCTCCCAGCCAAATGGTTACTACGGCACCTCTGTCAAACTGAATTGGGTCATGGACCCAAATCGTGGCATTATGCTGGCCCACGGCATGAATGGCGAACCTCTCCGTCTGGATCACGGTAAACCATTACGCGCAGTTGTACCAGGTCAAATCGGTGGCCGAAGTGTGAAATGGCTCAAGAAATTGATCGTCACGGAAGAGCCAAGTGATAATTGGTATCACATCTACGATAATCGAGTATTACCGTAAGTTTTAAAAGAGTTACATGTATTAAAGTATTCACTCGAATATCTTTGAGAATACACATGTCTACCTTCAGCAAGCACGCTGATACTTTTTTCTAGAACAACAGTATCCCCCGAAGAATCAGCCTCCAACCCAGCCTGGTGGATGGACGAACGCTACGCCATCTACGACCTCTCACCCAACTCCGCCCTCGCCTTCCCCGCACACAATGAAACACTCTCTTTAATCCCCACACCAGAAACCACAACCAGTACCCTCCACAAAACACGAACCACCACCGCACCAACCTACACACTGAAAGGCTACGCCTACTCTGGCGGTGGACGCCGCATAACCCGCGTCGAAGTAACGTTGGATAAAGGCAAATCCTGGACTTTAGCAGACATCTCCTACCCGGAAGACGCCTACCGCACTGCTTCACAAAACGATGAAACGCTGTTTGGTGGGCGTCTAGACACTGCATGGCGCGAGACGGCGTTTTGTTGGTGTTTTTACAGCTTGACGTTATCACTGGATGTGTTGAAAGAATGTGACGATATCATGGTGCGGAGTATGGACGAGGCAATGTGTATCCAGCCGCGGGACATGTACTGGTCTGTATTGGGGATGATGAACAATCCGTGGTTCCGTGTGGTTGTGCATAAAGAGGATGAAGGTCAAACATTACGATTCGAACATCCCACACAACCTGCCCTGATGCCTGGTGGTTGGATGGAACGGGTCAAGAAAGCTGGTGGGGATCTAAGTAATGGATTCTGGGGCGAACGGATGGGTGGAGCGGAGGAAGAAGAGAATGTTGTCAAAGAGGAGGAGAAGAAGGTTGAGATGAAAAAGGCCGGTGTGGATAGGGTGATTGAAATTGAGGAGTTGCGCGAGCACGACAAGGGTGAGGAGCCGTGGTTTGTCGTCAATGGTGAGGTGTATGATGGTACTGCGTTTCTGAACGAGCATCCGGGTGGTGCGCAGAGTATTGTGAGTGCGGCTGGGATGGATGCTAGTGATGAATTTATGGCGATTCGTAAGTCTATGCTTCTTTTTTCTCTCCTTCTCTCCATGTCTCCATTCGATTTCCAGCTTGCATATCTCTTTCCGCGCACAAAAAAGTGTTACCACTTCCTCAATTCCCTCAATACCCACTATCAATCTCCTACTCGCCCCAAGCTAACTTCTTAAATCTAACAGACTCAGCAACAGCCCAAGCAATGATGCCAAACTACCACCTCGGCGCACTCTCCCCCACCGCCCTCAAAGCCTTAACCGAACCCCCACCCCCATCCGACTCAGACTCCGCTACCCCCCGCCCAACCTTCCTCAACCCCAAAGCCTGGACCCGCGCCATCCTCCACGCCAAAAAAACCGTCTCCTGGGACACGCGCATCTTCACCTTCGCCCTCGACCACCCCACCCAATCCCTCGGTCTCCCCATAGGCCAACACCTCATGCTGCGCCTCCGCGACCCCGTCACCCGCGAAGCAATCATCCGCAGCTACACGCCCATCAGCGACCAGACCCGGCAAGGCTTCGTCGACGTCCTCGTCAAAGTCTACTTTCCTGGAACAGAAGGCCAAACAGGCGGCAAAATGAGTACGGCGCTCGAAGGCATCCCCATCGGCCATAGCATCGACATCAAAGGCCCAATTGGCAAATTCGAATACCTAGGCCGTGGCCGCTGTAGCGTCAATGGACGCGAACGGAGCGTGAAAAACTTCGTCATGATTTGTGGTGGCAGTGGCGTCACCCCTGTCTTTCAGGTCTTTCGTGCTGTGATGCAGGATAAAGACGACGACACGCATTGCACGCTGATTGATGGCAATAGACTCGTCGAGGATATATTGTGCAAAGAGGAGCTGGATGGCCATGCCCAAGGGAACGATCATAAGGCTACGTTGGTGTATACGCTCACGAAGCCGGATGAGGAGTGGCAGGGGCTGAGAGGGAGGATTAGTGAGGGGTTGCTTAAGGAACATGCACATCCTGAATTGGATAGGCTTAAAGAAGTGGAAGGAGAGGAAGGGGGTAAAATGGCGTTGGTGTGTGGTCCGGAAGCGCTGGAACGGAATGTGCGAGAGAGTCTTTTGGGTATGGGCTGGAAGGAGGAGGAGTTGCTGTTCTTTTGATACATTGGCACGCACAAGTGCCACTACTGGATGAAAACAATACAGGATGCACGAAAAGAAATAATCATGATATTTGGGTGTTTTCTATGTTTTTGTTTAGGCAGTAACGGAGGTAATCAAAGCGGGCCATATCATCTCACCATACATAGCAACAGGAAGCATGATGTTATGTTTTTGATATTCCCAATAAACGTCAAAACGCTTACACACAACTTCTGCTTTGGATCATCTCTCGGGGTCTTTCTACAATCATCCATTCTCCAACGTAATACGTATCGTACTGCTTCTTTCTGCCATTCTTATTCATATATGCCGACCATTGACCATTTTCTCAATGTCGAATCAAACCCTCTGTAGTAGTAGTCGGTATGGCCTGACTCTACCCTGCTAGTCTTGTAAGGGCACTTGCTATCAAAGGCTGTCAGACGGTCAGCATCTCACCTACAGCACGAAACTTCTGTCTTGGGTACCATGCTGCCATTGTAGACATATAGCTCCAGATTCGGGAAATATGAGCTCATGTTGTTCTTTAAGTGAGAGTTTCGCCAAAGCGTCGCTCGGATGCACCTGCCTCTTTGAGTCTGGAGTTTTCCCGGCTTCTCCACGTGTTCTCCGCAAGTATCAGAAGTCAGGTGGAGTGCTACAGTACATGTACCTGCGACGACATCCCTGGATCGGCTTGACATCACGGCAGTCTCTAACTTTTGAACGCTTCAATCAGTCTGAAACTGAGTTGTGTCGTACGTTGGTGTTGGAGAGACTTTTCCGTGATGGTTCTTTGTCATGTCCTGTCTTCGCCAAACGTCCACCGAGGCTAACGTATGTTACCCCTCCTTCTAACGTGTCGTCTGGCCAGGTATAAGATCATCAAGGGTGATACCATACGCCTGGTAAGCAGTAAATGTCAGCGTGCTATGCCAGTGGATATTGTTGGGCAGTAACATCAATATTCTACTGGGCTCGAGGCAGTAATCCATTATCTACTTTCGGTTGCCAAAGTGATTACACACGTCAGCACTGTAATATTGCTTAACACAATAAGCAAGACTTGCTGTATAAAAACACACTTCTTGCCCTCCTATTGTCGTGTTTAGAAGAGAAGCTTGTCAGAGCACTCATACAGTGAAGAAATACTCTCCTTCCTCATTTTAACGGACCAACTTTCCTTATATCCTCAGACGCGATCGTCATGTCGCAACAAAAGTACGACTTCATTATCGTCGGCTGTAAGTATCCCCAACACTCAAAACCACCACCACATCCCACTAACACCATCACAGCCGGCCCAGCAGGCTCTCTTCTAGCCAACCGCCTCGCCAACACCACCGCCCACCCCTCCATCCTCCTCCTCGAAGCCGGCCCAGCATCAGAACCATCAAACACAAACTACCTCTCCGACCGCTTCATGTCATTCATGGCGCATCCCAATCTAAACTGGCAATACAAAACGATACCTCAAACGCACCTCAACAATCGCGCGCTCGATTACTCACGCGGTCGCGGATTAGGTGGCTCCACCGCCATCAACTTCGCAGCATACACCGTCGGACCCAAAGACGACTACGATCGCTGGGCAGAGCTCGTGGGCGACGACTTCTTCAACTGGGAGAACTCAGTGCGCAGACGCAAGACTTTTGAGAATTACACATTTGATGTCAAGGATAAGCAGTACCAGAAGTACTACCAGCCCGAGAAAAGCCTGCATGGTGAGAACGGCGAGTTGTACGTGAGTGTGCCTGACGTGTGGGAAGATTCGATGACGACGTTGCTGGATGCTGCCGAGGGAGTGGAGGGAATGGGAATTTGTAAGGACATCAACGATGGTGTTGCGTTTGGGTTGAGTGCTGTGCCTGCGACGGCCAAGGCGGCAAGGAGGGAGACTGCTGCTACTGCGTTTTTGAAGGATGTGCCCAAGAATCTGGAGATTGTGAGTGAGACGGTTGTGCAGAGGGTGTTGTTCGAGGGGACGAGAGCGGTGGGCGTGTTGACGAATAATGGCGAATGTAAGAAAGGACTCCAATTCGAAGTCATAACGAAAGACTGACAACGGTACACAGTCCATGCAAGCAAAGAAATCATCCTCTCTGCCGGCGCAATCGATACACCCAAGATCCTCATGCTCTCCGGCATTGGCGACAAATCTGAGCTTCAAGCCCACGGCATCACTTCTCTGATCCACCTTCCAGGCGTTGGGAAGAACCTGTCAGTCCACTTCTCCATCCATCACTCCAACAGAACAACCGCCAACTAACACCCCTCGTAGCCAAGACCACCCCTTCTTCGCAATGGACTGGATAATGTCCCCATCCTTCCACGACCGTACCCCCACCCTCTCCAACCCCTCCGCCCTCGCCTCCGCGCAAAAAGAATTTAGCGAAAAGGGCACCGGTCCCTTGAGCATCATGTTCAATTCAATGGGAATGGGTTATTTCCGCAACGACTCGCTCTTCTCACATGACAGCTACAAAGCTCTGTCGCAAACAGAACAAGAATATCTCGCTAAACCTACAATCCCGCTCTGGGAAATCGTGACAATGGCGCCTTGTCTGAATCCAGCCGCGGATCCTAGCAAGACAATCCTAACAATCTTGTATTTCCTGCACGGCGTGCAAAGTAAAGGGTCCATTGAACTGGCTAGTGCAAACTGGAAGGACGCGCCGCTCTGCGACCCGAATTTCCTAGCATCACCTTTCGACAAAGCAAACGCGCTTGCTTCGGCCCGCAAGTTATTGGGGTTTGTCGACGCCAAGGGTATCAAGGAGCACGTAGTCGAGCCATTCAATGTACCCGCTGGCGACTCAGACGACGAGATCATGGCCTGGTGTCGTGACTTTGGCGTCGCGACGTGGCATCCCAGCTGCACTGCAAAGATGGGCAGGGCAGGCGAGCAAGAGTATGGAGCGTGTGTGGATAAAGATTTCAGAGTGTATGGCACGCAAGGGCTGCGAGTGGCGGATATGAGCGTGACGCCATTCATGTTCAGTTGTCATACGCAGAGTATTGCGTATTTTGTGGGTGCGAGCGCGGCGGAGAAGTTGATCGGAGAGTATGGACTTGATGGGAATGTGGCTTGAATGAGCGAGAGATGGAGTTGGAGAAGAGGTGTGGTTGATATCGAAGGAGGTGTATGATGGAGTACTGTACATAGATTAGCTGATTTATGGTTCGCTCCTCGCTTATGTTTTGCCATCGCAATGGTAAGGCGTTTCTTGGATTCGGAACTAACCAGCATCGCACTGCAAGCCTTTTCCATTGCTGACGGATTTCGACTGGAAAGGGTGTTATAGCACGTTAGGCGCCCAATGCTTTTTCACAAGTTCAATTCCTTCCTTCTTCGCCTTGAGTGGATTCTGGATTTTTTCTGGCACAATCAGCGTTCTCTCCATCCTCGTCTTTTGATCGTCGTCTTCAGCTCGTCGAGGAGGGTAGTCTACGACCACGACCAAATCGACACTTTCTTTACCATATTCAGGCTTGATATTGTTGTTAGTGTTGGCTTCGTAATGATAAAGATTCAACCGACATGACTAGGCGAATAATCTTGGAAGCCGATGGCGGCGTTATAATTCATTGCTGTGTGGTGCAGGCAATCTAGACTTCGGTGGATATCCAGAAACCTTGCTCACGTAGGGCGAGCAGGGTGCCATCAGACCCACGGCCATCTTTGCCACGTAAGTGAGGATGATGAGCGTATAGCTGTATAGAATCTAAAGCACCGAAGGTCTTCTGTTTTGGAAAGAGCTTTACGAAAGCTTCTTCGTTGACGCGCTTGACTTCGGCGAGGGTTGAGAAAAGGCGTACTGCATTGTTGGTATTGCATTCGTGGTTTAACAGGAGATCTTTGTCTTCTTGCGCCAATTGTTCGCCAATGCGAAGCTTCTGCAGAATTGAAATGAAGACTTTGTCATTCTGTCGATGGATTTTAGTCAAGTTGACGTACTTAAAATTCGCTTCTCGCCAAGCAGCAGAGCGGAAAGCCCATTTGTCTGTATCAGAAAACTCTCCATGTGTAGGACATCTGTATGTTACTGGGTTGACCCTCTTCGTGTTCTCTTTGATGCAAAATTGGAAGGGTTTCACTGGTGGAAGTTGACAGGAGTCTCCCGTGACAATGATTTGGACACCTCCAAAAGGCCTTTCACTATTGCGTGCAGCTTTCATGATGTGATTGAGACGTTCAAAGTGGTGGTTCTCAACCATGCTAATTTCATCAAAAACCAAAACGTTCGTCTTGTTCAGCCTCTCATTGACGAACTTCTGGAATTTGGCATCTTTTGCTAGATCAGTCAATTCTTCTTCATGTTGTTCGGCGTCCACCCTGCGTACGTCCAGAATGTAGAGCCGTTGACGTCGAGTGCAGCTCTTCCTGTAGGAGCGATGATGCTTACCTCAAGTTCTTGGCTCGAAGTTTCTTCACAAAGGCCTTGAGGACTGTTGATTTACCACAACCAGTTGAGCCAGTGTAGAAGAAATTATGGCGTTCACAGATGAGGTCCACAAGTTCAGACTGTTCTTGGCTCAAAACAGGTTCTTCAGTACCAGCTTGCGCGATCACTTTTGGGGTCGGCGCCTTTGAGGTTGGCGTAGCCAGAGCTGTAGCGGAAGGTGTCCACATTGAAGATGGTGTAGGTGGAAGTGTCTGCGATGATGACGGGAAGCGATCAGCCTCCTGCTTGAACGATCGAACTGGCGTCTCTACAGTAAAGGCTGCTGTAGCTTTGACAAGTCCAGCAGATATAGGCGAGGAGGCAGGCGGCGACATTTGACTCATGTCAACACCACTGTCTACTGCAGTCACAGGTCCTACGTCTTTTGCCCAAGTGGAAGTCAGCCTCTTCTTGCTTGACATTGATGGCTTGCTCCGATCTGAATCCATTCATATTGATGTGCGTAGGTTGAAGTGGTTGGAGTGGCTCAGGCTTGTAAACAGCTAGGACTGAAGATTGTTCGTTCTCCGACTTAATCGTAGGGGCGGCAAGGCTGGAAGCTGGAACTGGTGCCGTAGACACAATTGCCGCTACTTGCTGATGCGTCTCGACTGACTAGCTCCTTGTTCAACTGGTCCAGGTCATAGAAGTAGCTGTCCTTCTCCATTGGCGTAGCTTTGCATTTGAGAACAGATTGGTGCATTTGTTCCATGTAAGGATCATCCAAGCAACGCTGCCTAAGCGACTGACCCAGATTTGGGTGGAGGTGAACATTCCATCTAGATTGCTCATACTGAGCAGGAATCTTATACTGCTGAGGCTTAATCGTCGGCGCGGCAAGAATGGGAACAGGGACTGGTCCCTTGGGCACAGTGCCTCTCGTTTGGTCATTCCAGTCGAGCGCTCCTATGTATTCACACTTGAGCGAACACCCCCAATACTCGGCGCTACGCCTATTGAGCTCTTGTTTTATATCTGCAATCCTCCATTTTGCGTAATTGCTATAATCCGCAGGGTACGGATCACTTAAGCTAGCCATGAAGATACAGTCTGTAGACAGACGGCGATCATGCAACGATTGATGGCAATGGCAATGGGTGTATTTTGGCAGTTCACAATATCTTAAACGAGGTTTTGTTTGGCGTATTTCTCGTGAACGCGACGTGGTTGAAGTCACGTAATGTTTGACATTTCTTTCCTCAACCCTCAAGACCAGACACGACTTGATGTGAGCAACCTACATCCATCCATATTGCGAACCAGGTCCTTGTGCTCTTCTACCCTGACATGCTCTCCAGTACAATGGACATGCTGTCTCGACACTACCACCACCTTAACGCTTGTTGATCAGCCCCATTTAACGCTCGAAAATGCATTTCCTTGATAAAAGAGCACACCTTGCCTCGTCTGGATATTCTATCAAGTGCTGGGCTCGCAACTGTTTGCTCAGATTTCTGTCGCGCGCCATACATAGTTTATATGACATGAAATGAGCTTGTCGCTCTCCCTACAGCTTCTCCTTTCCAGCCTTCTTCTTCTTAGGCCTCGCAATATCCTGCTGCGTGAAACTAGCCACCAACCTACCCGAACCATCCCATACCTTCCCCTCAAAGAACGTCCTCCCTCCTCCAGCAGTCGTACTTTTAATCTCCCTCAAATGCCAATCATTACAGTCCAGCACACCACTTTCGACACTCTTCTTCCCTTCTCCACTTTCAACAGCAGGCACAAAGAACCTTAACGCAAACTCTAAACTAGCCACCGCCTCAAACTCCTCCAATCCGCGCTGCGAATGAAGAAGCGGCACCCATCCGGTTGGCCCGTCAAGCACAAACGCTATAAAAGCCCATTGATGCACCTTTTCGCTCAACTTCTGCTTAGAACGAAACCAATCCGCTGATGCTCGTGCGTGCATTGGAAGGTTGTCTTGGCTTGTTGGAATGCGAGGCTGACTAGTGAGCGAGTTCGTCTGACCTAGTATGCCCTCCGGACAATGCCGGCTTTCGAAAGTGCGCGAGCGCATGTCTGATTTGGCATTGAGGATGGCGTTGTGCTTCGCAGATGTTATCAGAGATCGGGCTAGGAGATCATTTGCGATAGCCTCTGATGGTAGAGAGGCAGAAACACCTGAATAGACACGACTTGGTGGTTCGGAGTAATTGAAGATCTCCGCAGTGTCCGCTGCTGTGTCCAAAACTTGGAAATCTGCAAGTACTACCATACACGTTCTCACACTGCCATTGTCGAGTTTCTGCGAGATCTGAACATAACGCGTGCAGAAGCTGCGCGTGCTGCGGATCGGTGTTATGGTGCAGGTGAGTATTCTGTCGGCTAGGGCGGGACCGAGGAAGTTGCCCAAAACGCTAAAGCAGTGGAAGTTCGAAGGGACAGAAGCTGAGGCTGCGGCGATGCCAGCTGCTATGGTGCAGCCGCCGAAAGCACGGGAGGGACCAGAGGCGGAAAGAGTGGTTGTTTCATAGATGTTTTGGGAGGGGGAGGTGAGGGCTAGGAAGTCAAGAAGAGTGTTGCCTTCGGCGAGAGGCATTATCGTTTTGCTTGTATGCGGATAGGATGCAAGGATCAGACAATGAAAACAATGACAGGACTACGAGTGAGAACGTGTTTTCTTGATAAGCCCAATGCTGAGAGATAGAGGGAGGTTTCAAGGACAAAGGCCGAGGCATCACCAAGTTCCTCTTGCGGCTTAGTACAGTAGATTGCCAACATTGAGCTCCTTTTTCCATCACTTCGTGCTCAGGTGTCACAATATAGCGTCGACGTGATACATCAGGAACTGCACAGTCTATTGTCTTGCTTCCACGCTGCATAGACGTGCAGGAAATCGCAGGGTTTCTTTCACCCAAAGCAGAAACATAAGACCAAGACCAGAGCCGCAAAAACAGTCTACGACGGGAGGATTCTTCGGCCGAAACTAGCGAGTCTTCGCATTCAAAAGACCTTCAGTAGTCATCTCAGCATCTTTTTGTTTTCGAATGGATGCCCTGCTTGTCTCTAAGACACGTTCCAACATCAGAAAAAATAGGGTACCATTCAGTGAAGGACCAATGAGCCTAATTCTGTAATCAATCATTTTGAGACCTTTCGTGTACCGAAGTGTCCTCGCACTCCTTGATGATATGCTTATAGTGAAACATTGATGACAAGAAGGAAGAGGAAGAATCTACAATGCAAGAAGTATCCTTTTATTGCCGAGGACAACAGTGTCTACGAGTGGTAAGATATGCTTCAGGAAGCAGCTGAGAAAAAGAGTCTGTGCTTGTGATGCTATCATCGTGTCGCTCTGGGAATGTGCGCTGCGACTAGGTTCGCATCTTGTTTCACTTTGTTCAAGAAATCACCACAAGTGCGAAATTGCAGGACCACGGCCGGCCATCGCATTGCTCTGTCGGTGAAGCTGGAGAGACATCTCGCAAGTACCATGGCATAAAAGCTGTATAGAGCATAATTCAGTGACACGCATGATGTTGCGATCGTTTCAAGGTCTCCAAGCTAAGTGCTGCTGCAGCCTTTGTGGCGGGCTTGATGAGAAGACGACGACAATCTAGAAGCCCGTGGTTGAGACATGGCTTGCTCTGGAGGTCGAAAATTGTGTTGTTGAGATTTTACTTATATTCGAGAAGCGTTGATGAGCTAAACAAGGTTTAAGCTGATGAGGTACTTGAGTACATGTTATGAACTATTAGGTTACCTGCATGGATGCGTTTCTGGTCTTGTCGTCACCACATGCCACGCTGGCTTTGTTGTTTGCCTCAATCTTATTATGGGAGCAGACTCTACTCGTAGGTTGTGTTACTGTGGTGACAAGTCTTCCTCTTCAGCACAACCTCGCCGTCCATAGCACACAGCAGGCAGTAGATGAGACCGAGGATTGACCGACCTTTCTACCGTCGATATCTGGCCGGTGTCGGACAAAGGAAAAACCTCGAATCCTGCAAGCCACAATCACTTCCCGGACCGACTATATTACGGGACTCGGAAAAAGTCACAGCCAGAAGGACGAATCGTCACCCCCTCTCAACGTCGATCCCAGCTGTTCCCCTCGTCAACCTCGACCTTGTCCCATTTTTCTCTCCACATCGCACCGAGATGTGTTCCCACCAAGCCAGGAAGGGCAGTCGAACCTCGGGCGCTTGAATGACACTTTCATAATCCCTTAGCAAATTGGGACCACCATCCAGCCTAGACCTGGTGACCTCGTCAAGTCTTCCAAGAACACTTGCATAGTCCAGCCTATCACATACGTTCGCGCTTCGCTCCAGAGGCGGGTATGCCGGGGCAGCCTATAGGGTTGTCCGATCTACCATGGCACTAGCGAACATCCTGATGTTTTCCCCACGGGCGTAACGTGGACGGAGTCATCTGGGACTCAGTACTAGATCATTTCCACTTTTCCTCGTGAAGCGAAAAAAGCTACTACCAGAGTACTGTCTGTGTTCAAATAGTCCTATCCGTCCTCTGCATCTGGGGTTTGTTCACCCACACTCTCCTTTTCTATAAAAGATCTTCGTAAACAAGCTCAAAATGGACGGAGTCAGACGCCGCTCTCATGTTCCTACACAGGACGATGTCATTGCACAAGCTGGACGTCGTCCTTCAGCTGTTAATGCCGTGCAAGAAGGAAAGAAGCTGAAGACGGCTGATAACAAAGGACTTACTGGAGCTTCTGCGCTTACTGCCAGGCAATCGCTGCTTCCTTGTGCTCTTGTCACCATTCTGTAGGTCTTTACAGCTCACATGTTACGACAACAGCCGCTAACATGTTCATGCTAGGTTCTGGCTTTGGGGTTTCGCATACGGTCTTCTTGATACTCTCAATGCCAAGTTCCAAGCCGATCTCAATGTTACTGCTGCTAGAGCTGGTGGTCTGCAGGCCGCTTACTTTGGCGCTTATTTTATCGGACCATTGACCTGGGCTGGTTTCGTTGTCAGGAAGTTTGGTTTCAGATGGACCTTCATTACCGGATTGGTTGTTTACGGAATTGGTGCGCTTTGCTTCTGGCCTAGTGCCAAGTTCAAGTCTTTCGGTGGTTTCTGTGCCTCCTTGTTCATCGTTGGAGGTGGTCTCTCTGTAAGCTGATTACTACACCACTCACACTATACATTCTAACCATTTCCATGTAGACCCTCGAGACATCTGCCGACCCTTACCTCGCCATCTGTGGACCTCCTAGACTGTCCGAGTTCCGTCTTGAGACAGCCCAAGGTTTCCAGGCTATCGGATCAGTTATTGCTCCTATTGTCGCTGCCCACGCCTTCTTCAATGTTGATGCTACTGACCCTTCGTCTTTGGTATGAAACGATCCTCACTCATTCATTGCACAGCTTTTGGACTTACATTTAAAAGACAAACGTACAATGGACATATCTCGCGATCGCTGCCTTTGTGTTCCTCCTCGCTATTGTCTTTTACTTCGCACCAATCCCAGAAGTCACCGATGCAGACATGGCTCTCCAAGCTGAACAATCCGCGTCTCTAACCGGTTTCGAGGACAAGCCTCTGTGGCAGAACAAGAAGCTCATCTTCGCCGTCGCTGCGCAGTTCTGCTACGTTGGTGCCCAAGTCGCTGTCGCTTCTCAGTTCATCTCCTACGGCAAAGAGGTCGTAGGCCTCAGCTCAAAGGATGCCTCAAACAGATACGCTGTTGGTCAAGGTGTATTTGCCATTGGTCGTTTCACATCCGCTGGACTTTTGCTCTATGTTAAGCCCAGATACATCATGCTTGTTAGTGCTATCGGCGTTATGGTCTTCACTATCTTAGCTATTGTGCTTCACGGCGAAGCTGGTTTGGCCATGCTTACGGTTGTGCTTTTCTTCGAATCTAGTAAGTCTACCTTATGCGTTTTTGGCTCACTGCAGCTTCTAACACATTCCACAGACCAATTCCCCTTGATTCTAACCACTGGTATCCGCGGTCTCGGTCGCCATACCAAGACGGGTTCCTCCTTGATCGTCGCCGCCATTTCCGGTGGTGCTTTCTTCCCCGCTATGACTGGTCTCGCTGCTGATCGTTGGGGATGGAATATTTGCATGTTCGTTCCTTTGATTGGTTTCATTGTCAGTACCGCCTATGGTGTCTACATCAACACTGTTTCTGCAAAGGAATTGGACGGTTTCAGAGAGTCAAAGATTGGATACGTTGAGGGTGGAATGGTTGTCGGTGATGTCAAGAATGGTGGCATGGGTTTGGATGAGGATGGTGCTCGCAAGGGTAGTGTCACGTATGTTGAAATGGGTCCTGTCAAGGGTGGAAGGGCTGGAAGCAGTGGTAGGGAGTTGTGAGTGGAGCAAATTAATAGTGGTAGCTGTTTGAGGAACGAAAAGTCGAGGTTGTAATAGCCTTGCTATGAAAGAATGAACGAAAAAGGGTAGTCTTTATCAATATTTGCTATACTATATTTGCTATACTATGCAATAAGCTGTTAATAAGGAGGGCTGTAATCACGTGACCTATTCACGGAAAACTCTTCTTCCAAACCTTGGTCCTGACAACAACCTTCTTCTGCTAACTTTCACCTAAGCACATCTTCGACCACGTGTATAGACCTTCTTATGCTATTGGCAGTGCTGCCTTATCAAACTATGAACATTCGGAAGGAGTTGCTTCGGCATACGGCAGATCGTGTATTGTTCTCGCCAAGTCCTGAAGTCCTGCCAAGTCAGAGCCAAGGGCCTGGGGAAAAGCAGATGACGACGACAGCGATAAGAATATAACCTCGTGCACTATGCTCATTGCGTGATGGCGTGATCCTAAATTGACGGACTCATGGACCACCTTCTCCTTCCTTGCCTTCAGCCTATCTACCTTGGCTGCTAAGGCTGAGACCAAACGCCAATGTCTTGACCACAGTTGACCCGTGTGCCATGCCCCTTGGTACTCTTGGATACTTCTTGATATCCTCAATACTCATACCTTCTGCCATCGTGTTTGGACTTCCTCGGTGGGAAGTATGGAGGAGATCTTGGCTGTGACGATAAGGCCAAGATGGATTGTTCGTGTTGTAGGAGGATGGCCAAGATATAAGAGATGAGAAGTTCCCAGATCTTGTAGAATGTTCTTGTTATATACTCATTAGCCTTTACCTTCGATCTAACACTTCCTTTATGGGCTGAACCTTTCACTCACTATCTTACTAACATTACTGACAACACTCGCAACACAACGATATCATGCCTGCAGCCAACGCTGCCGAGACTGGTACTGCTACTCAGGCTAACTTCTATCCTAAACATCCTTTCCTCACTCCAGCTGAGGAAGTCCGAGCATGTCTTGAGACAAACACAGAGACCGGTCTGTCTAAAGCGAAGGCGGCAGAGTACAGGACCAAATTTGGGGACAATAAGCTATCAGGTGATAGTGGTGTAAAATGGTACACAGTACTGGGCAAGCAACTCGCCAATGCAATGATTCTGGTAAGTCGTTGAGAGTGTTAACGCTCGTCGACAGTAACTAACGATTATTTCAGGTACTAGTACTAGCAATGGCACTATCCTACGGCCTTCGCGACTACATTGAAGGCGGTGTGCTTACCGCCGTCATCGTGCTCAACGTCAGCATTGGGTTCTTCCAGGAATTTCGAGCTGAAAAGAAGATGGATGCTCTTCGTGCTCTTGGCTCTCCATCAGCTGCTGTACTCCGCGATGGCGAGATCGAAACCATTCCTTCGAACGAAGTCGTACCTGGAGATATCGTTACAGTCAAGACTGGCGACACTATTCCTGCTGACTTGCGACTCTTCGATCAAATGAACTTGGAATGTGATGAGAAGATTTTGACTGGTGAAGCAATGCCAGTAGCCAAGGATCAAGATGCAGAGTTTGATGGCGGAGATGAGTTGACTGTTGGTATCGGTGATCGAATCAATATGGCGTACGTAAACTATGGAAAGTTATCCTGTTCATTTCGATCGGAGTCCTAACCATCGAAATAGGTACTCCTCTTCTACGGTAACGAAAGGTCGTGCGACTGGTATTGGTAAGTTCGCTCTTGTTCTCGCTTCAATTATCCAGCACTAATGGATGAATTCCTTTAGTTTGCTTTACAGGCATGAACACCGAAATTGGCAAGATTGCAGCGTCCATGCAAGGCAAGCAACGCAAGCCCAATCGATCAATGTCTCGCACCAAATATGGCAAACTTCAACCAGTCAAAGGAGCAGCTTTACGCACATGGGACAGTATTGCAAAGTTTCTAGGTTTGACAGTCGGCACACCATTGCAAATCAAGCTCAACAAATTGGCCTATTTCCTCTTTGGGTGCGCGCTTCTCCTCGCTATTATCGTTTTCGGTGTCAACAAATTCAATGTCACCAATGAAGTTGCTATCTACGCTGTTTCTACAGGTATTGCCATCATTCCTGAATCACTCATTGCGGTTCTCACAATCACCTTTGTTGTCGGTATGACACAAATGCGCAAGCGCAAGGTCGTTACCCGTCAATTGTCAGCCCTGGAGGCACTTGGTGGTATCACCAATATTTGTTCTGACAAGACTGGCACTTTAACTCAAGGCCTGATGATCACACGGAAAGTCTGGATTCCTGGAACTGGTGTCTATTCTGTCGACGATTCTACTGATGCCAATGATCCGACGAAAGGTAAAGTCACCCTCGGACCTGAGAAGAGCGCATCAGAGGTAGAGAAGGAGCAAGAACAAAAAGCAGAAGAGCTAGATACTGCAAGAAGTACCGCGGCTGTCAAGTTCGATGTCCCTGAGCAGAAATTGAAGAAAGAGAGTACCATATACAAGAAAGAATCTGCTGAAGAAGAAGTTACGATATCACCACCCCTAGAATCGTTCCTCCAAGCATCCAGTCTATGTAACCTCGCCACAGTTCGATTCAATGAGAAAGAAAAGAGATGGCAAACAACTGGAGATCCAACCGAAATCGCACTTCAAGTATTCGCCCACCGATTCGACCACGGCAAGAAAGCTCTTGAAGGACTGGGATGGAAGCAAAACGCAGAGTACCCTTTCGACAGCACCATCAAACGCATGACAGTCATCTACCAATCACCCGACGCCTCTGAAAACATCATCCTCACGAAAGGCGCTGTAGAACGCATCATCGATCTCTGCAGCTCTATCGGCCTAGAAGACAACAACCAACTGATGACGGACACCCTCAAAGCCTCCGTCCTTGAACAAATGCGCGTCCTAGCCAGCCAAGGCCTCCGCGTCCTCGCCATCGCCCGCCGCTCGTTATCCTCCAACGTCCCCCTTGACAAATCCTCCCTCCCACCTCGCAACGAAATCGAAAACGACTTGACCCTCCTCGGCCTCGCAGGTCTCTACGACCCACCTCGTCTCGAAACAAAAGACGCAGTTCGCGAATGCTCTAACGCGGGCATTAAAGTCCACATGCTCACTGGCGACCACCCCGACACCGCCGTCGCCATCGCAAAAGAAGTTGGCATCATCCCTCGCAACATGGGTGTTTTATCTACCGACATCGCGGACTCCATCGTCAAAACAGCCGCCCAATTCGACGGCATGTCTGAAGCTGACATTGACGCTCTCCCCGAACTCCCCCTCGTTATCGCCAGGTGCGCTCCAGACACCAAAACCCGCATGATCTCCGCTCTCCACCGCCGCAAACTCTACGCCGCTATGACAGGCGACGGCGTCAACGATGCGCCGTCCCTCAAAGCAGCAGACGTCGGCCTGGCTATGGGCATGGCGGGCTCCGACGTCGCCAAAGGCGCTGCCGACGTTATCCTAACCGACGATAACTTCGCTTCTATTGTCGGTGCAATAGAGGAAGGAAGACGCATGTTCGACAACATCCAGAAGTTCATCCTCCATCTCCTCTTCACCAACGTCGCCGAAGTGCTGGTATTAATCGCCGGTCTCGCATTCCAAGACTCGACTGGCTTTTCCGTCTTCCCCCTGTCTCCGCTCCAAATCCTTTGGATCAATATGATCACCTCTTCCTTCCCTTCTTTCGGTCTTGGAAGAGAAAAAGCAGCGTGGAATATCATGACCCGCCCCCCTCACGACAACCGCAAAGGCGTCTTCACCTGGCAGGTCATTGCAGACATGATGGTCTACGGCGTCCTGCTCGGCACGTTATGTCTCATGACCTTCATCATCGTCGTGTACGGCCGCTCTGATCTCGGCATGACAGCCGCCCTCGGCCTGGATTGCAACACCACCTACTCCGAAACCTGCGACGTCGTCTTCCGCGCCCGCGCCGCCGTGTTCGCTGAACTAACGTGGGCTATCCTCCTCGCGGCATGGGAACTCAAAGACCTGCGCCGCTCTTTGTTACGCCTCAACCCAGGCTCAGAGAAGAGGTTCACGTTGTTTGCGGATCTCTGGGAAAACCAGTTTTTGTTTTGGGCTGTTATCATTGCGTTTGCGAGTGTCTTCCCCGCTATTTATATACCGTATCTGAATACGGATGTTTTTAAACATCGCGGCATTGATTGGGAGTGGGCGGTTGTTGTCGGGTTTGTGCTATTGTTTGTGCTGGGTGTCGAGTTGTGGAAGTTGACCAAAAGACTTACGGGCTGGTTTGGCGATGGGCAGGTAGAGCCGGAGAAAGGTGCTAGGGGTGATAGAAGGAGCCTGAAACAGGGCTTCTTCACGTTTGCGAAGAGCTTGACGCCCACGTGGAGTATGGAGAAGAAGAGCGATGTGAAGGCGGGCGTGATGAAGAAGAGGAGGGCGGATAGTGGATCGACTACTCAGACTACTTGGACTACTACGCAGGGAAGTGGCACTGCGGTGTAATGTAATTGAAGGTAATAGGTTTGGAAGTAGTTTTGAAAGTTCTCTTTGTACCGATCTGGGGTGCACTAGGCAGTCTTCCCAGCTGATGTTCTTCATATATCGTCATGCATGGAAGTGTCAGCTAGCTTCTGTGCTTTTGCTTGTCTTGTCGTACATTTCGCGACAGACAGGTAAGATAGATCACTAGCCTCCGGCCACCACCTCCCCCATCCACCCAATGCAGCCTCTGGACAAGAATGTGAGTGGGCATGGCTGGATAGACACGATCAAGACAGAGATTCAGCTATAGTAGAAGATATTTTATCCAGATCATTCATATCGTTCTAATGCATTTGGTTCATGCTCGGGACGGTTGTTTGTGTCTTTGCAGTGCTCATTTTACAGTGAACGTCTCGGCTATTTCTTCTGGTTGTTGAAGGCATCATTGTTGAGGACGGAAGACGAAAGGTAGGCTCGATGAAATTCCCGTCGTCCACACTCAGAGATCGAATCATATCACCACTAAAAGTAATCGTTTTGATCAAAGCGCACTAAAAGTCAGATCTCGAAAGGAACCCCAGTCACGCCTCTGTCCCCGGCCATCTCTCTTCCTCTTCCTCTTAATCTTTGACCCTGCCCATCCCACATCCCCATCTACTCAGTAAACTCCACAGCTCTCCCCGTCTTCTGACTCTCCAACGCCAACTCAATAACCCTTAATCCATTCCTGCTCTGCTCCGGCTTGACCACAACCTCGCTCTCCCCCCTAATCGCCTTAACCACATCCACATAATACTCCCTATAACTCCCCTTCTCACTCTCAAACGTCCCCTCAAACTTCCCCATCGCACTCTCTTCCGTCGTGCTTAAATAGCCATAAAAGTCTTTAGGTTCGACGCCAAACTTGTCGTCAGTCACCTTGATACCGCCGTAGAAATGGTCGACTTGGCAATCTTCGCCGGTTTTGAAATAGGCGCCGGATCGACCGCGGATGCTGTATTTGGGCATTTTGTTAAGGGGCACGGGGGAGATGATGGTTGTGCGGACGGTCACGAGGAGGTCCTTTTGCGAGCCAGAGTATTGCATGTTGAGAATGAAGGTATCGTTGGATTTACTGCCGGGTTTGAGGGCGCGCGTGGTTGCCCAGATGCTGGATGGGTTGCCAAACAGGAGTAACGTCTGGTCGATCGAATGCGTGCCCAACCCGTGAAGCAGCCCATCACCAGGACTAAAGCAGAACAAAACAAGGTAAGCATCTGAAGCTGAAGAAGAACAGGAGGAATCAACACAATCTTTCTGCGCCAACAACTTACCCAGGATTCGGGTTCGGTCTCAACCAAGGCGGATTGTTAGTATCATAATGGTTCTCAAAGTCTGTGACTTCTCCGAAAGCCTTCTGATCAACCAACTTCTTCAACGTCTTGAAATCACTATCATAGCGTCGGTTCTGGAACACTGTCAACACTTTGCCAGACTGCTTGGCCACTTCAATCAGGTGATCGGCTTCCGCAACGGTCGAAACAAATGGCTTCTCAACAACGACGTGCTTGCCGGCTTTGAGAGCGGCTTCGGCGTATTCGGCGTGTGAGCCGACGGCTGTGCAGACGCAGACGAGATCGATGTTCTTGTCGGCAAAGAAGCTTTCGGCGTCACGATAGTGTTTTGCTTTGGGGTAGTCGATGGTGCAGTGGACGCCTTCTTCTTTGGTGTCTGTGGGTGCTTCCTTGCGTTGGAGAAAAGCGTACACTGATTTTTGTCAGCGTCTGTGTATAGAGGCGCAAGAACATGATTTTGTTACCTTCCAAGTCTTTGTTGGGAAGAATATAAGGAAGATGGAAGCATTTGGTACTGAAGCCATAGCCCATTAGGCCGACTTTGATTGGGGAAGACATTGTTTTATTTTTTGCACTTGGAGCTTCACGAAGAGTAGTAGATAACAGGACGAGAAGAAGAGACAGACAGACTGGGAAGAGGGACAAGCGAGGTAGCCGACGCTCGCTATAAGTAGCACGAAGCGAAATGATCTTTCAATGGCGGGGGCAGGGGTTGCGGCTAAACTGGGTTCGGAGTAGTGATTACAAATAGCCATATTAGGCTAGATTCAAGTCACTCTTACTGAATATAGGAATCAAAGTCATAGCAGGGAAAGAAGCTCGAAGCTCGAAGCATTATGACTTGCATACTCAACTTGAGGAAGAGATACCTGTAATGGTTACACTGGACAAGTCTACAGTACGCCAGAAGAATACCATGCCAAGAACATATCAAGGTCGTGGAAGTGAGGGCTGTTCGCTCGAAAGTATCGTCGAAGAATTGTAGGAATGACCAGCTCAGCCATTGTCACACACCACCCACCCAACAACACTTCCCTTCTGACAATAGACATCGTGACCAGCATCACAAGCTCCCTCGTCTTTTCTAGACTGGAACAGGATCCAAGTCGACTTCAACACATTTGATGTCCTTATGCAGCTGGGACGATGCTTGCCAAAAGAGTTGAGGGATATTGTGTGTTCCAATGCAGGCCAGCCAGAGGTTGAAAGGGGAAGGGCTGCTAGCGGGTGGGGTCCATCGGAGACTATCTGCTTCAGTGAAGAAGAACTTCTGGTTTTCCTGGACAGGTGGTTTGAAATCGGCATTGATCATTACTGGCTGCATTGCTACCAAGAAAAGTCAGTCGCCTGTGGGTAAATATATTGGCGGCATCGAGCTCGACTAACCACCAGTGATCTGGAGAGGCATGATCAGGCTGTACGTAAAGGGTTGTTTTCCAGTCATAGTAAATTGAATGTTGGTCCTGCTGATGTCAGTCTATAGCTTATGGATGTGTCGGATAAGGCTCAAAACTGACCCATTCATATAAGCGGGAACAGTGGGTTTGGGTTGCAGAGCGACATCGTTCCATCCAGCACCTGATTCAGCTATGTCAGATTCATGCTTCGTAACCTGTTCACATCTTGCTTACCAATGTGATATGGTGCTACGAAGAGGCCGTCGAACTCTTTTTGCCCAGCATCTGCGGTTTCAATGTCGGGTACGACCGTCTTGAGGTAGAAGTTGCCAGTAGGAGGAGTATGATCATCAACAGGCGAAGTCGTAACAGGAGCGGCAGAAACATGGGCCATCGACGCAAGAGCGGCAGCGCCAGCAATGACCTTGGTACCGAATTGCATCTTGGCTGTCGTGAATCGAAGAAAGTGGTGTTGTTGTAAAAAGAAGGTGATGCCAAGCTATGAACAGCAAGTAGAGCAATGAAGCAATGAAGAAAGGTTTGATGGAAATGTTGCTCTGGTTTTGATGAAGTGAAATGAGATGATGATGGAGGAGAAGAAAGAAAACGGAATCGAACGACGCTTTGTCTTCGGCGCATCCCAGCGATGCACCTTCCCAGCATTGCGAGATAGCGCACCTTCCGATGGGAGAGGAACATAAAGCACATTGCAGTTTCATTCATCATCAAGCGCGATGCGTGCGGATCTCGGTACACGGCGATGATAGCTACGCATTGGCGTAACTCCTCGCTTTCTCAATACATATAAAAGAGATGACAACATGTTGTTTTGACTGCGTGAGCCGAAAGCTTCGACGACAATGGGAAAGCCTCCAGGGTATGGATTTGGGTGTCACGTGAGTGGCAATTTTTTTCAACAGCTGTTCCTCTGCAAGTCTGTTCTTAGCAACATCAGCCCCTTCACTTGACCCTCCATCAGTTGTGGTTGTAACGCCGTGTAGTAGTTCCATCATGCCATGATCATGGTAAGAATGAGCAAGAGGCAGAATGACGCTCCGCGAGTCTACGCCAGACCTGAAAGCATGACGCCGAAAACGCATTCGCCACCACTACGCCAACAGAGCTGCTTGCATCAAAAGGCCATTCGCCACTTATCTCTACCTGTGGCTACCTTCCTCGCTCACAAAATCTCGTCTTGAGAAGCTTCCTCAAGCGAAAAGCAATCCGACATGTGGTATCTCGGCCACTCTGTCTCGACGCTTCCGAATCGGAACCTTGGCACAAGCGGTCTTGCAACCATCCGCGCAGACATGGTTGTGTTCGCAAGCTCGTTCGGAAGCGTTGATATTGGACTAGACCATCTCTGTCTATCTCAGTAGCTTCCGAATCGATTTCGATATATAAGTTGTTTCATCTCCACATCCTCATGATGCTCAGACACATTGTCTAGTCTTCTCTCCCATTTCCTATCTCAATCCTAATCATAATCTCAATCTCCACTCGAACACTCTTTTTACTCAGAAAGAACATAACAAAGACATAGAAATAAGTCATCAAGTGAATACTCATTGCTGGCCGGCTTTCCCTTTCTTTCAAATCATCTCCAGATCCTCCTCAACTCTCAGCTCAACCCATCCATGTCATCCCTCCGAATCCTCGTCGCCGGAGCCACAGGCAAACAAGGCGGTGCTCTAATCCGAGCTCTTCTCTCCACAAAGCACAACTTCACCATCTACGGCCTGACCCGCTCACTTACCTCTGCCTCCGCACTGAAGCTGAAGTCCTCAGGCATCAACATCATCACCGGAAACATGGACAAACCTTCCGCCATTTTCGCTCAGCTCCCTCGCAACCTAGACGCTGTCTTCTCCGTTCAAGTCCCAGGCGGCTCAGGCTAAACCCACCACACCGAAGAAGTGCAAGGCAAAGCCTTTTTCGACACCGCCAAAGATGCAGGTGTCAAGCACTTCGTCTGTTCTGTTCGTGCCTTGTCCATGATTTAGTTCCATTGACGAATTCGCTCAAAATAAAGTGGTACGCCATCGTTTTATTCTGAAAGATCTAGCAGAGTAGACGTTGCGACGCTCGATAGAGAAAATAATCCCAAGCTGTGCAACTCCGCACGAGATCAATATCAAATTCCTCTAGATCCAGCGCCCTGTTTATCTGCGTTTCTCGACGCCTAAGTTTAGTATACTGTTGTTTTAGAGATAAGGGTCTGAATTGTGCCCATAGTCTTGTCTTAGCTGGTTTTAGTATCACGAATAGAACCGTCACCTATCTATCGTCTATCTCGTCTGTCTCGTCTATCTCGTCTATCGTCAAATCAAACGTCCCGGACGACCTCGCTGTCGCCATCGCCTACCTAGCTGATTGAACTACCTGAAAACGAAAACGAGGCTAAAGACCACGAAGCCAGCTGCCTGCGGGCGCGATAGCCTCCTCAAGGGAAGCTAGCGATGCTTGGAGTCAAGTTCCGCCCTTCTTGTGTCGATACTCCAAATTATTCAAATCTCTCTTTTGTTCTTGGGTGCGCAGTTAGTGACCGAAACGTGACCTGCTTGTGCTGCTTGTATATTTCGCGTTTCTGGATTGGCCGTGCGTGGTGGTGGGTTTGGTGAAGGAAAAAGCGAGGTGAGGCGAGGCGAGGCGTTGTCATCGTGTAAAAACGCTGATCACTGTGGTGATTAGTCTTGCGAGATTCCGTGGTGTGATCTGGATATCTTCTTCGAGAGATAGTGCTGGTGTTTGAACACATGGGACTTTCTGAATGGTTGATTTCTTTGATCAATCAATCTGTTTATCTAGTGAACGTGCTATGCGCACTGATATGTCGTTGTTCAGCAAAACACCTGAAGATGCAAGAGCAAGAGCTGCTTTCGTCTCAGTCTGAGAGATATTGATTGTTCGGAGATCGTGCTTCTGATCTTCATCCAAGAAAGAGAAGTTGAGAGGGCCAAGAACTGAATGTGATGCTGACGTGCGGCCTCCCAGTAATGTACTTTTCATAAATATGTTTGTAATATCCGCGGCCACCAGCTATATTCAATCGCCCCTGCTTCATCGAGCTTCACATGATATCATTCGATACTATATGTCCAAGATCACTTACTTACTCACGCATCAAACCCGATAATCCCCCTCCTCTCATCCACCACCCTCGCATACTCCAACATCAATCGAAACATATACGCCTCCATATCCACATTCCTCAGCACCTTCCCCGCCCACTCCTTAGACTCTCGCGCCATCTCCCGCATCATCCCTGTCCCCTCTTCCTCTTCACTAGCATACCTTACAACCTCAAGGTACTCCTCTCCTCGAAAGCTCAGCGGCACATAATGCACCCAAGCCTGCAATACTGCATCGTGCCACTCTCGAAATAAAGCCAACTTGAACACGGCAGAGTGGCTGCGTAGCATGGCGTAGAATCGCCCAGAGAAGGCATTGCCGTCCATGTCGAGCAAGTGTCGATACTTCCATGCGTCTTGACTGTTGACGGGCTTGGCGATGGAGAAGTAGCTGCGTTGCTCGTCGCAGTCGCCCGGGTCGCATTGCAGGCCCACACCGGTGAAGTGGATGTCGATTAGCGGGGAATATTTCGTTGTGTCGTCGACTTGTTGCATCTGCCAGGACGTGTTACCTGAGCCTGTGCCTGTTGGGTTGGCGTCGTCGCCGCTGCTGGGTTTGACGAGAATCTTGCCAGGGCTTGTGCTGGTGATTTTCTGGATGAATTGCTGCCGATGCTGGTTCCGCCAGCCGCCGTATCGTGAAAACCCACCTGTCGTCGTTCCGCGCCACCAGAGCGAAGTCTGCTTCTTCTCCCACGCCATGTCCAAGTCCTCTTCGTATTGCGGCTTGTGTGTGTCGCGTGGTTGATCTGTCACCGTCTTGCCATAGTAATACCAAGGTGAGGGGTAGAGGATGTCTTGGTAGGACGAGACTTTGCTCTGTGAGAATATTGGAATCAGTTCGTGAGATAGCTTGAAGGCGTTTGGACGGTCGAAGAAACCGTGCGAGTGCCGTAATGACGGCGAAAGACAAATGTCAGTAGATGCGGTGACGTTGTGGAGGAAGCCGAGTGAGGTGAATGAATAGGCGGGATAGTTGTCCTCGGCATCGTCGGAGGTGTTGCGGGCGGCGCTGCCCGCCGGACAGGACATACGAGAGGGTACCCAGGTTGCTTGATGGGCGTATTCGTTGAAACGTGTGGTCCCGTATTGCTTGAGTTTGAGGCCGTCACCCAGATCTGCTGGTGGCTTGGGAGAAAACTTGTTCCATGGCCCTGTGTTGGCCAATGCTGCTGGCATGTTCTTCTTCTGAGCAATCTCCAGTAGTTGCGCGAGTTCGCCATGGGGCACAACTATACGTGGCTCATCGTGGATGTTGAACGCAAGATCGATATCAGGAAGTAGATGCAAAAATGGCGACATCATATCCGCCGTCACGTCTCGTTGCCAATCGGGTCCTCCAATGTTCTTCACAATCTTCCCTTCTCTTATGGTGATGGCGATCAAGGCATTATCTCCAGAATACCCCAATGCTTCTCGGACTCTTTCTCTTATAGTCGCAGGCTCCATACCCCAAAAAGGCATCAACCCGTCATGTATACTGTCATACTCGTCTATCATCTGCACATTATTCTCCTTTGCAAACTCCCACCACTTGTCGAAAAGTGGCGGAGGTGGAATCTGGTACCGCCTGCGATATTCCACTACTGCCTCCTTCAATGTCTTCGATTGCGCTGCTTTGACCTTGTAGAATTGGCCCCTTGATGCTTGAGCTAGCTGTGCTATTGGATGTCGAGTCTTGTCTTCTACAAAGTCCATGTATGGGTTGTTGTCTGGCATGATAAGCTCTTTCAGTGGTCGAGGGTTCCACCGGTGGATGGGTGCTCCTGTATGGGTTGTCTGCTTGGGCACAAACGCCATCATCAACAGGATGAGAGTACCTGCCGCGCACACTAGGCCCACTAGTCGAAAGCGCCATCGCATGCTGTGAGCGTCGAGGGATCCAACTACGGCTTTATCTTTGTATGCCGGCGCATAGTGTTGGGGTAGTTGGTCATTGACCCACCCTGCCGAGGGTCTCACTGGCGCCGAGTCCGAGCCTTGTCGCGCGCGATGGTAGGTGTAGGTGTAGGGAGACGAGGTTGAGTGAATGTCCAGCTTGGCGGTTGCGTATGAATGAGCTGGGTTGTGGACGGTACAGGGAAGAGGTTGGCGAACGAGTCGGCCGCCGAACAAGAGGTATGTATCAAGTGTGGCAGAGTAGCAATGGCAAGCAGAAGGGAGTGGAAGGTCTTGGATGAAACAAAGGTGATACGGATTCTTGTCTTCAAGTTTGTTGATTTGCAAAACACCAACATGCAGATCCCTCGGCTCGGGCCCCTGACACCAATCTGAAACATCACGTCACAAACCCTGAAACAGGAACAACAATAACAGCCACTTCGACGAGAAGCACATCGTGTCTTTGATCGATATCTGTCAAAAACAATATACAAAGCCTCTATCGTAAGGAAGGTGCATCATGTTAGTAGCGGCGTAAATAATAGCAACAAAATGCATAACTTGACACGCACTAGGTCACAACAACAACAACAACAACTGACGGCCGCCGAGGTCGAGGCTCATCCCGAATTCAAGCACATCTAGTATGTCGTGCTTTGTATTGCCGTTACGTGCGTTTTATTCCACTGAACATGAAATCAGCTGGAAACTCAAACCAACAAAAAGAGAAAAACTGCCTGTTGCTAAAGGACGTGGTGGACCAATCGATGTGCTCTACGAAGTGAGAATCAAAAACTGCTCACAACATGTATACACTTCTCACCGAAACCTCCAGGTGCATGGCCACGGGCCGAAGAAGCTTGTACTTGTAATGGGATTAGGAGGGTTGAAAGTAGGTTTTCCACATCTGAACGTGCAAGTGAAGTATCAATTCTCATGTCTCACGTCTCGTAGTCTCTATGGCAAAGACAAACAAAAGACTTTGGTCATACAAAAGCAGATGAATACTCCGTCCTCATCCTCGATAACCGCGGCGTTGGCGAGTCTGCTAAACCCACGATGCGATATTCGACGTCTGAAATGGCGAAAGATGTTATCGAAATCGTCGACCACCTCGGCTGGACTGCTGAACGGGAACTCAACGTTGTTGGTATCAGTATGGGTGGCATGATTGCTCAAGAGATTGTGAGTGCTAGAACTTTTCATCCTCTCCTCCGTCCTTCATCGTTGAAGGCGACAACAGCTAAGCAAATGTACCAGGCCTGTCTCATACCCACCCGCCTCAACTCCCTCATCCTTCTCTCCACCGCTGCTCGTATCGTCAACACAGTCGGCTGGGTCGAGAATCTTCGTAGCAGAATCAACCTTTTCATTCCAAAGGTAATCATGTTTGTTTTCAGTATAGATTGCTTTAACATAACGCTTTGGCATAGGACATCGATACGCAACTCAAATTCGCAAAACCGCTCCTATACAGCGCCGAATACATCAATTCACCAGATAACTCGGAATACGTCGTACAGCCTTTTCCTACAAATGTAAGTCAGATGTTCTGCTGTATTCAAAATACCAGTAGCACTGACTTCACAATCTTCTAGGGCGATCGCTTTGCTGCTGGTGAAATACACAAACGTAGTGATCCGACGCAATTCACGAGGATTGGGTTCATGTGTCAGGCTCTGGCGGCAGGATGGCATCATAAGAGTGCTGAGCAGTTGCAGAGAATTGCCGATCAGGTAGGACGGCAAAGGATTGTAGTTGTACATGGAGAGGCAGACAGGATGATCACGATACCACATGGGAGGACGTTGATAGAAGAGTTGAATGCCGGAGGCAAGGGTGGAGAGGACGTGGTGAACGGCATGATCTTCGAGGGACAGGGTCATGTCATTCCAGTGGAGAAGAGAGAGGAGATTGCAAAGATAATAGAGGAAGCTGTACGGACAGGCGAGAAGCTGAATGGTTGAACTTGACGTTTCGGAGTTGGTCTACTAATACTATGAGAGTCACGAATTCATGCATATACCTTTTCGCTGCTATTCTGCATCCAATCACGGCCGGAAACACAGCTAGCCAGCAAGACAAACCGCCCAACCCAACTAACTCTTCCCGACAAAAGTCAATGCCGCTACCACAAGCGCATCCACCCCCGTCTTCAACGTCGGCTGAACCATCGGCGCAAACCGCGCATTATGGTTAAAAGGCACATCCCCGCTATCAAGCACCTCCTGCGGATATCCTCCAAAAAACCAAAACATATACGGCTTTCCCACCGCCGACCCCAAAATCCCAAAATCCTCGCTCGCCATACTAGCTTGCCCATCCGCGTTATGCCTGTCGCCGAAATAGCTCGTAAAGGACTTTTGCACGGCTTTGGTGGTTTCTTCGTCGTTGCTTGTGAGTGGGAAGGAGGTTGTTGGCTCGATCAAGGGCGGAGTTGGACATCGGCTAGCGATACATTCGGCTTTGACGATGCGGTGGATTGCTGAGACCATGTAGTCTCTGGTTTTTGGATTGACGGAGCGCAGATTCAGTCGGAGTACGGCTTCGTCGGCTATGATGTTCTCTGTGGAGCCTGCTTGAATCGCGCCAACTGTGAGTACGTTGGTTTCGTTGGGGGGTGTCTGCAGTGACTGTTAGCTGTGCTATGAAGCGCACATGCTCGATCCACAATCTATACCTCTCGCGAAACAATCGTCTGTAGCCTGACCACAATGTAAGATGCTATAAGGACGGGATCGATGGCCAGATGTGGAGATGAACCATGACCCCCTCGGCCATATATTGTAATCTTGAAACTGTTGGCAGCACTCATCACGGTGCCTAGTTTCGTGTCAATTTGTCCTGCGAGCGTCGGGAATACGTGTTGGCCTAGGCAGACGTCGGGTATGGGAACTGCGTGACGTTTAGGATCGTATAGTCCGTCGTCAATCATCGCTTGTGCTCCAGAGCCTTTTTCCTCGCTGGGCTGAAAGAGGTTAGGTTAGATTAATTAGGAACAAAGTAGAGGCTAGGATGACATAAGATGCACATCACGAACCTGGAAAACAAACAAGATCGTGCCCGAAAATGCCTCTCGAGCTTGAAGGAGGGTTTCTGCAGCTGCCAAGAGAGATGTTATGTGGTAATCATGGCCACAGGCTATACCAGGATCAGCTACTATAAAGATCAAATTTCGCCTTGGAATGTCGCGCTCACCATGCATGACAGGCTTCACATCACCATCCATATCTTCCATAGTCTTATTAGAAGCATACGACAAACCAGTTTTCTCCTTGATAGGCAAAGCATCTGTATCAGCACGAAGCAAGACTGTCTTGCCGGAACCATTACGTAGTATCGCAACTACTCCATGCCCACCTATGTTCTGCTTGATATCAAGGTCTGGTGGAAGCTGACGTAGATGCTCAGTTATCTTAGCGGCGGTCTGAGCCTCTTGGTTGGATAGCTCTGGATTTCTGTGGAAGTGCTTGTAGAGCTCTTCGTATGGTTGTAAGTCAGGACGGTATTTTTCGAGGATAGATGAGAAGGAGGATGTCATGGTTGGTGAATTTCAATGAGATGTCTTTTGCAAATCAAGAGTCACGGGTTACAGCACTCAGCACTGTTACAATAAAGGAGAATAGCGTGGGGTGTGATTAAGAGGTTGAAGTCCCCGCATGCCTGTTCGATATAGCCGTTGCAGTAGCTTCCCCGCACCTCGGATGAAGATCCGAAGACTAAAGTGGCGAATACTTTGATATTACCTATTACATATCATTTACTCTCCGGTGACCATACCTTGCCCTAAACAATCGTTCATTCATCGACACCGTCTCTTGCTCTCGCTTGACCTGGGAGAGTACGAGGCTTTGATTCTGGCTTTTGCACCAAAATCGGACCAATCTCTGGATCGTACTGAAAGTCATACATACGCCAAGAAGCATTCTGCCACGCATCACCTATAGTTTCCTCGTCAGCACATCACAAACAAACTCTGCATGGAATACACGACATTCACTGACCGACTTTCTCGCCCTCCTTCACGTTTCCTGTAACGTAGTGTACAAATGAACCATGAAAGACCGCCTGAGTAGGGGACCCGTTGTTAGCACAGCAGTATGAGGGAGAGACATTGTATACTAGGCACTCACCACGATGTTTTTCTCTGGCCTTTCCTTCAAGTAAGCTCTCATTCGGGAGCCACGTTTTAGTAGGCTTTCTGTATCTGTGGCATGTTTTCCAACAGGTTTCTCCCAGCCTTCGTGTAACTGAGAATAGTCTAGCTTGTCACCGAATTGTTCCTCGAGGTCTTTTTGAGAGCTGCCGGTGTCCATGGGCTGGTCTGACACCTACATATTCTCGCATAAATATAACAGAGTACTAATGGGCATGTGAGCACAGGAGCTACTATACCTCTTGTAAATCTGGCATCAGAAGTACCTTCATGCCCTTGTCGATCTCAGTTTAATAGCTAGGTGATAGCATTAGCAAGACCTTCATGACTCTGAGATATCTCAGTCAGCTTCGTACCCAATCAGAGCTGTTTGTATGGCACGGCGAAGCGGAGATGCGACGATGAGGTCAATCTTGTCATGGAATGGAAATACATCACATAGATGCCTGCATTGGGCCTTGCCCTTGTCGTTCAGCTCTGGTGTGGGATGGTCAGCAGAGCAGAGGATTGAGAATAGGAGTCTTTATAATACCAGCATCTTTAATGTTCTCGCATTCCTCTTGAGGCTCGCCTTGATGGTATCCCTCACCATGACGAGTGAAGTAGATAGTTTGGTCTCTGTCAGTTTCGTTGGCGGGCATTGTGATGATGTTTCTGCTTGGACTATTTTCTGAGCGCAGTGAGGCGCTTGTCTACGCATCTTTATATAGTTCAATTCAGCTATTCAAGCCAAGACGGCACATATGGCACTGAGTGAGAGTACGAATGTCACTCGTCCTGCAATGAAGCAGTTTTCGACATGAGCTCGTTAAGATGCCGTAGACCCGTTCAGTTGTCGTTTCATCGTCTGAACCTTGTTCTTCTGCCGAGATACCCTGGGCAGTGTACATTTTGCCGCGTAGCAACTTGGAGTCGCAAAGCGCACTTGATCGCGCCTCCTACACCGCAGCATGATGGGCGAAGGAAGCACTGTAAAAGACCTGCATTTTGCGTGATCATCTAGACGCAACGACAACACGTTTAACGAACGTTGGAAGGACAAAACAAATCGATGAAAGGAGTGATGACACGATGAAGATTGTCATGCACGACACATCGCAGAGCATGGCAACACACGTGTACTTCGTAGTGTACGAGGATACAAAGAAGGGATTTTCGCATTCAGTGACGTACTAGGAGTCCTAGCCCTAGTGAACAGTCCACCCCAATCGAACTTTGGCCGCGCCTTTAGGTAATACAACAACACAAAACTAATCGAACAGCAAATGAGCTTTCCTCTGGCTCAAATCCAAAATCATCTCCCCGAAGGCACTGTTACCCCAAGCATACCACGTTCGCAAGAACTTGGTCGTATCGTTCACATTCACTCCTTCGTGCATCAGCCCAAATGTGCTCGACTTCTTCAATATCGCCAGACATCGCAGAATCTCCTCGTCATCCGAGCTCGTCCGAATTTGCATGATGGTGCCAATAGGCCACATTGTTTCCAGGTCGATATGAGGACTACCTTGACCTTCTAGCTCTCCGCCAACGACATAGTATGGATTACCTTCTCTGCAGAGTACCATACGTCGTGTATTCTGATAGATTGTGTCCGAAGCCTTGACGAAGCCGAGATAAGGTAGTGATAGTAATGATGGTGGACTAGCGTCATCCATGAGCACTTGCGAACCGTATCCATCCACTTCGTATGCAAAGACCTTGCCGAAAACAGGATGAGTAGTCGTGCCGTAGCTGCAAATAGCCTCTGCGATTCGGCGGCTGATACTGAGGCACTTGGTAGCGAGACTCGGTGCGAACGTGCGAATATGCTCTGCTGTACGTTTCAACTCAACTTCAAGCATGGCGTTGGCAGGGATGTGGTAAGGGAAGATGGTGGCATCATCCGAGGCTCGAAAAGCAGACTTAACCAGGCCACATCGCTTCACCGGGTTACCAGTACCACCTATTCTTTCAGTCAGCCACTAGTGTATTTCAGCACATCAAGCAACTCACTATTTGGTGGCTGATCTGGACCATTGTACACAGAATCTGAGCTTATCGTCGTAGGTCGCTCAAAAGAATATGCAGGTTCTTGCACTCGTCCACTCTCATCGAACGTTGACTGCGACTGCTCGTCGAGAACCTCGAGGAGCGCATTTAGCGCCCGGTACCATTGTCTGTTCAAGATCGATGTATCATTTGTTTGTTGCACGTATATATTCGTGGTTTTCAGAAAGCAGGAAAGGCTATCAAGTGCGTATTTGCCTTCAAAAGACAAGGTCGGGTCAATGGGAGGGTGGACAACATCATCGCTCATTGAAACAACATGGTCCGAGTCACACTCGAGGTCACTAGCCTTTGGTGGTTGGAAAGAGTTGGTGTAGGGCGCCTGTGCCAGGTAACAGCTGAAGAAATTGATGACACCTTGCCAGAGCTTCCGAATAGCCAGGTCGTATGGCAGCAGGGATTCGTATGCCTTGATCTGCCACAAATTATCACGAAGCCAAGCAGCATCCCTTAAAATCCAAGAATCAGTTGGTCGAGAATCTTGGGAATGGAAGACATGCAGGCCATCTTACATATCGCCAGCTGTTATGAAGGAAACTGGACCTTCTTTCGAATCACAAAACCATTTGACTGTAGTATCAACAGTGTTCGGGAAGCAGTTTTCGAACATTCGAGCAAGGTCCTTATCTCGCATACGAGAAGTCATGCTGCTTATCACATCCTCGACACCAGCAGAATAGTATGTTCTTTGATGGTCGGGTGGTCTTTGGAAAGGCAACTTGTATGGTCCTGGACGACCTATTAGCACATTGGTCTTACGTATGATGATCATTGCTCACCCTTAGAGGCAGGCTCATGTCGTCCGCCAGCATACTCCGTGTAAGAGGGTATATGCTTGTGCATGCTTATCAATCATAGAGGCCATGCAGGTGGCTAGAGATGTTTTGAGGGCGCGAAGTAGAGCTCTTAGAAAACAAGAGTGCTTTTCAGATCCATTATTGTCGGAATGAACTTTGTCGCTTAGCGCCATGGGTAGTCGATCACCACCAGACGTTGATGCATCTCGCGGAGAACGGCTCGACATCCGCGGCCGAGGTAAGTTTTCTAGACGATGCATCGGGAGTGTAGAAGCGCTGTACCGATGACTACATCCCTGTGACACCTCTGGCTTCTTGCAACTGTTCACCCAGAAGCGTGTGTAAATGTGTCAACGAGGGACTTCCCCTCGCAAACCGCTCGAAACATGGCATTATCAAGCTGATGGACTCATAGATGTTGGCTGGAGCAGTGATGACTGGTGTAGGGTCCTTCGTAGCACGAAGAGCAGCCATTGTGAATGAAAAGCTGCTTGCGAGCAGTGTCCAACGGTTGACTAGACAGACGTTTACACAGAAACTGACGCTGATCATGAAGTTGTGGTAGGCCTCGAAGAATCGCTCGGAAGCAGTTCGTACCTCATATGTTGAGTTACCAGTCTGTAGCGCTTCGGCAATAGCCGGCCAATGTATTGAAGTCATGCAGGAATAGTATTGTGTCCTCAAAAACAGTAGCAAGCCTGATGTGTTCTGCAAATTGGCATCTGCGGCGCGTGAGAATCGAAGCGTGGCAGGCAAATGCTCATACCACTCCTCTAGCTGATGTGTCAACTCTGAAGCGATAATCGGGGCATATCCGAAGTCACCGGATGGCTTCTTGCGAACAGATGAGGCACATCGATGAGAGATTCTTCGCATCGCAATTTCGGCAAGGAAATAAGCATCCACGTCAGCTGATCCAAGATCGCTACCAGCAGAACTCATGCTTGGTGGCAGAGGCTGTGACTTGGTCAGTGGTCGTGTAGAGCGAGTGTCAGCAGTAGACCTGAGACTCGGTAACATTACGACCTCATCTAGATTCCATACACCAGTATCAAGAAGTTCAAACTGAACTCGTAACTCACTACTCAGCTTTAGCTCGAACGTACGTCAAACATGAAAGTGGTACTCACTTCTCGATGAGTAGGATGGCCCAATAGGCACGTCCGAGCAACTCATGATCTTGATCGTGCATCAAACTCTGATTTCGCTGAAGAAGGTTCTGTGCCTTGAAAGACGCGATCGAGATGAACTCAAATGCTTCGAGAGGTCTGCATAAGCAGCAGTAGTAAACGGCAATGTATACGAGAGCTTGAACAGCCGTGATACTGGATTGCGTTATTACGCAGGATACCATATCCAATGCCATTCGACCATAGGTGTCAACCTGAGGTTCCTCGCTGCCAGACGAGAACGAACCAAGGGCTGCGACGATGAGAGCTAAACAAGCTGCAGCCGACGGTGAAGGTATATCATACAATACCTCTACGTACCGAGTGGAATAGTCAGGTGCGAGAATAGGATACCAGGAATGGATTGCGTCCAGGAACTTGCTCAACGCACTAAATCTTGGTGTCAATATCTGTCAATGCAGTGAGAGGCGCACCAAACATACACTAATGCCTTGTGCTGCTTTAAGGAATCATATCTATCACCGTCGAATTCGATATCCCTTATTGCTGATCTCTCAAGCGTAGCTAGATTTGCTGCTAGATTCTGGCTCAACCCAACCAGATCCATAAAAGCTTTGTTTCGAATGACCATTAGCGGGAAACCAGGGATATTGGGCAGTTCATTTGTGTCGTAGGTCGACTTGCGCAGCAGCAACCCCTCACCACATGTTATGGGAGCCGCAGTGAATGTAGCGGGCCTGAGAAACTCTGCAGAAGCTTCCACATGACCCAGCGATTGTTGATTGGCGAGGAGATATTCAATGCTATCCAGGCGCTCTTTGATGCTTGCGACATCGAGCTCCAACCTAATAGGTGTTAGTCAATATCGCATGGCTGTTTTGCGAGTGAATTAGGCGTTTACGAGGTAGGTGGAGGTTCCTCTACTTCCCGATAGATACACTCGACTTCGTGGCGCTTTATCTATTGGTTAGATATGTTCGATCAAGTACGTAACAATATATCAATACGACTTACAGTGCAAAAGGAGCAGGGACGTTCACCACTACACTTCGTCCTACGAGCACGACATACGTCGCAGGCGAGCACTGTACGTCGTCGTTGTTGGCTAATTTGGCCATTATCGACTTGCTCACTTGCTCTTTTGCATCGTTTGGTGTTCGTTTCGCTCGTGCTGCTAGCTGTAGACGCTGTTGTGTCTGCCAATGTGGTCATTTTCATGATGACGCCGGAATGTCGTGACGAACGTCCGATGATTTATGGCTGTTTCGTTCGGAAGAAGCTCACCCGTTCCGCTAAAGTGTTAGCAGCTTCCTAAAGCGTGTATGCCGAGTCATCCACCTAGGTAGTGAAGAGGGGTCTCAACGGCTTCGTCGCGTTTACCAATCCCAAGATCAGCAAAGGACAAGACCACGAAAACATGGAGGGAATCTGGGGCGTTCCACTCTCTTCCTACAACATGTCTTGTGTATATAAGATCATGTCCCGACTAACCTCTGTAGATCTCACTACTGAAACGCAACAGCAAACTCAGCTGCCTCCCAACACACTACAAGATGAAGGCATACAACCTATACTGTTGCGTCTTTGCGTGCGTTGGTAGCTTGATCTATGGTTACGATTCAGGTATCATCTCGACCACTTTAGGCCAGGAAGGTGTGTCTTGAATGAAAGCAGATCGCAACAGTCATGGTAGATGATGCTAATGACTACAAACTCACAGCGTTTCCTCGTTACTTCGGGTTTCCATCCGAGAATGTTATTGGGTGACTCACTGAAGAAAGCGCTTCCTTTCGAACCACGCTAATTCTTGCATAGCGCACTTGTGTCGACATATTCTGGCGGACAGGGCGTGTAAGTCGATATCAATAAAGTTCATGTGTATGATACTGATGAAACCAAAGAGGAAATTTAGTTGGAGGCTGGTACGTTCATGCGCTCATATCTATGTTTGCAAGCTCTAAATCAGTCCCAGGCTTGGTGATTTCTTAGGCCGGAAGCGAACTATCTGGCTAGGTCAGTACAGTTTCGTGCTCGATAATAGAAAGTAGCTCAACGACACCCAGCATCTACACTCGCCTTGCTTGGAGCAATTTTGCAGACTGCGGCAGTGAATATCCCAATGTTCATTGTAGGTAGAGTGATCGCGGGCTTCGCCATAGGCTTAGTGTATGCAGGTATGTTGTGACCTGCCCAAATTGAGCAGAGATATTTCGTTCTGACAGAAAGCAGTGGCGAGCATATATAACTCTGAGATTGCTCCACCCAAGTAAGAAAAACTAAGATCTTGCGCCCAAACTTATATTGACCCAGCGCAGCATTCGCGGGATAATGGTCGCGATGCAGACATTACTTATTGCCAGTGGATATGCCCTCGCAAACTGGATAGGCGTTTTCGGGTCTTTTGCAAGTGGAAATGCTGCATGGTAAGTCTGCAAATCCTTCTCCGAGACACTGCTAACCATCTCAGGCGCATTCCTTTGGGTATCCAGTGTGTGCCCGCTGTCATTCTGATCGTGGGCTTGTTCTGGCTGCCTGAGTCGCCTCGATGGCTGCTGCAAAAGGGTCGAGATACAGAAGCGTATATAATAGTCAAAAGGCTGCATGATAGTACGACCGACGAAGCCCGCGACTTCGCAGAAAGGGAGTTCACACAAATGAAGCAACAGATTGAGTATGAACGTGAAGTGTCCATCAAGTCATGGACACAACTATTCACGAAGCCCTCAAATCGTCGCCGCCTCATACTGGGAATCTTGCTACAAGTGTTTTTGCAGACCACCGGTGTGAATGTCGTCAACTACTATCAGACACAGATCTTCTCTTCCATAGGAATAGCTGGACGCAATGTTCTTTGGGTATCCGCAGCTTTTGGTAAGTTCAGTGGCCATACGTCCCATGGCTTGTGCTAATATCGACAGGCATGATTGGTGTCATCTCTACGGCGATCTGCCTTACCTATATTGATAAGATTGGACGAGTGAAGCCACTCGCTTGGACATCCGTCTTGTTGACCATCGACATGGTACTGCTCATGGTCTTCTCCAAGTACTATGCGAACAGTACCAACAAGGTCGGGCAAGGTTTTACAGTTGCCTGGATCTTCCTCTTCTCGTTCATTTTCTCGCTAGGGTATGTTTGAATGTCGGAAAGAGCGCACGAATGTTTGCTGATGCTGGCATAAGATACAACCCAATCCAATTGGTTTATATCGCAGAGATATTTCCAATGGCACTACGTTCTCGAGCTACTGCCAGTAAGTTTGTTGTACGTGATTGAGGTTGCAAAGCATTTTATTAATTGTTGTTACCAGTCTGTGCATTCTCGGGCACCGTTACTGGCCTGCTGTTCAATCAGCTTTCACCTAAGGCCTTTGCTGCAATCAGTTGGCGCTACTACGCAGTCTTCGTGGTATGCGATGCCATAGCCGCCACATCTTTCTTCCTCTTTTTTCCGTGAGTATGATCAAGTCTCCTAAATGTGATAACTAGCTCACCACCTTTGTCATACAGTGAGACTAAGGGCAAATCTCTTGAGGAAATAGCTATCGTCTTTGGAGATGAGGTCGCCTTCACAGAATTTGTTGGTGCTGGCGTCGATGGTATGCCACAGAAGAACACGGTGAAGGAGCAGCTCGCCGCGCAGCAAATCGAGCATGTCCATGACAGGCAGAAATAATGCAGATGACGCGAATGGCTCTGAGATTGATAGTTATTAATCACCTCGTGCTCGACGCTACGATTAGCGAACACTGCCACGGCTAGAGCACTCATTAGTAATAGTTCCTGCAACTTAACGATCATCACTTTCTTCCGCGTGTCTGGCCTCACTCTTGATGTGCCTCATCCTCCCATATGCTGTCCTTCGAGGCAAACAGCAACACAACTGAACTCGCTCACACCCATCTCCCTCCCAACATCCAGATACCTTCCCGGTCCATCCTTGATAGCTTTGTCGCAAAGCACATCTTCATCACTTGCCAGCTCAGCCCTCGGCACTGGCCCACTCCATCCACCCTCCAGATCCCAAAGCCGGCCATTGTTCATCACAAAACAAATGAAATGGAAGCCATTTGGCTCTCCGGGGTCAGGAGGCGATGTGCTCCCCCCTACTGCAGCAGACATATGTGCTTTTTCGAGCTCGGTACTATTGTAGAGCAGTTTGGCCCTTGACTCTACCTCCAGTGGTATTGCATCAGCCAGCAGCTGTTTGAGCGGTGATTGTGCCGTCATGCTGTCTACCCCATCAACGTTTGCTACAGCATGCAGCAGCGCAATCAAGCCGCATGCATGTCCAATCGTTTGCTTGAACCAGAAAACTTCCTGGTTTGCACCAGCGAGATTGAATGGCGGTTGTGCGGTCGCTTGCTCTCCAAAGAGATGGGCTTCAGTAGAACGGACTTTGAAGTACACTTTTTCAGGAGCTATGAAGATCAATGCGGGTACTGGACGGGGTAGCTCTTGGATTATAGGTTGTAAGGATAATATTTCATGGAAGCTCAGCTGTTCGAAATGGAGGTTGGCAGAGAGAAGGGTGAGCGTTTCGGGATTGTTCTCAAGTGGAATGAAAGTCTTCTTCCCGTTCACGATGCGAGGTTGTGGTGTGGTAGCCATGATGGACGTTGGTTGTTGTTACCGCAACCTGAGACAATAGTCGTTATTGTTGTTTGAGTTTACCACTATCACGTGCACGGAAGCCCGCTGGCAGAAGATTGCGCACAATTATTTGATCAAGGAATTGACTAGGGTATTCTCAGTTCCTGCTTCTTTCGTATGCGGAATTGTTGAATGGGCGGCTCTCTGTATATGTTCCGGCGAAGCTTCTCTCCTCGACAGAGCTCGCGCAAAACTGCAGGCATTGCTCCGTTGCAACCAGAATCTAATCTAATGTCTACCAGTTCTATAGTGCATACTCCCATGGTCCTAGGACGATGCCGCTACCAAATCTGTGCCTTAGACATGGCTGCACCTGACCTAAACAAGATCCATCTCCGTGCTCGTCGGCTCATACCCTCCCGCAGCAGCCACGACCCCCTCCTCATCTAAAAAGCAGTCTTCGCTGCTCACAGATTTCTCATCAAACCGATAAATCCTCACTTCTGCATTCTTCCACGCATACTCACTCGGTCCATTTAGTCCTGCAGTGATATTCCGCAACACATCCCCATGCGCAACTAGCACAATATCCTTCTCCGGCCTGTCTCGTAACCACTGCCTGACCCAGCGTGCGCGCTTACGGATGGACTCGGGGTCGGCTGCCCAGAAGCCGCGCTTGCTCGTCCAGTCTGCGGGAAGCTGAGAGAAATCGAACCCAGCGAACTCGGGATTCGCTTCGAGTAACTCACGTGACGAGCCGGTGTCGCCTGTGTGCTTGTCAGCTTCTACATAGTGAGTAGGATGGGCAAAGTAAGAAGGAGGGCGAACAGGGAAAGTCATTGCACTCCTGTGCTTGCGGTAGGCAAATGACATTCTTGATGCCAAGACGTTCTACAGCCGGCCCCCAGCCGAGTTTCGTCGTCTGCAGTGTTCGCTGCAAGGGCGACGTGGCAACGAGGTCGACTTCATGCTGTAATTGAGCGATCTGCGGAGCAAGAGATGCGGCTTGCTTTTTCCCGAGCGGTGTCAAAGGTGCATCAGGTACTTGAAAACATTTTAGTATCGAGCGGGAAATGTATCTGTGAGGCACGTACTGCTATAGTCGAGGTCGACATTGTGCTCGGCTTGAGCGTGTCTCGTAAGGATAATGCGAGAGGTTGGTGCCATGATTGTGACTGGAAAATATCTTTTGTTCTCTGCGCAAAGATGACGCTCGTCACCTTTCGCCGAGATATTCTATCATGAGCTTCCCAATACGAGAGCGGAGGGTAAGCGCTCAACAATCGATTTCACAACATCAACAAAATCATCAGATGCAACCGAATGGAGGCATTTATGCATTTCTCACAACGTTGCAATCGCTATCGTACCGATTGCGAAACAAGGTCGAGTCTTGACCTACCTAGACTGAGCAAACGGCAGGCTCATAATTCGATAATGTCACATCACATCACGAGCTGAACAATCTCGGAGACGATGCAACCATTCAGCCCATGATCTCCGGCCTTGTTCACGCCCTGCGAGGACCTGAATATCATCCTTTTTGCCTGATGCGGCAGGTCCATGACTTGAAACCCTGTTGAGATGGGTGCACAGTGGTTGCAAGTACTAGAAGGAGTGATTTTGTCGAGTTTCACACGAAAGTTGAGAATCAATCAATCAATCAATCAATCAATCAGTCACACGAAAGCTGAGTGAATGCTAGGGAAGCAATTACCTCAAGCGAGGCAGACATGGAGGCGTTGTATAAGAAGAGTCAAATAGAGCACAACTTGAGGACGTCTAACAGAACACAACCACTCTCACATTATACTCGACAATGCGTGGCCTTCTTCTTGCTAGAGCAGTCGCAGCTGCTGGACTTATTACGGCTGCACCCAACAACAAGCACAAAGCTTCATCATTATTATCATCATCCTCTTCGTCTTCCATGTCGTCTTCAGTGTCGTCTTCGTCTTCTATAGTGGCCTGTTCGCCGACCTTTACCAAGACTTAGGTTTTCGATGCCTTACAAAGGTGGTCCTTCTGATCTCCTCAGCTTCTATCCTTCAAGTTCAGGCGAGTACTACGATGAAGGAGTGCTTTACTTCGCCCTATTGCCGGACTGTAGCTTCTCGATCTCGGACCAAAATTATTCCTTATTTCCCGTCATCACGCAGCAGGAACAGGGTGATGGATATATCACCATCACTACGCCAGGAAACTCAACAGCGGAATCTAACCAACAGACTATCCGTTTGGTTGCTGTACCAGCACCCAAATAGTCACTTAGTAGTTTCATGACAGAATATGTAGCGGACGTTCGCTCAGCTCGATCGGGAGTTTCCCAGATCGAAAGGTAGTGACAAGCGGGCGAGGCTTTAGGAGATCGTGTTACTTAGCAGGAACAGCATAGAAAATTTTTCTACATATCGAAGCCGTCCAATTCCATCATACAGTGGTACAAGACGTGATCCATACACTTGTCTCAAGTTTACATACACAGTATGGTATCTCCAAAACTCAGAGACTAATGAGATACAGTCACTCCACCTCTTGAGACAAACTCCCACAAGTGTGGTCTCCTCGCAACTCATCATCTATAGTCACCACTCTACATCACCATACCAACATCAGCAAGATGTCTTCGTCTGCCTCGTCCTTAAGCGGCGCTCCTGCGCCTTTCGCACAGGAACATAGTCCAAACAACCCCCTCGACATGCTGGATTACCAGGAGTACACCATTCTTTATTCACAGATATGCGTAGCGGTAGTCCAGACCTCAGACACCACGCCGCATTTAAAGCTATGCTCGCTACACATCAACCTGCACCTCCCGTCACAAAGATAGAACAAGGTGCATCGACACTTTATAGTAGTACACCCGGCTCTTCACACTACGTCTTCGTCTTCGTCCTTATCGTCACCACCCTCACTGTCAGCATTCTCGCTCCACTCATCTTGTTCCCTACCGTCGTCACCCACACACCAGCAGTTCACATGCCATTCTCCGCCAACATGTACTTGCGGTTTTGGCCCTGCCTGAATCGAAGCAATCCAGATCGGATCCACAGGGTCCTCCACAAAGCCCAAACCGCGCTGAACCGCCAACACAGTGAAGCCCGAACAGGTACTGTGGAAGTGCCATTGCATGTAGCAAAGCGGTTCAGTGCAGTACGAGTAGTCATATCTGGATCCTCTCCTCTTCGCTGCTTGGAAGTCTTCGTCGTTGCTATAGAACGCTATTACGTCGCAGACGCGCAAATGTGGACACATGGGGTGTGTGTTATGCCGCAGCTCCGAGGTAACAAATCGCCATTCCATGTCGCCGAGTTTTGCGGTGGCGCACTCGATCGGGTAGGTGACGAGCCAGGTCTTGGTGTCAGCATAGCTGGGATCCATGTAACGAGTAGGTGTTTCGATCGTTTCCGCGATCGATTTCGGAGTGCTTCTTCCAGTGGCTGATGTGCGACCACGGTACTCGATCGAGGCGAATTGTGGTCGAGGTGCCGTCGTGCTGGTTACAGAGGACCTTGTTCAAATGACTGTCGCTCTTGATCTCGAGTACTGTTCCATTTACATAAAGGGCACTTTTCCCGTAGTGTAGCGCAACGTGCTCGCACACCTCGACGGTTCCTTGCTGTCCACGGCACACCCGGTCTTCGAGGGGTCTCTGAATATCGTCGAATGCGTCGTTGCCGTGAAATATTTCGCAAGCACTACAGAGTGTGCCGTGTAGGGTGCGCCCATCGTCAACGCCGATCATTCGAGTCCATCTATCTTGCTGAATCAATTTCTGCCAATTCTGGTGCATTGGTAGAAATTCATGGGATCCATATGGCTGGCGCAGCGCTCTGAAAAGTACAGACTTCCTGAAGAGTACCAGCTGCTCGTTGTCGACAGTGGTGTTTGGCTCAAGCTCCGCCACTCGATCCTTGTAGAAGACCTTGGAAAATACGCAGCTGACTTGAGGGAAGATAACCAGATCAAATTCGTTCGGCTCGCCCAAGTAGCTCAACATGATGTCGTGAATCTCCTTTAGGAGGTTGAAAAGTAGGAGTTTGCGGTTGAATACCTCACGTTCGAGCCGTGAAGACTCTCCAGCAATCTAAGCTACGAGTCGAGCTGTTGCTTATGCCTCCTTCTCTTTGATGGCGAGTAGCTTAGCCTCATTCTTCTTTCGTCGGAGCTCATCTCGCTCGAGTATCTGCTCTGCCACTCTCTTGGGAGATATGCAGTCGGAACATGTACCTGTGCACATGCAAGTATCGGACTCACTGTCGTATGCAAATGGAAGAAAAATTGGCTTTGAGGGAGTCCCGGTTATGGGTTTCCTTCCTTCTTTTGTTTCGTTCTCTTCTTCTGTCTTTAGCCGACCGTCTGAGATGTCCGCTTTGTTTTGGGGTTTCAAGTCCTAACAATATTCCCGCTTGGTGTCACCGGTGAAACCAGGGTCTCCCCTTATAAAATCCGTGAAATTTAAGCTTTTCTACCCCGCGTTTCACTCGTTTCACCGCTGCCACCAAGAATCCTTCACCGCTGCTACCACGACGATAACTTCACCTCACCGCATGCAGTTCCTGCAAAAGTGGGCTCGTTAGAAAGCCCTGCTCATGCGCTATAGACTACACGTAGTTTCAGACGTTTACATGCAGTAGTCATCGAGACATCGTATATAAGCTAAACACCACATTTCGATGTTCCTGCACGTGTCAAACCATCCGCAACTAAAACAACATTCATTAAAACCTAAGACTGCATACC